>Ga0315287_10001609_pt1 | contig 20994 bp, 30 predicted proteins | sample YL17G11_0_MG_FD_205037 | JGI IMG/M metagenome (GOLD analysis project Ga0315287, IMG submission 205037) | Sediment microbial communities from Yellowstone Lake, YNP, Wyoming, USA - YL17G11_0 | ecosystem: Environmental > Aquatic > Freshwater > Lake > Sediment | place: USA: Wyoming | collected...
CAACGATCACAAATAAAAACCGGCATGGTTCCTCCTCACTTCCCCGGCCAGATTTCCTGGCGGGCGGTGGTGCGGCAGCCGCAGGTGGCGCGGGGCTGCCGGCACTTCGGGCAGGGCGCGGTGGCGCAGTCGGCCGCGTGGCGCTTGCCCGGCCTCCGGCCGCACCCCGGACAACAGACCTTCTCCGCCGGGAGCGTGGCCGTGGGCCGGGTTTTCCTGGTCTCGCGCTCCTCGCGCAGCCGTTCTTTCATCCCATCAACGATCATCCGGTCGCTGAGATATTCCAGAAACCAACCCTCGGAATCGTGGGCGTTGCAGTAGAGGTCATTTTCCGCCAGGTCTTTCGTCCCGCGGCCATAGTTCCAAGAGTTCCGCAACCGTTGTAAACTGCCGCTCGGCCGAACCCGCATGGCATACCAGTTGCCGAACTCGCCCCCGATTCCCCGACTGACCACCACCGGGCACCCGGCCGGATCGAACCAACAGGAATCGATCGGCGCATAGTCCGCTCTCAGAACTGTTTTCAATTGGGATTTAGTGATTTTCATAACTCCACCTCCAACAGGTCGAACCATTCCTTTTCCCAGCCCCGCTGCGTGGCGTACTTGATGAGGGCGGGCCGGACCTCATCCGGCCGGCCGCCCTTGATCTCTTTAATCCGGGTGAGGTTGCCGGAAGGCTGGACCTTGACGGCGTAGAAGTTCCCGTAGCCGGCCTCGGTTAATTGAGTGACGATCACGGGGAGCTGCTGGTCGTTGATCCAGACATCGGTGTCGAGGCCGTAGCCGGCCCGCTTGATCTGGAACATTTGATTGCGGGTGATTTTCCTCATGACCGCCCCCTTACTCCGCGACCTTGAGGTCCGTCACGGCGGTCTTGCCCATCTCCCGCGCGGCCTCGGCCTCGCGCGTAAACATCGAAACACATTCTTCCTCGACCCAGGCCTGGTCGAGCTTGCCCGACTCGCCCTTGCGCGCCGCCCGCTCCAGCGCCCCGGCGGCAATATTCGCGGCCTCCTGGTAGGTGCGGGCGTGTTTGGCAATGGCTTTGAGCGCGCCCTCGGTGAAGATCTCATCGGGCGCGCCTCCGACCTGGCGGATGCGGTGGCGGAGGTAGGCCGGGATGGCGTCCTGGGGATTGGGCATGGCGATCACCACCACCCGCTCCGAAACCTCGCGGTAGTCCTGGACGGCGGTGAGCATCCGTTCGAGTTTCTTCTGGCCGCTCATCACGATGGCGATCATCCGGGAGAGCGGCGCCTGGGGGTCCCGAATCTCAAAAATATTTTTCAGGCTGGCCACCGTCTCCGCATGCAGCCGGTGGGCCTCGTCGAGCACCAGCAGAACGAGCTGGCCGGCGCGCGTGAGGTTGATGAGAATCTCGGCCACCTGGCGGTAGAGCGCGCCATGGTCATTGGCCGGAGTCTCCTCCGAGTGCTGATTGACGATGTAGGTGCAGATTGATCGGATGGTGAGCTTGCCGACCTGGGCGGCCATCGGACGCAGGACGACGATGTTGTGGTCCTGGAGGCACCGGTCGCAAAAGAGGTTGAGCAGGGTGGTCTTACCGTCGCCGATGTCGCCGGTGAGCGCTACCCAGTTCTGATTGGCGACCGCGAGCTTGAGGGTTTTGAGGACGTGGGCCGCGCCCCTGGATTCGAAGACCGCCTCCGGGCCGTTGGGTTCGAGGTTGAAGGGGTCGCTCTCCAGGCCGAAACGGGCGAGAATTTCATAGGACAGCAGTTTACGGTTGTGCATTTTCATCCTCCGGGGTGACTGCGTCACCTCAAAAATGTTGGCGGTGGGGAGGCCTTCGGCCTCCAGGGCGGCCACGAGGGCATCCTTCAGGGCGGTGATGCTGTCGTAACCCGAAAGCCGGTCGGCGGTGGGCCACTGTCCCAGGCTGGCAATGCGGTGCAGCGTGGTCAGTCCGATGCCGAGCCGGACGGCCAGGGACCGCAAACTGAGATGCGACCGCTCGACCACATCTGCGAGCACGAGTCTATTCAACGTCTCCTCCTTATCGAGCCGGCTCAGCCGGCGCTTGCGCGCTTTGATTTCCGAGCACAGCCCGGCGTAGGTCCGGCCGAGACGGAGCGCGATCTCTGTCAGCGGTTTTCCCTGATTGCGCCCGTCCTGGACCATCTGCCATTCCGACTCCGACCAGCGCTGCCCGGAATTGGTCGCCCCCAGGGTCCGCTCGTACAGCCGGGTGAATGACGAGGGCGGGACGGGGGGCGGGATGAGGCGCAACGCGACGTTGGGCTTTACGTCGCGCGTCACGCGCCTCGCTGTTGCCGTGGATCGTTTCATGTTTCCTCCTCCTGATTGCAGTCCGGGCGGGTCGGAGACCCGCCCCTACATTTCGACCGCGTGGATCGCGGCCATTTCGCTCAGAACCTTTTCAACCTCGGCGCGGGTGGGCGACCCGCTGAGGCGACTCTTGAACTCGGCCGCGAGCTGCGGCGTGAGGCAACCGAAACCCCCGACCAGGCGGCGCACCGCCAGGTCGAGCGCGTCGGAAATCGAAATCACCGGGTCGGCCGGGGCCTCGACCATCACCGGCTCGGTCTGCGGATTCCAGAAGCCGATGACGTTTTTGTTGTCGGCCAGGTGGTGTCCCCATTTGGAGGCGGCGTTGACGGCGGTCGCGGTGTCGATGCCGGCGATCCGGTCGAGGGTCTGTTCCACCCGGTTGGCCTTGGGCCAGTGGTAATGCTCGGCGGTGGAGAACTCTCGCCACTCGATGATCGGGGCTTCGTATTCGCGGCCCTGCCAGAGCACCGTGATCTTGTCCAGCTCGTAGCGGTTCCAGCGGATGGTGGCGTGGAGGTTGGCCATCTCATTGAAGGGCGCGACGTCGGGCAACTGGAGGTGGTTACCCATCAGGCGGTAACTCAAGTCGCCGGCGATCAGGCAGTCGGCCTCGTCGTAGAACAGCCGGTCCCAGAGTTCGCGGTCGGGGATGGTGCGGATGACGCCGGCATTGCTGATGTAGCGTTCGAGCGGACGCTCGCCGCCCAGGGCGCGCGAGGGCGTCAGGTTATAGCCGACGCTGAAGTCGAGCAGCATCAGGTTGAACCAGTTCAGGTCGAGCTTGTGCAGGCGGGTCGAATTTTGAATGTCCTGCGAGGTCAGGAAACTCCGCTCGATTTTCCCGTTCCAGTTCGGGTTTTTCTTCGCCGTCTCGTGTTCAATGCCGATGGCGCGCATCCAGCGCTGGCTCGGCTCGCACAGCACGCGGCCGTCGCCGTCCGTCCGGAAGTGTTCGGGCCGGCCGTGCAGTGGGAAGAACCACGGCCACGCCTCCTTCGATTTCATGGCGATGAACATGAACTCGTTAAAGCAGGTCGAGTTCATGAAGGGGAAGCCCCGGTAAAAAACCATCCCCGAGAAATCGTCCTTGACCCCGAAGATCCAAAGCATGCGGCCCTTGGGGTTGGTCAGCGGCTTGTTCTTGCGCACCTCATCGGGCGACTGGTAACCGAGGCCGCCTTTGTGGTCGATGTAGAACTGCCCGGCGAGCGTGGCATCCCACTGCCAGGTGTGGTTGGGGTGCGGCGCCCGGTAGCGGAAATGCACGGTGCGGTGGGGACGGACCACGCCGTTTTTTTCCTCGCGCAGCGCGCGGAGCCGGGACGCGCCCGCGCCCAGGCGCTTGACGATCTCGCGGGTCATGGTGGCGTTGGAAAAGCGGTCGGCGGGGATATGGCCGTCGCGCTTCATAATCTCGACGCAGCGCTTTACGGTGTAGTTCTCCGACCAGATCAGCGCCATCGCCAGGTCAATGGTGGCGTCGGAAATCCCGAGCCGGCCCGCGCCGGCGTCGGCCCGGCGCTTGCGGGTCGCCCGGACGGACCGCGTGAGGCGGTTGATCGTTGAGATGGTCACCCCGTAATAAGCGGCGGTCTCTTTGGCGTAGAGGGCCATCATGGCCCCTCGCAGGCCCTTCGCGCCCTCGACGATCCGCGCCACTGATTCATCCCCCAGCTTCCGCATTGGCATGGGACTCACTCCTCGTCGGTCGGTTCCGAGTCCTCGTCCGCGGCTGCGGGGGTGACGGGTTTGATGTTTTTCCGCGCGCGCGCCGAGGCCTCGCGCTTGCCCAGTTCGACGTCGCCATCGACGGGGTACAACTCGGGGTGGACGCGGCGGTCGAGTTTGGCGAACAGGGATTTCAGCGCAATCACCTCGCGCTCCAGCGCGTCGCGCTCGACCTCGGTCAGGTCGGGCATGGTGGCGATGGAGGCCAGGCCCATTCGCGCCATCGAGACGAAGCGTGAGAATTCTTCGCTGACCGTGCCCGCGCCCTCGCGTGCGGCCTTCAACTCGCTCTTGATCTTGCCGACCTGTTCCTCGCCCTTTTTCAGCCGGTCGCGGTATTTCCGCACCAGGTCGCGGAGCTTGTCCTCGGGCAGGGCGTCGAGGTCGTCAACCGAGTGCCGGTCGAGCGCGCCCTTTTCCTGCAGGGTTTTCAGTTTCGCCTCGGGCAGGCTGTAGAGGATCTCGGTTTTGCGAAGGCTCAGCTTCTCCATGTTCTTGTTGTCGCCCACCACCATCGCGGCATGGACGTAGCGGTAGGCGGTGGCGGTGCTGATGCCGATGGAGTCGAGCGCCTGCAGGAAGGCGCCGTGTTCCTCGTGGGCCTGGATGAGGATCAGCGCCCGGCCCGCCTCGATCGCGGAGAGCATCAGGTTCATCGAGCAGGTGCGGGCCTTTTCGACCAGGCGCTCGCGGTCGTAGGGCTGGCCGTCGCCGAAGCGTTTGAGCGCCTCGACCTTGTTGGTCTGCAGCCGGACCATCTCGGCGCTCAGGCTCTTTTTCACGATGGCGGGTTTCTCAGTTGGGTTCGGTTTCATCTGGGTCCTCCTCCAAAAGTTCTGTGTCGGACGCCGATGGCTCGGCGTCGATCAGCAGTAGTGAGTCAAGGTCGCCGCTGGCGAGGGCCTTGACCTGGTCGGCCTCGCGCTCGATGCGGCTGCGCATGCGGTTGAGCTGGCGCATCCACATCACCTGGGGCATCCAGTCGAGGGTGTAAAACCCCCGGTCGGCCACGATCCAGCGCCGGTCGAGAAGGGTTTTCAATGTGCGGGCGAGAGTGGCGCGAGAAGTGCGTTCATCACCCTCGCCGACCAACTCGGCTTCCAGGTCGCGGGCGTTCCGTCCGCCGTCCGCCAGCGACTCCATCACCGCCAGGGCGACGTCAAGCCGGTCCATGACTGGACCCCCGGGAAGAGGAGCTAGAAGCAAGGAGCAAGGAGCAAGGGCGAAGAGGCCGGACGCCGCGGGCGAGATGGAGCCGGGCCGCCAGGCGGCGAAAACTTTTGCGGGCGCGCAGCGCCCAGGCGGGCGGCTGCCGGTAGTGCCGCTCGCGCTCCTCCAGGTCGAGCTTCTTCCCGGCTGCGCGGGCGAGGCGGTCAACGTCGGAGAAGTCACGCTTAGGCATGACCGGCCTCCCTTCTAATCAGCGGGAGGCAGGGCTGAAGAGATCGCCGAATGAGGTCATAAATGCAGATATCGGCCAAAAACTCAGCCATTGCTTCTTCGGGTGTGTAGAAGCGCTCTTCGTCTTTAAACATGACCGGCCTCCCTTCTAATCAGCGCCAGGCGTTCGACCAAATATTTCCTCCGGCCGCAGTTATCCGTCCAGTCGCCGTCGCAGTGGTTCTCCGAGCAGAATACGCAGGTGGCGTTTCCGGGAATGATGGTCTTGCGCATCTGCGGCTTTTTATAGCCGCGTTTCAGGCTCCGGCGGGTGAGGCAGCGACCGGCGGTGCGGCCGGGGGTGTAGTCGATGGCGATGCGGCCGGGATAGGAGCAGGCGGTCGATTTACCCAGGCATTTATTTTTGGCAAACCGACAACCCGGACAACCGAGCATCTCCTGAATCTCGCCCCAGGGGGTGTCACCCCGGGGGGCGCGGCCCTTGACCGGTTCCATTACTCCGCCTCTTCCTGGCCGGGGTAATTGTCTTCCGCCCGATAACTCGGTTTGGCGGGCGGCGGCTGCGGCTGCGGCTGCGCGGTGTGGAAATACTTGACGTTGATGCCGAGCACGCAGAGGTCGGCGGGCAGGCCCCATTTTTCCGGCGGGGTGAGGTGGATGATCTCGGCGCGGCAGGCGTTGCCGGAATACTGCCCGGTGGTCGGGTCCCACTCGCGCAAAATCACGGTGTCGCCGACCTGGTAGTCTCGGTCCGCGCGCCGGATTTCGTAACGCTTGGTGAAGTTCTTGAGCATGACGAACTCCGACGGCCAGATTTTCAGTTCGTGGATGCGCTCGCCGCCGGGGCCGGACTGCGCCGGCAGGCGTGACGCCTGCACCCCATGGACCGCGCATTGTTCCCGTTTCTCGTCCATCGTTTTTTCCTCCTGTGGTTGCGAGCGTTATTCGTTGTCGAACAAGTCGGGCTGTCTCTTGTCCGACGCCTTGACCATCTCGCGGGCTCGCGCCACCTCGGTCAGGCAGCGGTCCGCGCATTCGAGCGCCTGGGGTTTCTCAATTTCGCCGTCGATGAAGTCGAGCAGCTTCTGAGAGAATTCAGCGAAAATTTTCTGGAGCTTGATAACGTCCTCGGGCCGCATCGCCCGGTTGCGCGGGATTTTGATGGTGACGAAGCCCAGGGAGAGGGCGAGCGCCTGCAGGATGCGGTAGTCGCGGGTGAGCTGCATGAGCAGCGCGAGCTGGTGGGGTTTGAAGTAGGGACGCTTCTCGTCTTCCTCGGCCGGGCTCGGGTTGGCCGCTTTGTAGAAGGCCGAGGTGCTCATGCCGAGGGCCTCGGCGAGCTGCTCGACGGAGAGCTTCGATTCGCGGACCGTGCGGGCAATAATCTTGGCTAACGTCATCGGCAAAACCTCCTGTAATTTGCAGACCGGGCGGGAACCACCTGTGCAGACACAACCGAAAATTGCAGTTGACGGGCGGGGGCGGGGACGGCTAGAATCGGGGTATGAATCGAGAGGAAGCGATTGTGCAGATCGGCCGCTTTTTTGTCGGGCTGGCGACCGCCGCGCAGAAGGACCGGGCGAAGACCTTCGTGCTGGCCATGCCGCCGCCGGAGCGCGTCCGGTTTCTGATGGAGGGTAAGCAATTGGCCGCTTCTCTATTCGCCCGGGTGGTGGGCGACTACATGACCGGTTATGCCGAGCGCATCGAGCCACTTCCGCCCGGCGAGCAGGCGCTCCTCGTCAACTGGCTGGAGATCGCATCCGACGAAGAGCTTCTCGATGAGAGCGCCAACGCGATCGGGGCCAGGTTGATTGCCGGCGAGGTCCCGGACCGCACCCGCGTTTTTGCAATTGTCCTTGATCGGATGATCTTGAGATGACTTCATGCGGCCTCCTGATTTAAAAGGCGTTCGACTGATATGCCGGTGAGTTGGCTGATGACGGCGGCGACCTTGAGAGATGAATGCTGGCCGGAAATGAACTGACTGACGTTCTGGTGTCTGCAGTGGGCGGCCCGGGCAATTTCTTGCTGCGTGATTCCGCGGCGTTTTAGGGTGGCGAGTAAATAATAACGATCACTCATGCCGGCCTCCTTGCAAATTCAAGCCTAAAGAAAGGCTATCAGGATTGCTTATTGTTGTCAAGAAAAAAAGAAGGATTACTTATTGGGCACAATGCAAGACCGTCTCCGATCACTCCGAGGGGATGTTTCGCAGAAGGATTGGGCCGAGAAATTAACCGGCTTCAGCCAGAGCTACATTTCTCAGGTCGAGAGTGGAGTTGTTAAAAATCCCAGCATCGCCTACTTGATGAAAATTTCCCTGATTACCGAAGTCAATCTTCACTGGCTGCTGACCGGCGAGGGCGAGGCCAAGCGGCTGGCGGCGAAGGCCACAAAAAAGATTACCGACCTTGACCGCGCTGAGTTAATATGTTCGTATATCGACGAGATGGGTTGCGGGTATGAAGCCCGCGAGGTGGTGAAGAACCTGATCCGGCTGGCGGTGAAAGATCACCGGACCCGCGACGAGGTCATCAGATACTTCGAGTTCCTGGAATTCAAACGGAGGCACGAGCCATGAAGAAATGTCCGTGGTGCGCGAGCGAGATCAATGACGAGGCCATCGTCTGCCCGGTCTGCAAGAAGGACCCGAACCTTTCGCGGGAGGACCGCCGCTACCGAATTCTGTGGTTGCTGATCGCGGGCGCGGTCGCCATTTTTGTGGTCTGGTTTGTCAAACAGTTCTAGGCGAAAAACGCTTCCGACCAGACCAAACTTATCACGGTGGTAAATGGTTCCGGACTAGGTAAAACCCGCCCCCCTCCAGGCCAAAGTTACCACGGTGGTAACTTTGGCTGGAAGCCGAAAATCATTCAAATCCGTGCTTCTAACCCCCTGATTTAATTCGGGCGACCATCCGGCCGCGCCCGGCCTATTTTCTTCTATCCCATCGAAATATCACGTCAATACCGCCGAAAACTAATCTTTCTCATTTTATCCCCTGATTCACTCCGCCCGCTCTAGTGTTACCCCCTCCCGCGAAATTATCTGCATACTCCCGCGTGCGTGTTTCATACCTCCTGGAGTCCCGGAGCGGGCTGGGGCGGCCCGCTCCGGGACAATGAAAAAAACGAGGGAGCCGATGGAAGAAAAAAAACTGATCGTCATCGACGCCGGGCACGGCGGCCGGGACCCCGGCGCAGTGGCCGACAACGACCCCGGCCCGAAGGTCGACCTGGTCGAAGAAGAAGACATCAACCTCGCCGTCGCGCTGGCCGCGCAACGCGCCCTGGTTACCGCCGGGTTCGACGTGGCCCTCACCCGCTCCGACGATACCCACCCCTCCAACATCCAGCGCGTCCACCTCTCCAACCGCCTCGGCGCGGTCGCCTACGTGGCCGTTCACTGCAACGCCAGCCTGAACCCGGCCGCCCACGGCTGGGAGGTGCTGTACGGCAACGGCTGTCGTGGCGGTCAGGCGCTGGCCGAGCAGCTTGCCAAGGCGCTCGAAATTGAACTGCCCATCTCCGCCCGCCCGCGCGCGGTCTTGAGCGAGGCCGAGGTCGGCCGCGGAACCAACTGGCGGCTCCGGGTCCTGCACGAAACCCTTTGCGGCGCGGCGCTGATCGAGGCCGGGTTCCTGACCAACCCCGCGGACCGGGCCTTCCTCATTACCGGCGCCGGCCAGCGCCGGATCGCCGAGGCCATCGCCGAGGGCGTGGCCCTTTACCTCGCTGCCCAGGAGGAAAAATGAAACTCACTCCCGAGACCGTCAACCTCATCGTCATCCTCATTACCATCCTGCTGCCCGCGCTGGTTCTGGCCGTCATCCAGATTCTGCGGCTGACCCGCTGGGGCCGGGCGAACAAGACCAATCTCGACCAGGCCGAGGAGCAGGTGCGTTATGCACAAACGATCCTCCAGCACCAGGCCCGCGCGCTGGAAACCGTGGTCGAGGCGGTGGAGCGGGCGGACGCCAAAGCCGTCACCCTCCCCAAGCCGCCCACGCCTGCCGCCGCCGTCCGCGCGGTGATGACCGAACTGGAGGCCTCCGCCCAGCCGGAGGAAATGAACGCCTGGCAGAACGCCGTCGCCAAGGTGCGGGCGAAACTCGCCGCCGAGCAGCGTGACGCTGCACCCTCAAAGCCGAGGTCGTGATGCACAACGCGGTCGACTGGAACCTCGTCGGCCTGCTCTGGACCTACGCCGCGGCTGCCTTCGTCGCCGGCGTGATGATCTCCCGCCCGAGGCCGCGATGAAGCACACCCGCGATATCGAGGCGCTCGACCTGGCGGACTCCGCCCTCGCCCGCATCAGCCGGGTCGAGAAAATGATCGACGACTTTCTGGGGCAACGTGACGTTGCATCCGAAAAACCCAAACCGCAACTCCGAGTAATTCAAGGAGGCAAATCGTGAAGGACCTCACCCCGCTGAGCATCGCCCAGTACTGGACCGACAAGGCCGACGACGCGCGCAAGCACGCCGCCGCGGCCCGGAGCGAGAACGCGAAAAAGTTCTGGCTCAACCTGGCCGCGATCAACGACACCCTCGCCGCCCACACCATCAAGCAGGAGACGGTCGACCGGCTCAACGACATGGCGAAGGAAGGCAGCGACGGCCTCAAGGGCTTCGTGCTCGCCGTCATCCTGGGCGAGGAAGGCCGGGAAAAAATGGAGGCGCTCGGCGGTTCCTCCCAGATTTCCGAACGCGCGGCCTTCGAGTTCGGCCTCAAGGTGCGTCCGGTCGTGCGCGACTGGCTCATCGGCCAGCTCTTCGGCGCCGCCGGCCTGCCCGGCCTCATCAAGGTCCTGCTCGACTGCCTGAAGAAGGCGACGCCGTGAGCAGCGTGACGCTGCACCCATTCGGGTGCCGGTCATGACCGGCGGCTTCTGGTCGGCGGTCCCGCCCCAGGCCTGGAACTGGGGTCCGGCCTTCATCATTCTGATCGGCATCTTCGTTCTGGCCCTGATGGGCGGCCGGGGATTTTCCCGGTTGATAGGCCCGGTGCTGGAGAAGTTCATCAAGGCCCAGGAACGCCAGGCCGATGCGATGACGCGGCAGGCGGAGTCGATGAACCACCTGGCGGTTTGCATTGAGGGGCAGGCGGAGAAGACGGCCTTCCAGAACGAGCGGGTGATGGTCAGCCTCGAATGCCTGCACAACGAATACAAGGCCTTCCGCGAGGAACTCGGCGACCTGATCGACGAGGTCAGGGTGCTGCACAAAAAAGAGGTATCCGATGGAGCATGATTCCAAATGGGTGCGGAGGAAAATTCTCCTCGTCCTGCATGCCCGCCACCCGCACTACGTCCGGGACGATGAGCTGCAGGTGCTGCTCCGCGACCAGGGCTGCACCCTCGACGCGCGCGAGCTGTCGAGCACGCTCACCTTCCTAGAGAACTGGCCGAACTATGGGCGCGGCTACATCCACATGAAGGAGATCCCGGGCAAGCGGCTGGCGGCGCGCGGCTTCGAGAGCTGCATCACCCCGCTCGGTCTCAACCTGCTCGACCCCACCACCCCCGACACCGACGAGTGCGTGGCGGAGTTTTAATGCCCAAGCCCCGCCGCAGCCCCGCCGAACGGCGCTCCGCCTGGGAGCGGTACGTCTTGCGCGGCATCGCCCTGGAGGTTATCGCCATCGGCAACCTCGACGACGAGGGCGGGGGCCACGCGGCGATCCCGCTCGGCACGCTGAAACGCTGGGCGGCCTCGGGTTACGAATCCCCCGACAAGAAATCCTGGCACGAACAGCGCGCGGCGATCGCCCGCGACCAGGCCAACATCACCAGCCGGATGTATGCCCTGGCGGGCAAGACCCTCGACCAGGCCATCAAGTCCGGCGACTTCAGGGACGTGATATCGGCCGTATCGGCCAAGCGCGCGCTCGACGGCAGCGGCGACGCGGAACTCCGCGCGGTGCGGGTCGAGTTGGGGCGGGAAAAATTGAGCGCCCTCCGGGCGAAGCGCGAGGCCGCCGTCAAGGCGGAGAGCGCGGTCAAGGCCGTCACCGGCCGCAAGGAACTGACCGCCGAACAGCGGCGGATGATCCGCGACATTTACGGGCTGGCCTCGGACGATGCGGAGGCCTCGGCATGAAGCCGATCATCAACCTCTACGACTGGCAAAAGTTCTTTATCCAGAGCCGCGCCCGGTTCGAGATTTTGAACTGCGCGCGCCAGGCGGGAAAGTCTTTTGCCCTCGCGCTCAAGCACACCCTCCGCGCGGTCGAGCGGCCGCGCGACCTGGAGGTGCTGCTGTCGAAAGGCGAGCGGCAGTCGAAGGAACTGATGGAGAAGTGCAAGATGCACGCGCGGGCGATGGACGTGGCCCTGGCCGACTGGCAGGAAGATGTTTACAAGGTGCCCGACTCCGACACCGAATACCAGCGGCTCACCATCGTCTTCGATAACGGCTCCCGGATCATCGGGCTGCCGGCCAACCCGGACACGGCTCGCGGCTACACCGCCAACATCGGGCTCGACGAGTTCGCCATCCATAAAAACTCGCGCGACATTTTCACCGCGCTCTTTCCGTCCCTCACGCGCGGGTTCTCGCTCACCATCTCCAGCACGCCGAAGGGGAAGCAAAACAAGTTTTACGAACTGTGGAACAACAAAAAGTACGAGAAGCACCTGGTCACCATTGAGGACGCGGTGGCCCAGGGGCTGGACCTGACCGACGAGGATGGGCAGCCCTGCACGGTTGAAGACCTGCGCCAGGCGATGGGCGACGACGAGGCCTTCGAGCAGGAATACATGTGCCGCTTCCTCGACGAGGCCACGGCCTGGCTGACCTACGAAATGATCTCCGAGGCCGAGCACGAGCAGTGCGCGGAACTGGCGGCGGCCGGCGTGGGTGATGTCTTTGCCGGGATCGACATCGGCCGCAAGCGGGACCTCACCGTCTACATCTCGCTCAAAAAACTCGGCGACGTGAAGTGGATGCTGCGGAAGGTCGAACTGTCGAAGACGAGTTTCAGCGACCAGCGCCGCGCGCTGAGCGCCTTCATCCGCGAGGACGGCTGCCGGCGCGTGGCGGTCGATGCGACCGGACTCGGCATGCAGCTCGCCGAGGAACTTGAAACCGAGTTCGGGCCGATGGTCGAAGGCATCACGTTCACGGCCGCCAACAAGGAAGCCATCGCCAACGAAACCAAGCGGAGCTTTGAAGACAAGCTCACGCGGGTCTTCATCGACGACAAACTCCGCGAGGATCTCCATCGCGTGAAGCGCGTGGTGACGAGCACCGGGAACTTCCGCTTCGACGCGGAGCGCACCGAGGACGGACACGCCGACCGGTTTTGGGCGCTGGCCCTGGCCGAGCACGCGAGTTGCGAGCCGGAGGGCGCGCAGTTTATCGGCGTGATGCCGGGCGGAGTGGACATCTACGGGAAGGAAGCAAGGAGTTAGGAGATGCGGCGATAAGCCGCCGGCGGCGAAAGCCGCAACAGGGGACCGCCAAGCTGGCCTGTGCAGGCGGCGGACGCGACCGGAGCGGTGGGGCCGGGAGCAAAAAATGAGGGGGTCCGGGGGGAATCATTCCACCCGGGGATGAAAAGGACGGTTGTGATGGCCCCCAGATTTACGCGAGAAGGCCCCCAGGAACGTTCCTGAGGCCGGTCGGGGGTCGGGGGCGCAGAAACGGGCAGGGTCGAGAGGCTGAGGCCGCCACGGCGGGCCAGGGGTAAAAATGGGAAAGCGTAAAAAGGAACTGAAACGGGCGGCAAAAATGGAGGCGAAGGCCGCGGTGGCCGAACTCGCCCGGGTCGCCGCCTCCGCCGGCGGGTTCGTCCCGCCGGCCGTGGCCCGTTCCTCGATCGAGACCCCAACCTCATTGTCCGGCGCCATGTCCGGGTTCTCCAGTTCGTTTTCTACCCTCTCGCCCGTCATCCCGCCGTCGTACCTGGACTTCATTCAACTGATGGCCGTGGTCAACCCGATCATTGCCGACATCGTCCGCAAAAACGTCACCCTCTCCAACACCGGGCACTCGCTGATCGTGACCGACGCCCCGGACCGCCAGGTCGAGATCGCGGTCGCGGAATTGAACCGGCTGGCCCCGATCATCTATCCGGGCTCGGCCGGGGTGGACGGCCTGTTCGGACATTATTTTTACCAACTCGCCACCACCGGGGCGCTCTCGTCGGAGGACGTGCTCACGGACGACCTGCGCGGGGTCCGGCGCGTGGCCCTGGTGCCGGTGCGGAGCATCGCCCACAAATACGAGGACGGCCAGTACGTCCAGTACCAGACCGGGGCGCTGAGCGCCGCCGGCGGCGTCCGGCTGGACCCGGCCACTTACCACTATTTCGCGGCCGACACGCTGGAGAACTCGCCTTACGCCATCCCGCCGCTGGTCTCGGCCATCCGCGCGGTGCTGATCCAAAACGACATGATGGACAGCTTCGAGTTCATCATGCGGAAGCTCGGGATGATGGGACTGGTGGTGGCCAAGGTCACGCCGCCCCCGCGCAAGTCCGGCGAGAGCGACAAGGAATACATGCGCCGGGTGCGCGACTACCTGGGCGACGTGGGCGCGGCCCTGGGCGACAACTACCGGAAGGGGATGCTGGTCTTCCCCAACGACATCGACGTTGAAAACAAAGCGGTCAGCACCGCCGGCGCGGCGTCGGTCGAGTCGCTGATGAAGATCATCAACCAGAACATTTTTTCCGGAGCGCATTCCGACCCGGGGTTGCACGGGTTCAACTACGGGACCACCGAGACCTTCGCGCGCGTGGTGTATACCGAGATGGTCAACGGCCAGGCGTTCAACCGCCTGTTGGTCAAGCGCCGGCAGGAGGCGACATATCGTCTGCACCTGCTGCTCGCTCTGAAAGGCCTGCAGCCCAACGTCGCGGTGGTGTTCAAGGACCCGCCGTCGCTCAACCCGAACATAGAGGAGCTGGCCGACACCTACAAGGTTTCCAACACCATCAAAAAAGTCCAGGGCGGATACATCACCCCGGACCAGGGCGCGCAGGAGATGGGCTACGACTCGGCCGCCGACCCGGAGCGGGCGCTGATGGCGCCGGCCGCCGCAGGTGGGTTGCCGTTCGGGCTCTCCCGGGATCGCCGAGCGCCAGCTCGGGCCTTCCGGTTCAATGCCCACCTGCAACGCTACGAGTTCGCGCGACCGAGGATCGAAGTCCAAGGAGCAAGGAGCAAGGAGCAAGGGAGCGCTCGCCCCTGCGGTTGCGGCCGCGGTCACGTCAACCTCGAAAAGCCGGACACGGACGAGGCCGCCTGGATCGATGACTACCTGGCCGCGATCGCGCCCGGCTCCGAGAAGGCCCGCGCCGCGGCGGTCGCCGCCATCGACGAGCTGCTCGCGGGCTCACGCGCGGCCGACTTCACCCCCGAGACGTTCGCCGACGCGGCCTACGCCGCGATCAAAAAATCCTACGGCGAGGCCTTCGCCGCGGCCGGGGTAGAGAAGTTGGTCGAAGAGCAGCTCTCGGACGCCTACAAATTTTATCGGACGGCGGACACGTCGCTGCTCGGCGCGGATGGCGTCGCCGGGTTCGCGTTCGACTCGGTTGACATGCGCTCGGTCGAGTTCCTGGTGAAGACCGATAAATATTATTTCTCCTCGTTCGTCGATAACGAGTCGATGCAGTCGCCGATGAAGTCCTTCCTCTCCGACAAGTACCTGGAGCACGGCGAGGGCATTTTCGGCCGCACCAACCCGGACACGCTGACGGAATTCCGCAACCTGTTTGACGACCAGTTGACGTCGCTCAGCGACTCCGAGGTCCAGCGGATCGTCGATACCAGCGTCGCCCGCACCCGGAACTGGGGGCACATCGGGCAGCTCAATGAGGCCGGGTTCGACGAGGCTGTCATCCTCGCCGGCGTCTCCCCCTGCGCCGAGATCTGCCAGCCGATGATCGGCAAGACCTTCAAGGTCGTTGTCGCCCGCGATCGCATCGAGGAGATGCTCGGGATGAGCGAGGACGCCTTCCTCGACGCGCTCCGCGACGGCACGGACTTTCCCCCGTTTCATCCCAACTGCCACTGCCGTTTAGGAGCCAAATGATGAAGCCATTCTCCGACCGTTTGCAGATGTTCGTTGGCGGGGTGATCCACAACCTGGCCCTGCCCCGCATCACCCGCCGGGACGGCACCGAACTGGCCGGCTCGCCGACCTTCTGGCCCCGGATCATGCCGGCGGCGGGCTCGCCGGTCGTCGAGCCGAACATGGCGACCCGCTTCCTGAGTCCGGACCCCGACAGCTTCGTCTTCGCCAAGTTCCGCGGGCTGTCGACCATCATGCTCGACGCCTGGTCGGACTGGTACGAGGCCCCGGTGGTGCTCGACTTCACCGAGCCTGGGATGTTGGAGGCGGCGGTGCCGCTGGCGAAAGGCATCGCGGTCTACCCCGACCACTCCCACGGCGTGGCCGACTGGATCGGCGTGGTCACCAATTCCTGGTGGGGAGCGAATGACCCGGGCCTGCCGGTCCCCGGCATCGACCTCGAACTTCGCATCGACAGCTTCGTCTCGGACGTTGCCCGACGCGTGGCGATGGGCCTGCTGTCCGACCTGCCCACCGTCCGCTCCGGCAGCTTTGGGATGCGGAACTACCTGGAGATGTCCCACCCCAAAATGCTGATCGAGGAGTTCGTCCTGCGGCAGGGCGAGATCGTCGGCGGGCAGATCGTGCGCTTCATTGTCCGCGAGATTATCGAGCTGGGGGAATACTCGCTCGTTTACAAGGGGGCCGACCCCCTGGCGGTGAAACTGGCGCGGTCGCGCGAGCGCGTGGCCGTGCCCAACATCAACCCCCAACAGCCGGGCGAGGCGGCAGCGCCGCTGGCGGGCGACTCGCTGACCGGTAAAGAGGAGGAAGGCATGAAGATTTTTGGTGATGCGCAGCTCGCCCGGGTGGGGACCATCCTGGGCGCGGCTCCGCCGGTGGAAGACGACCAGATCGGCGAGGCGCTGCTTGCGCGGGCGGAAAAACTCGCCGCCGACACCGTCGAGTTGATGCGGAAAATCGCGGACCTCACCCCCAAGGCCGCCGCCGGCGACGTGCTGCTCGCGGCCGAGCGGGCGGAGGTCGTCCGCCTGGCCAAGATCGTCCAGGGCGATTCCGCGCCGGTGGCGCTCAAGGCCCTGGAGGACTCGATCAACGCCGCGGGAGCCGGCCGGCTCGTCGAGATGCACGCGGAGTTCGCGAAGCTCGCCGACGCGAAGCTCCCGCTGCGTTGCGCGGCGTGCGGGTCCACCACCGTCGAGCGCCGGAGTTCGGTCGAGCAGACTCCGGAGACGGGCCTCCACAAAACCCCGGCGTCCGCCGACCCGGCCGCCGCCAGACTGTCCCGCCGGTACGGGGACGGAAGCAAGGAGTAACTCATGTCCGAGCAAACCCAGGACCACGGCATCCGCCAGGACGCGCCCGGCAGCTACGTCTCCCTCGGGGTGACGATGGCCGCCGCCGACTACCCGGTGAACGGCCTCGTCAACATCACCGACGACTACACCGTCACCCTCATCGTCGCCGCCGACAAGAAGTCGGTCGGCGAGGTCACCCAGACCGCCCACGTGGCCGGCGGCAAGGGCACCATCGCCACCCGTTTCCGCCGCATCCTGCACGACGCCAACGCCAACGCGGCCGTCGCCGCGGGCGCGGGCGCGAAAATCGTCGCGGACGTCGCCGGCGTCCAGACCTTCGACACCTTCACCGAGGGGGCCGATGGCGAAATCGAAAGGGTCGGGACGTTCCTGACCCACGCCGACGCGCAGGGCGACAAGGTTGACATCGGCCTGTACTAACCCGCGACTGAAGTCGCGGCCACGAGAAAAAAAAGGAGACGGAAAAACATGAGCAGAAATTTCAAGGGGAAAACCCCGGAACAGATGGCCGGCGAGATCAAGCTCGGCGGCTGGAAGAGTTTCGGCACCTATTGCCTGGGCGCGCTCGGGGCCTCCCCCGCGGACGTGCTCCGGGCACTGGCGATCAACCTCTCCGAAGTCCAGGTCTCGGCCCTGGTCACCGACCCGGCCCTGACCTGGCTCTATCCCGAGATGGTCAAGGAGGCCGTGCTCGAAGGCTTCGAGAACCCCGAGACCGCCTGGTGGCAGGACCTGATCTTCTCCCAGGCCGCGGTCAACGCCAAGGACATCCGCCAGCCGAGCTTCACCCTCAACCAGGACGCCGGCCCGCAGGAGACGCAGGAGGGCGAGTCGATGCAGGTGACCTTCATCACCTCCGGCTCGCGGTCCGTCACCCTGCGCAAAAACGCCGAGGCCATCGGTCTGACCTACGAGGTCACCAACTTCGCCACCGTGGACCAGGTGCAGATCTGGACCCGCCAGTACGGCTGCAACATGGCCAGCAAGCTCAACGCCTACGCCGTCGACCGCCTGGTCAACGGCGATCAGGCCGACCTCTCGATGGCCGCCGCGGTCATCGGCGTCGCCTCCGTGGCCGACGGCTTCACCTGGAAGGACTTCCTCCGGGTGTGCGCGGTGATGGCCAAGCTCGGCAACCCCATCGACTTCTGCATCGTCGACCTCGCCGAGTACATGGACCTGGCCAACATGGACGAGTTCAAGCGCCTGGCGGCGGGCGAGGCCCTGACCAAACTCAACCTGAAGACCCCGGTGCCGGCGGCGCTCAACACCTTCATCCACTCCGGGGTCGGCGCGGACAAGTTCCTCTTCGGCAGCAAGTCCAAGGCGCTGTGGAAGGCGAACGCGATCCCGCTGCTGATCGAGACCGACAAGGACATCCAGAAGCAGACCAACTTGGTGGCGGCCTCGGAGACGGCGGACATGGTCAACATGCTCCGCACCGCCCGCGTCATCGTCGACCGTACCCTGGAGTACGCGGCCAACCCGTTCCCGGCCTGGATGACCCCGGCCGGCGTGACGATGTAACGAGCGTGACGCTCGACCCGAAGTGACGGACTCTGAATAACCGAGGGTGCGGGGGAATCATTCCCCCGCGCTCCCAAGAAAAAAAAGGAGAAAAGAACCATGAAGCGACTGAAAGTAATCGTCCTCACCGCGATCGTCCTGTTCGCGGCTGTCATCGCCTTCTTCACCATCGCGCCCCCCGCGACCACGGCGACGGCGTTGTCGACGCAGACGGCGCTCAACCGGCTGGAACGCTACCAGCGGCCGACTCCGCTCAACTACGCGCCGTCACGGACGGTGAGCGTCTTTACCGTCACCTATGCCGGGGCCGCGGCCACGGCGGACATCACCGTGGGCACGACCAACATCACCGCCGACGCCCCGGGCTCCACCGACTACCCCGCCTTCCTGGCGGCCGGCACCCAGTTGGGCGATTCCGCCACCGGGTGCGTCCGCGCCTACGACCTCTGTAAGACCATCGACGCCCTGACCGATTGGGAATGCGACCTCGCCCTCGGCGCCGACCCGTTTCTCTGCGCGGACTTTCTCACCGCCGGGGCCAACACCAACGCCCTGACGGGCGCGGCCGTGGTCGCGGCCACCGGGCTGGTGCGCGACTGGGGGATGGTGATCCCGGCGCAGGGCACCTACTACCCGATCTACCTGCACAGCGTCACGGCTTCGATTACTGGGGCGGGCACCTGCAAACTGGAAGTCTATGACGGCACGTCGGCGACCGGCGACCTGATGTGGGCGCGAACGCTGGCGACCACCGTCACCTCGACCAATGAGTTCCCCGGCCCGGGTCTGATCGGCACCAACAACACGGACATGGTCATCCGAGGCACGTGCAGCGGCAACACCACCACCGCCGGGTTCGGCGCGGTCCAGGCCGAGACCCACGGCTATTGAAGCCTACGGCTTCACCAAACAGTTAGAGCTGGAGGTAATCAATGGAAAGTGTGCTGAAGCCGGGCGACCTGGTCGCCCTGAAAAATACGGGCGGCGGTTTCACCGACCCCGGCCTGGGGAACTGGACGATCAGCCCCGGCCAGGTGAAGCCGCTGCCGAAGCGGATTTCGCCCCGGATCGCGGACCTGATCCGGCGCGGGCTGCTGGTGGCGTCCGCCCCGGCGGTGACCGCCCCGGTCGACGTGGACCCGGCCCCGGTGGTCCCGCCCGCGGACCCGCCCGTGGACCCGCCCGTGGACCCGCCCGCGGAGGAGGCACCCACGCAGGAGTCCGAGCCGAGCGGCAAGAAGAAAAAGAAGGGCTGGCTGTAGCAGCCGCTTAGTCAGAGCTTGAACGCACTCTGCGGGCAACCGCGTCCGCAGAGTTTATTGAGGCCCTGAAAAAACAATGGCTAACAAATACGTCAGACAGGCCGGGAACTGGAGCGTGGCCGCAACTTGGTCAGACACCGGGTGGGGTGGGGCGGCCTCGGCCGCTGCTCCCGCGGCTACCGACGATTGTATTTTCGGAGCCGACGCAACCGGCCTTGTGACCATCAACTCGGCGACGCTTTGCCTGGGCAAGACGACTGCATTTAATTCAGCAAATAACCGGATCGCTTTTACGGCTGGAATGAAGCTCCTCCTCTCCGGTGGATGGAACACCGGCAACTTTGACATGACCGGCATCGTCTCCGGCACCGGGACGTTGCAGTTGAAGGCCGCGGCGACTTCGTATATCGGAACCTTCCCCGCCGCGCTGGAGTTCAACCTATCGGCGACTTACGTGATGGGAAACAACTGGACGATCGCCGGGCCGACGACGAACACGCTGGCCGCCGTCGTCAACAACGACGGCACCGCCAAAACCCTGACCTGCAACGGCGGCCTGGTCAACACCGCGGCCCTGTCCGGCTCGGCCAATATCGTGATTGGCGGCGGCACGTGGTCGGGCGCGGGCGGCTTGGCCAATAATTTGAGTTTCGCCAATTCTCCGATCATCGGCCCCGTAAATTACAAAACGGGCACGCTGTCCAAAGGCGCGGGCACGCCGACGGTGACGGCCGGGACCACGTTCACCATCACCGGGAGTTGCACGATTGATTCCGCCGGCATTCCCTGGGTGAACTGGCTGGTCAACGTGGCCGCCTCGATCACGCTGCAATCTGCTCCGGTCGGCACCGGATACCTGTGGGTGCTGTCGGCCAGCACCACGTTCCTCGGAAATTTTAATCCGACCTTCGCCGATTTGCGCGGAAATAATACCAGCGCAGTTTTGAACCTCACCCTCCCGGTAGGCGTTACGCTGAACATCACCACGTCGATTGAGTTGGCTGGGAGTGGGACGTCTGCCTTTACATTTAAGTCGGCCACCGGCGGCCAGCATTGTCATCTGAACTATGCGGGCACCCCGGCGAACTGCAAAATTTCCAATATAGTTTTTACCGATGTTGATGCCAGCGGGAGCGCGCAGCGGTTGGATGACTGGTACGGGACGCTGTCCGGTTGCACCAACATCCGGGTGCTGGACTCCGCCCTCGTGGCGGCCACCGAGGCGGACCTGGCCCAGACCGACATTGATCTGGCCGCCGAGATCGCTCTCTACGATGCCGAGGTGATCGCGCACGACGCGGCGGTCGATCTGTACGACGCGGAAGCAATCGCTCACCAGGCGGCGGTTGATCTTTACGATGCGGAGGTTATTTTGTACGACGCGGAAGCAATCGCTC
>Ga0315287_10001610_pt1 | contig 20990 bp, 16 predicted proteins | sample YL17G11_0_MG_FD_205037 | JGI IMG/M metagenome (GOLD analysis project Ga0315287, IMG submission 205037) | Sediment microbial communities from Yellowstone Lake, YNP, Wyoming, USA - YL17G11_0 | ecosystem: Environmental > Aquatic > Freshwater > Lake > Sediment | place: USA: Wyoming | collected...
AATGCGTCGACGGCGAGTACCAGAATTTCAAGGCCAAGGACGGCGCCTACACGCGCGAGCATTTCTTCGGCAAGTACCCGGAGCTGAAGGAAATGGTGGCCAACCTGTCGGACGACGACATCTGGCACCTGAATCGCGGCGGGCACGATCCGCTGAAGGTTTTCAACGCCTATGCCGCGGCGGCCAGGCACAAGGACCAGCCGACCGTGATTCTCGCGAAGACCGTCAAGGGCTACGGCATGGGCCGCGCCGGCGAAGGCCAGAACATCACGCACCAGCAGAAGAAACTCGACGATACGGCGCTGCGCGCGTTCCGCGATCGCTTCAACATCCCGGTGTCGGACGCCGATATCGACGCGGTGCCGTACTACCGCCCTGCCGAGGGCAGTGAGGAACTCCAGTACCTGCAGGAGCGCCGCAAGTCGCTCGGCGGCTACCTCCCGCAGCGTCGCACCACGGTTGCACCGCTCGCGGTGCCACCGCTCGAATCGTTCTCCGCGCTGCTCGAGAGCTCGGGTGAGCGTGAGTTCTCGACGACGATGGCGCTGTTGCGGATCCTCGGCGTGCTGCTGAAGGACAAGGAGATCGGGCCCCACGTCGTGCCGATCGTCCCGGACGAGGCGCGCACGTTCGGCATGGAAGGGCTGTTCCGCCAGATCGGCATCTACTCCTCGATGGGCCAGCTCTACACGCCGCAGGACGCCGACCAGTTGCTCTATTACCGCGAGGACAAGAAGGGCCAGATCCTCGAGGAAGGCATCAACGAAGGCGGCGCGATGTGCAGCTGGATCGCCGCCGCCACCGCCTACGCCAACCACGGCGTCAGCATGGTGCCGTTCTACATCTACTACTCGATGTTCGGCTTCCAGCGCGTCGGCGATTTCTGCTGGGCTGCCGGGGACATGCGGGCCCGTGGTTTCCTGATCGGCGGCACGGCCGGACGTACCACGCTGGCGGGCGAGGGCTTGCAGCACCAGGACGGCCACAGCCAGTTGCTGGCGACCACCATTCCGAACTGCGTCGCCTACGACCCGGCATTTGCCTGCGAACTCGCGGTGATCGTGCAGGACGGCCTGCGCCGCATGTACGCGGAGCAGCAGAACGTCTTCTACTACATCACCTGCATGAACGAGAACTACGCGCACCCGGCGCTCGTCAAGGGCACGGAGGCCGGCATCCTCAGTGGCATGTACCTGATGCGCGAGGGCGGCAAGGGCGAGGCGCGCGTCAATCTGTTCGGTTCCGGCACGATCCTGCGCGAAGTGCTCGCTGCCGCGGAGATCCTGGAGAAGGATTTCGGCGTGCCGGCCGACGTCTTCAGCGTCACGAGCTATTCGGAGTTGCGCCGCGAGGCGCTCGATGCAGAGCGCTGGAACCTGCTGCATCCGCAGCAGGCTCCGCGCACGCCGTACGTCCGGCAGTGCCTCGCCGGGCGCACCGGACCGTTCGTCGCCGCCACCGATTACATGCGCATCGTCGCGGACCAGGTGCGCCAGTGGGTGCCCGGGCGCTACCAGGTGCTCGGCACGGATGGCTACGGCCGCAGCGACTCCCGCGCCGCGCTGCGTGGTTTCTTCGAGGTGGATCGTCGGTACGTCACGGTCGCGGCGCTCAAGGCGCTCGCGGACGACGGCAAGCTCGATCTTGCGACGGTCCGCAGTGCGATCGAGAAGTTCGGCATCGATCCCGAAAAACCGAACCCCGTGACCGTCTGAGCGAGGCGCTGCGCAGTGGCAACCACCCTCATCGAAGTGCGCGTCCCGGACATCGGGAACTACAAGGATGTCGAGGTCATCGACGTCGCGGTCCAGCCGGGCGACAGCATCGCGCTCGAAGCGACGCTCGTCACGCTCGAGACCGAGAAGGCGACCATGGACGTGCCGTCCACCGTTGCGGGTGTCATCAGGGAACTGAAGATCCAGCGCGGCGGACGGGTGTCGCAGGGCGACGTGATTGCGCTCGTCGAAGTCGTTACCTCTCGCGCTGAAGCGGGAGAGGTCGGCCACCGGCCGGGTGAGGGCTCCGCTCCCTCACCCCAGCCCTCTCCCGCCAAGGCGGGAGAGGGAGTCGAGCCCTCACCCCAACCCTCTCCCGCCAAGGCGGGAGAGGGAGTGGTCGAAAGGGATTTCGGATTCTCGCGCTCGCACGCAACGCCGTCGATCCGCCGCCTGGCGCGCGAACTCGGCGTCGACCTCGTCAAGGTGCAGGGCACCGGTGCGAAGGGCCGGGTGCTCGATGCCGACGTGAAGTCGTACGTAAAGAGCATCCTGAGCCGCGGCCCCGAGCCGGCCGGTGCAGCGTTGCCGCGCGTTCCCGAAGTCGATTTTGCCGCATTCGGAGCGATCGAACGCCGGCCGCTCACCCGCATCCAGAAGATTTCCGGTCCGCGGCTCCATGCCAGCTGGGTGAACATCCCGCACGTCACGCAGTTCGACGAGGCGGACATCACGGAGATGGAGGAGGCGCGCGCCAGGATGAAGTCCGAGGCGACCGTGCGTGGCATCAAGCTGACGCCGCTCGCCTTCGTGATGCGCGCGTGTGTCCAGGCGCTGCAGACGTACCCGACCTTCTGTGCCTCGCTCGATGCCGCGGCTGGCGAGCTCGTGCTGAAGAAGTACGTGCACATCGGCTTCGCCGCGGACACACCGGGCGGACTCGTCGTGCCCGTCGTGCGCGATGCCGATCGGATGGACGTGTTCGCACTGGCGGGTGCGCTGGCCACGCTCAGCCAGAGGGCGCGCGCCGGCAAGCTGTCGGCAGCCGAGATGCAGGGCGGCTGTTTCACGATCTCGAGCCTCGGAGGCATCGGGGGTACCGCGTTCACACCGGTCATCAACGCGCCGGAGGTGGCGATCCTCGGCGTGTCCCGCTCCGTGCACCGTCCCGTCTACCGCAACGGGAGTTTCGTGCCGCGCCTGATGTTGCCGTTGTCGCTGTCCTACGACCATCGCATCATCGACGGTGCGGCAGCCGCGCGCTTCACGAGCTTCCTGGCCCAGGCGCTGGCAGACGTGCCGGCCCTGCTGCGCGCAAACCCGTAGCGCAGGCCGGGAGGATCCAGCTTGAGCCGTAACAGGAAAGACTCCCCGACGCCGGTCGCCGTGCAGGTGCCCGACCTCGGTGACTTCAAGGACGTGGCGGTCATCGAGGTGCTCGTCAAGGTCGGCGACCGTGTGGAGGTCGAGACGCCGTTGCTGACTCTCGAGAGCGACAAGGCGACCATGGACGTGCCGTCGAGCGCGGCGGGCGTGGTCATGAGTGTCGCGGTGAAGGTCGGCGACAAGGTGAACACCGGCACGCCGGTCGTGACGCTGGCCGGCGCGCCCCCGTCGGACGAGCACGACGCAACGATGTCGGCGCTGCGCGCCATCGAACCGTTCGGCGGCGAGCCGTATCTCGATACCGTACCGATCAAGCCGATGAGCCAGAACCTGCGGGCTGCACCCGACCTGAAGCCGACGATGCCGGCACCGGCACCGGCACCGGGTCCGGAAGGGTACGAATTCGACCTCGTGGTGCTCGGCGCTGGCCCGGGCGGCTACACGGCGGCGTTTCGCGCGGCCGACCTCGGCCTCAGCGTTGCACTCGTCGAGCGCTGGCCCACGCTCGGCGGCGTGTGTCTCAACGTGGGTTGCATCCCGTCGAAGGCGCTGCTGCACGCCGCGCGCGTGATCGAGGAAGCCGAGGCGATGTCGCAGTTCGGCGTTTCCTTCGGCAAGCCGACGATCGACGCTGCCAAGCTGCGTGATTGGAAGGACAAGGTCGTCGGCCGCCTGACGGGCGGACTCACGGCGCTGGCGAAGCAGCGCAAGGTGACGGTGATCACGGGTACCGCAAGGTTCACCTCCCCGCATGGTCTCGTCGTCGCCGGTGTCACCGAGCGCAACGTGACGTTCGCGCAGTGCATCATCGCGGCGGGTTCGGAGTCGCTGCGCCTGCCGGGCTTGCCCGACGATCCGCGCATCATCGACTCGACGGGTGCGCTCGAGCTGGACCTGCCGCGGCGCATGCTCGTCGTCGGCGGAGGCATCATCGGCCTGGAAATGGCCACGGTCTACGCGGCGCTCGGCGTGAAGGTCAGCGTCGTGGAACTGACCGAGGGCCTGATGCCGGGCTGCGACCGCGACCTCGTCCGCCCGCTCGAGAAGCGCATCACGGCTCGCTACGAGCGCATCCTGTTGCGGACCCGCATGGCCAGGGTCGAACCCCTCGCCGAGGGACTGCGGATCACGTTCGAGGGCGACAAGGCGCCGGAGGCCCAGGTCTACGACAAGGTGCTCGTCGCAGTGGGCCGTACGCCGAACGGCCGGCTGATCGGGGCCGAGGCTGCCGGAGTCACGGTCAGCGAGGGCGGCTTCATACCCGTGGACAAGCAGATGCGCACCAACGTGCCGCACATCTTCGCAATCGGGGACATCGTCGGTGCGCCGATGCTCGCCCACAAGGCGACGCACGAGGGCAAGGTCGCAGCCGAGGTGGCCGCCGGCCACAAGAGCTTTTTCGATGCGCACGTGATCCCGTCGGTCGCCTACACGGACCCCGAGATCGCCTGGGTCGGCGTGACGGAGACCGACGCCAGGGTCCGCGGCATCGCCGTGGAGAAAGCCGTGTTCCCGTGGGCCGCCAGTGGCCGCTCGCTTGCGATCGGCCGCGACGAGGGTTCCACGAAGCTGCTGTTCGATCCGCAGACGCGGCGAGTAATCGGCGGCGGAATAGTCGGCACCGGCGCCGGCGACCTGATCTCCGAGGTCGCGCTGGCGATCGAGATGGGAGCGGATGCGGCCGACATCGGCCTGACGATCCATCCGCACCCGACCTTGTCCGAGACCGTCGCCATGGCAGCGGAGGCGTACGAAGGCACGCTCACCGACCTGTACCTGCCGAAGCGCAAGAAGTAGCAATGCACGCGGCGCTCACCCGGACGTTGCGGCTCTTCGGCCTGCTCGAACCGGGACGACGGGTGGAGACGCGCATTCGGATGCGGCAGGCCCGGGCGCTGCCGGATGCGCTCATCATCGGCGCCCAGAAGTGCGGCACCAGTTCGCTGCACAACTACCTGACGCAGCACCCTGGCGTGATCGCCCCGTTGCGCAAGGAAGTGCATTACTTCGACGACAACTACCGGCGCGGGGAGCACTGGTACCGGGCGCATTTCGGCCGCGCCGGCGGGCCCGGGATCAACCTCGATAGCAGCCCGTACTACCTCTTCCATCCGCTTGCTGCGCAACGCGCGCATGAATTGTTGCCGGATGCAAAGCTGATCGTGATGCTGCGCGACCCGGTGCGGCGGGCCTATTCGCACTATTGGCACGAGCGCGACAAGAGGCGCGAGACGCTATCGTTCAAGGACGCGCTCGATGCCGAGCAGCAACGCATTGCTCGCGACGCGGACCGGCTCGCCCGCGGCGAGATCGACAGCAGCCGGGATCATCGGCGCTACAGCTACGTTGCGCGCGGCCGGTATGCCGAGCAGCTGGAATGCTGGCTGGCGTTCTATCCAGCGCGGCAGTTGCGCGTCGTGCGTTTCGAGTCGTTCGTCCAGGAGCCGCTCTCGACACTGAACGAAACACTCGCATTCCTCGGCCTCGCGCCCCTGGCGCTGGCGCGCCTCGAGCCGCGCAACGCGCGCAAGTATCCGCCGCTGGAGCCCGCCACGGCCGCGCGCCTGCAGGCGTATTTCGAGCCGCACAATCGCCGGTTGGAAGTGCTGCTCGGCCGATCGATGGGTTGGTGATCGCGCCGCCCGGCGCGAAATTCACAGTCGCCGCAGTGCTTCGAGGTAGGCCGCCTCGTCCGGTGGCAGGCCTGAGCGCTGGCTTTGCCACAAGGCTCCGCCCAGGCATTCGATCATCCGGTGTTCCGCTTCGTGCGGGCCGCCGAACCGCATCGCCAGCTGGCGATGGACGGACGCGATGCCCGCTGGTCGATTCGTCCCGACCTGTTCGCGGATCGCCAGGTGCAGCCCCATGTGCAGGAACGGGTTGGCCTGGCCGCCCTCCGGCGTGAAGTCCCGCTCGAGTGCGTCGCCGGCTCCTTCGACCACGGCATGGTATTCCGGGTGCTGCTCCAGCACGCGCACGATCTGGTCTTCGAGCGGTTCGAGCGGCCGGGCCTCGCAATGCTTGCGCCATGCATCGACGTACATGCGTCGCAATCCGTCCCGGCCCTGATCGTGGAAGAACGGCATGGGAACCCTCACCCCGGCCCTCTCCCGCTCCTGCGGGAAAGGGTGCCCGCAGGGCGGGTGACAGTGCCCGCAGGGCGGGAGAGGGTGGGCGTCTTCTGCTTGAAGTCGCACAGGTCGGCGACCGGGCAGGTCGGGCAGTCCGGCTTGCGTGCCTTGCAGACGTAGCGCCCGTGCAGGATCAGCCAGTGATGGGCATCCTGCTTGAACTCGTCCGGCACCCGCCGCATCAGCTTGTCCTCGACTTCCCGCACGGTCTTGCCGGGTGCGAGCCCGAGCCGGTTGGCGAGGCGGAACACGTGCGTATCGACCGCGATCGTCGGCTGCCCGAAAGCAGTGTTCAGGATCACGTTCGCCGTCTTGCGTCCGACGCCGGGCAGTTCCTCGAGCGCTTCGCGCGTCTGCGGGACCTGGCCGCCGTGCTGTTCCAGCAGTTGCCGGCAGGTCGCGATGATGTTCCTTGCCTTGCCCTGGTACAGGCCGATCGACCGCACGTACGTGGCCAACCCGTCGCTGCCCAGGGCGAGGATCGCCGCCGGCGTGTTGGCTGTCTTGAACAGTTGCCGAGTGGCGACATTGACGCTCTTGTCGGTGGCCTGTGCCGACAGGATCACGGCCACCAGCAGCTCGAACGCAGTGGTGTACTCGAGTTCCGCCCTGGGATGCGGGTTGAGCTTGCGCCAGCGCGCGAAGAGCTCGTGTACCTGCCGTTCGTTCATGTTTGCCCGCCGCTTGCCGACGGCAGCGCGCGCGCGGCGTCGAACGCGCGTCGTTCCGCTGCGGCCGCCGCGAGTAGTCGCTGTGTGTGTCGCTCGAAGCGGCGTCTTGCATCGGCCGCACGCTGCTTCGAGCGGGGCCGATCGTTCCCGGGTTCGACGGCGTCGTCCGCAACGGGTCGCAGCTCGATGCAGTCTACCGGACAAGGGGCCCGGCACAGGTCGCAACCGGTACACTGAGCGGCGATCACGGTGTGCATCAGGCGCTGCGCGCCCACGATCGCGTCGACGGGGCAGGCCGGGAGGCAGCGCGCGCAACCGATGCAGCGACTCTCGTCGATCACCGCGACCTGCGGCGCTGACTGCGCTCCCACCGACGGGTCGAGAGGCAGGGCTTCGCGTCCGAGCAGCACCGCGAGTTCGGCGATCGTCGTCGGGCCGCCGGGCGCACAGCGATTGATGTCAGCCGCGTCGCGCACGATGGCCTCGGCATACGGCAGGCAGCCCGGGTAACCGCAGCGCGTGCACTGGGTCTGGGGCAGCAGCGCGTCCAGCGCGAGGGTCAGGGTCTCGGCCATGATGCCCGCCGGGGAGGCTATTTCACCTTCATGCCGGGCTCGGCGCCGGCATCGGGAGCGAGCAGGAAGATGTCCTTGCCGCCCGGGCCGGCCGCCAGGACCATGCCCTCGGACAGGCCGAACCGCATCTTGCGCGGCTCCAGGTTCGCGACGACGACCGTGAGCCGTCCGACCAGCTGCTCGGGGGCATAGGCCGAGCGGATACCGGCGAATACCGTGCGACGCCCGTCGCCTGCGCTCAACGTGAGCTTCAGCAGCTTGTCGGCGCCCTCGACCAGCTCCGCTGCGTCGATGCGTGCGACGCGCAGGTCGATCTTCGCGAAGTCGTCGATCGAGACGATCGGAAGTGCGGCTGGCGCCGCCGCGCCCTTGTCCTTCCCGGCCGGGGCTGGGCTCGCAGCCGGGGTCGCGGCCGCCGCAGCGAAGCCCGTCGGCTTCAGGCTCTCGACCGCCTCCGCCAGCAGTGCCTTGATTGCGGCGGGATCGACCCGCGTCGCGAGTGGTTCATACGTGCCGATGGTGGTGCCGAGCAGCGGTGCGCGTGCGGCATCCCAGTGTTGATCGGGCAGCTGCAGGAACTTCTCTGCGCCGGCGGCGAGTCGCGGCACGATCGGCTTCAGGTACAGCGCGAGCACGCGGAACAGGTTGATGCCCTGCGTGCAGACGCCCTGGACGTCATTTGCGCGCGCCGGGTCCTTGGCCATCAGCCACGGCTTGTGCTGGTCGATGTACAGGTTGGCGCGATCCGTGAGCAACATGATCTCGCGCACGGCGCAGGCGAAGTCGCGACCCTCGTAGGCTGCGGCGATGGTTTCACCGGCGGCGACGAACTCTTCGTACAGTGCGGGGTCCGGCAATGCCGCGGCCAGCCGTCCCTGCGACCCGCGAGCGATGAAGCCGGCGCAACGGCTCGCGATGTTGACCAGTTTTCCGACCAGGTCGGAATTCACCTTGGCGACGAAGTCGTCGAGTGTGAGGTCGAAGTCTTCGACGCCCGGCCCGAGGCGCGATGCGTAGAAGTAACGCAGGTATTCCGCCGGCAAGTGACTGAGCCAGGCGCGTGCGGTGATGAACGTGCCGCGCGACTTGGACATCTTCTGTCCGTTGACGGTCAGGAAGCCGTGCGCGTACACGGCGGTCGGCGGCCGGTACCCCGCGCCGTGCAGCACCGCCGGCCAGAACAGCGTGTGGAAATAGACGATGTCCTTGCCGATGAAGTGATAGACCTCGGCGTCGCTGCCGGGCTTCCAGTAGCGGTCGAAGTCGAGTCCGGTGCGACGGCACAACTGCAGGAAGCTGCCGAGGTAGCCGATCGGCGCGTCCAGCCACACGTAGAAGTACTTGCCGGTCTCGCCGGGAATTTCGAAGCCGAAATACGGCTCGTCGCGCGAGATGTCCCAGTCGCGCAGGCCGGCGGAGAACCACTCGCCGAGCTTGGCCGTGACGGCCGACTGCAGCCGGCCCGAGCCGGTCCACTCGCGCAGCATCGCCTCGAAATCGCCGAGGCGGAAGAACAGGTGCTCGGATTCGCGTTGCACCGGCGGGGTGCCGCTCACGACGGAGATGGCGTCCTTGAGTTCCGCCGGCGTGTAGGTGGCGCCGCAGGACTCGCAGCTGTCGCCGTACTGGTCGAGCGCACCGCAGCGCGGGCAAGTGCCGCGCACGTAGCGGTCGGGCAGGAACATCCTGGCCTGCTCGTCGTACGCCTGGCGAATGGTCTCGCGGCGGATGTGGCCGGCGGCGACCAGCCGGCGGTAGATCTTGTGGGTGACCTCGCGATTCTCGTCCGAATGCGTGGTGTGGAAGTTGTCGAACGAGACATCGAAGTCCGCGAAGTCACGGCGCTGCTCCGCGGAGAAGCGCGCGATCAGTTCCTCCGGGCTCACGCCCTCCTGCCGGGCCTTGAGCATGATCGGCGTGCCGTGCGCGTCGCTCGCGCAGACGTAGAGGCAATCGTGCCCGCGCAGGCGCTGGAAGCGCACCCAGATGTCGGTCTGCACATACTCGACGATGTGCCCGAGGTGCGGCGCCCCGTTGGCGTAGGGCAGGGCGCTCGTGACGAGGATCGTGCGTGGCTGGTCGGAGGTCATGGTGCGGGCGGGGGCTGAAAAGGCGGCTGATTATGCCACGCGCCGCCCCAGGCCGGCCGGATCCGTCGGCCCGGCGTCAGATCATGTCCTTGAACATCTCGAACCGCTGCTTGTTGCCGGCCTTTTCGTAGGCCGAGCGGCCGCTGATCACCTGCTTGTCGAACAGTTCCTGCACCGCCGAGTCCATCGTGCGCATGCCGTTCGCCGCGCCGCTCTGCATCGTGTTCTCGAGCTGGTCGAGCTTGCCCTGGCGGATCAGGTTCGACACCGCCGGCGTGTTGATCAGGATCTCGAGCGCGGCGACGCGTCCGCGCTTGTCCTTGCGCTGGATCAGCTGCTGGGAGATGACGCCGCGCAGCGAGGTGGACAGCATGGTCCGCACGTGACTCTGCTTGTCGGAGGGGAAGGCGTTGACGATGCGATCGACGGTGGCGGCGGCACCGTTCGTGTGCAGCGTTCCCATCACCAGGATGCCCATCTCCGCCGCCGTCACGGCGATGCTCATGGTCTCGAAGTCGCGCATTTCGCCGACCAGGACGACATCGGGGTCCTCGCGCAGGGCGGAGTGCAAAGCCTCGGCGAAGCTCGGGCTGTGCACGCCGACTTCGCGCTGGCTGACCAGGCAGTTCTTGCGCGGGTGGACGAACTCGATCGGGTCCTCGATCGTGAGGATGTGGCCCTTGAGGCGGAAGTTGAGGTCGTCGAGCATCGCCGCGAGCGTCGTCGACTTGCCCGAGCCGGTCTTGCCGGTCACCAGGATCAGGCCGTTGTGGACGCGGCACAGGCTGCGGACCGCCTCGGGCATGTTGAGCTGCTCGAGCGACAGCGCGAGCGACGGGATCGCGCGGAACACCGCGCCGAGGCCGGCGATGTGGCGGAACACATTGACGCGGAACCGCGAGATGCCGGGGATCATGTAGGCGAAGTCCGCCCCGTCCTTCTCGAGCAGCTGCTGCTGCGCGCGGCGCGTCATGATCTCCTCGAGCGCCGTCTTCACCAGGTCCTGGGTGAGCCGCTCGTCGCGCATCGTCTGCAGGTCGCCGTACAGGCGGATGCGCGGCGGGTCGCCAGCGATGAAGTGCAGGTCGGAGCCGCTGCGGGCGAGCACCTCGCGGAGGTACTCGTCGATGCGGCGCGGGGCGGCGCTGCTGGTGGCTTGCGCGGCGCCGATCTGGATCGTGGGGTCGCTGCCCATCGTCACAGCCCCTGGGTAACGTCGGCCTTGAGCACCGCAGTGCCGTCGGCGATGAACCGGGTGAACGGCCGCTTGTCGACCGCGTAGTTGAAAGCGTCCTCCGGGTCGACTTCGCGGGCCTGGATGGCCGCCAGCAGCGCCTGGTCCATGGTGTGCATGCCGAGTTCCTTGCCGGTCTGCAGCTGCGAGGGGAGCATGTGCGTCTGGTCGGTCATCACCAGCTTGCCGATCGCGCGGTTCATCACCATGACCTCGCAGACGGCCCTGCGACCGCGCAGGTCCGGCGTGCGCACCAGCACCTGCGTCACGACGCCGATCAGGCTCTGCGACAGGAAGCTCTTGGTCTGCTCGCGTTCCTCGGCGGGCAGCGCATCCACGATGCGGTCGATGGTCTTCACGGCGCTGGTCGTGTGCAGCGTGCCGAGCACGAGGTGCCCGGTCTCCGCGGCGGTCATTGCCCAGCGCACCGTGTCCACGTCGCGCAGTTCGCCGACGAGGATCACGTCGGGATCCTCGCGCATCGCGGCCCGCACGCCCTCGGAGAACGAGGGCAGGTGCGTGTGCAGTTCGCGCTGGACCACCTGCGCGACCTTGCTGCGGTGGACGAACTCGATCGGGTCCTCGAGGCTGATGATGTTGACCTTACGCGTGCGGTTCAGGAGGTCGATCATCGCCGCGAGCGTGGTGGACTTGCCGGTGCCGGTCGATCCGGTGACGAGCACCATGCCCTGGTGGTAATCGCAGAACTTGCGCACGATCGGCGGCAGGTTGAGCGAGTCGAGCGTGGGCACGTCCGTGGGAATGGTGCGGAACACGGCACCCACGCCCGTGTCCTTGTGGAACACGTTGACGCGAAAGCGCCCGCCGTCCTCGGCGACGTAGGAGAAGTCAATGTCGTGGCCCTTGCGGAACTGCTCCTGGTGCGACGGCGTGAGGATCTCGGTGACGTAGCCCTCGAGCTCCGCATCCGCGAGGTTGCGGAACTTGATCGGCATCAGGTCGCCGTTCATGCGCAGCATCGGCGGGACGCCCACCGCCAGGTGCACGTCGGAGCAATTCTGGGAGGCGCCGAGCTTCAGGAATGCGTCGATTCGTGCCAAGCGCGGACCCTCACAGGTATTTTTCGAGCGCGGAGCGCATCTCGTCCATGCTCTGGAAGCGGCGCGCCTTGTCCAAAGCCATCGCCTTCATCACGATCTCCGAAAGTCCGGGCGGGATCTGCGGGTTCACCTCGATCGGCGGCCTGGCCTTGCCCTGGACGTGCTGGTACATCACCGCCATGTGATCCCCGCGGTGGTACGGCGGCTCGCCGGTCACCATCTCGTAGAGCATTACGCCGAGGCTGTAGACGTCCGCGCGCTCATCTACCTTCTTGCCCAGGATCTGCTCCGGCGCCATGTACTTGGGCGAGCCGATGACGTAGCCCGTCTTGGTGAGCTGGGTGTCGCCCTGATGCTGCGCCGCGGCCACGCCGAAGTCCACGACCTTGACGAGCCCCTCGTCGTTGATCAGCACGTTCGCGGGCTTCAGGTCGCGGTGGATGATGCCCTGCTGGTGCGCGACGGCCATGCCGGTCGCGATGTCGCTGGCGTAGTGGACCGCCTTGTCGAGCGGGAGCGGCTTGTCGTTGATCTCGTTGCCGAGCGTGTGCGACTGGAAGTACTCCATCGAGATCGCGTAGTTGCCGCGGATGTAGAGGAAGTCGTAGATGCGGATGACGTTGCGGTGCGTGATCTTGCGCGAGTAGCGCAGCTCGTGCACGAAGCGCTTCATCATCTCCTCGTCCTGGGAGACGTTCGGGTTCAGGAACTTGAGTATCAGCTGCTCGTCGACGACCTTGTCTTCCATCAGCAGCACGGTGCCGAAGGCGCCCTTGCCGATCTTGCGGACGTAAGTGTAGCGGCCCTCGAGCACGTCCCCGGGATTGAGAGTAGAGATGTCGAGCCGCTGTATCTCGCGGCCCTGCTTGATGATGCCGTCGATGTCGGCGCGTTCCATCAGCAGCGTCCGCGACGGTTCGCCCATCTTCGCCCCGCCGGCGCGCGCCGCGATGGCGCCACTCGAGAAGCGTGCATCGAGGTCCTCGACGGCCCGCATCGCCGCATGGCTCACCGTCGGGTCTGCCACGGTCGCGCCGACCAGCTCCAGGCGCGCGCGCACTTCCTCCGACGTGTACTCGTCCACGATCCGAGTCAGCGCGGTGATGGCCTCGAGGCGCACTTCCTTCGCGTCGTGCTCGAGCAGCGGCAGCAACTGCGGGATCGCCGACGTGTCGCCGAGCTTGCCCAGGGCGCGCGCGATCGTGGGCAGCGAGCGGGCGTCGCTCGAGCGGATAAGTTCCAGCAGCGCCGGCAGGGCCCGCTTGCTGCCGATCTCGGCCAGCGCGTCGACAGCGCGTTCACGCACCCACCAGTCCTTGTCGCGGGTGGCGACGATCAGGAATTCGACGGCGCGCTCGTCCTTGGTCTGGTTCAGGATCTCGATGGCGGCGCGGCGGATATCCTCGTCCGGGTCGCGGATCAACTCGAGCGCGGCATCGATGACTCGCGGGCCGCCGATCTTCGCGAGCGCGTCGGCCGCCCGGCTGCGCACCCACCAGTCGTCGTCCTTGATCGACTGCAGCAGGTGCTTGATGTGCTGGGCCGTGCCGATTTCGTTCAGCACTTCGACCGCTGCGCGGCGGGCGCCCTCGTCCTCGTCGCGCAGCACCTTGGCGAGGTGCTGGATCGTGTCGGGGTGGTTGGCGCGAACGACGGCTTCGATGGCCTTCTGCTGGGTGGCGACGTCCGGGTCGCGCAACACCTCGCAGAGCAGGCTGATGTCGGCGTTGCCCTCGAGCCGGGCGAGCGCATTCAGGACCGCCTGGCGGATGAACTTGTTCGTGTCGCGCAGCTGCGTCTGCAGCGCGGCCGCGACGTCCGGCCGGTTGAAGCGGGCCAGGATGCCGATGACGTGCGTGCGGGCGACCGGGTCCTTGCCCTCGAGGCGGCTGATCAGTTCCGGCACCAGGGTCTCGTCCGCAATTTCGCTGACGATGCGGAACATCGCCGCCTTCTCGGCGGGTTCCTGCGCGTAGGAGCGCTGCAGCAACTCGCGGGCGTTGAGGCGCGATTTCTGCGCGGCCAGGATGCTGACCACCTGGCTCTTCGGCATCCGCGGGTTGTCGAGCAACGGGTAGAGCAGGCTCGCCTGGAAATTCTGCCCGGTCGAGAGCGCCATGCTCACGCCCGCGACCGCGCGCTGGTTGCCGTCGGTGAGCCCCTCGGCTACCGCATGGAAAGTCCGGTTGTCGAGCAACGACGACAGCACGCTAACGAATCCAGCGGCTTCCTGCTTGTCCGCATTCGCCAGCGCATCGATGATGCGCGGTATCGCCGACGGCCCGAGCTTGGCGAGCTTCTCCAGCATCCTGGTGCCGCCGACGGCCGCGGTCTCCTCGGTCGCCTTGATCTCGGCGATGAGGCGATCAGCACGAATGTTGGTGAAGAAGCTCATGGACGATTTGTCATACCGCTCGCTGGCGAAGCAGTCTTGCGACCCCGCCTCGGATTAAGTCAACGCCGGGCCGGCGCACCCACGCCGTCGGCAGAGCGCGATTATGCCACGCGCGGGCCGCTCGGCCGGAAGGCGGGCCTGCCCGCCGACGGGCCTCCGATTCCGCTACAATCCGCCGTCTCCGGCTCATGCCGCCTCCCGCCGATGGTTCCCCAATATGACGGACGCTCGAGTCGCCGCCGCCCGCCTTGTGGTCGGGAATTATGTCGAACCTTTCCTCGGGATACCTCTCGGGGAGGCAAAAGCTGTGAAGTCCGTCCGGTTCGAGGGTGGCCGGGTGGTCGTCGAGGTCGAACTCGGGTTTCCGGCCGCCGGGTTTGCCGGCTCGCTCGCCCAGGACCTCGAACGGCGCTTGCGGGAGACGCCGGGGGTCGGTGACTGCGCCGTCCAGGTGACCTGGAAGGTCGCCGCCCACGCCGTCCAGGGTCCGCTGCAGCCGTTGCCGGGGATCGGCAACGTGCTGGCCGTCGCCTCCGGCAAGGGCGGCGTCGGCAAGTCCACGACCGCAGTCAACCTGGCGCTGGCCCTGGCGCTGGATGGCGCCCGGGTCGGGCTGATGGATGCCGACATCTACGGCCCGAGCCAGCCGCGGATGATGGGTCTGCAGGGCCAGCACCCGGTCAGCATCGATGGCCGGCGCATGGAGCCGCTCGAGGCCTATGGCGTCAAGGTCATGTCGATCGGGTTCCTGATCGAGGAAGAGCAGCCGATGATCTGGCGGGGACCGATGGTCACCCAGGCCCTCACGCAGTTGCTCAAGGAGACGAACTGGGGCGAACTGGACTACCTCGTCGTCGACATGCCCCCGGGCACCGGCGACATCCAGCTGACGCTCGGGCAGGTCGTCCCGGTCAGCGGTGCGGTCGTGGTTACCACGCCCCAGGACATCGCGCTGCTCGACGCCCGCAAGGGCCTGAAGATGTTCCAGCGCATCAACGTGCCGGTGCTCGGCATCATCGAGAACATGAGTACGCACGTCTGCTCGAACTGCGGGCATCAGGAGGCGATCTTCGGCAGCGGCGGCGGGGCGCGCATGGCGGAGCAGTACGGGGTGCGACTGCTCGCGCGCCTCCCGCTCGACCTGCGTATCTGCGAAGAGACGGACGGCGGGCGCCCGACGGTGGTCACTGACCCGGACGGCCCGATCGGACGCGCCTACCGGGACATGGCCCGCCGCACGGCCGCCCAGTTGTCGCAGGCCGTGGCCGGCGCTTCGGCCTTCCCCACGATCACAGTCGAGGAATCGTAACGGTGAGCATCAAGTCCGACCGCTGGATCCGCCGGATGGCGGAGAGTGAGCGCATGATCGAGCCCTTCGAGCCCGGCCAGGTGCGGGTCGTCAACGGCAACCGCATCGTCTCGTACGGGACGTCGAGCTACGGCTATGACGTGCGCTGTGCCGCCGAGTTCAAGATCTTCACCAACATCAACTCGACGATCGTGGACCCGAAGGACTTCGACCACGGCTCGTTCGTCGATTTCAGCGGCGACGTCTGCATCATCCCGCCGAACTCGTTCGCGCTTGCGCGCACGGTCGAGTTCTTCCGCATCCCGCGTGACGTGCTGACCATCTGCCTAGGCAAGTCCACGTACGCGCGCTGCGGCATCATCGTCAACGTGACGCCGCTCGAGCCGGAGTGGGAGGGCCACGTGACGCTCGAGTTCTCCAACACGACCACGTTGCCGGCAAAGATCTACGCCAACGAGGGCGTCGCGCAGATGCTGTTCTTCCAGTCGGACGAGGTCTGCGAGACGTCCTACAAGGACCGCGGCGGCAAGTACATGGGCCAGCTCGGGGTGACGCTGCCGAAGGCCTGAGGAAAGGGACTAGCGGATAGGGGATAGGGGATAGTGATAAGAGCCGCATAGGCCGACTCCACCATTCACCTCGCGTGTTGATGTCGCTCGCCGCGCGGTAGTTGACCCGAATGAGGTCCGAGTTCGGCCAAGACCCGCCATACACAGGATCAGAATGCCTGCCCGTTAGCCGACGTTCTCGGAAGGCCGGTGAGCGTCGACAGTGCCTGCCAACCCGGTGGGGGGCGAGGTCATCAAGATGCTCGGCGGTGCACCGGAACCGATACGCCGGCTCGTCCCCGCATGGGCGGGGAACACAGCATTTCCTGCATCCCGACCACGTCCGGGGTGCCAATCGTCAAGGACTTGAGAACGCCAACCGAGCAGAGTCTGGCCGAACCCCTCGCGGTCGGCTTGCTAGGCTCATTTCCTTCGGTTGTTCGACTCGAACGCCGCTAAACGTTCAAATCGGAGGATGCATCCCGTCTTCGATTTACAGCAACTTTAGGACATGACCCATTTCCCGGTGCTAGCCTCGGCCATTAACGGCCGCAGCATGAGAGTAGTTAGAAAGAGTAGTTAGAAGAGAAGAGTTGTTAGAGTAGTTGCGTGCCGTCGCGAAACATAAATAAATCGAGAGCTGTTCAGGAGGGAAGAATCATGCTCGCAATGCTCTCGCCGCGCGTGCGCGGCGCAGTTCTGTCCGGTTTGTTCCTGATGACGGTTGCCGTCCCGGCCTTCGCCGCCGGGATCTCTCTGCCGACGACCACGCTGCTGCCCGTGGAGCCAGGTACGCCGGAAACGCGCTCGATGCCGTTCATCGCCTGGTTCCAGGACCTTTCGACGGTTGGCTATGTCGAGGAGGAGTACCTCGTAAGCGGGAAGGCGAATATCTACGCCTATACCAACAACGCTGCGCAGAGCCCCGAAGTCTCGGTGCAGACTCCGGACGTCCCGTACGTGACCAGGATTCTCGTCCGTCGGCCAATCGAGCCGCGCCGCTTCAACGGCACGGTGCTCGTCGAGGTGATGAATGCGACGGCGGGCTGGGATGGCGACCCGATCTGGTACGGCACCTTCGATCACCTGATCGCGAGCGGCACGGCATGGGTCGGTGTCTCGACGAAGCCTGTGACGGTCAACTTCCTGCGCGACAGGTGGGGCCGCACGCCATGGCCGACGCGCAACGCGAGCCGCTACGCGACGCTGTCCATGCCGGCCTTCGGCCAGGTGTGGGACATGCTGACGCAGGTCGGAGCGCTGCTGAAGTCATCGGACTCCGGTAACCCGCTCCGCGATTTCGCCGTCGAGCGCCTGACTATGGTCGGCTACTCGCAGTCGGCCGGCTACGAAGTCACCTACGCGAACTCCTTCCACGCCGCTGCGCAATTGCCGAACGGCCAGCCGGTCTTCGACGGCTACTACATCGCAACCGGCGGTGCCTCCGCGAAGCATGTCACCGGTGCCACGGCTGCAACTGAGAACCTGCCTCGCGGCGATGCACGCAACATCGTCAGCGTCGATGCACCCGTGATCAAGCTGCAGACGCAGACCGAGATTGTCAACTTTCCGTCGTACCCGACGCGCCAGACCGAGCAGGACTTCCCGTTGCTTCGAACCTACGAGATTGCGGGCGGCTCACACGTCGACAGCTGGCGTAACTACTACGGCGGGCAGGCGTTGGTCCGAGACCTGGGGCTGCCGCCGAGCTTTTGCCCCGCCCCGCAGGATCCGTACAACCCGATACGCACCGGCCTGTACGAGGCGGCGGCCCTGCACAATCTCGACGCGTGGATCCACTACGGTGTGCTTCCGCCGCCGAGCCGATTCATGGAACTGACGGGCGCCGGTGCAACCACGGCCCTCGCGCGGGATGCTGACGGCAACGTCATCGGCGGCGTCCGCCCGCCGGAGATTGCCGTACCGCTCGGAACGTTCCTCGAGTCGAACGTCGGTCCGGGATTCTGCTCACTCTACGGCGGTTACCACGCGTTCACGGCGAGCAAGGTGCACTCGCTCTACCGCAACCAGGGCGCTTACGTGAGCACGTTCAGGGCGGCACTGAATGCGGACGTCGACGCCCGTTACCTGGAACGCGCCGATGCGTCTACGCTGTTTGACGCGGCAGTCAAAGCCGCGCTCGGTCTGTTCTAGCTGACCAGTTGTTTCCGAGAGAGACCGGCCCAGCGATCCGCTGGGCCGGTCTCTCGGTTCAACTCCGGCCCGTGACAGGCTCATCCCCGCACGCGCGGGGAACACCGCCCGACCGACGAAGCGCCCGCATTCCTAACTGGCCTACCCGATAGCAGCCGTGCGCGACAGGCCGCAACGGGTCGAACTGAGACGAAGCAGTCTCGGCTGACGAGCCTATCCCCGTTCCCCCTGAGCCCCGTTCCTTGGCCGACCTTCTTACCCTATCCGCTAGTCCCTACCTCTCCAGGCTGACCATCTTCAGCTGTATGTCCGGGTTGCCCTTGCGGAACTGGATGGCCTGCACCGGCAGGTAGCCGAGCGACGGTGCGTGCCACACCCGCGAGATCCGGTCGGAGCCGGGACGCTGGCTGGCCCACACCTCGGCCTCGAGCTGGCCGTACGGCGTGACGACCTGCCGCTTGCCTTCCGACCAGTACCTGTAGTCGTGCACGTCATGGCCGGAGAGGAGGCTGAACCCCGTCGGCGAGTGTCCGGCCAGCAGTTCGACGATCATCGCCGCCTGGATGGACGCCGTGTCCTGGGTGCCCGGTGTGACGTCGAAAGCGAACGGCTTGCCCTTGGCTATGCCCTGGACGCGATTTGCGGGCCAGTCGAAGGTGTGCTTGATGTACTTGGTGGGGTCGGTGCCGCCGTCGTTGAAATCGAACGTCAACGGGTGCACGCCGTTCGCATCGATCAGGATCGTGCTGCGTTCGCGCGCCGCCGGGCTGATCGCGATCCGGCCGAGGAGATTGGGGAACGCGCGAGTCTCGTAGATCCACAGGTCAGGACTGGTGCCGCGCTTCAACGTGGCCTCGATCTGCCCGCCGCTGAGACCGCGGTAGCTGGCCTGGTAGCGCACCTTGTACGGCTGCAACGTCTGCGGCGGCGTCACGCCCTCGGCGCCCGAAGCGATGCTGGCCGCGGCCACGGCGACCAGTCCCACGCTATGCAGCCACGATCTATTCATTGCCATCCTGCGGGTTCACCTTGATTGGAGTATCGAACCGGCGGCCATCGAGCCAGGCCGCGCCGTCCCGGAAACTCAGCCTGCCGCTGGCAAACCAACCGATGCACCGACCGTAGATTCGATGCTCCTGCGCCAGCACGCGCGCCGCGAGGGCCGCCTCGTCGTCACCCGGTAAGACGGGTACCACCGCCTGTATGACCACGGGACCGCCGTCGAGTTCACGGGTGACGAAGTGCACGCTCGCGCCGTGCTCGTGCTCGCCGGCCTCGAGCACGCGGCGGTGTGTGTGCAGTCCCCTGTGCCTCGGCAGCAGCGAAGGGTGGATGTTCAGCATGCGCCCGGCGAAGCGGTCCACGAACGACGCGTCGAGGATGCGCATGAAGCCCGCGAGCACGACCAGCCCGGGCGCGTAGCGCTCGACGAGGTCCGCCAGCGCACGGTCGTACGCAGCGCGGTCCGGAAAATCGCGAGGCTCCAGTACCACGGCTGGCAGTCCGCGAGCGCAGGCCCAGGCGATCGCTCCGGCGTCGGGCCGGTCACTGACGACCGCGCGGATCTCGACCGGCAACTCGCCTGCGTCCGCGCGCTCGGCGATGGCCTTCAGGTTGCTGCCCGTGCCGGAAACCATCACGACGATGGGCAGCCGTGCGGCGCGAGTGTTCATTCGTGGATCACGACCTCGCGGTCGCCGCGGCGCACTTCGCCGATCAGCGAGGCGCTCTCGCCGCAGTCGCGCAGGATGTACACCGCGCGCTGCGCCTGCTCGGCCGGCACGCACACCGTCATCCCCAGCCCGCAGTTGAACGTGCGGTGCATCTCCTCGCGTTCGACGTTGCCGGCGCTCTGCAGCCAGTCGAACACCGGCTGGTGCGGCCACTGGCGGGCATCGATCACGACCTCGAGTCCCTGCGGCACGACGCGTGGGATGTTGCCGGTCGGGCCGCCGCCCGTGATGTGCGCGATCCCGTGCACCGGCACTTCGGCCAGCAGCTTCAGGATCGACTTCACGTAGATGCGCGTCGGGGCGAGCAGCAGGTCGTACAGCGGCCGCCCGTCGAGCATCGTCTCGGGACCCGCTTTGCTGATGGCCAGCAGCCGCCGGATCAGCGAATAGCCGTTCGAGTGCGGACCGGACGAGGCGAGCCCGATCACGGCGTCGCCGGCGCGCGTGTGCGTGCCGTCGATGATGCGGTCCTTCTCCACCAGGCCGACGCAGAAGCCGGCGAGGTCGTAGTCCTCGCCCGCGTACATCCCGGGCATCTCCGCGGTCTCGCCGCCGACCAGTGCGCAGCCCGCCTGCAGGCAGCCCTCGACGATGCCCTTGATCACGCGCTCGGCCGTGTCCACCTGCAGCTTGCCGGTCGCGTAGTAGTCGAGGAAGAACAGGGGCTCGGCGCCCTGCACGACGACGTCGTTGGCGCACATCGCGACCAGGTCGATGCCGATCGTGTCATGGCGTCCGGTCTCGATGGCGAGGCGCAGCTTGGTGCCGACACCGTCGGTGCCGGAGACCATGACCGGGCGCTTGTAGCGGTCGAGCGGCACTTCGACCAGTGCGCCGAAGCCGCCGATGCCGCCCATGACTTCCGGGCGCATGGACCGCTTGACCGCGGGCTTGATGCGATCGACGAGCGCATCGCCCGCGTCGATGTCCACACCGGCATCGCGATACGTGGTGGTCGGCTTGCTTTCGGCCATTGGCAACTCCCGCG
>Ga0315287_10001611_pt1 | contig 20986 bp, 18 predicted proteins | sample YL17G11_0_MG_FD_205037 | JGI IMG/M metagenome (GOLD analysis project Ga0315287, IMG submission 205037) | Sediment microbial communities from Yellowstone Lake, YNP, Wyoming, USA - YL17G11_0 | ecosystem: Environmental > Aquatic > Freshwater > Lake > Sediment | place: USA: Wyoming | collected...
ACTGGACGGTGGCGCACCATGGGCACCTCTATCAGGTACAGACCAACGTCCGGGCGACCCATGTGCAGGTGGAGGAACGGGTGGATGGGACGATGCGGATGACCCACCACGGTCGACCGCTCGACTATCATGCGATCACGTCGCGACCCGTGAAGGCCGCTGCGGTGAAACCGGTCCCCCGCGCTCGGCAGCCAGTCACCCCGAGGCCGGACCATCCGTGGCGCACACGCCTGCGGCCAGAACGCACAAGCCACGCGGCGGCGGCCGGAACATAAAACCGGACATTTCTACTTTGGGAGGAAGAGGACATTTCTATTTGGGCTTGACATGCGGAGCCTATTGCCTCGCAGAATTGAGTCTGGCGGCGTAGTATCGGCGAAGTCAGGCGCGGAATCAATCAGTATTGTGCCTGCGGATTCGTGGCATTGCCTATGTGTTGCCAGGGCTTCGGCATCTTTGTATTCGGGTGTTACTGCGGCGCGAAGGCTGGCTGGTGAATCGCAAGCGGGTCCGCCGAGTTTGTCGGCTGGATGGCTTGCAGCTGCGCATGCAAGTCCATCGGCGCAAACACATGGCGTTGCATCATGGGCCAGCCCCAATCCCTGTCAGTCCCACCGAACGTTGGAGCAAGGATTTTGTGCATGATACCCTGGCGGATGGACGCCTGTTTCGGATCCTGACCGTCGTGGATAATTGGAGTCGGCAAAGTCCCCTGCTAGAAACCGGGTTTCGGATGTCGGGGGAGACAGTGGGCCAAGCGCTCGATCGAGTACTGAACAGCAGTTCAGGTCTACGGTCCATCACGGTGGATCATGGTACGGAATTCCAATCGCAGGCGCTCGAAGATTGGGCCTATCGGCGGAGCGTGCAGCTGGATTTTATTCGCCCCGGCAAACCGGTGGAAAATGCCTTCATTGAATCGTTTAACGGACGACTGCGTGACGAATGTTTGAACGTGCACCAGTTTGCCTCGCTCGCTGAGGCCCAGCACATTATCGAAGCGTGGCGGCTCGACTATAATACGCGTCGCCCCCACAGCTCGCTTGGGCACCTGACCCCGAACGAGTTTGTCGCACAATGTCAGGGTGAACCGACCGCCGAAGAAGCTGTCTGTTCTGGTTAAGAACCGCCTCGGAACGGGGCCAACGTCACCCGTGACCCCCAACACGCTTAATTGCCAGTTTGAGGTCGCGAAACCCAACCGGGTGTGGGCCGCAGCGACATCACGTATGTCTGGACAGTCGAGAGCTGGCTGTATCTGGCCGTGGTGCTCGACCTCTACTCGCGGCGAGTCATTGCCCGGGAGATGGACAGCCTTCTGACTCAGGAGTTGGCCACCGCGGCGCTCACAATGGCCGTGGAGACGGGTATATCAAGATTTAAGCAGTGTACAAGTTAATAGGAGGATAGTTTGTGCCGCAGCTTGTTTCTATTCTAATCCCGGCCTATAACGCAGAGAATTGGATAGAGGAAACTATAAGATCCGTGATAAGCCAAACGTGGCCAAATAAGGAAATAATCATAGTTGACGATGGCTCTCGAGATAGGACTCTCCAAATTGCAAAGCGGTTTGAATCGAAAACCGTGAGAGTAGTTTCCCAGGTCAACAAAGGAGCAAGTGCTGCCAGGAACAAAGCTCACGAGTTCGCCCAGGGAGACTATATCCAGTGGCTCGATGCTGATGATCTGTTGGCGCCCGACAAGATCTCTGAACAAATGAAAGTTGCCACAAATGGACAGACCAGTTCGACAATTTTATCATCATCGTTTGCTCTCTTCTATTGGCGGTGGGCAAAGGCTAAGTTTTGTCCTACTCCCCTGTGGCAGGATCTTACTCCTATCGAGTACATGGTCAGGCACTTATCAGAAGGATATTGGATGAATCCTGCTGTGTGGCTTGTGAGTCGAAGCCTTACGGAGAAGGCAGGTTCCTGGAATGAAAAGCTATCCTTGAACGATGACGGCGAGTATTTTTGCAGAGCAGTTTATTTGAGTGAAAACATTAAGTTTGTACGACAAGCAAGATGCTATTACCGTATGTCAAATTTCAACCAATTAAGCCGAGCGCGATCTGAAAGTGCGTGCGAGTCTTTGATCCTATCTCTAAGGCTATGTATCCAATATCTCAGGGTGTTGGAGGATAGTGAAAGAACCAGGAAAGCAAGTCTGGCCTGTTTGCAGTCATATATGGGATATATTTATCCCGAGAAGACTAAGCTACTTGAAGTCATGAATGCTCTCGCGCTGGAATTGGGAGGAGAGTTGACCGAGCCAAGATATGATCCCGGAATTAATGCTTTAAGAATGTTGTGTGGCTGGAAGGTGGCAAATGAGGTCACGACTACTTATCGAAAACTGCGATTGGTTACAGCCGTAAAGTGGGATGAAATATTATATAGAATTACCCAGCCATCGTCCGTAGAAACGCCTGACTAGCGCTGTTGATCGACAATCACAATCAACGGTTGAAAGAAACCAGGGTCGCAATATCATGCACAAGGTTCTTGTCCAAAGTTACCCGCAGTCAAATCGAATCCCCTTACCTAGCATGTCTCGTGCCGTACTGATGGTTTCCGATATTCCCTTGGACTCCCTTTGTATCCACCTCCTACTAACGAGCATTCTGACGGTAAGGATGCGTCAATAAATAAGATTTACAACTCATAGGAATTGGTATACGTTTCCGATGCATGACACCATTCCGCACACTCCAGCAGAAATTCGCGCTCATCTGGCCCCATCTTCACGAACGCGCCCGGCGGATGATGGCGGCCAACGAGGCGCTTCAACTGGGGTATGGTGGTGTGTCGATGGTGAGTCGCGTCTGTGGTTTGTCTCGAGTCACCATCACCAAGGGCCTACGAGAACTCCGCACGCGCCCGCTGGCGCCGGGGCGCCTTCGACACCCTGGCGGGGGGCGCCCCACCCTTTTGAGTCTCGATCCCGAGTTGCCCCGCACGCTGGAAGGGCTGGTAGAACCGTTGGCGCGCGGCGACCCGGAATCGCCGCTGCGCTGGACGAGCAAGAGCACGCGGGTGCTCGCGGCCGCACTCACCGCCCAGCGGCATCCGGTCAGCCATGAGAAAGTCGCCCAACTGCTGCGGCAGATGGACTACCGTCTGCAAAGCAACCGGAAGACCGAAGAGGGGAACGATCACCCGGATCGAGACGTGCAATTTCAGCATATCAATGAGCGGGTTCGCACGGCGTTGGCCCACCGAATGCCGGTCATATCCGTGGACACGAAAAAGAAGGAACTCATCGGCAACTACGAGAATAGGGGCCGACAGTGGCGAGTAACAAAATCGCCGCAGACGGTCAACGGTCACGACTTCCCCGATCCGTCGGTGCCGCGTGCGTATCCATACGGCATCTACGATCTGGGACGGAACACGGGATTCGTGAATGTAGGGACCGATCACGACACGGGCGCCTTTGCCGTGGCGTCGATTCGGGGGTGGTGGCGCGTCGAAGGACGGCGGCTGTATCCGAAGAGCCGGACGCTGTTGATCACGGCGGATGGCGGAGGCAGCAACGGCTATCGACTGCGCCAGTGGAAGATCGAGCTGCAGAAATTGGCGGACAGCACGGGGCTGTCCATCATGGTGTGCCACTTTCCGCCTGGAACCAACAAATGGAACAAGGTGGAGCATCGGCTGTTTTCGTTCATCTCCTCGAACTGGCGCGGAGAACCACTGCGCGATTATGAAACCGTCGTGCGATTGATCGCCGGCACCACCACGGCGAAAGGCCTGAGCGTCACCTGCCGCCTGGACCGACGCCGATACCCCGTGGGACGCAAGGTGTCTGACGAAGAATTCGCGGCCATCCGGCTGACGCCTGATCCGTTTCATGGCGAATGGAACTACAGTATTCGGCCACGAGGCGTCCACAAGTTGTAAATGTTATTTATTGACGCATCCTAAGTGTCTAGTTTCATGACATTGTGAACCTCCACGGTAACCGCTTAAAACATCCCACTTCAATCTGTTCCTATTCTTTTCGCAAAACCTGATGGCGCTGAAGGTGAGTCTGTCGTGAGCTGTTTAAAAACAAAGAAAACTATTTGGATAGATTTGGATAATTCTCCGCACGTTCCTTTCTTCTTTCCTATTATTAGGGAACTGGAGAAAAGTGGGCACTCAGTCATTCTTACGGCTCGTGACACGTTTCAGGTGATCGGCCTCGCCGACTATTACAAGTTAAATTATGCAAAAGTAGGGAAACATTATGGAGCCAATAAGCTCCTTAAGATTCTCGGTACGATCTGGCGAAGCGTGCAATTGGCACGTGTGGTCCTCAAGCACAATCCTGACATGTCATTATCTCACGGCTCGCGATCTCTTATATTGCTGTCTTCGATGCTTGGTATTCCGACTGTGCTTCTGTTCGATTATGAGCACTCCAGAAGTCTTCCTCTCATCAAGCCCGAGTTGGGTATTGCTCCGGAAGTCATCAATAGCCCGCACATAGCAAAGCATTTCAAACGAGGCCTTCGTGTGTATTCCGGAATCAAGGAAGATGTCTATGTACCCTCGTTTAGGCCGGACCCCTCAATCCTTCAACAGCTGAATCTTAGAGAGGACGATATCGTAGCAACTATTCGTCCCCCCGCCAGTGAAGCTCACTACCACAATCCTGACAGCGATAAACTATTTTTTGGGGTTGTGGAATTTCTAGGGCACAGATCAGGGGTTCGAATGATTATTTTACCGCGCAATGAAAAGACTCAAAAAGATCTCGTGTATAAGACTTGGCCCAGATGGTGTAAAGAGGGGAAAATAATTATTCCTGATCGAGTCGTAGATGGTCTTAATTTGATATGGCATTCCGATCTGGTGATTAGCGGTGGAGGGACTATGAACAGGGAAGCGGCTGCATTGGGCATCCCCGTATACAGCATCTTCCGAGGAACTCTTGGGTCGGTGGACAAATACTTGGCCGAACGCGGGCGGCTGACAATGATCGAAACCCAAGAGGATGTGGAGTCAAAGATTCGTCTAGTCAAGAGGCGTAAAGGAACTGAAGAGAGCTTTGGTGACAGCTTGGCTTTGAAGCAAATTATGATTGCCATAGAGGAAGTGCTTGACCATTTACCCATCTCTTAATGATGGCCCGATATTCGGGCAAGGAAGTTCCTGTGAAAGCTGAATCGAAGGCTATTTTGTGTTGACTAAACTCATCTGCGCAACTCGGCAGAACTTCATGAAAGTGGCACCCCTTGTGTCACGCATCAAAGAAAGAGCGCTGGGCTCACGCTATTCTCATCCATACTGGCCAGCACTATCAATTGCCGGCTGATGTTGCCGACGGGTGACTCCAGTCTCGACTTGGCGCAAGGCATAGACCACTTGCTCCTTCGAGAATTTCGACCGATTCATTGGTCCGTTTTTTTTGTGCGAGACTACCGATGGTGATACCCTAACTATAGAATTGAACCTTCGTCATTATATTAGGATTCTGAAATATATAGTCCGAATTGCGATGGCGCTTAGGCATCACGTGAAAATAAGATGATCAAGTTTTCTTTCGTCGCGGCAGGAGTGTGTAGTTCCAGTCGCCATGAAAATTGGCCAACTTGAGATTGAGTCCGGTCAGTTCGGCGTCGGTAATCTTGAGGCCGGTCGGATAGATGCCTCGATCGAGTTCGGCGCGGATTTTCAACCCGGCCTGGGTTGTGGTGTTCGCGATCAAATTGATGATGACCTCGTGACTCACCAACGGTCGCCCCCGCCAATTCTGGGTGATGTGGCAGAACATCCGATGCTCGATCTTGTTCCATTTGCTGGTTCCCGGTGGGAAGTGGCACACATGGATGGGCATCCCCAGGCGCACCGCCAACGCTTGCAATGCCACCTTCCACAAACGGCACCGGCTGCCGTTGCTGCCACCCCCGTCGGCCGTGATCAATAGTTCCTGGGCCTCTGGGTATCGCTTGGCCCCCATCTTCTTCCACCACCGGCCGATGGCTTGCACCGCGAACTGCGCCGTATCGTGATCGATGCCCACGCTCACCCAGCCCTCGTTCTTGCTCAGATCGAACACCCCGTAGGGAATGACTTTACCCAGGTGCGGGTCCGGGAAGTCGTGCATGTCCACCTCTTCGGGCTCACCCTTGGGTTGCCACTCGCGCCCACGGTTCGTGAACGGGCCTACCAGTTCCTTCTTCTTGGTGTCCACCGAGATCACCGGCTGCCCGCGTTGCTGAAGCCGCTTCACCATCGTGTTGATGTGCTCGAATTGCGCATTGCGATCCGGATGCGTGGCGCCTTCCTTGGTCTTGCGGTTGCTCTGCAAGCTATAGCCCGCTGCCCGCAGCAACGCGCCCACCGTCCACGCGCCGATTGGGTGCGCCTGCCGCGTCAATTCCTCCGCCAAGCGGGCGGTGCTCTTGCAGGTCCACCGCAAGGCCGACTGCGGATCCCCACGACTCATCGGGTCCACCAACAGGTCCAGCGCCGCCCGCAAGCCCGGGTCAGACTCGGTCAGGCACTTGCGGCCGCCGCCTTTCCTGCGCAGGCGAGCCTCCACGACGGCCTGAGGTTTCTTCTTGCGCACCTCCAACTCGGCCACGCCCCTGCGGATCGTGTTGCGTGACATGCCGGTCGCATTGCTCACGGCGCTCACACCACCCCAGCCATAGGTCTGCGCTTCCGTCGCGGCCCATTGCCGGCGCATCCGTTCATCCATCAACGGGGCCAGAGAACGGTATCGTGATGTGATCTGGCGAATGGCGGATGCGACATGCATACCCGCGTTAGACCACAACCAGAATAATTGGTCAAGGTATTTTCACGCGAGGCCTTAGTCCGTTATCAGGACGGAGCAACTCGAAAATGATGGCAGCATAACCGGGCTACCTAGATGCATAGATAGTATTGGAATCGTACATGGCTCGTGCTGAAATGACTCGTAACCAAGCGACAAGCATCAGAGATTGTATAGCCAGCCTTATGGCTTACTGCGGAAAGAACAACTGGGCGGGGTTTGATCCCTATGATGCATTAAATAGTCGAGTGTTCAGCCTCACGCCATTTGTCAAAAGCAGAGTCTGCAGAATCGCGATCACTCAAATCATGAAACGTCTTCCGGTCAATCTTAGGCCGCCTCTTCTCGTGCCACGCGAACAGAACCCAAAAGCCATCGCGCTTTTTCTGACGGCATTTCTGAAACTCTCGAAGCTTGATCTGCTGGATCAGAAGGATCTTGTCGAAGTCATGGTCGAGAGGCTGGTGGCGCTACGATCACCAAATACTTCTTACTGGTGTTGGGGATACAGCTTTCCTTGGCAGACGCGGACTGACATGGTCCCCCGATGGTCGCCGAACCTTGTCTGCACATCGTTCGTCGCCAATGCGTTGTTGGACGCTTATGAACTAAAGCATGAATCTTGCTACCTGAGCATGGCAAGAAGCGCTGGGGAATATATTTTGAGCGATCTCTACTGGACTGAAGGCGACGCCATCGCAGGCTTCAGCTATCCCATCCCTGAGCTGCGGGCGCAAGTGCACAATGCAAACTTTCTTGGCTCAGCTCTCCTTTGTCGACTGTACAAGCTCTGTGATGAAAAGAGCTTTCTTGAGCCAGCGCTGAAGGTTGCTCGATACTCAGCTGGTAAGCAACATGAGAATGGATCGTGGGACTACGGTGAACTGCCTACCCAACGGTGGATAGACAATTTCCACACCGGATATGACCTATGTGCCTTGCAGTCTATTTGTGAATATACTGGGGCCTCAGAATTTGAAAGTCGTATTCGACGGGGGTTCCAATTCTATCGCCATAATTTCTTTACCGAAGACAATGCGCCGAAATATTTCGTTAACAATACCTATCCCATCGATATTCACAGTGTTGCCCAGAGTATCATCACGCTATTAGCCCTAAGGGACTATGATAAGGGTAGTGCGGGGCTTGCGGTTTCTGTATCTGAGTGGTCCAGGACACACATGTGGGATAGAGAGGGCTACTTCTACTATCAAGTCCTACCGTTCTGGACTAACAAGATTTCTTACATGCGGTGGTCGCAGTCGTGGATGCTTCTGGCTCTTGCCACATTACTGGAGCATTGTGAGCGAGCTGAGGTAAAATGGGGCGAAGGGCGCGTGATGAATCAGGACAGCTTGCATGAGGCAAGATGATGAGATCCAGTCCAACGATATCGTTTTCGACTTATAGCAGTGTGAAACATGCCAGCTGCCCTGAGTACGTCCTAATAACCCCTGCCCGGAACGAAGCCATGTTCATCGAGCAAACGATCAAGTCCGTAATCGGGCAGACCATCCGCCCAGCCAAATGGGTGATCGTCAGTGATGGTTCAACAGACGGCACCGACGACATTGTGAAGAAGTATTCCGCGGAATATGCGTGGATCGAACTTGTAAGGATGCCTGAGCGGACGGAGCGTCACTTTGCAGGAAAGGTTCATGCGTTTAATGCCGGCTATGCGAAGGTCAAAGATCTGCAATACGAATGTATTGGAAGTCTAGATGCGGACATCTCATTCGAATCAGACTATTTTGCTTTCTTGCTCCACAAGTTTGAGCAGATGCTCGACTTGGGTGTAGCTGGAACCCCTTTTGTCGAGGCGGGATTTCAGTACGACTACAACTTTGTCAGTATTGACCACGTATCTGGAGCGTGCCAAGTCTTCAGACGGAAGTGTTTTGAAGACATAGGCGGATACAAACCAATTAGAGAGGGCGGCATAGACTGGGTAGCGGTCACAACAGCGAGAATGAAGGGGTGGAAGACTAGAACGTTCACCGAGAGGACATGTCAGCACCAACGAAAAATTGGTACAGGAAGAGGCAGTGTATTTAAGGCTAAGTTTAAGGTCGGTCAGCAAGACTATTATCTTGGAGGGCATCCACTGTGGGAGGTCTTTAGAGCGCTGTATCAGATGAAATTAAAGCCGCATATAGTCGGAGGGGTTCTAATCTTTATGGGGTATGCATGGGCCTATCTGAAAAGGTGTGAGAGGCCTATACCCCAAGAATTGATAGACTTTCGTCGGAAGGAACAAATGCAAAGATTGAAGAGTGTAATCTTCAGAATCGTCGGTCCTGGTAGGGCGACAGGAAAGAAGCGTTAGGAAAACAGATTATGGGACGAACCATGAAGTTTAATCAAACAGTTGGATCGGAGATGGATAACCCGCATCTGACGTAATGCAAACGGCCGAGTAGTAGGCACGATTACAATGCAAAATCTTGTAAGAAGGGTTATGGCCATTGTTAACTCGAGAATACTAAAGAAATGGGGGAAGCCTGCCACGGCAAAAGCCATATGGGATGAAGAATTTGCAAGAGGTCAATGGGAATACTTGGAGATCACGTCGGAAGATATCATCTATGGCTTCCTGGAGAAATACGTAAATACGGGAAGCATCTTAGATCTCGGTTGTGGTTCCGGTAATACGGGAAACGAACTGGCTGTCTCTTTGTATTCTAAGTATACGGGAGTCGATATATCAGAAGTCGCGATTCAGCGGGCCATAGCCAGGTCAATTAAGAATGGTAGGCATGAGAGAAATGAATATGTGTGCAATGACATAGCTTCTTTTTCTCCACAAATGCGGTACGACGTAATCTTATTTAGAGAGTCAATATTTTACATTCCACTTTCTCGAATTAGAGCGGTGCTGAGTAGATATTCTGGGTTTCTAACTAAAAAGGGCGTATTTATTGTCAGAATGTGTGATAGGGAGAAGTACTCCGGCATCATGCGGCTTATTCAAACTAATTACCAAATCTTGGATATGTCACCCTCAAATGAGTCTAATGTAATACTTGTATTTAGGTGACTTGCGAATGAATTGTCCTTGATGAGTTCATTGCGACCAGTGCCCTGCCTATACTCCCCTCCCCTTCCGAGGGATGAGAGAAGAGTGTGGATGAGTTTCAATATGATGCAGACTAATAATCATATATCTGTTTGTATCTGCACGTATAGACGGCCAGAACTGCTGGCAAAACTACTGAATGCCCTGAAGGATCAAGACTCCGGCGGCCTTTTCACCTACAGTGTCGTGGTGGTTGACAATGATCATATAGGGTCTGCGCGTGAGATCGTTCACAGTGTTATTAGAGAGTCATCAATTTTAATTGGTTACCACATCGAGCCCGAACAGAATATTGCTTTGGCACGTAATAGAGCGGTCATAAATGCAGATGGCGAATTCATTGCATTTATTGATGATGACGAATTTCCCAGCAAGAGCTGGCTGATGAACCTTTACAAATCTCGTGATGAGTTCTGTGCAGACGGCGTCTTGGGCCCGGTAGTGCCCTCTTATGAGGGGAATCCTCCCGAGTGGGTGGTGCAAGGGAAATTCTATGAGCGGCCATCCCACCGAACTGGTGAAGTTCTTAACTGGACAAATACGAGAACAGGAAATGTCCTTCTAAGGAGAGCTATTTTCTCCATCGAGGACAGCATGTTTCGGCCCGAGTTTGGAAGTGGTGGAGAAGATCGGGACTTCTTTAGGAGAATGATTGCCAAGGGGATGCGTTTTGTTTGGTGTGCCGAGGCTCCAGTGTATGAAGCCGTCCCGGCAGAGAGATGTACGCGGTCTTTTATGCTCAGAAGGGCTCTATTGCGAGGGCAGCTCCCACACTTTTCAAGTATAGACTTAATAAAATCTCTTGTCGCTGCGCCTCTGTATGCCTTGTCTCTGCCATTTCTTCTATTGGGAGCCCATCATGTGTTTATGAAGTACCTTATTAAGGACTGTGACCATATCGGGAGAATCTGCAGTTTTCTTGGAATTAGATTGATCAAGGATAAGTACGTGATTCAATAGGGCAATAATGTTTTTTCAGTTATCCTGTCTTTAGAGATGAATATGTTGGCTGCCTCAACTCATTCGATAATAGGACGCTCGGACCGTATTCTTATTACTGGAGCCAATGGGTTCATTGGGTCGAAGGTGGTCGAAACGCTCCTTCTTGAAGGTTTTACAAAGCTTCGATGTCTTGTACGGTCATCCGGCTATATGACAAATCTCAAGAAGATAATGGAGGCGTACCCTGTAGGCGCGATTGAGATCTGTGAAGGTAATTTACTATCTCGCGACGTATGTAGGCGTGCGGTTGAGGGGGCCTATGTGGTCTACCATCTTGCTGCGGGGAGAGGGGAAAAGTCTTATCCCAATGCGTACATGAATTCAGTCGTTACTACCAGGAACTTACTGGAAGCGATGGGTGAGAATGGAAAAGCAAAGCGCATAGTGTGCGTGAGTTCATTTACTGTTTACTCCACCGCGCGTCTCAAGTCTGGAGAAATTCTTGATGAAACCTGTAGCGTTGAAGATGAGCCTCATTTGCGTGGGGAGGCGTACTGTTATGCAAAGGTCAGGCAAGAGGAAATTTTCCAGGAATGTGTTAAAAAATACCACATACCGTCTGTCATAGTCCGCCCAGGGGTTGTCTATGGGCCAGGCAACAAGGGGATAACGGGCAGGGTGGGCCTATCAGGTTTTGGAGTTTTTCTTCACCTGGGTGGTTCTAACCGAATTCCGCTGACATATGTTGATAACTGTTCGCAAGCAATTGTACTAGCGGGAATAAAGGAGGGGGTAGACGGCGAGATATTCAATATCGTGGATGATGACCCGCCGACAAGTAGACAATTTCTTAAGCTCTACAAAAAGCATGCGCGTGGTTTTAGATCTATATATGTGCCGCACCATTTGAGTTATTTGTTGTGCTATTTATGGGAGAAATACGCAGCCTGGTCTGAAGGGCAATTGCCGCCTGTTTTCAATCGAAAGAAGTGGTTCGCCTACTGGAATGGCAACCGATATTCTAATCGAAAGATCAAAGCATTGTTAGGGTGGAAGCAAAAAGTCCCTTTTGCAGAAGCATCCAGGCGCTACTTTGAGAGTGAAAAGCAACAAGGGGTAAATAGGTGATTAGGGTTGGTATTATTGGCTGTGGGAAAATAGCTGATGCTCATGCAGAACAGCTCATTAGAATATCAGGCTGCGAGATCGTTGGCGTCTGCGACAGAGAAGAACTCATGGCAAAGCAACTGTACGAACGATTTCCCATCAAGCATTATTTTAGTGATGTCGACGCCTTGCTGGAGAGTGCTAAGCCAGATGTTGTCCATATAACAACTCCCCCTCAAAGTCATTTTGACCTTGGCAGGAAATGCTTGGAGTCTGGTTGCCACGTTTATCTCGAGAAGCCATTCACCGTTACCGCATCAGAGGCCGAAAAGTTAATTGGAATCGCGAATGCGAGCAACAAGAAGATCACAGTCGGGCACGATGATCAGTTTACTCATGCCGCTAGAGAGATGAGAGCTCTTATAAGAGCCGGATACCTCGGTGGCCCTCCTGTTCACATGGAGAGTTATTATTGCTATGACCTCGGGGATGCACACTATGCAAGCGCAGTTCTCGGGGATAGGAACCATTGGGTCAGGCAATTGCCTGGAAAACTATTTCAGAACAACATCAGTCACGGCATTTGTAGAATCGCAGAATTCTTGACGACTGAATCGCCGAAAGTCGTCGCGCAGGGTTTTGTTAGCCCATTCCTGAAGCGGATGAACGAAACAGATATTGTGGATGAGCTGAGAGTTATCATAAGTGATGAGAACTCTATGACTGCTTATTTCACCTTTTCGTCTCAGATGCGGCCGGTGCTAAAACATTTCAGGATATACGGAACAAAGAATGGACTGGTGATGAATCATGATCATCAGACAGTGGTCAAGTTGAGAGGCGCTAAGTATAAAAGCTACCTGGAGAAGTTTGTTCCTCCCTATAATTTTGCAACGCAATATATGGGTAATGCAGTAGGTAATATTCGAACATTCCTAAGGAATGATTTTCACATGAAGGGTGGGATGAAATTTCTGATGGAGTCATTTTACAAGTCGATTCTTGAAGAGGCGCCCCTACCTATTTCTTACAGGGAAATACTATTGACGGCTAGAATAATTGACAATATTTCTTCTCAAACCAATGCGCAGCTGACGAGTAAGCTGCCTCCTTCATAATCTGTGGTTGAAACTGTGGAAAGTATGTGCGGTCGTTCTGTAGTTTGAGGAACGGTGTAAGGCTGGAGTTGTAGCAGTGTTAATCATTAACGCCGATGACTGGGGCAGGAACAGAACCGTTACTGATAACTCTCTCAAGTGTTTCAAGAATGCGAGGATCACTTCTGCGAGTGCAATGGTGTTCATGGCTGATTCCAAACGGGCAGCAGAGTTAGCAAGGGAGCACGGTCTGGGAACTGGATTGCATCTCAACTTCACTCTCCCTTTTGATGGGAATCCCAAGTCTAGTCAGCTTATTGAATCTCAGCGGCGCATAGTTTCATTTCTCAAGATGAGTAAGTATTGCTCACTGTTTTACCACCCAGGACTCAGAAAAGAGTTTGAATATGTGTATAACAATGAATATGAAGAATATATCCGCTTATATCGCAAGGAGCCAACGCACATCGATGGACATCACCACATGCATCTATGTGCAAATATGCTTGTGAATAAGCTGATCCCGAAAGGGTTTAAAGTTCGCAGGGGCTTTACGCTGTCTTCAGGGGAGAAGAATGTCTTCAATAGGTTCTATCGTCGTCTTGTCGATGTAATATTGTTACGGAGGTATACGTGTACAGATTACTTTTTCAGTATTACCCCTCATCAGAATACCGAGCGTTTGCAAAACATAGTAAATATTGCAAAGTCTCGGAGCGTTGAGCTTATGGTACATCCTGGGAGAAGCGATGAATACGATTACTTGATGAGTGATGATTATTTACAGCTGATTTCTGAAGTTCAAAAGGGCAGCTATGCGTCCTTGTAAGGAATTTATCGATACGCAATCTAATGTGTGAGCATGCACAGGACCTGAGCGGATCCCAGACTTTGTTTGACGGATTTCACCCCTAGCGTGGTCAGGTGCAGACAATTCTCCTCGGCAATGGCCCCGTGGTCATCGGTGATCGTTTCATGACATGATTATCCGCTCCGCACACTATGCTTCGGTACATTCAATCGGGGAAACCCGAGCAGAATGCCTTCACCGAACGCTTCATGGAGACGTATCTCACCGAATCCTTAATGCCGTATGTGTTTGAATCGTTGGATCGTGTTCGGAAGATCTGCGGCGCGGGGTTGCAGAGTTACACCGACGAGCGGTCCTGTGGCCCGCCAACGTATCTAGCTCAACCTTGCTTTCAGTCATACTAAACGGTTATGTCGCCTCAAACTGCCTTTTTTTTATGCATAGCCTTCATTGCCTTGCTGTTTCTAATAGATATTAGGCAAAAAGCTCAGGTCTCTCATGCGATTTGGCTTCCGACGATCTGGATGATGTACTGTGGATCCAGACCTCTCGCATATTGGTTCGAGCCAGTATCTCTAGGTGGGCTGCAAGTAGACTCCGGAGAAGGTAGCGCAATTGACAGAACATTTCTGTCCATTCTAATAGGGTTCGGGGTATTCATTTTAGTTAGGAGAAAACTGGACTGGCAGAGAATCCTGAAGAGTAATTTGTGGGTATTCATATTGTTTTCATACATGGTACTTAGTGTACTTTGGTCGGATCTTCCCGCGGTATCTTTCAAGAGGTGGATAAGGACAACTGGAGACCTTGTAATGGTCTTGCTTGTTCTAACCGAAGTGGATTCCTTGGAAGCGATTAAAACGATTGTCAGAAGAAGTGCATTTGTTCTTCTGCCCCTTTCAATTATTCTAATAAAATATTTTAGAGATATAGGGGTTGCCTATACGGAAGATGGATCAACGACTATGTGGACAGGCGTAACCACACATAAGAATGTCTTGGGTTACGTGGTAATGGTTTGTGCGTTGTATTTTGTTAAGAATATTTTTACGGTTAAGCATCCAAAGAAGATAATTATTGATATATCGTTCCTTGTGATGATGCTTTGGCTCATTTTTGGCACTTCTTCATCGAAGAGTAGCACAACATCACTTTCTGCCTTGGTGCTGGGGCTAGGAGTGTTAATGGCAGCTCACTGGTCAGGCAAGGATCTTGAGAAGTTTAGGCGGTTCATAATCATTACTGTTTTGGTGTTGCCTCTGTTCGCTGTGATCTATGCTACATTTGTTGGCTCTCCGTTTGATGCAGCCATGGGCGGTATGGGACGCGATACCACGCTTACAGGAAGAACGGAAATTTGGAGCGCCGCTCTTGACGTTGGCCCTGGTAATCCGTTCATTGGGAGAGGATACGGCAGCTTTTGGATCGGCAATACCGCAGAGGAGGTGTGGCGTAACCTCACCTACCACACACATTTTACTCAAAGCCATAACGGTTATATTGACATCTATCTCGAGCTTGGCGCACTAGGCGTGATTTTGTTGGCATGTCTGATTTGGTCTGTGTGCAGGAATATTGGACAGACCTTCGCGAATGATGTTGAATACGGAACGTATAGAATGGCCTTCCTTTCTGCAGTTGTAATGCATAATCTTACGGAAAGCAGCTACGGGAGACCCACGCATCTGTTGTGGTTTATGTTTCTGCTTAGTTGTGTGCATATCACCGCGGTTCCCGAGAGAGAGACCCGGCCCCCCTTGAAAGTGAGACCATTTCTGCAACCCGGTTGAGACTTGAGGACTTGGCCGCTTGGGACCGACTTGTTTTTATGAGGTCACTCGCCGACGGCGGTTCCCGCAACAGTGGTTTCATCAACACAGGCGGCACGATGCTGGACTGTATCGTCGGTCACTAACAACAGAGTTCAGGCCTGGCTTACACTCGAAGTGCAGATCTATGTTTATACGAAGACAGGATCTCAGTGTTTTGTTGTTGTACTCCTTAGGCTTTTCGAAAATTAGAAACTGGCTACTCCGCCTTCAGCATAAACCCGTTGCGGTGTTTGTGTACTTTCATGACCTTCCGCCTGAGACGTTAGGATGTTTCAGGGCTAACCTACATTTCCTGAAAAGAAGTACAAATGTAGTAAGTCTCGATGACTTTTTCTTAGGCAGATTATCCTCGGAAAGAATTAATGTCGTCATTACTTTTGACGACGGGTATAAGAGCTGGGTCACCGACGCGATACCTATTCTCAAGGAGTTAGGACTGCCTGCGACGTTTTTCGTTTCTTCCGGGTTTGTCGGACTTTCGAAGGAGGATGAGTCCGAGTTTATGTTTTCAAGGCTGTTTCTGAAACTGGCCCCCCGGATCACGGTAAGTGGTTTAAGCATAGACGATGTGAGAAAGCTCGTTGAGGAAGGATTTACCGTCGGCGGGCATACCTTAAATCACTGCAATCTAGCAGGGCTTCGGGATAGTGATCAGCTGAGATACGAAATAACCGAGGATAAAATGAGATTGGAGAGAATCATTGGGAAAAAGATTGACTACTTTGCATACCCCTTCGGGGCGTATCAAAATCCAGAGATAAATCTTGCGGAAGTTTTGAGGGAATCGGGATATAGAGGGGCGGTGACCACGGTATCTGGTTTCAACAGCGTTGGCACGAGCCCGTATTTACTGCACCGGGAGATTACTTATACATCGATGCCTGGATGGGTGTTTAGGGCAAGAGTATATGGAAATTACCACGCAGTTTGGTTGCTAAAGCAGCAAATCAACATGATTCTCAAGCGACGATGACCGCTTGTCGCTTTTGTTGGAGTGAATTGGAAAGTGTAAGCATGTTTAGGCGAGGCCTAGCGCCAGCTCGCTAGGGCACAATGAATCCTATAACTTTGTGCATGAAACATTATCAAAGCTTTCTTGATAAGCTGAAAAGAATTTGGATGCGGTTCGCGTTGCGCGGTGTTCGCTACAGTAACAAATATAAGAAAATAGATTTGATTTATTTGGCAACTGATCCATGGCATATGTCCTCGCCAGGCGAGGAGTACCGCTTCGCAGAGATCAACCGACTCATAATAGATAAGTTTGGGCGAGTGGGCTCTCTTCTCGAGATCGGCTGCGGAGAGGGTCACCAATCGCTCCATTTGCAACAGGTCTGTGACCGTCTGGTCGGATTGGACGTGAGCGCTAGGGCGGTGGAGCGGGCTCGAAGGAGGTGCCCCCAGGGTGAGTTTTTGGTTGGAGACATTTTTTCCCAAGAGGTCGATGCCCGGGCTCCGTTTGATCTTGTAATGGCTAGTGAGGTCCTATATTACATGAGTGACGTGCCCGTAGTTCTTCGGCGAATGCGAATGCTAGGCCGCAACAATCTTGTGACCTATTTCTCTGGGGAGATAGCTAACTTGGATCCTCAGGTCCTGTCGCTGCCAGGCGTTGTTTCAGAAATGTTAGAGTTCGAGCATGCCCGCTGGCGTGTCGTATGGTGGCATAGTGACTAAATTTAGGATCAGCAGATTCCCCCCCTTGCTTGTCATCGATGAGTCTTGTCATTGTACACGAAGATTTTGTGGTGGAGATGGCGGTGTAACGTCTGTGCTCGTAATACTAATACTAGTGAGTGGATGCGGATAGGTGTAGGGGGTATAGTAGGCCGTCCACGCATTGCCTGTGCATTTATAGAGTGTGCCGCTGATAGGTGTCGAGGGATTGGGGCCAGTCATGCCTGTGAGATCAGTCACAGATTGTGTCGTAGCCCAATATCCAACGCCAGACGTACAGGTCGCTGACCGGGCCGCCAACGTCCCAGACCCTACGCCGACAGTGACTCCCTCACCAGAGGCATTCGAGCCATCTATCCAGAAAGTGCCGTTCTCGACGACGGCGGTGCCACAATTATCGCCACCAGAACTTTCCCAATCCGACCGCGCGCCGGTCATTCCGTTGCGATTGTTCCAGACATAGGTGTTATTGATCTTCTGCCGCGTGTCCCCAGGACATCCATTGTTGTCATAGACGTTATATGTTGCACCCGCAGACTGATTAAAAAAGATGGCAGCACGTCCTCCTCGATGGCTCACCATCCGACCGCCAGATCCGTAGGTGTTACCATAGATTTCTCCGCCGAAGCATCCTTGATTGCCCGATGAGGTCCACCCATGCCAATCCAGCCAGGGAGACGGAGTGGAGCCTCCGAAACTGTTGTACCGCGCACTCCACCGTCCGGCGAGATCGCAGTCCGCGACCATGTAGAGACCGTTGGTGGAGATCGTGTTGTCCTCGAACCAGAGCGTCTGATCGGTGCCTAGATTGATATCCCCCCACGCAGACCAGTTCGGAGCACCCGTACCAGATCCCCATGTCCTCCAGACGACTCGGACAGTATCAATGGTGTTGTGATCGACCACACCCCACACGCTCTGAAAATCGAGCGTGCCCTTTGGCGAGAGACAACTCGTATTCGTAAACCGATTATGGTCGATGCGGATACGGTCCAGCTTGGAGGCCACCGCCACGACCGAGCCAGACACAGACATGCCGCAATTCGAACCGTTCAGATTGAACGTGAATCCACTGACTCGTGCCAATGTCGAATTGTTCACGAGACTCCAAACAATCGCTGGAGAGGTTGTGACAGTAATGTTCGTATTGCCGATGCCTGCCCCGATGAGACTAATGTTTTTAGAAATGGATAGCGTACTATTCCAGGTGGCAGTCCCGGCGCTCACATTGATGGTGTCTCCGGTTGCCGCCGACGAGACGCACGTACTCACCGAGGCCACGTCCGGCGTGCTCGTCCACGAGGGGCTCGAACCGGTACAGGCTGCCATCGCAGGACTGTCTAAAAAAAACACACCACACAGTAATAAACCAAAACACATGCCAGTCAAAACTGCTAATTTCAATCTCATGCGTTTTTTCCTGTTCATTGCTCCATCTCCTTGGTAGTATACCCGCCCTCGTCGAGCCTCGGCTGGGGTGGTGCCTACGCCTCCACGCTAAGCGAGGCAGCTTGTTCACTGCCGGAACATCTCCATTCAAACTGTTTCCTTGAGGAGGTGGATTACGCTCGTCAAGTGGCTTGCAGCATAGCTTGTTACTGTATTCTAAGGTTCTGTGGGGCACTTGGTGGCGTATTGTCTGTAATACGAGTGAGCGGATGCGGATAGGTGTAGGGCATATAGCCAGGAGCCTCGCTCGTATAGTAGTCTCGATTCACCTGGATATATTGTTGTTGGACGCCTGCGCTATCCACGGTCGGTACTTGATTCACGCCGCTTCGGAGATTGTTCCAGAAGTAACTGGGTTCGACCTGATTGAGGTGATTGTAGCCGATCTGCTCGTGCATCGGGTAGTGCGAGGCGTCCGTCGCGCCGTTGAACCACGTGTTATCGCTTGGACAGGTCGCCGTGCATTGGTTATACATGGCACTGCTGCCTGCGCGGTATTCACGCAAGAAGATGTAGGTGCCGCCTGGGGTGCTCGTGAAGGTGTTATCATGGACGGCCCAGGTGCCGCCGCGCAGATTCATAAATATGCCTGCCTGGGTGCCGCCGTAGGTATTCTGGTAGATTTCCCCGCCTCGCGTGCCATGCCCGATGTTCGTACAGAAACAGTAGCCGTGCGCCTCGTTCAGTTCGGCCTGTACGCCGCTGTTCGCAATGTTTGAGGTGAAGGTGTTGTAGCGCGACACGTATTTTGCCCCCTGAATGGCGGCGATTAAGTGCCGTGCATAGTGGGCTTGCTGCTCGATGAGGTTGTCCTCGATGAAGATGAAATCGCTCGTGCCCCAGCCGAGTGCATTCGCCCAGGCCCGTCCGCCGCGGTATGGAATGCCACTCCCACCGACTTCTGATTGATCGTTAATCTGAATCACATAACTATCGAGATAGCTGGCATCAAGGAAATGGTTGTGGTCGATCACGCCGGTCAAGGCGTTGGTCGAGCCGTTGGCGGTCCAGACGGTCACGGTGCCCTGGAGATCCGCATTATCGCCCACCTGAAACGTGTCAAAGAAGTTGTTATCCACACGAAAGCTGCCCACGCCACTCGGCCCTAATCCTTGTCCTTGGACGAACACCGCCCCGTTGGATGGAGCGAAATTGTCCGTGAAGTGAAAGCCGGTCACCCGAGTCACTGATCGTCCGTTGGCGATGTTCACTTGCAGACAGGGATTCGCGCCCGTCGCGCAGGTGATGAGTAAGGGCCATGTGCCGGGCGGAGGCGTGTAGGTGCCGCCCTGCACTTGCAACGTGATGCCTTTCGTGTTCGGGATCGTGACCGTGGACGACCAGGTAGCGCTGCCGGTGCAGGTCAGATTCACCGTGTCGCCGTTGCCCGCTGTCGTGATGGCGCTATTGACAGTACTGGATGAACAATCGCTCGGACCAACTGTAATTGTCGCCGCCCCAACCTGAACCGGCAAGAGGACAACGGCTACAAAAAGAAGAATCATGAGTCTCATCCTAAAAACCTCTTGTAGAAGATTACATCCAAGTCGACTTGACAGAGGTTCTGGCCAGGGCCATCGCAGGCATTCCATCTCATAGTACCGCTCCACCTTAATCGATCGCCTCTATCGGTGCGCCAACTTAAGTGAGGGTCAGGGCGCTGGAGACGATTGCTCATCATGGATAGCGCCCAGGGAAGGACTTGTGGAGCATAAAAACAAGCCAGTTGTGTTGTCCCTGACGGGCATAAGCACCTGTACCTTTTCACTTCAAGAGAGCAAATAAGATGCCTATCATCAGTGAAGCATTTATTATTGCTAAAGTGTAATTAACATATTGAAATGTAAGCCATATTCTAGCTATTCCGGCTTGAAAAAGACTGGTAATATTTGGACATTTGTTCAGAGTGGCGTCAACGGGTACAAAAGTGTGTGCAGAAGCCTTCGCGTAATATCGCCCGGTAATGCGAAAGGATCATTTTGCTCTTAGAAAGCTGAGCCCGTCAATGTCTGCTTTATCCTCTCTGTTTTAGTAGTCTCGACCTCTGGTCTTTCACTCCCTTTTCATTCTTCTGAGAATAACCGAACGAGTTTATCAATTCTGGGTCTCCGCGGGTCACAGTGGGTCTTTTTCTGCACTCCGCGTTAACGGAGGCAGGAAGGCCGCAACGATTTTAAGTTTCAGGTAGTCCTCATCACGATAGCCGTAGGCCCGCCGCTGGAGGACG
>Ga0315287_10001613_pt1 | contig 20977 bp, 21 predicted proteins | sample YL17G11_0_MG_FD_205037 | JGI IMG/M metagenome (GOLD analysis project Ga0315287, IMG submission 205037) | Sediment microbial communities from Yellowstone Lake, YNP, Wyoming, USA - YL17G11_0 | ecosystem: Environmental > Aquatic > Freshwater > Lake > Sediment | place: USA: Wyoming | collected...
GCGCGAGCGGCGCACGACGAGTCGCGCGGCGGGCGAACCCAGGTGATAGGGGCGTGCGTCGTGCACCAGCAGGAAGTCGCCGCGCCATGGGATCAGGTCGGTGTTCGAATTGTGGAGCCCGTCGGCGACCGCGTCCCAGTGCTCGAGTCGCAGCCGAGGATCCACCTCCGCGCGGTTCGGCCGGAACCAGAGGTACGCGAGGCCCGCTGCGATCAGCGCAACAACGAAAGCAACCATCCGCACCCTAGCTCCCGTTGCGTTGGGGACGTTGGTTGCACAAGTTGCGTTGGGGACGCTCCTCGATGCAAATCACGCAACCAACGTCCCCAGCGCAATCTGCGCAACCAACGTCCCCGAGTTGCCGTCCCCGAGTTGCGACGAGTTGCGAGTTACGGGGCGAGGCAGGGGAGGCTGTTGCAGGTGTCGATGACGGCGCCGTTGGTCTTCAGGAATTCGGATTTCTGGAGGCGGCCGTTCGCGGCGCGGCGCGGGCACTCGTGTGGATCGCCGCCGCGGCTCTGCGCGCAGGGTCCTAGCAGCAGCCATTCCGGGCTTGCGGGATCGACGACCGGCGGGACGTTGTCGCCGATCGGCCACGGGTTGCCGCTGTCCCAGATCACGATCGCCGAGCCGTCGTACGGGTACGACTCGATCGCTTCGATGCCGTAGAACGGCTCGGCGTCCGGGATGAATTTCTCCGGGATCACCGCGGGCGTGTGCAGCCTTGCGCCGATCGTGCGCGCTTCGTTCTCGGCCGTTACCTGCGCGACCTGGTAGTCGCCGAGCGCCACCTGCAACAGGATCGTTTTCGCCGGCGTGTTCGGGTACGGATCCGCGGTGAGGTGCGTTGCGTGGCCGCTCGCTTCGGTCTCCTCCCACAGCATCTCGACCAGCGAGAGGATGAACTGGCGATCGAGGTTGTGGGTATAGGAGGCGGCGAAGAACAGGTTGAAGTCGTCGAAGTCGGCGCTGCGATTCAGCAGTGTGCTGAAGTTCATGCCCGGCACGCCGAGTACCGCGCGCGTCCAGTCCTGCGCGAACGCGGCGAGACCGCCGCCTTGGATGCCGCCCTGCGAGTTGCCGTCGTAGAAGAGCTCGCTGGTGTCGATCAGCGAATGACCGCCGATCTGGAAGGCGGGGTTCGCCGCGAAACCGTCGGGATGAATCATCAGGCGGCCAAGGAACAGGAAGTTCAGGTAACCCTGGTGCAATCGTTCGGAGAACTGCGGGAACTTCGAGAAGTTCGAGAGGATCTGCAGCGCCGTCGGGTAGTCGTCCTCGCCCATGCCGGTCCAGCGCGTCGCGCACATCAAGAAGTCGTGTTCGCTCGCCATGTCGCGGACGTGGCCGGCGCTCACTTCGCCTTCGTCGCCCAGCAGGCCGTGGCCATAGAGCGACGGCCGGGCTGGGTGGATCGGCGCGGCGCCGCCCGTCGTTGCGGCGTACGGGACCATGCAGCGAAAGTTCGCCGTGAAGAAGGTGCCGTCCGTGACCGGTAGACCGTCTGGGCCGAGGCGCAGCAGCGCGCCGGGCAGCGCCGTGGTCATGTAGAGCGGAACCTGAAAGGTGCCGCTCACGTCGCGGAAGATGCGGCTGTCCGACGCCTCGGTGACGCTCGTCACCGTGAAACTCGGCGCGGCCGTGCCGAGCGCCGCGAACGATTCGTCACGCATGTGCAGCATCTTGCCTGCGACGCTGGCGACGCTCTGCGTGGTGAAGTCCCACGCGAGGACCAGATTGCTGCGCGGTACGCCGGAGCTTGCGAGGGTCGCAAACACCTGCTCCATCTGCGCGCGTCGCGCCTCGACCGCGGGGAGATAGGTGGGAATCGCATCGCGATAGATCCGGAACAGCCGCGACGGTGCGAGCAGCGCGCCGTCCGCGTCGCGCAAATTGCGCAGACCAACCGCGAAGCGCCGCGCGTTGGGCAGATTCTTGCCGACGCGCAGGATCACCGGGCGATCCTCGTTGGCGACGTCGTAGTACGAATCGCGCTCCGCCCAGAAGAGCTGGCGTTCGTGCGTCACCGAGTCGACCAGTACGAACGGAGATTCCAGCGCGATCGAGCGACCCATGTCGGTAATCGGCGGCGCGCCGGTCTGCTCGAGATCCATGTCCGTCAACTGGAATAGGATCATCGGGCCGACGCTGAAGCCGTCGAGTGCGTTCCACTTGTCGGGCACGACGGGCGAGTTGGCGCCGTTGCGCGGCATCGAGGCGGCTTGCAGGTGTACGCGCTTGCCGGTGGGAGTGGTCGGGTCGGCGATCGTGAAGCGATCGTTCGGAAACGGGTAGAGGCAGTAGCTCGGGTCGAGCGGGTCGCAGCGATCGGCGTTCGCGAGATCGAGGTTCGGTTCCCACGAAAACGTCGACCACGCCTGGTGGTCGATCGCGCCGTCGCCGTTCGAGTCCACAGACACGAGCAGCCGGTTGCGACCTTCGCGCAGCTCGGCGGCGCCGAGGTTGCCGGTGATCGACTTCCCGTTGCGCGCGAGCAGCCGCGTCACGTCCATCGCGGTCACGGGCATCTCGTCGATCGCGCGGAACAGCTGGACCGACACGATTGCGTTCGTACCCGGTGCGTTCACCAGGTCGATCGAGACGGCGGTACCCGAGGCAGCGATCTGCGTCGCGTTCGCCGGCACGAGGATGCTCGGCTTCGGCGTGCATCGCGCACCGAGCGTAAGCATTGCCGCGAGGACGGCGCCGAGGGCACCGATCCGAGCGAGTCCCGCCACCCGATTTCGCATCCGCATGCTTCGCCTCCATCCGTACATTCTCGTCGGGGTGGCTCATTCTACACGTCGTGTGGCAGGATCCCCGAGGGGTCGATTCGCTGCGGTCACGTAGTTGGTGAATATTGAATCCAACGCGCGCGGCGAGCTGGTATACCGACGCGCGAAGTGGATCGGGAGAAGCACCATTTTCTCGAACGGATCGGCTCGCTGGCTACCGGTACTTGCGAGTGTGATCGTGCTGCTGGCGACGGCCTGCGCCCATCACCACCCGCCCCAGACCGTCTCCACGTCGCCCGCAACCGATGCGGCCCCGGATCCCTTTTTCGAAGACGATTTCGTCGGGACGCAAGCCGGCGACCCGTTGGAATCGATGAACCGGCCCATCTTCGCCGGCAACATGGCTCTCGATCGCGTCCTCATCGATCCAGTCTCGCGCGCGTACGGCGCGGTCACACCGAAGCCCGTGAAACAAGCGATACGCAGCATCTTCAGCAACCTGAATGCGCCGGTCGTGCTGGTGAACGAAATGCTGCAGCTCCGGGGAAGACGAGCCGCGCAGACGCTCGGGCGGTTCATGTTGAACTCGACGCTCGGCTTCGGCGGCATCTTCGACCCTGCCGCGGAACTCGGTTGGAACGAGCGCCACGCGGATTTCGGCCAGACGCTCGGCAACGTGGGCATCGGTCCCGGCCCCTACCTCGTGCTCCCGCTGCTCGGTCCGAGTACCGCGCGCGATGCGGTGGGCGCTGCGGTCGATCTGGCGCTGCGCCTCGACACCTGGTTGCTGCCGCTCCAGAGCCAGCTCTTCCTCGGCGGCGGCTTTGGCATCAGCGAACGCGAGGGCCGTCGCGAGGAAATGCGCGCACTGCGCGAGTCGTCGGTCGACTTCTACGCGGCCGTGCGCAGCGCCTTCCTGCAGACGCGCGAGGCGCGAGTCCGCGAAGCGCGCGATCCCTAGAACGCCTTCGTCGGCGCCTGCTCCGCGATCTTCTTTTCGAGCGCGGCGAGCAGCGCGTCGATGCCGCCCTTCTTCAGCAGCGCCGAATACTCGGAACGGCGCATCGCCAGCTCGCTCACGGTGCCGTCGTAGAATACGTCGACGATGAGCGGGTTTCCGTCGGTCGTTGCGCGCAATCGGTAGTCGAGCGGAATCACTTCGCCGCTTGGGTCCACAACGCGCGTATGCACCAGAATCGTGTTCTGGCTCGCGTTCTCGGTTCCAATCGTTTCGAAGTGCTCCCCGCTGAACTCCGCCATCCGCGCCGCGTAGTTGGAGCCGGCGAGGCGAGTGATGGAATCGACGAGTTTCGCGCGTTGCGCGGCGTCGAGCTCCTTCCAGGTGAGACCCACCGACTTCTCCGCGATGAAGGCGAAGTCGTAGCGCGACGAGATCGCGGGCTGGAGCCGCGCGAGACGCCCGGCGTAGCCGAGCTGTTGGCTCTGCTTCATCACATCGAGCATCGTCGCGTGAAGTTCTTCCACGACGCGCGTCGCCTGCTCCGGGCTCGGCGCGGACGGCGCGCTCGGATCCGCTTCGGTGCGGCCGGCGAGACACAGCAACACCGCGATGGCAACTCGAACGCCGAGCTTGCGGCTGGTGCGCGTTCGACTCACGCCGCTCCACTTCGATGCAGGATCCAAGAAACGCTCCTTGCGCACGCGTGGCTCGCTCAGTCTTCGCCCAGCACGAAGCCGGTGAGCGCGGCGCGGAACGCGTCCGGGTTGTCGACCATCACCGAGTGACCGGCGCGCGGAATCACGGCGAGGCGGCCGTGGCGGAGAACCTCCTCCACCATGCGGTCGGCGACATCGGCGGAGAGCACGTCGCTGGCGGCGCCGCGCACGACCAGCGTCGGGCAGGGGACCTTCGCGAGCGCATCCCACATGTCGCGCGTGAGCCGCTCTTCGCGGGCGCGCATCGCCTCGGCGTCGGCGCCCGCATCGCTGCGACCCTGGAACCATGCCGGGTCGAGCTTTGGTTCGAAGCGGCCGTCGTCGCGAAGGCGCAGACCATGGCGCGCCATCCGGGCGAGCGCTTCGCGGCCCGCAGCGGGGTAGTTGTGGGCGAGCACGTCCCGGTACTCGGCCTCCGACGCGAAGCTCGCGCTGCCGCCGCCGCTGCTGTTCTTCTGCAAATCGACGCGGATCCGCACGGTGCCGCGCACGTCGAGTTCCGGCGCGGAGTCGACGATCACGAAACCGGCCATGCGGTCGGGATGGCGGCCTGCGAAGAGCGTCCCGATGCGTCCGCCCAGCGAGTGACCGACCAGCACCATGCGCTCGATTCCGAGTTTCTCGAGAGCGGCTTCGAGGTCGGCGACGTGGAAATCGTAGTCGTAGCGGCGCTCGGCGTCGCGGTCGGAGTCGCCATGGCCGCGCAGGTCGACGGCGACGGTGCGGTAATACTCGGCGACCGCCGAGGCGGCGTCATCCCAGATATGGGCCTCGTTGCCAAAGCCGTGCACGAACACCAACGGCGTGCCCTCACGGCTCCATTCGAGCACATGCAGGGTGAGACCATCGGATCCGGGTACGCGAAGCGAAGTGGGCTCCACGGTCGCCAGCCTAGCTACGTGATAACTTGCGCGCGAGATGGACCTCGGCCGCCTCGACCGCATGCCCACCGTGAAGGTGGCGATGACGCCCTTCCCGTGGTCGATCGACATCGACGCGCCGCTCTCGCAGGCTCGCGCGATGATGAGTGAGCACGAGATCCATCACTTGCCGGTGACCGAGGCCGGCGCGCTGGTCGGCGTGATCTCGGGACGCGAAGTGGCGCTCGGTGCCGCGATTGCGCAGACGCGCGACGCGAGCCGCGAGCCCCTCGTCCGCGAGGCTTGCGTGCTGCATGCCTACGCCGTCGAAGACACCGAGCCGCTCGACATCGTGCTCGCGACGATGGCGCGCGAACGCCTCGGCTCCGCGTTGGTCACACGGCGCGGCAAGCTGGTGGGCGTCTTCACCGTCACCGACGCGTGCCAGCTGACGGCCGATTGGCTGCGCGACTGCTACCCGGAAGTCGGCGACGACGACGTCGCGTAGCACGGCGGCTGCAAATCCCCGATTGCCCATCCGCTCTCGCGAACGCATTCGCAGATTGAAGTGCGCCGCATTGGGCGCGTATGATGCCAGCGGGGGTAGCGGAGGTCGGAGGGCCCATGCACCGGAGCGTCGAAGAGGTCGAGGTTCTATTGCGCGCGCGTGGGCTGTCGCTGACGCCGCAGCGCCGGGCGATCGTGCGCTGTCTCAGCGAACACGGCGGTCACTGGACCGTCGCCGCGGTTCTCGAACGCGTGACCGGCGAATTCCCGCTCGCGAGCCGGGCGACCGTCTACAGCACGGTCGCTCTGCTGCGCGATCTCGGCGTGATCGCAGCGCTGCCCGCGTTGGCAGGCGAGTTGCGCTTCGACGCCGACCCCGACCCGCACCAGCACTTCGTCTGCCTGCGCTGCGGGCAGATCGAAGACCTACCCGCTGGCTGGTTCCCGATCGCATTGCCTGCCGAAGCCAAGCCGACCTTCCAGGTCCAGCGCTTCCGAGTGGTCGCCGAGGGCGTCTGCAGCAACTGCACCCAAGCCCCCTGACTGGTCTTCCGCGACCCGGCGTCCGCCGGGTCGCCGCACCACGAGTTGATTCTCCCTCTCGAGTAGCTATGTTTATTGGATAGAGGTCTGACCTCCGACCGAGGGCTACCTTTCAGTCCGAGGGGGGTGTCCATGCAGCTCGAGTCCGTCCGCACGCCGAGTCTGGTGGATCGCGTCTTCGAGCAGCTCCGCTCGCAGATCCTTTCCGGCGCGATCCCGGCGGGTAGCCGCTTGCCGAACGAGCGCGAGCTGGCCGACACGCTCCACGTGAACCGTCAGGTGGTGCGCGAGGCGCTGCAGCGACTCGAGTTCCTCGAACTGCTGGAAGTGCGTCATGGGCAGGGTGCCTTCGTGCAGGAGCTCTCGGCGTCGTCGGCGCTGCAGGTGATCGAAGCGCTGCTGCGAGACCCGGCCGTCGTCACGCGCGAACTGCTCGAACAGCTGCTCGTCTTCCGCCGCCACATCACGCTCTCGGTCGTCGGGCTGGCTGCCGGGAATCGCAGCGAAGAACAACTGGTCCGCGCCCGCGCGCTGCTCCAGGACGAAGCCGCCGAGGGCTCCGATCCGAAGCGCGCGCTCGACATCGATCTGCGCTGGAACGCGCTGCTCGGCGAAGCGACCGGCAACCTGATGTACCAGCTCGTCACGAATCTATTCACCAAACTGATCGCCCGCCTCGGCCCGCTCTACTACAACGAAGATCGCGATCACCAGCGCTCGATGACCAACCATCGCGCGATGCTGCGGGCGATCGAGGCGCGCGATTCCGACGCAGCCGTTCGGCTGGTCGACGAGATGCTCCGCTACAGCGAGGAGCGCATTCGGAGCGAGGCATTGCGCCTCGAAGCGGCCGGCCTGATCGGTCCCCGGAGCCGGCCGTGATCGCGCGCGAAGCACTGCGCTGGAATGGCTGGGGGCGACTCGGCGAGTCGACCCAGATGACGCGCACGCGCGAGATCGCGCTGCTCGGGGAACTGGGTCGCCGTCTGGGCCGGCCGCTCGCGCGCGGGGCCGACCCCGCCGAACTCGACGCGATCCGGCTGCCGCCCTCGAAGCTGACGGCCGAGGTATTGGCCCCGCTGCGTGCAGCATGCGGCGAGGACGGCGTGCGTACCAGCGCGTTCGAGCGCGTGACGCACGCGGTTGGCCGCAGCCTTCCCGACTTGCTGCGGCTGCGCCGCGGCGAGATCGAGTCGGTGCCCGAGGCCGTCGTGTATCCGGCCGAGGAAGGCGCCGTCGCGGCGGTGTTGCGCGTCGCAGCGGATGCGAATCTCGCGGTGATACCGTTTGGTGGCGGCTCGAGCGTGGTGGGCGGCGTCGAGCCGCGCACCGCAGCCGGACAGGCCGGCGCGCTCTCGCTCGATACGACGCGTCTCGATCGGCTGTTGCGGCTCGACGCCGACAGCCGCACGGCAACGTTCCAGGCCGGCATCGACGGACCCGCGCTCGAGGCCGCGCTCGCGCAGCGCGGCTACACGCTCGGGCACTTCCCGCAGTCTTTCGAGCATTCCACGCTCGGAGGGTGGATCGCCACGCGCTCGGTCGGCCAGCAATCGGACGGCTACGGCGGCATCGACGAACTCTTGGTGTGCGCGCGCGTGGTGACGCCAGCCGGCGTCATCCGTACGCTCGACGTGCCGCGCGCCGCGAGCGGCCCCGAACTGAACCAGTTCCTACTCGGCTCCGAAGGCGTGCTCGGCGTGATCGTCGAGGCCACCGTCCGCGTGCGCCCGAGCGCCGCGCGCTCGGACGAGCGCGGCATGTTGTTCCGCTCGTTCGCCGCCGGGGTCGCCTCGGTGCGCGAGGCCGCACGCGCAGAAATCCCCGTCGCGATGATGCGCCTGTCCGACGGCGCCGAGACCGAGCTGTCGCTGCTGCTGCGCCACGATCCGGCGCGCCGCATCGATCCTACCGCGAGCGCGCTCTCGCTCGCCGAACGCCTCGGCTACGGCAGTGGGCGCTGCGCGCTGCTCTACGGCGCGGAGAGCAGCGACAGAAGCCGCGTCGCCGCGACGATGCGTCGGGCACGCAATCTGCTCGTGCGGGGCGGCGGACTGCCGCTCGGTCGTGCGCCCGGTCGCTCGTGGCGGCGCGAGCGCTTCCGCACGCCGTACCTCCGCGACTGGCTGCTCGACTACGGCGTCGCCGTCGACACGATGGAGACGGCGCTTCCGTGGTCGCGGCTCGAAGCCGGTCACGGCGCGATCGTGCGCGCACTCCGCGGCGCCGCCGAGACGCACGCCGGCGCTGGTCTCGCCATGTCGCACCTCTCGCACAGCTATCTCGACGGCGCGTGTCTCTACTTCACGATCCTCTACCCGATCGAGAGCGGGCGCGAAATCGAGCAATGGAGCGCGATCAAGCGCGAGGCCACCGAGGCGATCGTCGCGGCCGGCGGCACGATCTCGCACCACCACGGCGTCGGCCTCGATCACCGGCCATGGATGGCGCGCGAGAAGGGTGCGCTCGGCGTCGAAGCGCTGCGCGCGGTGAAGCGCGCCGTCGACCCGAGCGGCTTGATGAATCCCGGGAAGCTGCTGTGAGCGCGGCATGGACGCTCGCAGAGCGACGTTCCGCGCTGTCGCGCGCGGAGCGCGACGGCGTGGATGTGTTGGTGGTCGGCGGCGGCATCGTCGGCGCCGGCGTGCTGCGCGACGCAGCGACGCGCGGGTTGCGCGCGCTGCTGGTCGAGCGAAATGACTTTGCGTCGGGTACCTCGGGTCGCTCGTCCAAGATGGTGCATGGCGGTCTTCGCTACCTGGCGCACGGCCATCTCGCCATCACCCGGGAGGCGTGTCGCGAGCGCGACCTGCTGCTGCGGATGAATCCCAATCTGGTGAAGCCGTTGCCGTTCCTGTTTTGTGCCTGGGAGAACGGCAACACGCCCGCGTGGCAGGTGCGCGCCGCGCTCGGTGTCTACTGGGGGCTCGCCAATTTTCGTCGGTCGGCGCGCTTCCGGATGTTGTCACCCGCGGACGTGACGAAGTACTCGCGCGACTTCCGCCAGGACGGCCTGCGCGCCGCGGGCCTCTACTACGATGCGCAGGTCGATGACGCGCGCCTCGTCGTCGAGGCGATCAAGAGCGCGCGCCGACTCGGCGCAGAAGCGGCCAATCACGCCGAGGTGGTCGAGTTCCTGCGCGGCTCGGGCGCATGTCTCAGCGGCGCGCGCGTGCGCGATACGCTGGATGGTCGCACGCTGCAGATTCGCGCCGGCGTCGTCGTGAACGCTGCCGGCCCGGCGATCGAGCGCGTGCGCGGCATCGACCAGCCGGCTTCGCAGCGGGAACTGCGCCCCGCAAAGGGCGTGCACATCGTGATCCCGCGCGAGCGGATCCACGCCGAAGGGGCGGTCGCCGTCGAGTCGCCCGCCGATGGCCGTCGCATGTTCGTGTGCCCGTTCGACGATGTGATGATGATCGGCACCACGGACACGTTCTCGGACGAGATCGACGAGCCGATCGTCACGATCGAGGAAGTCCACTATCTGCTCAGCGCCGCGAACGAAGCGTTTCCCGACGCGGGCCTCACCACCAACGACATCCGCTCGGTCTGGGCTGGCGTCAGGCCGCTCGTTGCGAGCGGCGACGCCGAGACGCCGCCGTCGGACGTGTCGCGCGAGTCGGAGATCACCGAATCGCCGTCGGGCCTGATCTCGGTCGCGGGCGGCAAACTGACTACGTTTCGTGCGATGGGTGAGGCTGCGATGGACCGCGTGACGAGGCGGCTCGCGGCTTCGACGCGAGGCGCGGCAGGGCCGAGTCGCACGGCGGCGCTCGCGCTGCGCGACGATTCGTTCGAGCGCGCCGACGTCGATCGCGAACTGCGAGGCCGCTTCTCGCTGTCGCCGCGCGTCGCGGATCATCTGATCACCGCGTGGGGTGCAGATGCGATCGCGGTGCTCGAGGCCGCGCCCGAAGAGCTGCGGCGTCCGATCGGGAAGTCGCGCTACCTATACGCCGAGATCCCCTGGTCGATTCGCACCGAGTGCCCGGCCTCGCTCTGCGACGTACTCGAACGCCGCGTGCGTCTTGCGCTGTTCGCCGAAGGCCAGGGCTTGCCGCAGCTCGCGCGGATCGCCGAAGTGGCCGCTGCAGAGGCGGGTTGGGACGCCGACCGCACCCGCGCCGAAGCCACCGCCTATGCCGCCGCCGTTCGGCGTCGCTACCAGATCGTCGCCGCGGCCCGCAGGACCGAACGAGCGGCCTAGTCGTTTCGGTGAGCTCGGGAGACGCCTGCACGCAGCCGGCTAACATCGCCCCCCGTGGCGAGCCGGATCCTCGTGATCGTCAATCCGAAGAGCCGCGGCGGCGCGACGGGACGCCGCTGGTCGGCGATCGAAGCGAAGCTGCGCGACGCGTTCGGCGCGATCGAGATCGAGCGCACGCGCGGCCCGCGCGACGCCGAACGCATCGCGCGCGAGGGCGTGCGCGCCGGCGCCGAAGTGGTGATCGCCGCGGGCGGCGACGGCACCGCGAGCGAAGTGGTCGCCGGCATTCTCGGCGCGGGACTCGGCGCCTATGCCGAAGTGGCGTTGCTCCCGCTCGGCACCGGGGGCGATCTGGCGCGCGGGCTCGGACTCGCGGGCTCTCTCGAGGACGCGATCGCGCGCATCGCGAGCGGCAAGTCGCGGCGCATCGATGCGGGGCGAGCGAGGTTCACGACGCGCGAAGGTCGCGAACTCACCACGCACTTCCTCAACATCGCGAGCCTCGGCGTCTCGGGTCTGGTGACGCAGCTCGTCAACGATGCGCCGAAGACCTTTGGCGGACGCGTGTCGTTCTTCCTCGGCACCGTGCGCGCGATCGCGCGTTGGCGGGCGGTGCCGGTGACGATTCGTCTCGACGGCGCGGTCGTGCACGAGGGACCGCTGCATCTCGCCGCGGTCGCGAACGGTCGCTACTTCGGCGGCGGCATGCAGGTCGCGCCCGCCGCGCGCTTCGACGACGGTGTCTTCGATCTCGTCGTGTTTCGCGGCGAGGGAGGCAAGGGACGACTGCTCCGCAAGTTCCCGCTGCTCTACAGCGGGCGCCATCTGGCGCTCGATGAAGTGACGCAGCAGCGCGGCGGCGTCGTCGAAGCCAGTTCGGATGCAGAGCTCTGGCTCGAGATCGACGGCGAACCGCTCGGCCGTGCGCCCGCGCGCTTCGAGTGCCTGCCCGGTGCGTTGCGGCTGCGCGGCATCGACGCGTGAGCGGCCTCTTTGCGACGATCCGGGCGCGCGCCGCCGAGGTGTCGCGCGACGCGCGCTTCGTGCGTATCGACGGCAAGGCGCTCGCGCGACTCGCGGAGCGCCTCGCGCAGGATCCGCCGGCACCGCCGGCGTGGGACGTCGCGACGCATCATCGCGGTTCGTCGCGTTCGACACTCGCGTACGTGATCACGCTGAATGCGATCAACTTCGGCTCCGGCTGGTTTCCGAAGTTGCGCAAGCGCGACGGTCGTTCGGGCTACTTCACGGTGGCGATGGCTCTCACGGATCGCTTCGACGCCGAGGGTCCCTGGAGCGCGCGCGAACTCGCCGAACTCTCGCCCTTCGATCTGTCGCGCGTGTTGGGACAGGATCTCGCGGACCCCGAGGTCGTGGAGCTGCTCGCGCTCTTTGCGGCGGCGCTGAATGACCTGGGTGAGTTTCTCACCCGGCGTCACGGCGGCAGCTTCGCGGAACTCGTCGATCGCGCTGATCGCAGCGCCGAACGGCTGGTGCGCGATCTCGCGGAGATGCCGCTATTTCGCGACGTCTCGGTCTACCGCGACTTCGAAGTGCCTTTCTACAAGCGCGCACAGATCACCGCTGCGGATCTGTCGCTCGCGTTCGGCGGTGAGAGCTATGGCCGCTTCGGAGATCTGGCCGACCTCACAGCCTTCGCCGATAACCTGGTGCCGCACGTGCTGCGCATGGAAGGCGTGCTGCAGTACCGGCAGCGACTCGGCGAGCGCATCGATGCCGGCGAGCTGCTCGAACACGATTCGCCGGAAGAAGTCGAGATTCGCGCGGCGGGCATCGACGCCGTCGAGCAGATCGTCGCGGCGATCAACGCACGCGGCGGCGCCGCCACGGCGCAGCAGATCGACTACACGCTCTGGCACCGCGGCCAGCGACCCGAGATGAAGGCGCGTCCGCGCCATCGGGCGCGCTGTCCGTACTACTGAGGTCGCAGCGTTGGCGGCGAGGAGGAGGCGAGTGTTCGACGGTGCGCTGCTGGTATTCGTGGCGGTGGTGCTCGGGCTCGTCGCGATCGCGTGGTGGCGCGGCGGCACGCCACTGGTGCGCGAAGGGCTTGCGGGCGGCACCAACATGCTGCTCGGCTCAGGGCTGCTGGTCGCCCTCTCGTTCCTCGCCGCGGGACTCGCGGAGGTGTTGATCCCGCGCGACTTGATGCCGCGCGCGTTCGGCGTCGACTCGGGCCTGCGCGGCATCCTGATCGCGGTGGGCGCCGGCGTGCTGACGCCGTCGGGACCCTTCGTCGCGATCCCGATCGCGGCGGCAATGGGCCGCAGCGGCGCGGCGACCGGGCCGCTCGTAGCGTACGTGAGCGGTTGGGGCCTATTGGCCGTCCATCGACTCGTCGCGTGGGAGATCCCCATCCTCGGCGCGCGGCTCGCAATGACGCGATGGGGCGTGTGTCTGGTATTGCCGGTAGTCGCGGGCCTGTTGGCGCGCTTGGTAGCCGGACCGCGGTGAGGAGAAAGGGGACGGTCCTCATCGAGGACCGGCTGTGGAGAAAGGGGACACACCTCCGCGAGGCCTGTCCCTCAAGTCCTCAGCCCGTCCACTTCGAGGACCGTCCCCTTTCTCCTCCGCCGCGTTCGGCGCGGATGGCGGACTCCCAGTGTTGGCCGTCGAAGCTGGTGAGCGTCAGTTTGCTCGCGTCGACGCCTTCGAGGCAGCGCGCGTTGATTCCGATCTTGTCGGGGTCTGACCGGGGTACGCGGAACGGGGAGATTCCGCAGGTCGTGCAGAAGCGGTGCTCGGCGCGGCCGGTACCGAAGCGGTAGCTCTGCCAGTCGCCGTCGCGCGTCAGCAGGCGAATCGCGCTGGGCGCCACATTCCAGTGCAGGTAACCGGTCATGTTGCAGATCGAGCAGTTGCACGTGGAGACTTGATCGATGTCGCCTTCGACTTCGAAGCGGATGCGACCGCAATGACAACCACCGCGATGCGTCGGCATGACGCGAACTCCTAGGCTTCCACCAGATCGAGCAATTCGGCGAGGTTCGCGATCACGTGTCGAGGCGCGTGCTTCCCCTGGACGTCGGGCGGCGCAGAGCCGATCAGCACGCTGGTCATGCCGAGCGCGTTGGCGCCCGCGACGTCGTGCCAGACGGAATCGCCGACGAAGACGACGGACTCGGGCGCGGGGTTGCCGGCCTTCTCGAGCGCGACGCGGAAGATACCGGGATCCGGCTTGCACGAGCGCGCATCTTCGCTGGTGGTGATGGCGTGTACGAATGAGCCGAGATCGAGGCCCGGCCAGACGGCGTCGAGCTGGTCGTTGTCGATGTTGGAGACGATCTGCAGGTGCAGGCCGCGATCGCGCAATGCGGCGAGCGTCGTGGCCGCGTCGTCACGCGGGCGGATCTCGGGTCCGCCGAGCACGCGACCTTCGGAGAATCGGAGATCCGGGTCGTCGGCGCTCGCGTCGACGTCGAAGCGGCGCAGGAACTGGACGTGGGCTTCGGTGAAGAGGTCGCGGTGCAGGTAGTACGGACGCGACGCCCACTCGCCCATCGTGCGCATCATCGCGATGCGGTATTCACGTCGCAGATCCTCGACCGGCGCGGCGACCCCGCGCCCGCGCGCGAGCTCCTCGAGCACGGTGTCGAAATGCGAGTTGATGCTCGCGTAGCTGAAGAGCGTTCCGCCGAGATCGAAGAACACCGCGCGATGCTGCATGGGCGCCGAGCCTAGCCCAGGGCATCCGCGGCCTCGCCCCGCGATTGACATGCAGGACTCGTTCCCTAACCTACGTCGCCTCTCCGCCGGAGTTCCTTCCGGTCGACTCCATCACTCGGTTGAGGCCTTCGGACCCAATTCGATCTCTGGCCCGCCCCTTTGCGAGGTGCACCATGCTGTCGCTCGATGAAGTCGAATCTGGCGCGCGGGTCACCCACAAGAACACGGGCCTCCGCTACACCGTTTCGGATCTGGGCGAGGACGAAGTCCTGCTCGCACCCGACAACGCCGACTTCCAGGACCTGATGGTCCCGATCGAATTGTTCCGCCAGGAGTTCATCCTCGGTGAGCGCTACGCCGGTACGCGCGGTCGCGGCGGTCGTCGCCCGGCTCGCCGCTCCTCCTCGACGCCGCCGGCGGCGACGGGACCGAAGGCACGCGGCCGCATCAAGAAGATGGTGCGCGAGCGCGGCTTCGGATTCATTCGCGGCGAAGACGGCAAAGAAGTCTTCTTTCACCGCTCCGGGCTGAACGCCAGCGACTACGATGGACTCAACGAGGGCGATCTGGTCGAGTACCAGATCCAGGAAGGTCCGCGTGGCGCCCGCGCCGAGAACGTGCGCGGCATCACCGACGCGGCCCCGGCCGCGGCCGGCGCTTCTCCCACCGCGTAGCCGCTCCGCGCGGCGTCGCGGCCGGCAGATCGCGATCGACGGGTAGCATTGCACCGGTAGTGAGTGTTGCGCGCGCGGCGAAGACTTCAGTCCGCTTCGTAGCGGTGGACGATGGGCAGTCGCCGTCCGGTTCCGAACGCCTTCGGCGACGTGCGCAATACCAGCGGCGACTGGCGGCGCTTGTACTCGTTGCGATCGAGGCGGCGGACGATCTGGCGCACCAGTTCGCGCGACGCGGCGGGCGGCGGATCGATCGACTCCGCGTTCAGACCGCCTTCGATGGCTTGTTCGAGCACCGCGTCGAGAATCGCGTAGGGCGGTAGATCGTCCTCGTCGCGCTGGTCGGGTGCCAGCTCGGCGGAGGGTGGCTTCTCGATCGTGCTTGCCGGAATGCGCTCGCCGTTGCGGTTCGCGTGCTGCGCCAACGCGTAGACGTCGCGCTTGTAGACGTCGCCGAGCACCGCGAGGCCGCCCACCGTGTCTCCATAGAGTGTGCAATAGCCGATCGAGAGCTCGCTCTTGTTGCCGGTCGCCAGTACGAGCCGGTTCTCGGCGTTCGAGATCGCCATCAGCATCGCACCGCGGATCCGCGACTGGATGTTCTGCTGCGCGAGACCGTAATTCTCGCGCGCACCGAACACGTCGGCGAATACGTCCAGATAGCGCTCGTAGATCGGGCGGATGTCGACCGTGCGCGTCTCGATACCGAGATGGCGGGCCAGCGCCTGCGCGTCGGCGACGCTGTGCTCGGACGAGAACGGCCCCGGCATCAGCACGCCCAGCACGCGATCTGCGCCGAGCGCCTGCACCGCGAGATGGGCGGTCACCGCGGAGTCGACGCCGCCCGAGAGTCCGATCACCGCGCCGGGCGGAAGGTGCTGCTTGCGGAAGTAGTCGCGGATGCCGAGCACGAGCCCGGCTTCGAGCTGCGCGGCGCCGATCGGCTCGAGGGTCGCCGTGAGCGGCGCCGGCAGATCGTCCAGGTCGATCACTTCGAGCGCCGATTCGAAGAGCGGCAGCGACGCGCGAATGCGTCCCTGCGCATCGACGAAGAACGAACCGCCGTCGAAGATCAGCTCGTCGTTGCCGCCGACCTGATTGGCGAACGCGATCGGCACGCCGTGACGCTTGGCGAGCGCGCAGAACAGCTCGCGTCGTTGCTGCGGCTTGCCGACGTGCCACGGCGACGCGGAGAGATTCAATACGATCTGTGCGCCCTGACGCGCGAGATCGCCGGTCGGGTCGACGTCGTACGGGATGCGATCGACCCACCCGTCTTCGCAGATCGTCAGACCGATAGAAACACCGTCCAGCGATGCCGGCGCCCGCGACGTGGCTGGCGCGAAGTAGCGGTTCTCGTCGAAGACGTCGTAGGTGGGCAGCAGCGTCTTCGCCTGCGTCGCGACGCGTGCGCCGTTCGCGAAGAGCACGGCCGCGTTCGCGAGCGACTTGCCGCCGCGCCGCTCGCTCGGCAGCACGGCGCCCACCGCGATCGCGATGCGCCGCGAAGCGGGCGCTAGCAAATCCAGCTCGCGCAGTTGATCCTCGACGAAGCCGTGGCGCTCGAGCAGGTCCATCGGCGGATAGCCGGTGAGCGCCAGCTCGGAGAAGAGGACGAGCGTTGCGCCCGCGGCCGCCGCCTTCGCGACCGTCTCCTCGATCAGCCGGCGATTGCCGGCCAGATCGCCGACGGTGGGATTGATCTGCGCGATGGCGATGCGCACGGCCACAAGGTAGCAATAGGCGGATGGAAATCGTCGGCCCCACCTCGCACTTTTACGTCTCGCAGCGGCTGCGGCTGCACTACGCGGATTGGGGCAACGAGTCCGCGCCGACGGCGGTTCTGGTCCACGGCGGCCGCGATCACGCGCGCAACTGGGATTGGGTCGCGCGCGAGCTGCGCCACGAATGGCACCTCGTCGCTCCCGACCTGCGCGGCCACGGCGACAGCGCCTGGGCAATCGGCGGCATGTACGCGGTCGCCGACTTCGTGCTCGACCTCGCCAACCTGATCGAAGCGCTCGGCCCCGAGCCGGTCGCGCTGATCGGCCACTCGCTCGGCGGCGCGGTGTCACTGATGTACACCGGGATCTACCCCGAGCGTGTGCGCAAGCTCGTCGCGATCGAAGGACTCGGGCCGCCGCCGTCGATGCTCGAGAAGTTGCGCGGCCGCCCGCCGGAGGCACGCATGCGCGAGTGGATCGGACAGATGCGCCAACTCGGGTCGAGACAGCCGAAGCGCTACCCGACCTTCGAAGCGGCTGCTGCCCGAATGCGCGAAGAGAACTCATTCCTCTCCGACGAACAGGCACGCCATCTGACGATCCACAGCGTGAATCGCAACGAAGACGGCACCTGGAGCTGGAAGTTCGACAACTACGTGCGCACCTTTGCACCGTACCGCTTCGATGTCGACGATATGCGCGCGCTGTGGAGCCGGATCACGTGTCCGACGCTGCTGGTGCGCGGCGCCGATTCTTGGGCGAGCGATCCGGTGCAGGACGGCCGCATCACCCCGTTCGCCGACGCGAGGCTCCTCACGATCCCCGGTGCCGGCCACTGGGTGCACCACGATCGGCTCGGCGCGTTCGTCGCGGCGGTGCGGGAGTTCCTGGCCGCGTGAGCACGGAGCCGCTCGGACGCGGGCGCGCGCTCGCTTACGCGTCCGGCAGCCTCGGCATCGATGCGCTGGCGCCGATCCTCTCGTGGCTCCCGTACCTGTACGCACCACCGGCCGACCTGCCGGGTGCGGTCGCGCTGCTCCCGGCCGCGAGCGTCGGCGCGCTGCTCTTCGTCGGCCGCTTCGTCGACGGTTTTGCCGAACCGATCGTCGGTTGGGCATCGGATCGCGCACGCACACGCCTCGGCCGCCGGATTCCGTTCGTGCTTTTCGGTACGCCGGTGCTGGTGGGCGCGTTTCTCGCGCTGTTCTTCCCGCCCTTCGGCCCCGCTCAGCCCGCGGCGACGGGCCTCTACCTCGTCGCGGTGAACACGATCTTCTGGTGCGCGTTCACCGCGGTCGTCGCGCCGTATCTCGCGCTGCTGCCGGAGATCGCCATGACCAGCGATGAGCGCACGCGCATCTCGACGTGGATGACCGCCTTCTCGATCCTCGCGGTGATCGGCGGCAACCTCGTACTCGGTGCCGTCGTCGCGGAATTCCAGGGTGGTCGCGCGCTGCTCGGCGTGCACTTCGCGAACGGCTTCGAGCCGCAGGCGCTCGCGATCGCAGCGCTGGCGTTCGGCTTCTTCTATCTCTCGATCGCCTTCGTGCGCGAACGGCCCGTCGCAGACGACGGCCCGCCGCACCTCTCGTTCCGCAGGGCGGTCACCGAATCATTTCGCAATCCGGCGTTCCTGCCGCTCGTGATCCCACTCTCGGTATTCCTGATCGGCGTCAACCTGATCGTCACGGCGGTCCCCTATCTCGGCCGGGCGGTTCTGCACGCCAGCGAGGCCGAGGCGTCGTTTGGAACCGCGGCGGTCTATCTGTCGGCGGGCGTGTCGCTGCCGCTCGTCGGCCGCGCGACTGCAAGACTCGGCAAGAAGCGCGTCTACGCGGTGGCGCTGCTCGCGATGTCGCTGGTGTTCGCGGCGATCCCGCTCGTGGCGCTGTCGCCGCGTCCCACTGCGACCTATCTGGCTTTGATGATCGTGCTCGGGATCCCGGTCGGTGCGCTGCTGGTGCTCGGTCGCGTGCTGATCGCCGACGTGATCGACGCCGACTTCGCCAGAACGGGCCTGCGACGCGAGGCGATGTACTTCGGCATGCAGGGCCTGATGACGAAGGTCTCGTTCGGCGTGGGACCGCTGCTGGCAACGCAGCTCTTCGACGCGTTCGGCAACACCACCGAGAGACCGCTCGGAATCCTGCTCTGCGGTCCGGTCGCCGCGCTGCTCGGCATCGCCGGCTGGTTCGCGTTCCGGCGCTATCCGCTGGCGTGAACCGCGCGCGTCGTTCTCCCGGCGGGCACGCCGAGCAGCTGGTGGGTCTCCGCAATACTGGCGACCTTGCGCCCGCAGCGCGCCGCCAGCTCGACGGCTTCCGAGACGAGTTCGACGTTGGTCGGAGTCCGCGGCCCCGCGTAATCCTCGAGCCCGACACGCAGGTGTCCGCCGCGCTCGAGCGCGAGTTGCGCAAGCCCACACGCCACCACGTCGCCGCCGAGCACCGCGACCGACCAAGCGAGCCCGGAGTCCGCGAGCATGCCGAGATACGCCTCGAGCGCCGCGCGCGTCGGAGGCAGCCCGAACAGCAGCGAGCCGCCGAAGTAGAGCTTCATCATCGCACCGGGCGGCATGCGTCCGGCCGCCTGGAAAGCGAGCGCCACGCGCAGGAAGCTCGGATCGAAGATCGAGATGCTCGGCGCGAGTCCGAGTTCCGCGCACTGCAAGAACATGTGTCTTGCGTCGGCGTGCGTGTTCACGTACACGAGATCGAGCGGAAGCGGAAGCCCGTCTGCGCCGAGAAAGCCGAGGCTCACCGACCCAGGATCGACGAGTCCGACGCGGCAAAGCCCCGCCTGCGCCAATTCCGCATTGTGGCGCCAGCGCGCCTCGATCGCGACGCCAGGCCCGCCGCTCGCCATCGTCGGATAGAGCAGCACGCTGGGATGCCGCGCGACGATCGGCCGCCAAGCCTCGATGTACGGCGCCGCCTCATGGGTGCCGTCCGAGGTCCACAACCCCTCATCGTTGTGGTTGTGAACGATCGAGGCCCCCGCTTCGATGCAAGCAAGCGCGTCGACCGTGATCTCAGCGGGGCTGCGAGGTACGCGAGGATTCGCACTCTTCAGCGTCGCCCCATTGAGCGCCACCTCGATCGCAACCCCCTCATTCACGACGCCCGCGGACCCCACGGCGAAACGCCTGGCAAAGCGAGCGCCGATCCGCTGCGACCGAAGGTCGTCCGCTGCATCGCCGCCCGCCCCCCTTCACGGGTAATAGACGTAGATGGCATCCGCGATGCACGCCGGCTTCGCGCCGCCTTCTACCTCGAACACCATCCCGAAGGTGACCCTTGCACCCCCCCTCGGCATGTCCCTTACGTCCTTCAACTCTGCCGCCATCCGCAGCCGCGCACCCGACGGCACCGGCGCCGGCAGCCGCATGCTCTCGAGGCCGTAGTTCACCGCCATTCGCACGCCTTCCACGCGCACCACCTGCGGCAGCAACACCGGCGCCAGCGCAATGGTGAGGTAGCCGTGCGCGATCGGTTGCTTGAACGGCGACTCGCGCTTCGCACGCTCGACGTCGACGTGGATCCACTGGTGGTCGCCGGTCGCCTCGGCGAACGCATTGATCTGTGCCTGTGTGATGGTGACCCAGTCGGACACGCCGAGTTTCTGTCCGACGAAGCTCTTGAGCGCAGCGACGCTCGGCACGATGGTGGGGGGCATGCGATCGATCTCCTCGCGGGTTGGGCCGAAGCGCGCCCAACCCTAACACAGCCGAGGTGCCTGCCGAACGCGCCCTCAGGCTTCGGTGCCCCGTTTCGAGCGCTCGATCGCGACGACTTCCCACCAGCGCTTCGACTCGGTGAGTTGTCGCGCAACGCCTGCGCGCGGAACCCGCAGCAACTGGCCATCGCGCGGCGCGACCATCCACGCGTCGGCGTGCTCGAAGACGTCGATCACGTCTTCGACGGTCTGCACGCCAGTCTCGGTCCACGCGACGAAGCGGGTCGAGACGCGCGACCGCAAGCACAGCACGACCCTCGCGCGTTGCGCGCGCGCGAGCAGCGCGGCGGCATCGCGGGCGTTCCCGAGCAGCGCGGACGGTTGCGGCGCCGCGATGCGCCCGGCGCGCAGCGTTCGCAGCACCTTGCCGATGCCACTCACGGCCGGGATCGTCAGCTCGGGCCCGAGATCGGCGAAGTCGTCGATCTGGGATGCACCGAGAGAAGCCGTAGTGCGGGCCGAGATCGGCTCGAACACGAGCAACACGCCCTGGCGCTCCGCGCCGATGAGCGGCGCGGCGTACGCGAAGCACGCTTCGATCCGGCGCTCCATCTCGTGATCCTCTCATTTCTGGATTCCACGCCTGGATCCCACGCGCCGGGCTAGGGTACGTCCATCCGCCTGC
>Ga0315287_10001615_pt1 | contig 20973 bp, 10 predicted proteins | sample YL17G11_0_MG_FD_205037 | JGI IMG/M metagenome (GOLD analysis project Ga0315287, IMG submission 205037) | Sediment microbial communities from Yellowstone Lake, YNP, Wyoming, USA - YL17G11_0 | ecosystem: Environmental > Aquatic > Freshwater > Lake > Sediment | place: USA: Wyoming | collected...
CAGAGCTCCGAACATCAGCGGAAGCAGCAGGAGCAGCCTGCCGAGCGCGCTTTTTTTTTCGACCTCGCGGTCATCGTAATCGGCCTCGCGCCTGTGCCGGCGGTGCCTCGTTTCTTCGTGGTGCGTTTCGGGCTTGCGGGCCGCCGGGGGCGTAGCGGCAGCCTCGTACATCTGGACAGCATCCGTCTGCCCGTAGGCGGGGAATGCCTCTGCCGGTCCCTTCGTTTCCGATTTTTCGAGGCCCGGCATGGGCTCGTCATCGAGGTTCTTGTAGATGCCGAATACTCTCTCATCGACCACGTTGCCAACCATCTTGTAGGCTTTGAACTCCTTGTTTATCGGGTCGATGACTATTGCGACATGGAACGCCTTGTTGAACATCCTCTTCTGGGTGGAGATGTCCGTCTGGGACATGAAGCATCCGTGGCCGGGGTGGGAATGATACCAGCCGACGATGACATAGTCGAAATCTATCTTGTCCAGCTGGTCGAAGGCCTTTTCGAACGCCTTGAACTGCACCGACACCGATGTGGTCTCGAGGTCGCTCGTGACAGCGTCCTCGACGATGGTGTACTCCTTGTTCTTCCAGCGGCAGTAATCGCCGACGAGGTAGCCCATCGCCTCCAGGTGCTTCTTGGCGTAGGCGGCGCACTGCTTCATCATCTTGTCGAAGGCGTGCTGGGTGATGTAGACCTCTATTCCAGGGTACGGCTTGCCCCACTCGTGGAGCAAGAAATCCTGGGGCGGCTTCATCTCGCGGGCGCGGCGCTTCCTCTCGGCAACGATCTTCGGCCGGTCGGACATGCTCAGCCCTCCATGCCGTTGCCGGAAGCAGGATGGTCACTCATCCATCCGTCCCTCCCGCTCACTCGTTCGGAAAATTGTTGGCGTCTGCGCTCTCATCGCTCCCAAGTATGCGGGGCCCCTTCTTTACGGATTGGATTATCTCCGGCGGCTTGTAGGGATGCTTGTTGAAATACTCCGCCGCCCTGGTGCAGCTGTCCGTCCCGTAGGGGTTGCTCGGGTTCGGGTTCGACAGCAGGGATTCGATGCCCTTGAAGAATGTGAGCAGCGTGGAATTGAAGTCCCACTCGTCCAGCAACCTGGTACAGACGTAACCCCCATCCTCGGGAAGCATGACGTTGGGATGGAAAATGGGCGTTTCCCACCTGATTATCGGCTTGTGGTACGGGTAATCCTCGGTTATCTCCATCGTGAACTTGTGGGTGAACTTGTGGGACACCTTCGCGTCCCTCATCAGGGGTCCCGGGATGCCCCTAAGAGTCACCCTTATCTCGACGGGGAATGTACTGAATGTCGGGTCGGAAACAACAATGGTGTGGATCATCTTGCGCCTGACCTGCGCTATCTCGTTCTGGAGCCTCTTTCTGAGAATCTCCTTCGGAAGCGGCAGTCCCCACACCCCCCTCTCAGCGTCCCGTCGGGAAACGCGTCCGTATTATGCCCCACCCTCGGGGTCAGGTATAAGCTCCAGCACGTCGCCTTCGCGGATGCCGGATTCCTGGAGCGTGATCTGTCCTCTCAAGACCCTCTTTCCGCACCTGAGGACGTAGGCGCCAGCTTCCTTCTCCCAGTAGCTGGCGGCGCTCTCGATGGTCTCCTCGATGGTATTGTCCGGCTCGAGGTCCATCTCAATCCTGCTTCCGGTGTCGGCGTCTTTTATCGTCACCCTCGTGGTCATCTATATCCCTTTCCCCCTTGGACATGTAGGGACGAATCCCTACCAGAACCTTCCGATATCCCCGAGGCGAATACCCATATTCCTTCATCCTTATATTTAATTTTCTCCATTACGTAGTTGAACGTCATGCGTTATGCACCGTCCTGCTTGGACAGATTCCGGAGGTCACGGCCGCAGTTGGGGCATTCGCCCACCCTGGAGGCGCAGGTTTCGTGGTAGGTCTTCCCGCATTCGCACTTTATAAGCGGCAGGCCCGATTTGATGGTCCCCAGGCATATGTGGCAGCGGACGGACTTGGTCACGAACTGCCCAATGGGCTGGGCGCTCGGGGCGGCGTCCTCCACCCTTATCCAACGGGTCTCCTGGGACTTGAACTCCTTCCCGTCGAATTCCCGGGCGCAGATGACTGTGATGTTCAGGGGCAGGTCGCCACCCTTGCTCGGGCGCACCCTCACGCTCTGCTTCCTGGTCTCCCCGTTGCGCATCGCCGGTACCCTCTCGACGCCCTGGAGGTCCAGGTCCCCGGAGAAGCGGATTGTGACATCCTTGGCGGTGGCCTTGCCGGAATTCGATATGGTCATGGTGGCCTCGCTCCATTTCTCCTTATGGAGCTGGCCTCCCAGTTTGATGTCGACCTTTATCTCCGGAGCGTACTTCTCCAGCCCCCTCTGCACTTCCTCCATGCTCTGCCTGGCGAAGTCCAGGGCCTCCTCGCCGTTCTTGGACTTGAGGGTGACCGCCTGCGATAGCAGCTTCTCCGCCGCGGATGTGTCCAGTCCGTAGGTGTGGGCGACGGATATCTTCGATTCCGCGGAGTAGATGGTGTCCACGAGCTCCTTGTATCGCTCCTTGGCCTTCTCGGCCTCCTCGCGGCACTTGCGCGCCAGTTCCACGGTCTTCCGGAAGTCCTTGGCCTCGTGGGCCTTCTTGGCCTCCACCAGCAAGGTCTCGGCAGAGCTGACGTCCCCGCCGATGTTCTTGGCATAGTTGATCTTGAACTGCGAGGATGACAGCGCCTCGCCGGCGGTCTTGACGTAGACCTCCCTGGTCCTCTCGAGCGCTTGATCCGAGAACTCCTTGGCCTCGGTATACTTACCCTTGCCGTACTCGAGACGGGCCAGCTCCAGGATATCCGTGAGCTCCTCGGACGCAAGCTCCATCTCCTTCAGGGTGGTGACCTCGCCCTCGGCCTCCTTGAGGGCCTTCGTGGAGACGGAATAGACCTCGTTTATCTTCGTGGCGGTCTCCCGGCAGATGGACGAGGCATTCCTGGCGGCCTCGTAATCCTTCTTGTCCAGATGCTCCAGCGCCTCCTTCAGCTTCTTGCGGGCCTCGTCGGACTTGGCCCCGCTCTTCTCCATCGCCGAGAGAACTTCCTCCGCCTCGGATATCTCGTTGAGCGCGAACTTCTCCTGTATCTCCTCAGTCAGCTCGAGCGCCCTCACGACCTCCGCGTGCGCCCCGGAGAATTCCCCCTCACCCAGGAGCTTCTCGGCCTTCGTGAGCAGCCTCTTGATCTTGTCGTCCGTGAGGTTTGCTTCCTTCATCACCTTGCGGCAGTAATCTATGGGGCTCTGGACGAACGCCTTCTGGGCCTTTTCCGTCTCCTCGGAGCACTGGGTAGCCTTCTCGAGCGCGGACTCGAAGCTGCCCGAGCCCTGCTCGGCCCTCGCCGCCTCGCATAACGCCCCAGCGGCCTTGACATCCGCGCCGAGGTCTTTTGCCGACTGCATGCTCTCCTCCGCAATGGAGATGACATCGCCGACATACTGGTGCTGGACGCGGGTCGCTTCCTCCGAGCCCTGGTTGGCGTAGTCCATGGCCTCCTCGTACTCGCCGGCCTTGATGGCCTCACGGGCCTCGTCGAGCAGCGAGCGGGCCTTGGCAAGGTCCACGTCCATCTTTATCTTGGACATGGTCTCCTCGGACTTCTTGATGCACTCCTCCGCAAGGCGGGCCTGTCTCTTGCGGGTCGTCTCGTCCGTCTCCTTGAGGATTATTGCCGCCTTGTCGAACTCCGCGTTCTCCATGTGGTCGCGGGCCTTCTCGACGTTCTTTCTCAGGTCATCCGTGACGGCGCCCATGTCCTCCGCGTCGCGTATCCTGAGGTCCAGCGAGGTGATGGCCTTCTTTATGAACTCCTCGCGGACTCGGTCAACGGCCGCTATGCCGGAGAGCGCCTGGTCGTGGGCCGCCTCGTACTCGTCGTTCTCCAGCGCAGCCTCCGCGAGCTTGGCGAACTCCTCCACCTCCTTCACATCCGCCCCCATCGTGCGGCTCTCCTCGACAAGGCTGTCCAGCGTGGCCACGGTCGATTTGATGTTGTTCCTGAGCAGGTTCTTTGTCTTCTCCATGCATTCCTTTGCCAGCTTGAGCGCACCCTCGTAATCCCCCTCGCCTATGGATTCCTCGGAGCGCTCCAGCAGGCCTTTCGTCACCTTAGTCTCGACGCCCACCTTGACGGCCTCCTGCAGCAGGCTCTCCGCGGCCAATATGACCTCGGCGATGTGCTCGTTTATCCTCTCATCGGATTTGTTGTGGGCCTCGCGGCAGAGCCTCAGGACCTCTGCGAACACCTTCTTCGCGTGAGCGGCCCTGGCATCCGAGAGCAGTTTCTCCTCCGCGGTGACATTGGCTCCCAGCTCGCGGGCCTTCTTCAAGGCCCCCGCGGACTTCCCCAGCGCTTCCTCGGCCTGGACCGAATAGGCCTTTTCCAGGTCCGCCCTCGTCTCGCGGATGACGCGGTTCGCCTCGTCGTAGAGGCCCTCTTCGAGGGCCGCCTCGAGGTCGGATATGGCCTTCCTGGCCCGTGCGGTATCTATGCCCAGCTCGCCGGCCTCCTTGGCCAGCGCCTGCACCTCACGCAGCGCCTCCCCCGTTTCCGTGTGCTTGTGCCTGGCATCCTCCGCCGCCTTCACGGAATCTTCGATAAGATTGAGCGCAGACTTGTAATCGGAGCACTCCAGCGCTCTCTTGGCGCGGGCTATCCTGTCACGGGCCCTCGCCACATTCGCCCCGGTCTCCTCGACATCGGTTATGGCCTGGGTGGCATCCTTCGCCCTGCCGGTCACCAACTTGAGCAGCGCGGTGTTCAGAGCGTCGGAGCCGTGGAGCACAAGGTCGGCCACGCTCTCGTAATCGTGGGTTGCCAGAGCCTCGCGCCCGTCGGAGAGCAGCTCCTCTATCGCCCTCACGTCGCCTCCCAGTTCGGAGGCATCCTTCATCTTCTTCTCCAGCTCCCTGAGTGTGTCCGCAGAGGCATCGTGCTCGAACTTCTTGGCACGCGCCACCTCCGCCGCCTGGCGGCCCAGCTCGAGCGCCTTCTCGAACTCGTTCTCGTTGAGCGCCTCCAGCCCCACCTCGACAAGGTCCGAGGCCTCCCCAACGTCCGCCCCGGTCTCCTCCATCTCCGCGAACCGGATCTCGTTGTCCATGAGGAACCCGAGCACGACGACGTACTGCATCCTGTCGAGCTCCTTGAGCGTCCTTGTGCCCAGGTCGAAGGCCTTCACGAAGATCCTCTTCTCCGTCGCAGCCTTCGCCTCGTTGATCAGAGCCTCTGCAGTGCTCACGTCCGCGCCAATCTTGCGGGCAGTGTTGATCTTCTGCTCGCAGAAGGTTATTATGCGGCGCGCCTCTTTGGACTGCTTGGTCAGTGTCTCGACATCGCGCTGGATGCCCTCAAGTGCCGTGACCGCCGCGGCGTAATCGAACCTCTTTAGCGTCCGGCGGGCCTCGTCCAGCAGGCGGCGGGCCCTCTCCATGTTCAGGCCCTCGGCCTCCGCCTCGACGATCATCTTCTCGGTGGAGGTGACCATGTCCAGGTGCTTCCTGTGCGCCTGGACCCGCTGCTCTGCATCCTCCAGCGCCGCCCTTGCCAGCTCCGCCGCCTTGTGGAACTCGCCCAGCTCGAGGGATTTCTTCGCATCCGTGAGGGACCTCCTCGCGGACTTGGTGTCCGCACCCATGGTGTCGCCTTCCTCGACGACCGCGCTCGTGCCGGCTATCATGTCATGCAAGAGGGCCCTCTCGGCGGCCTCGACAGCGGAGCCCGCCTCCCTGATTCGCTCGCGCGCACCTGCGTAGTCGCCCGCAGCGTCGGCCTCGCGGGCACGGGCCAGGACCTCGCTTGCCTTGGCGACCTCGGCGCCGAGCTTCTCCGCCCCCCCGATCCTTTCCTCCGCCTCGTCGATGGCCTTACCCACGTCCGCATGTTCCCTCTTGGCGCTCTCGAGCTCCTTGCCCGCCAACTCGAGCCGCTTGAGCATCTCGGGATAGTCCCTGGCGCGGAACAGCCTGTCCGCCTCACGGACTGCGTCCGCTGCTTTTAGCGCCTTCAATCCGTGAACGTCAGCGTCCTTCACGCTCTCCTCGGCGTCATTGAGGCGCTCGGACATGAATTCGGCCTGGACCGCATCCAGCGAGGCAGCGCCCTTTTTCAGCTCGTCCTCGGCGGCGACATAGGAACCTTTGGCAAGCAGGCTCCGGCTCTTGGCCAGTATGCTCTCCACGGGCGCTGTGTCCACGCCCCACTCCTTCGCCTTCTTCACCCCCGCCTCGAGGCCTCCCGCCACCCCGGCCACCCTCTCGAACTCCCGGCGGTTCGTCGTCAGGTCCTCCGAGGCCTTGCGGGCCGTCCTGAACGCCAGCTCGACATCGCCGCTATCGAGAGCACCTCTCGCCTCATCCAGCGCCTCCGTCTCCACGGAGATGTCCATGCCCAAAGCCCTGCCCGCCTCGAGCGCCTTCCGGATATCCGCCATGCGCTCCGTTATCAGGTCCTTCTCGCAGTCGGCTATCTCGCCCAGGAGCGCCGTCGACAGCTCCATTCCCCTCGTGTACTCACCGGAGGATACGAGGCCCTCGACAGCCGCGGCCTTTTCGCGTGCATCCTGCACATCCATTCCGAAACCGGCTGCCCTGGATATGGCCTCCGTCAGCGAGCCCATCATCATGGACGCAGTGTGATGGGCCTCGACCGCCGCAAGGAGCGACGAATCGCAGGTGTCCAACATCAGGCGGGCGCCCTTGTAGTCCTGGAAGTCGATGGAGCGCTTGGCCCTAGCGAGCCTGTCCCGGCACCGGCGGCAGCGGACCCCCTTGGATTCCGCATCCGAAAGCGTCCTCTCGCTCGCGGCGGCCATCTGGGTGAGCAGGCTCTTGAAGCCCCGCTGGACCTCGTCCTTCACCTGATGGGCCAGCTCGATAGCGCTTGCATAGTCGTGGAGCGAGAGGGCATCGCGTGCTCCCGTGGCCAGGTCCCCTGCGAGAGCCACTTCCGCCTCCATGTAGCGGGCCTCCTCGAGAATACCGCAGCTCGCCGTCAGGATCGTGCTTGCCTCCATGAACGAACTCCTCGCTGCGGAGAGCTTCTCGCCGGAAGCCCTGCCCAGGTCAAGGGCGCGCTTGTACTCGCCGGACTGCAGAGACTCTCCGGCCTGGTCCAGCAGCGCCGCGGTCTCGGCAACATTGGCACCCTCCTCGCCAGCCATCTCGGTTTCCAGCAGGAGCCCGGAAAGCGGAGCCCACACAATCTGGCGCTGGGAATCGGTCAGTATATTGAATGAATCCGAAGCCCTGACCCCCGCCGTCTCGAAGTCCCCGTCGGCGAATGCCTTCTCGGCCTCCGTGAGCATCGTCTGCGCGGACCCCGTGTCGGCTCCGACATCCAGCGCGGACCTGAGCGCCTTGGTGCAGCGCTCCATCTCATTCTTCGCCGATGTCGCGATCTCGATGCGCTGCTCCGCCTCCTTCCTCGAGCTCTCTGCCAGCTCGCTGCATGATTCGTAATCGAACCTCTGGAGCGCCTCGCGAGCCTTCTCCAGGTCCCGCATGAGGGCGTCCATCCGGATGCCTTCGGAATGGGCTATCTGCACGAGCTTCTGGATCTCCGTGAGGCTGCCCAGAGCGGTACTGTGACTCTCCATGCTCTGCTGTGCGCTCTCGAGTGATTCGCGGGCCAGTCGGAAGCCTTCCTCGAACTCCCTGGCCTGCACGGCCGCCTCGGCCCTGGCGAGCAGCTCCTTCGGTGCTGTGGTGTCAGCGCCTATGCCCGCCGCCGCGTCCACAGCGGACTTCGCCATGGCTGCGGTGTCCTGCACGAGGGTCTCCTGGGCCCTGGTGACCTCCTGCTCGCTCTCGACCGCCTTCTCCATTCCGCTGTCGTAGTCGCCGGCCTCCAGGCTGGCCTCCGCCTGGTCGAGCAGCTCCTTGGCGCGTGCGGTGTCCGCGCCCATCGTCTCCGCGTCCTTCGAATGGGCCCTCGCCACCTCGATGGCGCCCTTGGTCTGCTGGTGTCCCTCTATTGCCCGCGTCACGGTCTCGCGGCACTGCTCCGCCGCTTCCACAGCCTTGGGATAATCGCCTCCGGCTGCGAGCGTCATCGCCGTCTCGAGCAATTCGACCGCCGCACCCGCCTTCACTCCCTGGTCGCGGGCGCCCGCAATCGATTTCTCCGCGGCCGAAAGGACCTTCAGCGTGTTCTTGTGCTGGTCCTTCCGGACCTCGACATCCGTCTCGACCTTCTTCAGGGCGGAAAAGCACGCCCGGAACTGGTGGCCGGAGATGAGCGCCGCCCCTTCCTCCAGAGCGCTGCCCGCCGCGCCCAGCTCCACGCCCTCCCCGCGCAGCTCCTCCATGCGCTTCGCGATGACGATCTCCAGTCCCTCGAGGACAGCGGTCGAGGCGCTCATGAGCTCCCCCTCGGCGCGCTTCACGTAGTCCATGACATTGTCGTATTCGCCCCTCTCCGCAGCGAACCTCGCCATCCCGATGAGGTCCTCCGCCGGGGACACCTCCGCCCCTATCCCCTTCGCCTCCTCGATGAACGCCTGCACGCCCGCGAGCGCCTTCGCTGCAGTATCGTGCCGGGCGCACCTTTCCTTGATCTCCTCGGCCAGAGTGCGGGAATCGCTCACAACAACCGAGAAGTTCCCGGACTCTATCCCCGCCGGAAGGGCCGCCATCCTGTCCTTGAGGTCGTCCATGAAGACGCCCGCCTTGGCGGCCTCGTCCCGGACGCTCTTCAGCTCTCCGATGCTGCCCGCGGCCTTCTCCGCCAGCAGGCCACGGATGACCTCCGTCAGCGATAGTGAAGCATTGATGCTCTCCTCGAACTTGCCGTCCGCCAGCGCCAGCTCCGCCTCGGCCTGCTCGGCCTTGAGGCTCTCGGAGCTTATGCCCTGGACCTCCGCCTCCGCCATCATCTTTCCGGTATCGACCAGCGCCGCCGAGGCCTTCTCGTGCTGCTCCTTCTTGACCAGCAGGAGCCCCTTCGCATCCTGGACGGCCAAAATGGAATCCGTCCATTCGTTGTTCTCGAGGTAGCCCATGCCCTGCTCGAGCGCGTCCATCTCAGGCTTGAGGTCCAGGTGGAGGCCCTGGACGCTTCCGATGAGCTTCGAGAATTCGTCGCAGAGCGCCTTCGCCCTTTCACCGAACACGGCCTCGGCCATCTCGACCGAGTTCGCAGCCTGTGTCAGGGCCCCGTCGTACTCCGCCCTGGCAATCATCCCGTCGACGGACGCCATTGCACCCTCAAGCTCCGTGACCCCGACGTTGATGTTGCGTGCAGTGGCCAGCGCGGCCTCCACCAGCCCGCGGGCATCCTTCGCCTGCCGCAGCTTGTTGCCCATGCTCTTCGCATCCTCGGCGGCGAGCTCCGCGTAGCCGTGGCTGATGCCGAACCGGCCGCACTCCGCCAGCTCCTTGGAGCGGCGCAGGTACTCCTTCGCCCTCGGCAATTTCGCACCGGACTTGGTGAAGTCGTCCAAAACCTTGTTTGCCGACAAGACAGCGGCTTCGAGCGCGGCCTTGCACCTGACGCGCAGCGCCGGGCCTATATCCTCGGCGCCGTAGCGAGCGGCCTCGTAATCCCCCTTCTGGCAGAAGTCACGGGCCCCGTCGAGCTTGCGTGTCTCCTCCGTGATGTTGAGCCCCTCCATCAGCCCCTCGGCGATGGTCTCCTGTGCCCTGCTGATAGCGTCGAGCGCCAGCAGGAATGCCCTGGTCTGGGAATTGAATGTCTTCTCGAGGTTCTGGGCGGCCGCCGACGCCTTCTTGGCGTCCCCCTTCTCGAAGAGGTACATGGCCTCGATGGCCAGCTTCTCGGTGTTTTCGATGAATGCGCCCTCCTCGTCGCTCCGGCGGATCATATCAAGGGCAGGCCCTATCCCCTCGACAGGTACCGGCGGAGCGGGCTGCGCCCCGCTGTCCATGAGCTCCAGGACCTTCGTGGCGCTCACGGCCGCGTTCCGGTAATCCCCCTTAGCGGCCGCCTGCCTGGCCTGCTCCAGCATCCCCGCGGCCTCGGTGACATCGCCCCCTCGCTCCTTCGCCGCCGCCACGAGTGCCTCTCCCCTCGACAGCGCCGGGCCGTAGCGCGTGAACGCCTCCTGGAGCGAATCCAGGAGATTGAGGGTCTGGCGGGCCAGGCCGAACGCTTCCTCGAACTTGCTGGTGTCGAGGGCCACCCGCGCCTTCCTGAGCAGCTCCTCCGCTTCCGTGGTGAGGGCTCCCTGCTCCCTGAACACTCCCAGCTCCCCCTCGAGGGAGCGGATGGCGTCCGATGAGAACTTGGACATGGAATCCTTGAGTGCCGTCTGGGCGTCCCTGGAGAGCTTCAGTGCTTCGTCGTGCTTCCCGGACTTGAACCTGGCCTCCGCCTCGTCCACCCTCTTGTTGTGCTTCTTCAGGTCCAGGCCCATCTTGGATGCGCCCGCGAGCAGCGTGTGCGCCTCGGCAAGGGCGTTGGCCGCGCCCTCCCCTCCCTTGAGCAGCTCCTCCAGTCTTGAACGGAGCTCCAAGGCCCCGGCGACCACCGAATCGAACTCCTTTGCCTCCAGCTTCTTCGTGAGGCCCGCCATTTCCGTCAACAGCTCGTCGACGGGCAGACCGGCGCTCTTTGCCCTCCCGAGCAGTTCCTCCGGCGACCTGAGGGCCTCCTCGGCCTCGGGCTTCCCGGTCTTCGGCGCCTTCGGCTTGATGAGCACGACCTCGGTCTCGCGGAGCAGGTCCGCCGCCGTTTCGTAATCCCTGGAATCGATGGACGATTTCGCTTTCGATATGTTCTTCTCGAAGCGCGCCGTGTCCGTGCCCTCGTCCTTCGCCGTGGCCACTGCATTCTGTACCCTTGAAAGGAATTCTCGAAAATAGCTCCGGCGGTGCTTGTCCATCTCCTCGGTTATGGAGACCGCCGCGCCCAGCGCGGAAGCGAACTCGCCCTTCATGACGGACGCATCCACCCCGGCCAGGATGTCCCTGAACTTCTTGACGTCCATCCCGAGCTTCTCGGATTCATTGACCAGCTCCCTGGCGTAGGAGACAGCCTCGTTGAGCTGGGAATCCCTTATCCGCTCCGCCTCCTTCTGGCCCTCCAGTGCCAGCTGGCGCGCCCTTTCGGCGTTGTTGTCCCTGAGGGCCTGCTCAGCGCTCTTGATGAGCTCCAGCGCCTTGGAGACGTCCACACCGGACATCTCCACCTCGTTGATGATGGCCGAGGCCTTCTGGACCACAGCCTCGACTGACGCGGCCGAGAACTTGCGGAGCTCCTCCTCGCACTGGGTGACCATCCCCTCGGCCTTTACATAGTCGTTCTTCTCGAGCAGCGCCTTCGCATCGCTCACGAGGGACGTTATCTTCGAGATATCGCTGCCCTTCTTTTGCTCCTCGGCGGCCCTCTTCTCGATGTCCGCCAGGGCGTCCTGGTTCTTCTTCTTGCGCGCCGGGTCGACCTTGAGCTGCTTCTCAAGCGACTTCGCATACTGGATGGCGTCGAACCGTCCCTTCACTTCTCACCCACCAACCTTCTGGAGCGCGGTTTTGGGGCTGCGACCCTCTTGGGCTCCGACAGCGTTTCGGGGAGCGTCACCGGTATCGTCGGCTTCTCGAGGTGGTGTGGGCACTGGGGGTTGAAGTCCACCTCCAATATGTCGCTCACGTTCCTGGATGCGTCGTAGTAGAACAGGTTCCTCACGCAAAGCTCCCTTTGCATGTTCGTCAGTTTGAGGGCCTCACGGACCTGGACGGCCGCGACCACGGACGTGGTCGTTATCTCGGCGGCGAGCTTCGGGTCGAAGAACGTCACTTCCCTTCCGGTGCAGCTGAACCGTTTCTCGAGGACCCTCATGTGGGTGCGGTTCATCCCGCACTCGAGGCACGGCGTTTCCGGAGGAAGTACGACCTGCACCTTTCCGATGGTGCCCAGCGTCGCTCCGTCAATGTACGGAATCCCCTTGTGGTAGGCATGAGCGTTGAGGTGCAGCCTGGCCGCAATGTTGTCCAGGCAGCCCATTACGATACCATGGCCGTAGATGAACTTCTCCGGCAATTCCTCGATGCGCTTCACGTATGTGTCTATCTTCACCGCCGGGTCGAGCTCGCGGGCCCTCTCGGCGACGACCTCCGCCTTGAAGCGCTTGTTGGTCGAATCCGATTCGCGGAAGAATACGCAGCGGTTCAGATTCGAATAAACGACATGGTCCATGTCCACGAGCGATATCTTCCTGTAGCCCGAGAGCACGAGGTTCTTGATTACCTCGTTGCCGAGAGCGCCGGCCCCGACGACCAGGACCTTCTCCTTCGTTATGAGGTCGAAATTGAACCAGCCTATGCGCTTGGACCTCTCGAACTTGTCCGTGTCGACGTAGCCCGGACTGATAACGTCCATTTTCCCCGCTCTCTTCCCCCTACTTGCCTTTTTTCCGGTCGTCCTTCCCCCTCCCGCACGCCGCGCACTTGTTCCCCATCTTGCGCAGGCAATCCTTGTGATACACCGCCCCGCAGGAGCACGCATGATTGTCCGCGGTGGCATTAATATTTACTGTCTGCCGGCATCCGGCGCACTTCCGGCTCCCCGGCCTGGCCTGCCTGTCCTCGGCGGCCCTGCCGCCTTCGCCGTCCTTCCTGTCGGTGCCGGCACCTTCCCTGGCGTCGCGGCGCGCCCCCTCCCTCACAGGGCCGCCGGTTCCGGGCTCCTTCGCGCCCGCCGCCCGGTCATCGGGCTCCACGGGCGCGTCCGAGCCGCCTCTGAGGCGCAGGTAGTCCGCGGTCAATACCACAGCGGCCAGTATGGCGACGCCGACGATGGCCCACCCGCTGAAACCGGCTATCCCGGCCAGGCCAAAGCCCGCGATCTTGCTGGCGGGGGTCGAGGCCGGTCTGGCTGAGATGACCATCACCCCGGTCACCGTCTGGTTCATCCCGCACGCATCGATGACGTTCACGGCGAACTCGTGCGTGCCCACGTCCCTCGCCGCCGGCACGAATGAGATATCCCCGCTCGTCCTGTTTATTTTGAATATCTTGGAATCCGAGTAGAACGACATGGCGTCGCAGTCCGGGTCCGAGGCCACGACACAGTATGCGAATCTCTCACCCTCCCGTGCCTTCAGCAATCCAATCGGCTCCACGGAGGGTGGGTCGTTCGTGCCCAGCACGGTGATGTTGAAGTACGCGTCGACGCTCGTCCCGTTCTGGTCCGTGACACGGATGGCGATGCGGTACTGGCCCACCTGAGCCTTGGACGGGTACCACACGAGGATACCGGTCCTCCGGTCCAGGTCCATGTTGGGCAGCTGGGTTATGAGCGTGAATGAGATGTCATCCCCGTCGGGGTCATAGGCGACCACCTGGCTCACGTACGCCTTGTTCTGGAATGCGAAGGGCGCGATGTCCCCGGTCACGACAGGGGCATCATTCACATCCTGTACCATCACGGCAAAGCTCTGGAGGGCGAGCCCTCCCCTTCCGTCCGAAACCTCCACCACTACCTGGTTCCTGCCAACGGATTCCTGCCTCGGGATCCATTCCAGTGTCCCGAATGATGAGTTCATGACGAGCCCCTTGGGGCCTGCGAGAAGCGTGTATGTCAGCGGATCACCGTCCGGGTCCGTGGCCTGGAGCCTGTATGTGTACGGGCTGCCCTGCTTGGCATAGACCGGTGGCACGCTGTTTACGACGGGCGCATCGTTGATGTTGGCGACGTCGATGTAGAATGTCTGGTTTGCGCTACCTCCGCGGTCGTCGCGGACCTCCAGCCTGACGAGAGCGGTGCCCACCTGGTCCGATCCCGGCGTCCACGATATGGCGCCGGTCTTCGTGTCGACGGTCATGTTCGCGGGCGCCGGGTTGAGATAGAATGCCAATTCGTCCCCGTCGGGATCGAACGCCTTCACACGGTATGCGTATGGCATTCCCTGCTGGGCCGCCGTCAGCGGGACGGACAGTATCACCGGAGGGTCGTTCGAGTTCGATACATTGACCATGAAATCCTGATAGGCCGTGTAGAAACCGTCCGAGGCCGCAAGGACGACGCGGTTCAGGCCCACCTGGTCCGAGGCCGGCGTCCAGGTCGCGAGGCCCGTGTAAGGGGTCACGGTCATTCCCTTCGGTCCCGTGACGAGCGAGTATACGAGCTGCACGTCGAAGTCCGGGTCCTTGGCCTCGGCCCAGTAATTGTAGGGTTCGTTCTGGATACCTATTAGCACAGGGCTGCTCTCGAAGAATGGCGGGTCGTTGACGTTCGCCACGTTGATCATATAATACTGTTTCACGGAGGTCGTCCCGTCGGAAACGGAGATCGCCACCTGCCACCCGCCCAGCTCCCACATCCCCGGCATCCACACGACAAGACCCAATCGCGGGTCAATAGTCATGTTCGCCGGTCCCTCGAGGAGGGCGAACTTCAGCGAATCGCCGTCGGGGTCCGCGGCCTGGCAGAGGTAGAAGTAGGTCTCGCCCTGGACTGCGGAGGTCGGAGCGGTGCTGATGATGGTCGGCGGCTGGTTGACGTTGCGCACCATGACCGTCGCAGTGTCCTCGTCCGAGTTGCCAGCGATGTCCGTGACATTGAGCACGGCGATGTATGTCCCCGGGTACTGGTACGTGTGCGTCACGGACATGCCAAATGCACGGATGTCCTGCACGAAGTCCCCGAAGAACCAGCTGTAGTTCGCGAGTGCTATGTTGTCGGTCGAGGCGCCGCCGAAGAACGATGTCTCGGCACCTTCATCCGTGGTCAGGTCGGGGCCCGCATCGGCCTTCGGGTCCACGGCGTCCACGATTATCCTGTCGGTCGAGGTCGTGGTGAAGGCCACGGGTCCCCCGTCCGTCGTGATATTGTCGGAGAAGAGCGTGACCGTGAAGTCGTCCCCGTCCGAGGCCGATGAGCTTGTGCGGACCACAACGAAGAAATCCGGACCGCTGTTGTTCCCAAGGTCATCCGCCGGTATCGGTATGCCCTGCATCGTCAGCGTGACCCTGTAGTTGCCGCCCTGCACGGTCCAGGACGGCTGGGCGGAGAGCCTGGCGTCGCTGTCGTTGGCATCCATCTCGCCGAATGTGCCGCTCGTCTTGTTGTCCGAATAGAGAGCGACGCCGCTCGAGGAGTCTGTACCGAGGGACAGCAGATCGCCCGTCGTGAATCTGCCGTCGGAGCCGTAATCCGTGAATGTCAGCGTGACCGTCTGGAGCACCTCTCCGGCATTCTGGGAAAGGTTGATGCCCAGGACCGCAACAGGTGCGCAGGACGGATTCACATATGTGGGCGCAAGGTCGGTCACCCCGGACTGGTAGATGGCTCCCCCCGTGGGACTCGGCAGCCCTGCTACCAAGACAGATAGGGCTATGACGGTGAGCACTAGACGCCTGCCCAGAACCTTTCCCCCGCTTATTAGCTAGGGAATACTGAACGGTGATTTATATGTTGTCTCGGCACGTCGGACAGAGCACATATATTGAAATCCGGATGACCAGGACGGTGACTTACTCATTCCTCACCGGCCATCATCCCTCCGGGCACGCGCCCTCTTTTCCTTCCATCTGGAATAAGCGTGAATGAACACGGGGAACACGAAGACCCCGAGCACGAATGAGTATGCGATGGTCGCCGCCGCGACGATGCCGAACTGCTGAACAAGGGGCATTGGCGAGAGCCCGAGCACCAGAAAACCCGCCAAGGTCGTGGCGGCGCATAGCAGTATCGGCACGCCGAGGTTCTCCATCGTGGCCTGGATGGCCGCTCCCGGGGATTTCGTGCGCTTCTCCTCACGGAACCTCTGGGTGATGTAGATGGCATAGTCGATGCCCAGCCCTATGGTGAGCGATGTCACCGTCAGCGTAAGGGCATTCAGGGAAATCCCGAGCAGGAACATGGTGCCGAGCACCCAGATGCACGAGAACGCCACAGGGATGATGCACAGGAGGCCCAGCACTGCGTCCCTGTAAATGAACATCAGGACGATGACCGCAAAGACGATCGAAACAACGGTCGACGATATCTGGCTCTCGGCGAAAGAGTCCAGCGTCCGGATGGTGAGCACGGTCCCGCCGGTCGCAATGCCGTGGCCTCCCGCATCGGCCTTCAGCTCGGTGTACATCGCCCTTCCTTCGGACGTGTCGCGCACGAAATTGTATACGCGCACGAACGAGGCGTCATATCTTCCGGTCTTCCCGCGGTGCATCACCTGCGAGAACTCGGCGCCGTAAACCGGGTCCGTATCCAGATGCTCATAGAGGGCACGGACGTCCGCCGCCGTGCAGTTCGCAAGCGGCCCCGCTGAGCCGACATTGTACTTCGAGCACAATGACGAGTTCACGCAGAACGCCTTGCGGAAAATGGACGCGGCGCTCTGGACCTTCGCCTCCACCTCGCTGCCGATGTTCGTCTTCACCACATATCTGTCGTTGGTGGCCGCGTCGTGTATCGTGAATATTGTACTGAGAGCGGCCGGCGTCTCCATGTTTCCTTCGAGAAGAACCCCGGACTGGTACATGCTCGCCGCCGGGAAACCATTCCTGATGTCGCTGATGGTCCGCATCTCGGGCCAGTCGTCCTGCACAAAGTCCTCGACCCCGAATTCCGTGCGCAGGTTCAGGGAGCCCAGGAACGCGCCCGCCGTCACCAGCATCACGGTGATGACCACTATCACCGGATACCTTCGGACGGTCCTCGCGCCGACGGACATGCCCCTCCCGAACGCGGGTATGTCCTTGAGCGATTTCACCCGCGCATCCGGTACGCGCCTGTCCAGGAGGATCCTGGCGGCGGGGTAGAATGTCACGGAGAACAGGGCGCAGGAGCCCACGCCGAGAGCGCAGAGCACTCCGAACTCGCGGATGGGCTGGATGCCCGTGAATACATTGGTCATGAACGCGGCGATGGTCGTGAGCACTGCCAGCGACATCGACGAGAATATCCCGGTCAGCGCATTTCCCATGGCAGTGCCGGGGCGACCGTCCCGGGCCAGCTCTTCCTGATATCTCGAAGAGATATGGATGAAGTAGTCAACTCCGAGGCCGACTATCAGCGGGATGACCGCTATGTCTATGGCGATGAGCCTTATTCCAAGGAGCGTTGCCGTGCCGAACGTCCAGACGCCCGCAAACATCAGGCATCCTATCGGCAGGAAGATGTATGACAGCCCACGGAACGAGAGGCCGAGGATGACGGTGATTGTCAAGATGATAATGACCGCTATCGGCAGGTTGTCCTGGACGGTCGCTTCGTCCACCTCGCGCGTGATGAGCGATGTCGACGTTATCTGCACCTTGACGTCGTCAAGATGGAGCGCCTTCACCCGGCTCTCCACGAGCACCGCCGCGTCCTTTCGCTTCTCGCTGCTCCAGGAGCCGTTGATGCCGGCCGCGATGACCGTGGAGCGGGCGCCCTTGTCCCCGTACCTGAAATCCTTCGGAAGGAAGGAGCCCAGCCCGAGCCTCAGTTCTGCCAGGTCCAGCTGGGGCGGCAGTGCCACCCATATAGCGGACGCGTTGAATGCGGGGTCGAACACCTGGAACGCCAGGTCCCTCCGCCCTTCAACATCCGCGTCGGAAAGATTGAGCAGGCCGCGCTTTGCGTCCCGCGTCCAGTTGCCGTTGATGTTCTGCCACTTGGCGAGCTCGTCCAGCGTGCCCGCGAGCGAATAGGTGACCACGACACCGTCGACATATCCGGCCTGGACGGTGATGTTGAGCTCCTCGCGAAGCGCGCTTGCCGACAGGATGTTGTGTCCCGTGACGAGCATGTACTGCGCCTCGGGCGGGGCCCCGAAGTAGCCGTCGGAGCGCCTGCTGGCATCTATGATTTGGTCGTCGGGAAGGAACTTGTCCAGGTCGGTCTCGAACTTCATCTCCTGCAGCGTGGGGATGAAGAGCACCGTCGCCACCAGAATTATGACGACGAAATATTCGGCCCGCTTGCGCAGGAACTTCGTATAGGCGTTCAGGAACGAGGAGACCCTGGGATGCAGGTTCTCCGCCCCGGCGGGCCCTACCGGGACCACCTTCCCCCTGTCGGCGGAGGGCGATGCGGGAGTGCGGGCACGGTCCCAGCCTCTCCTAGCCTCCCGCTTCAGCAGAATTCACCATTATCCGTAACGACATCACGATATATTACCGCTTTGATGGCGGCCATCAATGATATCCTCATTTCCAAAGCGGAGCGATGGCGCTTTTGGACATGCTCCAGCGTTGCCCCATGTTATTTCTTTCCGCATTTTCGCTCGCTCATGAGAGTAGGTGACATATGTCCCTATCCTAAGTTGCACCTTATTTCTTCTTCGCAACCTTTTCGTAACGAACAAAGTCGCCGAGCGTAAGGCCTCTTTGCTGGACCGTCCTCGGCGTCGACATGTCTGTGGGCTTGTCCTTGAGCTTGATGCCCAGGAGCCTCTCCAGCTTCCTTACAAGCTGGTCGTCCGGCTTCATCTGGCCGGTCTCGAGCTTCAGGACCACGCTCTTCTTCTCGTTGAGCTTCTTTCCGAGGTCCTCCGGGCTCCAGCCCTGCCTCTCGCGGGCCTTGCGGATCCTCTGGGCGTAATCCGGAACGAGCTCCTCGGCCGTCTCGGAGAAAACGTCCTTCTGCTGTGCTCGGCGCTCCCTCTTCTCGAGCGCGTCGGAGACATGCACCGGCGCGGTGGTCATCTTCGGCCGGGGCGACTTCTCCACCCCGAACCTGGCGCACTCCGGACACGCGTTCAACTCGGAACCCTCGATCTTGACGCACTTGAGCATCGAGGTCTCCTTCCCGCACACTTCGCACAGCATGTCCCTTCCTCCCGCTCAGTCGGCATTTGCCTGGTTGAATATATCTTTATAGGTGGGGAGCGGCGTCTGGGGGAACATTGGTACTTTTGACCTTGCCAGCCTTCGGCTGGCGTCGGAGGCAGCGAGGCTTTTCGCATCGCCCTTTCCTGCCAAATGCCGCCCCGCTCCCCCGCTTCCATTTTGTTTGTTCCGGAATGCGCGTTGCACCCCGGCCAAACGACTTGGTAGTAAACAATATATATGTCAATCTTTATAGTGATGTTCGTACCCGAAAAAGGGACGGTGAGAACCATGGGCGAGCGGGAGGAGCAATCAGAGTCCGGGGGGGACCTTTCCCATTACCTTGCGGACCGGATTTCCGCCCTCGAGAGCAAGAACGCCCAGCTCATGGAGGATGTCCGCCGGGCGGAGAGCGAGAGGCGGTACGTCGAGAACGAGCTCCTGCGCCTGCAGAAGGAGATCAAGCGTCTCAGGGTCGAGCTCGAGAGGCTCAAGACCCCGCCGCTCATCGTCGGCTATGTCCGCGATGTGCTTGACGACGGCCGTATCGTAATAAGGAGCAGCACGGGCCCGGATTTCATAGTGTATTCTGCCGATTACATAGACAAGAAGAAGCTCATCGGCGGAACGCGGATATCGATGAACAAGCAGACCCTTTCCATCATGGGCATATTGCCCGCCTCGAAGGACCCGCTCGTGTCGAGCGGGGAGATAATCGACAAGCCCAACGTGAGCTACGACGACGTCGGGGGCCTCCAGGAGCAGATTCAGGAGATAAAGGAGTGCGTCGAATATCCGATGACGCGGCCCGAGCTGTACCGGAAGGTCGGCATAGAGCCGCCCAAGGGCGTGCTCCTCATCGGTGCACCGGGCACGGGCAAGACCTTGCTGGCCAAGGCTGTGGCCCAGCAGACCAAGGCGACGTTCATACGCCTCGTCGGCTCCGAGCTTGTGCAGAAATACATCGGAGAGGGCGCAAGGCTCGTTCGCGAGCTTTTCGAACTTGCCCGCGAGAAGGCCCCGAGCATCCTGTTCATAGACGAGCTGGACGCGATAGGGGCAAAGAGGCTCGAGGTCGCCACCTCCGGGGACCGCGAGGTCCAGCGCACGCTTATGCAGCTGCTAGCGGAGATGGACGGTTTCGACCCCATAGGCGATGTCAAGATCATCGCGGCCACGAACCGCGTCGATATTCTGGACGAGGCGCTCCTGCGCCCCGGCCGCTTCGACAGGATAATCGAGATACCCAGGCCCAACATCGATGCCCGCCTCGAGATATTGAAGATCCACACCAAGAAGATGAACATCGACCCAGCGGTCGAATTCTTCGGGCTCGCCTCCAAGACGGAGGGAGCGACCGGGGCGGACGTCAAGATGCTCTGCACCGAGGCAGGCATGTTCGCCATCCGCGACAACCGCGACAAGGTCCTCGTCAAGGACTTCGAGGTCGCGCTCGAGAAGCTCCGGAGAGCCCACGGCCCCAAGCTCAACGAGGCCGGTGTGATGTTCGCCTGATTATCGAGGAATGATGGAATGGTCCCGGAAGGAAGGAATGTAAAGCCCGACGCGGACGACGGTCACGGCGGCCATCTCGTTGACATCTATGCCCACAACGCCGTCAAAGAGGTCATCAGGGACGCGCGGGACAGGGTCCACGAGGAGCGCGGGCGATTCACGCTCCCGTCATATTTCCTGGACGAGCTGGCCGTGGAATGCGGAAAGTGGATACTCGAAAAGGGCGCCGAGGTGGCGGGGAAATGCGCCCATGACAGGATAATCGAGTTCCTGAACACGATGGAGAAGGCCAAGCGCGAGGACGACGAGCGCAAGGTCAAGGCCCGGCTCCCGTATGAATCAAGGGTGCGCAGGGATTCGTAGAAAAGGAATATCCCAGTTCAATCCTTTTCACATTTTTCGCGAACATTTCCCGATGATCCCTTTTGCCCAATCAGCGAATTTTCCCGGATGCTCCTTTATTCCATCCTCAGCGAATGTTCTCAGATGAGCCCTTTTCCCATGAACCAGACGATGGCGGCCATCACGAAGCAGTAGGGTGCGAACCAGTGCAGGGCCTTTCTTTTCAGTATCCTCATGAGCAGGCCCAACGATAGATAGCCGACGAGCATGGCCACCAGCATCCCGGCGGCAGCCATCATAAGCTGGTCCGAGGCTATGCCGCTCGCATCCTTCAACTTGAAAGCGAGGGCTCCCAGGACCGCTGGTATAGA
>Ga0315287_10001616_pt1 | contig 20972 bp, 17 predicted proteins | sample YL17G11_0_MG_FD_205037 | JGI IMG/M metagenome (GOLD analysis project Ga0315287, IMG submission 205037) | Sediment microbial communities from Yellowstone Lake, YNP, Wyoming, USA - YL17G11_0 | ecosystem: Environmental > Aquatic > Freshwater > Lake > Sediment | place: USA: Wyoming | collected...
TGTGTGTAACCCTTGGGGGGGGGGCGCGCTTCTTTCTCCATCCCACATTTTTTTCTCCACAAGGCAACACATCCCCCCCCCCCCCCCCCCCTGCGCTCCTCCCTCTCTCTCTCCTCACTCCATCCTCACACCAACCTCCTCATCCCGCGCCACCACACAAGCCTCAAGCCTCTCTCCCACCTCCTCCCTCACGACGACAGCGCTGCCACCCCGCCCTGCAGCCCCAGCCGCCGGGCCAGGTCGGCCAGGGTGGCGGGCGGGGTCCGCACGGGCGAGCCCTCGTTGCCGCCCGGGCCACCACCGGGCGGAGGGTCAGCGGTGGCCGCCCCGCTCTCTCCCTCCTCCACCCCGCCCGCCGCCTCCTTGCTGCCGCCAAAGCCGTCCCTGAACTTGTCGATGTTGCGCAGCTCGGGCGAGGAGAAGGGACGGGGCCCCAGGACGGCCTCCAGGTCGCCCGCGTTGACCACCTCCTTGTCCAACAGGACGGCGGCCAGGGCCTCCACCAGGGGGCGCTTCTCTTTGAGGAGCGCGATCGCGCGCCGGTAGGCCGCGTCCACCAGGCGCCGGACCTCCGCGTCGATGGCCTGGGCGGTCGCCTCCGAGTAGGGCTTGGTCAGCGAGTTGTTGTCCGGCGGGAAGGACAGCAGGCCGACGGCGGAGGAGGCGGAGGAGCCGCCCCCGCTGCCCGCCCACCCGCCCAGGCCGTCGGCGTCCGTCAGGGCCCCCCCACCATCCCCGCCGGGGCCGCCCATCCCGTAAATCGTGACCTGCGCGTACGCCTGGCGGGTGACCCGCTCCAGGTCGTTCTGGGCGCCCGTGGAGACGCGGCCCAGGAGGACGGCCTCCGCGGCCCGGCCGCCCAGGGCCATCGCCCGCATGTCCTCCATTTGGGCGGCCGTCTGGAGTAAATTTTCAGACGGCAGGTACTGGGCAAAGCCCAGGGCCGCGCTCCCGCGCGGGACGATGGACACCTTCAGCAGCGGCTCCGTGTGCTCCAAGAACCAGGCCGCCACCGCGTGCCCCGCCTCGTGGTAGGCCACCGTCCGCCGCTCCTCCACCGAAATGACCTTGTTCTTCTTCTCCAGGCCGCCAATGACGCGGTCGACCGCGCCCTCGAAGTCCACCATGCCAACCGCGACGGCGGACCGCCGGGCCGCGATCAGGGCGGCCTCATTGCACACGTTGGCGATGTCCGCGCCTGCAAAGCCGGGCGTGAGGGCGGCCAGGCGTTCTGAGTAATGGCCGACCTCCTTGTCCAGGCGCAGCTTGGCCAGGTGGATGCGGAAGATGGCGTCCCGCCCTTTGATGTCCGGGCGGTCGATCGCGATCTGCCGGTCAAACCGGCCGGGGCGGAGCAGGGCCTTGTCCAGGATGTCCGGGCGGTTGGTGCCCGCCAGGACGACCACGCCGGCCGTCGTGGCAAAGCCATCCATTTCGACCAGCAACTGGTTGAGCGTGTTTTCGCGTTCATCATTCCCGCCCGCAAAACCGCCCGCCCCGCGCGCGCGGCCGATGGCGTCAATCTCGTCAATAAAAATAATGGAGGGCGACTGGGCGCGGGCCTGGGCAAACAGGTCCCGCACGCGGGCCGGGCCGACGCCCACAAACATTTCCATGAAGTCGGACCCAGAAATGGAGAGGAAGGGCACGCCGGCCTCGCCCGCCGTCGCCTTGGCCAGTAGCGTCTTGCCCGTGCCGGGCGGGCCGACCAGGAGGGCGCCCTTGGGGATGTGCGCGCCCAGCTCCTTGTACCGCCCCGGGTGGCGCAGGAAGTTGACAAACTCCATGATCTCGGCTTTCGCCTCGTCGCACCCGGCCACATCCTTGAAGAGCGTCTTGTTCTTGGCGTTCTTATCGATGACGGCGACCTGGGCCTTGCCGACATTGAAAATGCCGCGCGAGCGGGAGGACCCGCCCGAGGAGCCGCCCCCTCCCCCGCCGCCCAAGCCGCCGCCGCCCAGGCCGCCCAGGCCGCCCGACGCCCGGGTGAACCAGACGTAGCCCGCAACAAGTAGAAGCGTCGGCGCCAGGCGCAGGAGCTCGGACGCCCAGGCGACCTCGGAGACGTACGTGACGGGGACCGAGGCCGCGGGTGGGAGCCCCGCATCCCGCTCCGCGCCCTCCAGCTTGCGCTCAAAGGCGTCGACGGAGCCGATGTTGAAGGAGTACCGGGGGCGCGGGGTGCCGGTGCCTAGGAGGCCGCCGCCGGCGGTGGCGGCAGGGCGGGAGCCAGGGGGTGGGGTGGGCCCGACGACGCCCGCGGGGGACAGGCCGGGCGGCGGGCGGGCGGGCGGAAGGCTGCCAGGGCCCGCCGGCCCCCGCCCGCCGCTCCACTCCTCGGCCGGCGGCGTGTTGTTGCCCTCCATGCCGGCGTCCCAGGTGACGGCTTGGGCGGCGTCCGCCCCGCCCGCACTCCCGGGCAGCGGCCCGGCGACGCCCGCCTTGAGGAAGACCTTCACGGTCGCCTTGTTGGAGACCTCCAGCCGGTCGACTAGGCCGGCAGCGAGGAGGTGGGTGGCAAACCATTGGAAGGAGACCTCCTGCAGGTCGGGGGCCGGGTCGGTCGCGGAGGAGACGACCGCCATGACGGCCGCCAGGGCGCCCAGCTGGACCAGCTGGCGGCCCAGGACGGCCAGGGCGGAGGGCTTGGGGCCGCCACCGCCGGGCGAGGGGTCGGGGGCACTGCTGGGGTTGTTGCCGCCAGGGCCGCCGCCTTTCTTCCCGCCCGCCGCCTCCGCTTTGGCGCCGTCCTTGGCGGCCGTGGATGGACCCTGGCCTTTCGGGTAAAACTTGTCAAACCCTTTGGGCGGCGGGACGGGCGGGGTGGGCGTGGAGAAGGCGCGGCGGAGGGAGGTGGGGAGGTCCTGCTGGTGGATGAAGTTTGGATGAGCGGGTGTCGTATCGATTCGAGAGGGGCGCGCGAGGGCCCACGTTTTCCAGGGGGGCTGGGGCGCGTCTTCGCACCCGCGCCACACGCCATCGTGTGTGAGACCGATCACTGGGCAGCATGATGGCGAGCAGGGCGTGCGTCTCGGGCCAACCCCTCGCCCGCCCGGGACGGTGCAATGGCAGCGTTCCGCCACGTCGTCTCTCACGTTCGCGCCCTCTCTCTTCCACTCACCCGCCGGAGCCCGGCGGCCGCCGTGCTGGCCACCATGCCGTGACGACCAGCAGCAGCCGCCAGGGTGGCCCCGCAAATTCCGGCCAGGCCGCGCCAGGGGGTGGACGTCGCGAAAGCCCGGCCGGCCGGCCCGGTCGTCGAGCCACACGCCGCCCCTGCCCGGCTCATCGCCCCGGCCGCCGCCCCGGACGCCAGCCGGTCCGCCAACAGGGAGCGCCAGGCCAGGCGGCGGGCTGCCGCCATTGGGACGTGTGCGTGCGTGTGGTGAGCGCTGGTGAGGAGAATGAAGACGTGGGGGGCCCTACAATTCAGAGTGACTGGTCTCAACCTCCTGCTCCTCCTCTACGCGCCGCGTCTGCTCCTCTGCGCGCAGCCGCGGCGGCAGCCGGGCCACGGGCCCGCCCGCATCTAGAGCGGCCAACCTGTCGGCCAATAACGCCTGCGCCGCCGCATGCACCGCCATATCCGCCGCATTGAGCGCCCGAATCCGGGCGATCACGTGCCGCGGCACGCCCGCCCGGCCACCAAACTGGCCCTCCAAGGGCCCAACCCCGCCCAGCGCGGCCGCGGCGGCCGCCCGCCGGCCAGCTGACCGTCTGGCCGTCCGGTCCTCGCACTCCCTGAACACCTCACCCAGCGTGCGCCCGCTCCGCCCCCCCGGCGGCGGGGCATGAAGGTCCCACCCCAGCGCGCCTGCCGCGGCCGCCACTGAGGCGTCCACGTCCTCCGCCGTCCCGACGTGCAGCGCGGCTTCCAGGCACGCCACCGCCGCGCCGGCCAGGGGCTGGGACGCCAATGGAACGCCCACGCACGCCTTGCGCACATCAGCCGCCAACCCCGCCATCGCCGGCGCGGACCCGGCACTTGTGGCTCCGACCGTTTGGAGGGCCGTCCCCTCATGCAAGGTCTCGAAGACTGCTGGGGCCTCTACAAAGGCCGCCAGGGGCATGGGCCGCCCGCCACGACCCGCCATGTCCTCCACCAGCCAGGGGATGAGGGTGGACCAGGGCCAAACCTGCTCGACGGGGGTTGGCGGGGTCGAAGGGCGGCCGCGGCGCTTCCTCCGCTCTCGCCTGGGCTGCTTCTGCTCGACCACCTCCCCGTCTGCACTCCCATTCAACCGCAGGGCCGCGCCCTCCGTCGCAAACTCATAAGCAGACAGGATGCGGGCCACCGGGTCCCTCACATTCACCAGGATGGCCAGGTCGCCCCGGCCCGCAGTCAGGCCCGCGTCGTCGTGGGAGGCCAGCAGGCGGCATGATGTGGAGGTGGCGTCCTTGTCATCAAGTGCCGCCTCCCCACCCCCAGGCCCGTACGCCCGGGCACACCGATCGCGCACCGGCACTCCAGGCGTAAGCAGGCAGGCGTGGAAGGTGCGGCCGGCCGTGCGCGGGACGTGCAGGTGGAAGAGGAGCGCAGGCGGATGCGTGGTGGTCGGGGCGGGAGGGTGAGCGGGCGCGTGGTGCTCGGCGGGCGCCCGGCCACTGCCTGCCAAGCCCAATTCCAGGGCAGCCAGGGCGGCCGCGCACGTAGCGGGTGCGGGAGCGAGGGCGGGCGATCCGCCTGCCCCGAGGCCCGCAAGGAGGAGCAGGGCTAGGGCCGGGCGGGGCATGGGAGGAAATCAGGTCGTGTCTCATTCCCGCGTTTGCGACGGCCCGGGGAAAAGAGGAGCAAGCGAGCGTCGTTTTTTCACTTCCTCTCTCCACCGTGCACCACCGTGCGGCGCGCCGCGCATACACCCACGGCACACGCACAGCCACACGCACGTCCTGGCACGCCTGGTGTGCCCAGCGTCGCACCCCCACGAAAACGCACGCCATGTTCAATCGCCGCAACATCGGCCCCGCCCCCAACGCGGCCGCCGTCGCGGCTGCCGCGGGCGTGGCGCCCGGCCAGAAAATCGATTTCAACAAGATGCCTATCCCAGCGGGCTACACGCCGGGGATGGGGCGGGGCGCTCAAGGCTTCACCACCCGGTCGGACATCGGGTCGGCCAAAGCGCCGGCGGGGGGCGGGGTGCCCGGCGCGCCGCCGCAGGTAAGCGAAGGGTGCTTTTCGCACAAACGCGCGTCTGGGATGAGATGCAGCGTGTGCGCCTGTGCCTTTGGGGAAGCGAGAGGAGAGAGCCGTGTGGACGGCCGCGGCCTCGTCGCAACCGCGTCCAGCCTTTCATGAGGTTGAGAAAAACGCTCGACCTCATCTCCTTCCGCGGCACGCACACGCCCTCACCCACTCTCTCTCTCCACCCACCTATCCACCTACACAGTCCACCGCCGCAGCGGATGCGGCCGCAGACGCCGCCGCCGCCGCCGCCATGGAGTCCGCCCGCTTCGATAAATTCGAGGGCAACGACCGAGGCGCGTTTGCAGTCGCGGGCGCGCCTTATGAGGCCGACGACGCCAAAGCGGACGTGGTGTGGGCGGCCGTGGATGCGCGGCTGGATTCCAAGTCGGCCGCGGCCCGGGCGGCTGAAGAAGAAGCAGAAGCCAAGGCCACGGCGGCCGGCAACATCTCGGGACAGGTAAGAGAGAGGAATGAAAAGTAGAGAGGTTGACAGGGAACGTCGGGGAGAGCTCCCTGAACCATTCACTCACCTCTCTCATTTTCTCCCCTCTCTCACGCCTTCCCCCAGTTCGCCGACCTGAAACGTAAGCTTGCCGACGTCACGGAAGCTGAGTGGGAAGCCATCCCGGAGATCGGGGACTACACGATCAAAAAGACCCGGCGGGAAACGTACGTCCCCGCGCCCGACACGCTCCTCGCGGCCGCCGTCGCGGAGCGGGCGGCCTCCACTAGCGTTGTGGGGGGCGAGGACGACCCGGCGGGCGGGTCCACGCTGGTGGGCGGGTCTCTGACAGCCATTGGCGAGGGGAGGCGGACGGTGGTGTCGCTCAATCTGGACCGGTGAGTGGAAGGAGAAGAGAGACGAGAGGGGGCGGATGGGTGCGCTCCTCTTTCTCTCTCTTTCAACCCACACACTCCATACTCTCACTCCCGCTCTCTTTCTCTCCACACAGCATGGCCGACTCCGTCTCCGGCCAGACGGTCGTCGACCCGAAGGGCTACCTGACCTCCCTGGGCTCCGTGCGCGTGTCGTCGGCGGCGGAGGTGTCGGACATTAAGAAAGCACGCACCCTGCTGCGGTCGGTCACGTCCACCAACCCCAAGCACGCGCCCGGCTGGGTGGCGGCGGCCCGGCTCGAGGAGGTGGCAGGCGCGCTGCCCGAGGCGCGGCGGCTGGCGTCCAAAGGGTGCGAGCTGTGCCCGGGGTCCGAGGATGTGTGGTTGGAGGCCGCCCGCCTGCAGGCCAACATGGCCAGCTCGCGGTCTGTCCTCGCGCGCGGGGTGGCCTCCCTGCCACGCTCCGTCCGCCTCTGGCTCCAGGCCGCCCGCCTGGAGGCGCCCGACGCGGCCGCCCAGTCCCGGGTCCTGCGCAAGGCCCTGGAACGCGTGCCGGACTCGGTGCGCCTGTGGAAGGCGGCCGTGGAGCTGGCGCCAGAGGCCGACGCGCGCGTCCTCCTCGCCCGCGCAGTCGAGTGCTGCCCCCAACACACAGAGCTCTGGCTGGCCTTGGCCCGCCTGGAGACCTATGCCAACGCCCAGAAAGTGCTCAACCGGGCCCGCCTGGCCGTCCCGACTGACCGGGCCATCTGGATTGCGGCGGCCAAGCTGGAGGAGGCGGCCGGCAAGACCGGCACCGTCCCCCGCATCATCGGCCGCGGCCTGTCCTCGCTCGTTACCAACGGCGTCGAAACCGACCGGGAAGCCTGGCTGGCCGAGGCGGAGGCCGCGGAGAAGGCGACTCCGCCCTACCCGGCCACCTGCGCTGCCATCGTGGAGGCCGTGGTCGGCTCCGGCGTGGAGGAGGAGGACCGGGAGCGGACCTGGCTGGCCGACGCGGCAGAGGCGAGCGGGCGGGGGTCGGCCGCCACGGCCCGGGCCATCCTGGCCGCCGCCACGGCCGCCTTCCCTGCCAAGGAGGGCGTGTGGCGGCGGGCGGCCGAGCTGGAGCGGACCAGTGGGGATGCGGGCGCGCTGGATGCCCTGCTGCGGCGGGCGGTGACGTACTGTCCTCAGGTAAGAGAAAAATGGAGAGGGGATGGGAAAAAAAGAGGGAGAAGAAAAAAGAGGAGGGGGGGTCCGGTGTTTTGCGGCGAGGGTCGGGCCCCCATTCCATCCTACCCACCCTCCGCTGCCGCCGGCGATTTCCAACGTGTGCCCGTCCATTCAGGGCCGCCCCCCCGCGACATAAAGAGAGAAAATTGCGAACGCTCCATAAACAGGCCGGGCGGCGAGCCAAAGCCCACCGCCGTTACCCACAACCCCCGGACAGTTGGAGCGCTGGACAGAGACAAAGGCAAATCCCTTTCCTCACCCTTTCCTTCCCTGTGCAACACACGCGCGCGCACCTACACAGGCCGAAGTGCTGTGGCTGATGGCGGCCAAGGAAAAGTGGACCGCGGGCGACGTGCCCGCCGCCCGGCAAGTGCTGGCGGAAGCATTCGCGGCCAACCCTGATGCGGAGGCCGTCTGGCTGGCGGCTTTCAAGCTGGAGTTCGAGACGGGCCAGGTCGCCCGGGCCCGGGCTATCCTGGCCAAGGCCCGGGCCGGGGTCGCGGGGGCGGCGTCCCCGCGCATCTGGATGAAGGCGGCCATCCTAGAGCGGGCAGAGGGGGAGGCGGGCGCGGAGGCCGCCATTTTGGCCGACGGCATCGCCCGCTTCCCGGCTTTTGCCAAGCTCCACCTCATGCACGCGCAGGCCGCGGCCCGGGCAGGGGACATCGACGCCGCCCGGGCTGCATACGCGGCCGGCTACGGCGCCGTCCCGTCCTCTGCCCCCCTGTGGGTCGGGGCGGCCGCGCTGGAGGAGGCAGCGGGCCGGGTCGGCCGCGCGCGCGCGCTGCTGGAACAGGGCCGCCTGGCCAACCCGGCCTGCGATGACCTGTGGATTGCGGCCATCCGCACGGAGGCGCGGTCGGGGCAGGCTGCGGCTGCGGACGCCTTGCTCGCCAAAGCCTTGCAGGCCCGCCCCGCGTCGGGGCCGCTGTGGGCGGAGGCGATCGGCCGGGCGCCCCGCCCCGTGCGCAAGGCCCGGTCGGTGGACGCGCTCACAAAATGCAATGACGACCCGGCTGTCCTGGGTGCCGTCGCGGCCCTGTTTGCGTCGGACCGGAAGGTTGAGAAGGCCCGGGCCTGGTACGGGCGGGCTACCTCCCTGGCGCCCCTGGTCGGCGATGCCTGGGCGGCCTGGGCGCGCTTCGAAGCACGCACGGGCGGGGCGGGTGGGGGTGGGGACCCCATCCGGGCGGCGGCCGTGTCGGCGGCGGCCGCGAAGGTGAAGCCCAAGTATGGGCACCGGTGGGCACCCATTGCCAAGGACCCGGCGAATGCGGGCAAGGGGGTGGAGGAGGTGTTGGCGCTGGTGGTCGCAGACATGGAAGGGCGGCCAGACGCTTGAAACATGGGGAACGATTGACAAACCTCAACCTGCAAACTAGCCTGTCTCTCTCTGCTCTCCCTCGGCATCACCGCACAAACATGCCCCGGAAGGCGGCCTTCCAGGAGCGGGCCATCCCGCCTTTGGGGTCCCACCCGGCCGCAGCGCCCGCGCGCCCGCGCGCGGTGCCGGGGGAGGAGCCTTCCCCGGGCAGCGGGGCGGATGGGTCGGCAGGGCCTCCGTTGCCACCAGCCATGCCGTCCATGGGTTGAGGGGGAATGATCGGGGCGGGCGGCGGGCCGGCGCCAGGCGCGGCGGCGGCGGGAGCGGCAGCCCCTGGTGCTGCTGTGATGGTGGTCGTCGCCGGCCCGGCCGCGTCTGCCGCCGCCTGGCGCACGCCCTCGGCTTTGGCTGCGGCAGCCTTCGCAATGGCAGCCCCATGCTCGCGCTGGTGGGCGGCCAGCTTGGCTTCCGCGTCGGCGGCGCCCTCGTTTTCGGCCAGGGCGTAGACTGGAGACGGAGCGAAAGGGGTGCGAGAAAAAGAAAAATGAAATGAGGATGTGCGCGGCGCAAGTTGACAAAGTTGAGGGGGACCACACCCCACTCTGTCGGCCGGACTCAACTGATGTCCTCCATTTCTTCTAGGTAGTCGTCGTAGGCGGGGCGGTCCGAAAAGTCGGCGAGCGGGCGGTTGTAGCTGTGACGGCGAGGTGAAGGTGTAGGTCAAGGTTGTCAAGAAACGGAGAGAGCGAGCAAGCGGGTGCGCGTCTGCGCGCGTACACGGAATGACTTACATCGCCTCCACGCGGGCACGGACGGCCGCGTCTTTGGTGAGGGAGGCGGACATTATGGTGGTGGTGTGCGCACGGCCGGCGCGCAGCGCGCAGAGAAAGGCGCGAGAGCGATTCGGGCGAATGTTTGGGGGCCGCCCCATTTCCGTTACACTCTCTTCTTTCGCTTTTAAACAACCCACGACGATGGCGGACGACACCCCGCCCCACCCCACGCCCACCCTCCACTGGCTTCCGTGTTCCATCGCCCATGACGGGCCCGCCCCTGTTGGAGCGTACTTTCAACCCAAAGCGGACGGTGAGTGAAGAGAGATGGGAGAAGAAACAAGTCAAACCAGCGCGACAGCTCTCTCTCTCTCTCTCTCTCTCATCATCTCGCTCCATCTCTCACTCCAGGTACCCGCTCGGCCGGCCTGTCCGTCTACGAGGCCGCCTTCAGGGGTCGCCGCTTAGTGGGTGAGTAGCAAGGTTGAGAGCGGGCGTGTGCGGGGCACGGTCTCTGTCGGCCGCACGCGCATCACTTTTTTATCAACCTCGCCCACACCTCTTTTTTCTCTTCTCCCGTCCCCAGGCATCCACCACCCGCTCCCGCCCGGCTACCGGGCATACCTGCTGCCGCCTCCGCCCACCGACGATGCGGGCATGGCCATCGACGCCCCGCCCTCCTCCACCTCCTCCCGCACCTTTACGGCCACCGCCTCCTGGCCCGGCCTCATCTCCTGGGCGCTGGACGCGGTCCCCTCCGCGGGCGACCCGGCCCGGCGGGCGCTGGACTGGGTCGGCGTGGCGGAAGCGTGTGCGGGGCACATTGGGGCGGCGGCGGTGACGCAGGCGCTGGCTATGGAGAGTGCGTGTGAGGGCGGTGAGGGCGTGGCAGCCGTGTGAACCAAAACTCAATGAGGGAGCAGGTTGAGTTTTTTAGAGGGGTCTCAGATTTTATTTCTCGCGCCCTCTCACCCAATGGACCGCCGTCTCGCGGCCCTGACCGGCTATCCTGCCATCGCCCGGGTCGCCGTGCCTGCAGTCTTCATCAATGGTGAGGGAGAGAAGAAAAATAAAGATTGCCTGGTCTCTCAATTCGCGGGCTGGGAACCTTCACAACCGCACGCGCGCTCCCTCCCTCTCTCCATTCCACCTCCATCCAAAAAGCCGCCGCCCCCGCGGTCGTCGCCCTTGAGATGCTCCTCCTCGCCCGGGCCGCTGGTGGGGGTGACGCCGCCCAGGCCGCATTCGCCGCGACCCTGTCCGCCGTGAACCTGGTGAGCGCGGCCACGCGTTTCCTCGTGTCGGGCGTCTCCGCCCAGGCGGGCGCGGCGGCGGCCCGGAAGCGGCGCAGCCTCCTGGCCGCCCGGGCGCGGGTTGCGGTCGTCGCGGCAGCGGCGATCGGCCTGTTCGCGGCGGGCCTGCTGGTGGCCGCCCGCCGCCCGGCTTTCACTGCCTTGGGCCTCTCCCGCAGCGCCGCGGACGCCGCCGCCCCGTACTGGGCGTGGCGGGCGGCCGCCATCCCGCCGGCCCTGCTCGCCCAGGCAGCCCAGGGCGTGCTCCAGGGGTGCGGGTGGTTGGGCACCGCGGCGGGGCTGGCCGTGCTGGGGTCCCTGGCAGAGGCCGGCGCGGCGCTGGTGGTATTGAGGCCGGCAACAGTCGCGACGTCTACCACCACCCATCCGCCCACCCGACCCCTCCCCGCCCTCGGCCGCGCGGCCCTGGCCGTCGCCTGCCTGTACGCGGCCGCTGCCTTGGCCGCCGCCGCCCGGGCGGTGGCCTGCGTCCCCAACACGGGCGGCCGCGGCTCCCGGGCCGCCTCCCAGGCATCCCTCAACACGCCTTTGGTTGAGGGCGGCGGCGGCGGGGGCGGCGGCGAGGGCGCTCCCCCTCTCCTCCCTTCCTGGCGGGCCTTGGCATCTGATTTTGTGTCCGGCTCCCTGGCCATGTTTGTGCGGTCCATCACCCTACAACTCACCTTCTTCCTGGGCGTGGTGGTGGCCTCCAGGCGCGGCACGGCCTCCCTGGCCGCCCACGGCGTCGTCCACACGCTGTGGATGCTGGCTGCGCACGCGCTGGACGGGGCGGAGACGGCCGCGACCGTGCTCGGGTGCCGGGTGAGCGCCCTGGGCGAGGAGGAGGAGGGGGAGGATGATGAGGATTGCCACCTCCCGCCCGCCACCCGGGTCGCCACCGCGGCGGCCGCCCACGCTTGCCTGACCGCCCGGTGCGTGGGCGGGTCCGCGGTCGCCGGGGCGGCCATCGGCGCCGCGATCCAGGCGTGCTCCCCGCAAATCATAACGACTTTTTTGAGGCCGGGCGCGAAGGCGCGGGACCTGTTGGCGGGAGGGCCGCTTTCCGTCCTGGCCCTCGCCCAGGTGGTCAACGGCCCCGCGTACGCGATGGACGGGCTGCTCGCCTCGCTCTCCCTGTTTCGCGGCGGTGCGGTCGTTATCCTAGTGGGTTTTGTGTGTGTGTACGCCCCCTTGCTCGCCTGTGTCGCCGGGTCCTCCTCGACACAGGTCATCGCCGGGATTTGGGGCGCGAAACTGGCGCTCAACTGCGTGCGGGTGGGAGGGGGCCTGGCCGTGGTGAAGCGGGAGTGGGCGAGGCGAGGGGTGGTCGCAGCAGGCGTAGCAGCGGTGGCGTGAAGGGGGGGAAAAAGAAATCATTATTTTCACGCAAGGGCCCGTCGACACCGTCTCTCACAGCCCACACCGCCGCCGGTACCCGTCCCGCTCCCGCTTGACGGCCTCCAGCTCCCCGCGCAGGCGGGCAGCCTTGGCCTTCCAGGCGGCGGCGACCGCGGAGGCCGCGCCACTAGGCAGCCCGGCCGGCCCGCCACTCCCCACCCCACCACCGCCCCCGACCGCCGCCATGCCCTCCGTAAACGCCGCCCGTTCCCGGACAAGCGTCGCCGAGGCGACCTCGGCGCGTTCCACGGCGGCAGCCAGTGCGCTCCGGGCCTCCCCGAGGGCGGCCTCGGCCGCGGCCCGCGCGCTGTTTGCCGCGGACGCAGCCGCTTGGGCAGCTCCCACCCGGACCGCCGCGTCTTTGACGGCACGTGCCGCCTCGCACCGGGCGCCCACCGCGTCAGCGCGTGCCTCGACCGCTTCGGACCGGGCCCGACGGACGGCGGCGGCGTCGCGGGCGGCAGCAGCGGCAGCACCTGCATCGGCCGCAATGTTTTTCCCTAGGGCCACCAAGCGGCTTCCTAAAGCCGCCTCGGCTGCCGCCCCGTCCGCCGCCCGGGCCCGCAGTGCGCTCGCCTCGGATTCTGCGGTCATCGCCCGGCGTGTGGCGGCCTCGGCTTTGGCGTGCAGGGTGGCCAAGGCGTGTGCGACGGCGGCCAGCTTGGGGGCGAGCGGGTCGGACAGGGAGGGTGAAGCGGGTGGGGGTGGGCGAGGAGTGTTGCTGCCCTCGGCAGCGACGCCGATGCAGGAGGCGGTGCGAGGGGGGCGGGGGCGGGGGGGAGCGGACATGGAGCGGTGGGAGGTGTGGGAGAGAGTAGCAGGAGGGGCGCGGAGAGAAATGGTGAATAAATGAGAGGGGGGTCGAGCGACCTCGGCCAGACCCCCTTTTTTATTTTCCACCTCAGCCATCCCACCTCGCGAAAAAAATGCTCCTCTCCACCCCCACCCTCCGCCCGGCCGGCCGGCCCACCCCCCAGACCCGTTCCACCCGCCTGGCCTTCACCCCCCGCCCCCGCGCGCGTGGGCGGGCCGCCCTCCTTGTCGCGTCCGCATCCGCATCCGCGCAAGCCAACTACAAGCCGCCCTCAACGGCGCCGGGGGCGACCGAGCTCGACATCCTGTCCGCGGACACCCGCATCGTCCCAGATGTCATGCTGCTGGGGTCCACGCTGGGCAGCCCGGATGTGTTGGCGCCGCAGGCGGCGACTGTGTCGGCGGGTGTCTTGGCTGGTCTAATTGCGGGGACTGCGGGCACCGGCGCGAGAGAGTATCAGGTGCGTTTCCGGGGTTGACGGCGCGCGAATCCAACAGGGAGGTCGCCACAGGATAGTTATGGTGCCGCAGGTGGAGGGTTGGGGTGGCGGGCGGTGCGGCATGCTTTTTTTTTGCGAGGCTAGCGGAGTTTTTTTTTTTTGCATGCTCGCGCCTCCAACCTTCCCCATCTCTCCCTCGATCCCTCCCCATTCCAGATCGCCATCGAGCGGGCCGTCCAGCAGCACCGCGCCAACCCGGACGCCGCCCTCGACGCCGCTATCGTCTCCGTTGGCGCCCTCTTTGCCAAGAAGGTGGCGGGCCGGGTGTCCACAGAGGTCGACCCGCGGGCGGCCGACGATGCGGACGCGCTCGTCAAAAAAGGAAAGGCGCTCGCGGCCGCGTACGCCGACCTGGGCATCTCGCCCGACAAGTTCTTGCTGCGCATCCCCGCCACCTGGGCCGGCATTGCGGCCGCGGGCCAGCTGGAAGCGGCCGGCCTGCGCACACACGTCACCAACGTTGCGTCCCTAGTCCAGGCCTCCGCGGCCGCCCAGGCGGGCGTGGCCGTCATCCAACCGTCCGTCGCCGCGCTGGGCGACTGGTACCGCGCCTTCCCCAACGCCATCAAAAACCGCAAGGGCCCGCGCGAGGACGCGGGCGGCGCGCCTGGGGCCACCCCCGGTGTCGACTTGGTCGCCCGCATCTGGTGCTACGTCCGGCGCTTCCACCCGAAGACGGCCGTGATGGCGTCGGGCGTGCGCACCCGGGAGGAAGCACTCGCCCTGTCCGGGGTCGACTACCTCGTCACCGGCCCCAAAGTCCTGGCGGCCCTGGCGGCCAAGCCGACAACGGCGGGCTACAATGACGGCCTGCGCTCCACGGCGGGAACCGCTCCCGGGCCCGCCCTGACCCCCGCCGTCGCTGCGGCGGCGGTCTTTGATGAGGCCGACACCGCGCCCGTCACCAAACAGCTCTTTGAGGAGGGCCTCGGCACGGCGGGGCGGGACCTGCTGGCCGCGGGCGTCAAGCGCCTCCAAGCCGACGTGGCCCGGGTGGTGCCGGCCATGCAGAGTCTTACGGTCGGGGGTGTGTGAGTGATGTGTGTGTGTGTGATTTCGGCGCTAGGCGGCCCTTCTTCTCTGGTGTGTCAAGTCGTGGGCGTGTTTTTCAATTTTCAATCACTTCTTTCCCCGCGCCAACCCCGCAGCCGCCTGCGCGTTGGTAGGCTCGAGGGTGGCCGCCTGCTCAAAATCGGACCCCGCCCCGCCCGCCTGTCCCAGCGCCTCCCGGGCGGCGCCCCGGCGCAGGAGGGCCTTCACATTGCTCGGCTCCACCCCCAACACCCAGCTCGCGTCGGCCGCCGCCCCCGCCGCATCGCCGGCCTTCAAGCGGGCGGCCGCCCTGTTGTTGAGCGCGGCCGCGCGCTCCATCTGTGCTCCCTCCTCCTCGCCGCACAGTTCAGCCGCCTTGGTGTACAGGGCGATGGCGGCCGCCCAGTCGCCCGCTGCAAAACGTGCGTTTCCCTCCGCCCGGGCGGACGCGGCTGGGGTGAGGGGTGGGGGCGGGGGCGGGGGCGGGAGAGAAGGGGCAGGCGCCTTTTTGGCTGCTCCTCCCACTACCCCGCCTCCAGCCCCCAGCCGCCGCATGACCGCCTCCGCGCTTTCTCCCCTCGCCGCCCGGGACCGCGCCTGCTCCTCCGCGGCCTTCACCCAGGGCGCGGAGGAGGAAACCTCAGCCAAGAGGAAATCCTGGCGCTCGAATTCTTTATCACTGTCCATGACTCGCGCCAGGAAAGCGTCGCCTTTCACTTGCAGCTGTTTCCCGCACACGGACGCGATCTCGCAGGCGCGCGGGTTAAGTGGGGCGCCCAGGGCCCCCGCCTCATCATCGCAGTACAGGTTGATGCCGACAAAGCCGTGCGCGGGCGCGTTGGTGAGCAGGGCGACGTTTTCGACCATGCCCAACCCCCCCGCGGCTGCTGCTTCGAGCACGCTTTCGGGCAGGTTGGCCCGCGCCGCCTCCGGCACGTGTTGGAGCAGGGCCTCCCGGGAGGCGGCCAGCTGTTCGGGGGTGCGGATGGTGGGCTTGGACTTGGCAAAGTGGTCCTGTGAAGAGTACAGAGAGAGAGAGAGAGAGAGAGGCGCGGGGGCGTGAGGGGTGTCTTGCCTGGAGAGGTTGAGAGCGCGGCGGCCAGCGCCAGCCGCGAGTGAGAAAAGTGCGCCGCTCCTTTTCTTTCTTTCTCGCGTGACACACCTTGACCTTGTCGAGCAAGCACTCCACCTCATTCTCATCCGTGTACGGAACCTCCCACTGCTCCATGGGGTCGGACGGGTGGGCGGGAATGAAGACGAACTTGACGGACGGCATGTTTTTTTTGTTGTTTTTTGTTTTCTCGACGAATGATTTTTGATGCAAGCAGTGAACGGCACAACCCTCTGCCTCCACTCCCTTGTTGCTCTATATCACGCGGAGCGCGTGTGTGTGCATACGTATTTCAATTCCGTTCTCTCCCTCCTCTCTCTCTCTCTCTCTCTCACGCCCGCCCCCCTCCCATCATCCGGCTGAGCGCGCCGCCCTCCCCCATCCCGTCTCGCGCGCGGGGCCGAGCGTCGGGCGCCGGCCCGCCTCCCACCGCCGCCCCACCGCCCAGCCCCAGCCCGCTGGCGACCGCGCCCGCCGCCCCGGCCGCGACGCGGACCGCGCCGGAGGCCCAGCCGGCAGCCGTGAGCGCGGCCTCGGCGGCGACCGCGGGGAGGGCGCCAGGGTGCAGCCACAGGCGCACCGCGGCCGCCACCGCCCACCGGGAGGCCCGCCCCGCCGGGAACAGGACGTCCAGGGAGGTGAGGGCGGCCTCCCGCACGGTGGCGGGCAGGTAGCGCGGCCCGCCCCGGGCGGTTAGGCCGTAAAGCTCGGCCTGGAGCTTGAGCCGCGCGCCGCGCGGCGCGCGCGCCAGGGCGTCGCTGCCCGCCCACCCTCGCAGGGCGCTCAGGTAGGCCAGCAGGCCGGCCTCGCCCTTCATCAGGCCCAGCATGTCCGCCGCCTCCGTGAGCAGGGTGGCCGCCCCCGACGCGTGCTGCGGGAGGGTGGCCGAGGGCGCCGCCCCGCTCCCGCCGCCGCCCCCGCCCCCGCCCCCACTACCATCCCCCGCGGCCGCCGCGGACGGCCAGGCCGCCAGCGCCGCCGCCAGCGCGCCGGGGCCTAGGTAGTACGGCGCGAAGGCGGCCGCCACGTTGATGAGGCCGACCCGCGGGTTGAAGGGCAGGTCGGCCAGGCGGGCGGCGGCGGCGGGAGGGCTGGCGGCGGCGGCGGGCGGGGCCAGCACGACCGCGTTGGCCAGCCAGCCAAACAGCGGCTCAAACCGACGCCCGCCCGCGTGCACGTCCGCCCAGAACAGCTGCTGGGCACCCCGGACGAGGACGAGCAGGTGGCGGGCCTCCCCGAGCAGGGCGGCGTGCGCGGCCGAGGAGTGGTGGCCGCCCCCGCCGCCGCCGCCCTTCCTGTTGCCGCCCGCGCGCGGCTGCGCGCCCGCCAGCAGCCAGCGGTGCAGAAGGAGCGTGTAGAGGGGGGCCACGTACGGCTGGCCCCACAGCCGCTTGGCGACCGTCAGCAGGCCCTCCGCCCGGGCGGGGTGGGACGCGAGGTAGGGCGCGAGGACCTCGTAATACAGGACGGGGCGGGACGGAGCGCTGGTGGTGGAGGAGGACGGCACGAGCAGCGCGGCCCGGGCCGGGCGGTCGAGCGCGCCCACCAGGTCGGAAAAGGCCTCCCCGCAGATGGCGTCCCGGTCGGACGACAGTTCAGCCGCCTCCGCCGCCAGGCGCAGCTTACGCTCCAGCTCAATGCACAGGCGGCCAGTTAAGGCGTTGGCGGTGGAGGGTGGCGGCTTGGGCGGGCGGATGCCAGCCGCTGGCGGCGGCGAATGCGCCGCGCCGGGCGCGGGCGCGGGCACGGGCGCGGGCGCCTGCTGCGCCTCCGCGCCCTCATTGCCCGCGCAACCGTTGGCGTGAACGGACGCGGCCGTGGGGGATGTGCAGGAGGAAGGTGGCGGGGGGTGGCCACTGGCCGTAGGCGCTAGCAGCGTCATTTCTCTTTTGTCTCGCTCTCACTCTCGCTCACTCGCTCGCTCGCTCGCTTCACGCCCAACGCGCCAGGCCGGGGGAGATGACCAGGCGGGTGTAAAGAGCGAGTAAGGCGGTCAGCGTCAGGGCGAAGATCGCCAGGGTGGGGAGGGGATAGGACATGTGTGGAAGATGAAGGAAGGGAGTGAGGCGGGTGGTGGAAATTTCTGGGAGAGCATGCAGACTGCTGACTCACTTTTGGCCGGGGCGCTCCCTACGCACGCTGTCTGCCACCTCCTCTCCCACTCTGTCCCCCCAGATCCACTCAGACCCCTCACCCACCCCCTGGTGCCATCGGGCGACCTCTATCAGGGAAAGCGCATCGCTCTCGGCCGCTCGCATCAAGGACTGTCAAACGACCGGGCGTTTTTTTTTGTTTCGCCCTTTCAAAACTTGCCTCGCCATGGAAGGTGAGTGGGGCTTTTGACGCCATGCCGCCCACAGATGCGAGCGGCCTATCCACTTGCACTTACATTGGGGTGACGGAGCGTTGGAGTGAGGCGGCTTGGGGCGTGACCAGCGCCCGTGTGTGGCCGATACACCCCGACCTCTCCTCGCCTCACCCTCCCTCCTTTTCCTCGCCAGCCTTCCCCTCCGCCACCCATTCGGCGGACGCACCCTCCGTGTCCTCCTCCGTCGACGCCGCCACCTGGAAAGGGCGGACGACACATGCGGCCCCTGAGAATGGAGGAGGCGATGCCAACCAGGATGGAGGAGGCGCAATGGAGGCCCAGGAGGGCAATGCGGCCGACCCGCACGGCTGCTGGGACGACGGCCTCCTGCCCCTGAGCCTGGAAGGTGAGGGAAAAAGGGAGGCACGCATCAGCATTGGACGTGCAGGGGGAGGTTACGCCATTTGCGGCGGGGTGTGTGAGGGATGGGCGGGAGCGCGCGCGCGCGTGGGTGGGGCGATGGGGGGTAAGCGCGACAGCGCGTCGTCCAGAGAGGGAGACCGCGGCGCGCGGGCCGGGGCAAAAAAACAACAACCCCCCCCCACAACCTCCCCCGACACACACACACACAGCCCACGACGGCGCCGACGACCACCTCCACGCCCCGCCCGGCTTTGGCGACGATGGCGGCGGCGTTGCCGGCGGCGGCGGCGCGCACAGCCCCTGGGCGGCGGCCGCGGCCCCGCCTCACCTGCCTTGCTGGGCGGCGCAGCAGCAGCAGCAGCAACAGCAGCAGCAACAGCACGGCCACCACTCGCACCCTGGCCCCGCCTCACACGCCCCGCCGCCCGCCCTCTCGGGCGGCAGCGCGTCCACCGCCTGGGCGGCCGCGCAACAGGGCGGCGGCGCGCCGGCGGCCGTCGGCGCGGCAGCCCAGGCACCACCTGGCGGCGGCGGCGCCGGCGGCGGCGCTGGCACCCCCTCCCCGCGCTCGGCCTTTGTGCCCGCGCCCGCGGCGGCGGCGGCGGCCGCGGCGGCGGCGGCCCTGCACGGCGGGGGTGGCTTCGGCGCCAGTGCGTCCGCGGGCACGCCCGCCTGGCCGCCGGGCGGCGGCGGCGGCGGCGGCGGCGGCGGCTTTGCTGCCCACCACCACCACCACGCCACGCACGCTACCCCGCCTCCGCCGCCGCCGCCCGCCCTGGACACGACGTCCAACCCCGGCCCTTCCATCGTCTACGTCAACGGCACGCCGTACGTGGCGATGACGGCCGCCGCAGCGGCGGCGGCCGGGCTGGGCGGACTGGCGCTGGGCGGTGCACCACCACCCGGCCACGCCGCCACTGCCGCCCACCCACCCCCTCCCCCGCCGGCCGCCGACGACTTTGTGTGGGGTTCCGCCGCGCCCGCCCCGCCCGGCGCGATGCGGCGGGCCGCTGCCGCGTACGCAGCTGCTGCTACCCAACAACCGCCCGCCACCAGCGCGGCCGGCGCGGCGGCGGCGTTGGCCTCGCTCGCCCTCCCCGGCGCTGGTGGTGGGGGCGCCGCCGCCCACCACCACCTCCTCGCCCCGCCCCGCCCCTCCGCGGAAGCCTGGGCGTTGGGCCTCGGGGCGGAGGAAGACCTGGCGCTGGTGTATGGTGGCCACAGCGGCGCGCACACGCCGGGCCAGGTGGGCGACCCCCTCAGCCACGGCGGCCGGCGGCGGTCGCTGTCGTTTGGTGACCTCCCCGCCGCGGGCGAGGGCGGGCCGTCCGTCTGCTTCCCGCCCGTGGGGGAGGGGCACGGCCCGCCGGCGGCCGCCAACGCGGCCGCCTACCGCCATTACCTCGCCGCCCACCACCTCGCCCATGCTGACCTGTTTGGTGGTGCGGTGACGGCGGTGGCGGCGACGGCGACCACCCTGCTCCCGCCGCCGCCCGCGTTTGTGTCGGCTGGTGCGACCCACCGACCGGCCTCTGCCGCTGCGGCTGCCCGCCGGGCCCGGCCAGGGTCGGGCACCGCTGCTGGCGCGGCCAGCTCCACCGCCCAGTTGGGCGCCCGCAAGCCCGCCGGCGCCCTGAAACGGTCAAAATCCTGTTTCAACTTCCAGGGGAGCGGAGGGGTTCTAAGGACTGGCGGAGGAGGGGGGGGGAGGGGGCATCATGGCGGGGCGGCCGCCGCCGCCGCCGCTGCCGCCGCCCTCGTGGCCCCACCCACAAAAGCCCCCCCCGGTGGCTGGTCCGCCACGCCCGTGCCGGCCTGGGCGCCCGGCCTGGACGGTCTGGTGGCGAGCTACAGTGAGGGCGGGCGGTTGATGGCGGTTGACGCGCCGCCGGGGCCGCCCGACGCGGTCGCCTCGGCGGCCGCGGTCGCCGCCCTGGCCGCGGGCGGCCCCACCCCGCCCGCCGCGGCGGGGGCGGGCTTCGCCCTGGGCGAAGTCGTCTGGGCGCGCATGCTCTCCTACCCATGGTGGCCGGCCCAGGTCGTGCCGCCCGCCCCCGGCGCGCACCACCTGCGCCACAAGCCCGACTCCATTTTCGTCGTCTTCTTCGGGGACGGCAACTGCGCCTGGCTGAGCGCGCGGTCCCTGGACAAATTCGCGGGGGGCGGGTTCGGCAAGCGGGCGGCCAAGGCGGGCGTGCGGGGCCTGCAGGACGCCGTGGACGCCGGGTGGGCGGCCCTGGGGCGGAGGCGGCCGGACAGTGGGCGGGCGGTCGCTGAGGGCGGGGGGAAAGGGGGAGGGGGGGGGGGGGGGGGGACCCGGCCCCCCCCCACCCGGCCGCCCACGCCCGCACCGCCGCAACAGCCGGCGGCGGCGGATATGGTGGCGCCCGGGGAGAGTTGAACAGAGAGAGTTGAACAGAGCCGTGAACAGAGAGAAACCACCAGGTGTCGCACACTAATAATAACACAAGTACTTTTGGATGATGGGGGGGCCGCGCACCGCGCTCGCACACACGCACCACACATAACATAAACACGCACACACAACACACGCACAACGCACACACACACACACGCACACGCACAAAGAATATGATCCACACACACACACGACCCAGCTTCCACCATGCAAATAAAAACTCGCTCACCCAACGACCGCGTTCGCTGCAAAGGTGGCCAGCATCGCCTCCGCCCGTCGCCGCACCGCTGGCGGGATGACAATGTCTGGGATGCCGGTGCCAGCAGTCACGCCCGTCCTGGT
>Ga0315287_10001617_pt1 | contig 20966 bp, 19 predicted proteins | sample YL17G11_0_MG_FD_205037 | JGI IMG/M metagenome (GOLD analysis project Ga0315287, IMG submission 205037) | Sediment microbial communities from Yellowstone Lake, YNP, Wyoming, USA - YL17G11_0 | ecosystem: Environmental > Aquatic > Freshwater > Lake > Sediment | place: USA: Wyoming | collected...
TGGCAACAGGACGCCAAGGCTTTCATGCACTCCTGCAACGAGCTTGGCGTGCCGGTGGCGCTGGAAATTTCGCGCTCGGGCCGGGGCGCGCATGCCTGGGTGTTCTTCGCCGGGCGTGTATCGGCGCGCGATGCCCGGCGTCTGGGTACCGCCATCATCACCCACACCTGCGCGCGCACCCGGCAACTCAGGCTGGCGTCCTACGACCGCTTGTTTCCCAACCAGGACACGATGCCCAAGGGCGGGTTCGGCAATCTGATCGCGCTGCCTCTGCAGAAGCACCCGCGCGAAAGCGGCTGCAGCGTATTTGTGGACGCCACTCTGCGGCCGTACGGCGACCAGTGGGCCTATCTCGCCGCAATCCAGCCCATGGCCCCGCATGACATCGAGCCGACCATCCGGCGCGCCACCGGCGGCGTTCACCCGCTGGACGTGACGTTCATTGACGACGAGGATCTGGCCACGCCTTGGAAGCGCCAGTCCAGTACGTCCACCAAGCTGACGGGCACCATGCCCCAGGCTTTGACCGTCTCGCTCGCGAACCTGATCTACTTCGAGAAGAGCGTGCTGCCCCAGACGCTGGCCAATCGGCTGATCCGCCTGGCGGCCTTCCAGAACCCTGAGTTCTACAAGGCCCAGGCCATGCGTATGTCGGTGTGGGACAAGCCCCGCGTCATCGGCAACGCCGAGAACTACCCGCAGCACATCGCGTTGCCGCGCGGCTGCTTGGACGCAGCACTTGCCTTGCTGAAAGACAACGGCATCCGATGCGACCTGCAGGACGAGAGGTTCGCCGGCGAGTCCATCCAAGCCGACTTCGTCGGCGCCTTACGGCCTGACCAGGAGCGGGCCGTGGCGGCCATGCTGAAACACGATGCCGGCGTGCTGTGCGCGCCCACCGCGTTCGGAAAGACGGTGACAGCGGCGGCGATCATCGCCCAGCGCGGCGTGAGCACGCTGGTGCTGGTCCACCGCACCGAGCTGTTGAAGCAATGGCAGGAACGCCTGCAGGCCTTCCTTGGCGTTGGCAAAGCCGTAGTCGGCACCATCGGTGGCGGCAAGGCCAAGCCGACCGGCATGATCGACATCGCCGTGATGCAGTCACTGTCGCGCCAGGGCGATGTCAAAGCGCTGGTCGAGCACTACGGGCAGATCGTAGTGGACGAATGCCACCACGTGGGTGCCGCATCGTTCGACGCCATCCTCAAGCGGACCAAGGCCAGGTTCGTTCTTGGCTTGACCGCCACGCCGATCCGCCGCGATGGCCTGCAGCCCATCATCTTCATGCAGTGCGGGCCGATCCGCCACACCGCAGCCAGGCCGGCCGGTGCACCGCACGACCTGGAGGTGGTGCCGCGATCACGGTTTGGCCGCATCGACCTGCCGACCATGGTGGGTATTCAAGACGTGTTCCGGCATCTTGCCAACGACCTGGCACGCACCGAAGCCATCGCCGCGGAAGCAGCAGCGGCGTTTGAGCAGGGCCGCAAAGTACTGGTGCTTACCGAGCGCACCGAACACCTCGAGACCATCCGCCAGGCCCTGATCGCACAGGCACCGGCGCCGTTCGTGTTGCACGGGCGGATGTCGAAGAAGCAGCGCGCGGCCCTCATCACCGAGATGGAGACGCTGCCACCCGAGGCGCCGCGCATCCTGCTGGCCACCGGAAAACTGGTCGGTGAAGGATTCGACCACCCGCCGCTGGACACCCTGGTGCTGGCCATGCCGGTGTCGTGGAAGGGCACCTTGCAGCAGTACGCGGGCCGACTGCACCGGGAGCACGCCAGCAAAGCCGATGTGCGGATCATCGACTTCGTCGACACCGGCCACCCGGCGCTGCTTCGGATGTGGGAGAAGCGCCAGCGCGGCTATCGCGCGATGGGTTATCGAGTAGGCGTTGATGCGAGCGATGGACAGGCCTCGATGGAGGACGTTGAGGTGCCCGGTCTCGTACCATTTGAGCAACTCGTTGCCGGACAAGAGGCGGCTGCGGGCGCAGCCAACGGTTTGGGGCCATGAACAGGGCCACCTGCCATGGGCCTGTCAACGCACATCGAGTGTTCATGCGGCCTGGCGGCCGGTTGGGAAGTGATGATCGAACACATGTGAACGTCGCCTGACCCAGCGTGTTGCGGCTGGCGGTCAGGCGATGGGAACCGGGACGGCCCTTGGGTTGCGGCTCGGGATGCAATCGTGAAATGCTGGAAAATTGCCGCGCTGCCCAAGCAGCTGTGTGGAGGCCGAGCATGAGGACATTCATCAAACGAATCTGCTTCGGGCTGCTGGCCGCGCTGCTGTGGCAGCCAGTTCTTGCCCAACCGGCGGGCGGAGGGGCTGGCGCAGGCCAGCACATGCAGGGGGGCGGTATCAACTATGCGCCACAACCTGCCGTCTACTCTGTGATCTTGGTCGATCCCCGTGCCCGCACGGTGCGGCTGCGCGCGGCGGACGGACGCACGGGGGTCGTCTACGTTGCCGAGCCTGTCTATGACCTGTCGAAGCTCAAACCGGGTGACAAGATCCGGGTTGACTTCATTGCGCCCGATGCGGCGAACAGCAAATTGAGCGCAGCGTCCATCTGGCCGGAGAAATGACACGGCTGTCCCAGCGGCCGAAAGAAAAGAGCCCGCTGACCGCGGGCTCTCTTTCGCGTTCTCGCTCTTTGCTCACGCCGTCGTCGTGGCTCCTGCCGGCACCGCCAGCGGCATGCCTTCGGCGTCGACCGGGCGAATGTTCTGGGCCTGATCGCCCTTGGGCCCCTGAACCAGGTCAAACGATACCCGGCTGCCCTGCTTGAGGGTGCGGAACCCGTCCATCTGGATGCAGGAGAAGTGTGCGAAGACGTCACCACCGCCAGCCTCGGGCTCGATAAAACCGAAACCCTTGGCATCGTTGAACCACTTGACACTGCCGTAAGCCATGTCCCTACTCCCACTACGGTGCGCAGCACTGCATTGCGCTGTGGATTGTCTAGAGTATGGCGGCCGCATGTCAAGGCTCCGTCCATGCGCCGGTTCGCGGATCGGCCGATGCCTTGCCCCGAGCCGATAACCGCCCGGGCAGCCTGCGGAGCCTGAATCGATAGAATCACTTCATGCCTGCCGACCCGCCGTCATCGCCACCCAAACCGCCCGATCCGGCGCGATCCCCCGAGCGCGACGACAACCAGGGTACGGTGCTGGCCGAGCGGCAGGAGCAGCGTGTCGAGCCCCCCAAGCTGTACCAGGTGGTCTTGCTCAACGACGATTACACGCCGATGGAGTTCGTGGTGCTGGTATTGCAGGAGTACTTTCTGCGTGACATCGACACGGCAACCCAAATCATGCTCAAAATCCACCACGAAGGTCGGGGGGTGTGCGGCGTCTACAGCAAGGACATCGCCGCAACCAAAGTCGAACTGGTGCAAGCCGCTGCCAAGCGCGCCGGCCACCCGCTGCAATGCATTATGGAGGCCGCATGATTGCGCAAGAGTTGGAAGTCAGCCTGCACATGGCGTTCGTCGAGGCGCGCCAGCAGCGCCACGAATTCATCACCGTCGAGCACCTGCTGCTGGCGCTGCTCGACAACCCGTCGGCGGCCGAAGTGCTGCGCGCCTGCGCAGCCAACATCGAAGACCTGAGGAAGAGCCTGGCGGCCTTCATCAAGGAAAACACGCCCACCGTCGGCGGCGACGAAGAGGTCGATACGCAGCCGACCCTGGGCTTCCAGCGCGTGATCCAGCGCGCGATCATGCACGTGCAGTCCACCGGCAGCGGCAAGAAGGAAGTCACCGGTGCCAACGTGCTGGTGGCGATATTCGGCGAGAAGGATTCGCATGCCGTCTATTACCTGCACCAGCAGGGCGTGACGCGGCTCGACGTTGTGAACTTCATTGCCCACGGCATCAAGAAGAGCGATCCGCCGGAGCCCACCAAGTCCAGCGAAAGCAGTGGCAGCGAAACCGAGAAGGAAGACAGCGCCGACGCCAAGGCCTCCCCGCTGGACCAGTTCACGCAGAACCTGAACCAGGCCGCACGCGACGGCCGCATCGATCCGCTGATCGGTCGCGATTTGGAAGTCGAGCGTGTGATCCAGGTCCTGTGCCGGCGGCGCAAGAACAACCCGCTGCTGGTCGGCGAGGCCGGCGTCGGCAAAACAGCCATCGCCGAAGGCCTGGCCTGGCGCATCACCCAGGGCGAGGTGCCCGAGGTGCTGGCCGACGCCAACGTCTATGCGCTCGACATGGGCGCACTGCTGGCGGGCACCAAGTACCGTGGCGACTTCGAGCAGCGCCTGAAGGGCGTGTTGAAGCAGTTGAAGGACCAGACCGGTGCGATCCTGTTCATCGACGAGATCCACACGCTGATCGGTGCGGGCGCGGCCTCGGGCGGCACGCTCGACGCCAGCAACCTGTTGAAGCCGGCGCTGTCCAACGGCCAGATCAAGTGCATTGGCGCCACCACCTTCACCGAGTACCGCGGCATCTTCGAGAAGGACGCAGCGCTGTCCCGGCGCTTCCAGAAGGTCGACGTGGTCGAGCCCTCGGTCGAGCAGACGGTGGAGATTCTCAAGGGCCTGAAGTCGCGCTTCGAGGAGCACCACAACGTCAAGTACGCGCTGGGCGCGCTGCAGGCCGCGGCCGAGCTGTCGGCCAAGTACATCAACGACCGGCACCTGCCCGACAAGGCCATCGACGTGATCGACGAGGCCGGCGCGGCGCAGCGCATCCTGCCCAAGAACAAGCAGAAGAAGACCATCACGCGCAGCGAGGTCGAGGAAATCGTCTCCAAGATCGCGCGCATCCCGCCGGCCAGCGTGTCGAGCGACGACCGCGGCAAGTTGAAGACACTCGACCGCGACCTGAAGAGCGTGGTCTTCGGCCAGGAGCCGGCGATCGACGCCCTGGCTGCGGCCATCAAGATGGCGCGCTCGGGCCTGGGACGGCCCGAGAAGCCGATCGGCTCGTTCCTGTTCTCCGGCCCGACCGGCGTGGGCAAGACGGAAGTCGCCAAGCAGCTGGCCTTCATCATGGGCATCGAGCTGATCCGCTTCGACATGAGCGAGTACATGGAGCGCCATGCGGTCAGCCGGCTGATCGGCGCGCCGCCCGGCTACGTCGGCTTCGACCAGGGCGGCCTGCTGACCGAAGCGATCTCCAAGAAGCCGCATGCCGTGCTGCTGCTCGACGAGATCGAGAAGGCCCACCCGGATGTCTTCAATGTGCTGCTGCAGGTGATGGACCACGGCACGCTGACCGACAACAACGGCCGCAAGGCCGACTTCCGCAACGTGGTGATCATCATGACCACCAACGCCGGCGCGGAGACGATGAACAAGTCGGTCATCGGCTTCACGACCAAGCGCGAGCAGGGCGATGAGATGGCCGACCTGAAGCGCCTCTTCACGCCCGAGTTCCGCAACCGCCTCGATGCGACGATCAGCTTCCGCGCCCTGGATGAAGAAATCATCATGCGCGTGGTCGACAAGTTCCTGCTCGAGCTGGAAGCCCAGCTGGCCGAGAAGAAGGTCGAAGTCACTTTCACCGACAAGCTGCGGGCCCACCTCGCCAAGAAGGGCTTCGACCCGTTGATGGGCGCTCGGCCGATGCAGCGCCTGATTCAGGACACCGTACGCCGCGCGCTGGCCGACGAGTTGCTGTTCGGGCGCCTGGTCGATGGCGGCCGGCTGACGGTGGATGTGGACGATGCCGGGCAGACCGTGCTCGACATCCAGCCGCCGAAGAAGAGCGACAAGCCCAAGGCGGAGCCGGCCACAACCTCCTGAGGCCTCAGGCCAGCGCCGGGCCGCCCCAAGCGGCCTGAGCTCCCCTTGGGAGGCGCGAGCGCCGCGAGCTAGGGGCCGTCATGTCGGCGCCGCGGGATCCTGCCGGTAGTAAGAAGCCAGCAGCCGGTACAACGCCGGCTGTTCTGCTTTGAGTTCGCGCGGGGTGACGAAGAAGGCCTCCGAGGCCACGGCGAAGAACTCATCGGGGGCCTCGGCCGCATAGGCATCGAGCACCGTCTCGTAGCCACAGACCAGGCGCTCGCAGAAGCGGTCGTATTCGGGGATCAGCGCCGCCAGCCAGGCGGCCCGCTCCCGGGTGGTCGGCAACAGCGGCACGCCGTCGGGCACGCCATCGCGCATGTCCAGCACATGGGCGAACTCATGGATGACCACGTTGTAGGCGGCCGTCGGCGTCGCGGGGTCGTCGCCACCCTGCACGTCGGCCCAACTGAGCATCAACGGCCCCCCCTCCATCGCCTCGCCGGCGAGCACTTCGTCGTAGTGGTGGACGATGCCGTGTTCATCGATGACTTCGCGCTCGGCAACGACTGCATCGGCGTGCATCACGATGCCGACAAAACCGTCGTACTGCTCGATCCCCAGTTCGAGCACTGGCAGGCAGGCCTGGATGGCCACCGACAACGCCATCGCATCGTCGACGACCAGACCGCCCGCGCCACTGAACTCCTTGCGGTCCAGGAACAGACTCACCATTCGACGCAGACGCTCGAGGTCATGGGGCGGTCTTGCGGCCACGAACGGCAGGTTTTCGAGGGCCTGCCGCCAAAGGTCATCGGCGATCGCGCGACGCTCGAGCGCGCGTCGCTCGCCGCGCTGTCGCCATCGCTGCCAGAACCTGGCGATCACGGCGTCAGTTCGATGCGGGTGAAACCGTCGCGCGTGAGTCTCAACACCTGGGCTCGAAACGGCGCGGTGTCGTGATCCCAGTCGCTCAGCACGTGCCGTGTATAGCCGGGCGCCAGCACTTCGCTGCCCGGCCGATGCGTGTGGCCGTGAATCATGTCGCGGCTGCCCGCGGCGTGCATCCAGGCCACTGCGGCAGCGGCGTCGACGTCGCCCCAGTCGGCCACCGTCTGGCGACGCTTGCTGCCTTCGCTCGCATCGCGCATCTGGCGCGCCAGGCGCTCGCGCGTTGCCAAGGGCTGGCACAGGACATCGCGTCGCCATTGCGCACTGCGCACCTCGCGCCGGAAGGCCTGGTAGCGCTCATCGGCCAGGCACAGCGCGTCGCCATGGGTCAGCAACACGCGCTGGCCCCAGGCGACGAGCACGGTCGGGTCGGGCAACGCCGCGATGCCGCAAGCACCGAGCATGTCAGCGCCGATCAGGAAATCGCGGTTGCCGGCCATGAAGCCCATCGTGCGGTGGCTCGCAGCCTCGGCCAAGACCTCTGCGGCCTGGTGCTCGAAGCGGCCGGGTTGCCGCGCGTCGTCACCGATCCAGGCCTCGAACAGGTCGCCGAGGATGTAGATCGCATCGGCCTGGCAGCGCGCCAGGTACTTGGCCCAAGCCGCCACGGTGCGCGGCTGTTGCTCGCTCAGGTGCAGGTCGGAGACGAACTCGATGGACCGCCACGCGGGATCCGCTTCGAGTTCATAGAACGCCGGCAGCGTTGGCAGAGCGGTCGGGACCATGCCGCAGCGCCGGGGCAGCGTTCAGACGGCGACCACGCGTTGAATCACCACGTCTTCCAGCGGCACATCGTCGTGTGTGCCCTTGCGGCCGGTTCGCACGGCTTCGATCGCATCGACCACTTCCGTGCCGGCGACAACCCGACCGAACACCGCATAGCCCCAGCCTTGGGGCGATTCGCTCTTGAAGTCGAGGAAGCTGTTGTCGGAGGCATTGATAAAGAACTGTGCAGTGGCCGAATGCGGCGCCGAGGTGCGCGCCATCGCCAGCGTGTAATGCTGGTTCTTCAGGCCGTTGTTGGCTTCGTTGGCGATCGGCTCGTCGGTGGGCTTTTGCTTCATGCCCGGCTCGAAGCCGCCGCCCTGGACCATGAAGCCCTTGATGACGCGGTGGAACACCGTGTTGTCGTAATGGCCCTTGGCCGCATAGGCCAGGAAGTTGGCGACGCTGGCGGGTGCCTTCAGGTCATCGAGCTCGATGCGCAGCGTACCCGCGCTGGTGGTCATCTCGACAGTCTTGCTCATCTCATTTCTCCAAAGTGGCTTTCTTGATCGTCACCGGCGTCGTGGGCACGTTCTGGTGCCCGCCCTTGTCGGCGACGGGCACGACCTTGATCTTGTCGACCACGTCCATCCCTGCGACGACCTTGCCGAAGACCGCGTAGCCATTGCCGTCCCGCGCGTTGGGCTGGTCGAGGAAGGCGTTGTCCTTGACATTGATGAAGAACTGCGCGGTGGCCGAGTTCGGGTCCATCGTGCGAGCCATCGCCAGCGTGCCGCGAACATTGGACAGGCCGCTGCGGCTCTCCAGCGGGATCGGCGCACGCGTGGCCTTTTCGCTCATGTCGGGCTTCATCCCGCCGCCCTGGATCATGAAGTTCTCGATCACGCGGTGGAAGATCGTGCCGTCGTAATGGCCGGCCTTGACGTACTGCAGGAAGTTGTCGACGGTCTTCGGCGCCTTTTCGGCATCGAGTTCGACGACGATGTCGCCCAGGCTGGTGGCCAGGCGCACCTTCTGGGCCAGGGCAGGGGAACACAGCAGGGCAGCACACAAGGCGATCGCAAGGCGGGTTTTCATCGGTGTTTGGCTCCACAGGCACGGGCAACCGGCCCGCTATACTGGGTCGTGATTCTACCGAGCGGCCTCCTGCACTCATCTGCACCGAGGCCGCTGTCACGTTTCTGCCGACGATGAGCTTGCGCATCCATAACACGCTGACCCGCTCTGTCGAGGAGTTTCATCCGTTGCGCCCGGGCAGGGTCGGCATGTACGTGTGCGGCATGACCATCTACGACTTGTGCCATATGGGTCATCTGCGCATGATGATGGCCTTCGACGTCATCTACCGCTGGCTGTGCACGCTCGGCTACGAGGTGACCTATGTGCGCAACATCACCGACATCGAAGACAAGATCATCAAGCGCGCGCTCGAGCGCAAGATCACGATCCGTGAGCTCACCGACGAGATGATCGCCGCGATGCGCGCCGACCTTGGCGCAGTCGGCCTGGTGACGCCAACTCTCGAGCCGCGTGCGACCGACTACGTGCCGCAGATGCTCGGCTTGATCGACCAACTCGAGAAGAAGGGCCTGGCCTATCGGTCGTCCAGCGGCGACGTGAATTTTGCGGTGCGCAAGTTCCCGGGCTACGGCAAGCTGTCTGGCAAGAGCCTGGACGAGCTGCGTGCCGGCGAGCGCGTGGCCGTGCTCGAAGGCAAGCAGGATCCGCTCGACTTCGTGCTCTGGAAGGCGGCCAAGGCTGACGAGCCCGTCGACGCCAAGTACGACAGCGATTACGGCCCGGGCCGGCCGGGCTGGCACATCGAATGCTCGGCGATGAGTCATGCCGTGCTCGGCGAACCGTTCGACATCCACGGCGGCGGCATGGATCTGACGTTCCCGCACCACGAGAACGAGATCGCCCAGAGCGAAGGTGCCAGCGGCGGACCGTTCGCACGCTACTGGCTGCACAACGGCTTCCTCAACGTCGACAACCAGAAGATGTCCAAATCGCTGGGCAACTTCTTCACCATTCGCGAGGTGTTGAAGCGCTACGACGGCGAGACGCTGCGTTTTTTCATGCTGCGCACGCACTACCGCAGTCCGTTCAATTTCAGCGATGTGCACCTGGACGACGCCCGGGTGGCGCTGCGCCGGCTCTACACCGCACTCGACGGCATCGAGGCCAGCCCGGGCGAGGTCGATTGGTCGCAACCGCAGGCCGCGGCATTCCGTGACGCGATGAACGAGGACTTCAACACGCCACTCGCGCTGGCCGTGTTGTTCGAACTGGCCAGCGAGCTGAATCGAACTCGATCGGCGCAAAAGGCCTCGTTGCTGCGCTCACTCGGCGCCACGCTGGGCGTGCTGCAGCAGGCCCCGCGCGCGTACTTGCAGGGCGGCAGTGCAGTCGACGAGGCGGACATCGATCGCCTGATCGCTGCCCGCGCCGCCGCCAAGCAGACGCGCAATTTCGCCGAGGCCGACCGAATCCGCAAGCAACTTGCCGACATGGGCATCGAGCTGAAGGATTCGGCGCAGGCCACCACCTGGGTCAAGGCCTGAGCATGGCGCCTTCGGCCATCGTCACCCCCGGCTACTGGGACGACGCCTGCAAGCACCTGTCGCGGCGTGACCGGGTGATGAAGAAGCTGATCCCGCAGTTCGGCGAGGCCCGGCTGCAAAGCCGCGGCGATGCGTTCACGACGCTGGCCCGCTCCATCGTCGGCCAGCAGATCTCGGTCAAGGCGGCGCAGTCGGTGTGGGACCGCTTTGCCGCGCTGCTGCCCGCGCCGGCGACGCGGCTGGCACCGCAGGCCGTGCTCGCGCTCGGCGTTCCCGCGATGCGTGGCGCCGGCCTGTCGGCGCGCAAGTGCGAGTACCTGCGGGACCTGTCCAAGCACTTCGACGGCGGCCTGGTACATGTGCGCCAGTGGCAGCAGATGGACGACGAGGCCATCATCGACGAGTTGGTGGCGATCCGCGGCATCGGCCGCTGGACGGCCGAGATGTTCCTGATCTTTCATCTGATGCGCCCGAACGTGATGCCGCTCGACGACCTCGGCCTGATCAAGGGCATCAGCCTCAACTATTTCAGTGGCGAGCCCGTGACCCGCGCCGAAGCGCGCGAAGTCGGCGATGCCTGGGCGCCATTCAGATCCGTCGCGACCTGGTACGTCTGGCGCAGCCTCGATCCGCTGCCGGTCGAATACTGAGGAGAACAGACGCATGAGCAAACGCCATTTCCTCGAATTCGAGCAGCCGATTGCCGAGCTTGACGCCAAGATCGAGGAGTTGCGCTACGTGCAGAACGAGTCGGCGGTCGACATCTCCGAAGAGATCGAGCGCCTGGACAAGAAGAGCCAGCAACTCACCAAAGACATCTATTCGAGCTTGACGCCCTGGCAGGTGACGCAGATCGCACGCCACCCGCAACGGCCCTACACGCTCGACTACATCGCTGACCTGTTCACCGATTTCACCGAACTGCATGGCGACCGCACCTACGCCGACGACCTGTCGATCGTTGGCGGCCTGGCACGCTTCAACGGTCAGGCCTGCATGGTCCTGGGCCAGCAGAAGGGCCGCGACACCAAGGAGCGTGGGCTGCGCAATTTCGGCATGAGCCGCCCGGAGGGCTACCGCAAGGCGCTGCGACTGATGCGCCTGGCCGAGAAATTCAAGCTGCCCTTGTTTACCTTTGTCGACACGCCCGGCGCGTACCCCGGCATCGGTGCCGAGGAGCGTGGCCAGAGCGAGGCCATTGGCCGCAACATCTTCGAGATGGCACAGCTGGAAGTGCCGATCATCGTGACCATCATCGGTGAGGGGGGCTCGGGCGGCGCGTTGGCGCTGTCGGTGGGCGACCAGTTGCTGATGCTGCAGCATTCGGTGTACTCGGTGATTTCGCCCGAAGGCTGCGCGTCGATCCTGTGGAAGTCTGCCGAACGTGCTGCTGACGCGGCGGACGCGCTGGGCATCACCGCGCATCGGCTCAAGGCCCTGGGCCTCGTCGACAAGATCGTCAGTGAGCCGGTGGGCGGCGCCCACCGCGACCCCAAGGCGATGAGTGCCTCGCTCAAACGCGCCCTGGTCGACGCGCTGCGCCAGGTGGTGGACCTCAAACCCAAGGAGCTGCTCGACCGTCGCTACCAGCGCCTGCAGTCCTACGGCCGTTACGGCGACACGAAGGAACGGTGAGCAGCGCCGCTGGGCCGCTGCCGAGGCGCGAACGCCCCCTTGGGCGGCCGGCACGCAGTGCCTTGGGGGCCGACCCCATCGTCGCGGTGGCCGTCAGCGGCGGCCGCGACTCAATGGCACTGCTGCGTTGCACGGCGCAGGCCGCGCGCGAGCTGGGTGTCGACGTGGTGGCGCTGCATGTGCACCACGGCCTGGCACCCGAGGCTGACGCCTGGTCTGAGCGGGTCGAGCGGTCCTGCGGCCGCTGGAACGTGCACTTTCGGATGCATCGCCTGACGGGCAAACCCGCGAAGGGCGAGAGCGTCGAAGCCTGGGCGCGGCGCGGCCGCTACCGTGCGCTGTCGGCGATGGCTCGCGAGGTCGGAGCCGGTCTGGTGCTGCTGGCGCACCACCGCCGCGATCAGGCCGAGACTTTCCTGTTGCAGGCACTGCGCGGTGCCGGTCCGGCCGGCCTGGCAGCGATGCCACGCCTGGCCGAACGGGAGGGCATCATCTGGGCACGGCCGTGGTTGGACGCTTCGCACCAGGCCATCGACGCCTACGCCCGCCGCCACCGGCTGCGCTTCGTCGATGACCCCAGCAACACCGATGCCCGCTACGCGCGCAGCCGCCTGCGTGCGCAAGTGATGCCCGCACTGCGGCAAGCCTTCCCCGAGGTCGAATCGATGCTGGCCGAGTCGGCCGCACGCAGCGCCGAGGCCCAAGTCGTGCTGGCTGGCGTGGCACGGGACGACCTCGCCGCGCTCGGCGATGGCGCCGCGCTGCGCCTCGTGCCGTGGCGCGCACTGGGCGAAGCGCGGCGCCGCAACGCGCTGCGCGCCTGGTTGCGCCAGCAACTCGGGCGCGGCGCACCGCAATCCTTGGTCCAACGGCTGATGCGCGAGCTGCCGGCCACGGGCCCCGCGCAGTGGCCCTTTGAAGGCATCACGTTTCGCCGCTATCGTGGCCGCCTCGAGGCCGGCTCGGAACCCGCGCCAAGCGCAGGGCCGTCGCCCGGCGGTGCCTTGCGTTCGACACCCGTGGAGCAGGGCGGCGTTGCAGTCGCCGTGCTGCGCGATGCGCGATGGAGCCTTCGCCAGGGTGGCGAACGCTTCCAGCATGCGCCTGGCACACCGCCACGCAGCCTGAAGAAGCAGTTCCAGGCCGCGGGGGTACCCGCCTGGCAGCGGGATGCGCCGCTGCTGTTCAGCGCTGACGGCCGCTTGCTGTTCGTCCCGGGCCTGGGCATCGATGCCCGTGCGCTGGCCGCGCCCGGCGAGCCGCAGTTCGCCCTGTCCTGGGTGCACCAGCCCTGAGTCGAACGCCGACGGCCTGGCGCACCCCGATAGAATTGCCGGCTTTGCTTTCGGTCCACTGCCCTCACTGCCCATGGCCCTGATCGTTCACAAGTACGGCGGTACCTCGATGGGGTCCACCGAGCGCATCCGCAATGTCGCCAAGCGGGTCGCCAAGTGGGTGCGCGCCGGCCACCAGATCGTCGTCGTGCCTTCGGCGATGAGCGGTGAGACGAACCGCCTGCTCGCCCTGGCCAAGGAGGTCTCTCCGGCCCAGACCACCACCGCGGCGATGCGTGAACTCGACGCCATTGCGGCCACCGGCGAGCAGGTGTCGGTGGGCCTGCTGGCCCTGGCGCTGATGGCCGAAGGCCTCGACGCCGTGAGCTACGCCGGCTGGCAGTTGCCGATCGTCACCGACTCGGCCTACACCAAGGCACGCATCGAAAGCATCGACGATACCCAGGTGCGCGCCGACCTGGCCGCCGGCCGGGTGGTCATCGTCACCGGCTTTCAGGGCATCGACAGCCAGGGCCGCGTGACCACGCTCGGCCGTGGCGGCAGCGACACTTCGGCGGTGGCGGTGGCCGCGGCGATGAAAGCGGCCGAGTGCCTGATCTACACCGACGTCGACGGCGTGTACACCACCGACCCGCGCGTCGTGCCCGAGGCGCGTCGGCTGGCCACCATCAGCTTCGAAGAGATGCTCGAGATGGCCAGCCTGGGTTCCAAGGTGCTGCAGATCCGCTCGGTCGAATTTGCCGGCAAGTACCGCGTGCCGCTGCGTGTACTGTCGAGCTTCACCGATTGGGACATTCCGATCGAAGAAGAGGCCCGCTCGGGCACCCTGATCACTTTCGAGGAAGAAGCCAACATGGAACATGCCGTTGTCTCGGGCATTGCGTTCAACCGCGACGAAGCCAAGGTCACCGTGCTCGGCGTGCCCGACAAGCCGGGCGTGGCCTATCGCATCCTGGGCGCCGTGGCCGACGCCAATATCGACGTCGACGTGATCATCCAGAACGTGTCGAACGACGGCAAGACCGACTTTTCGTTCACGGTCCACCGCAACGATTACCAGCGCACGCTCGACCTGCTGAAGACCCAGGTGGTACCGGCCACCGGTGCCGCCCTGGTGACCGGCGATCCGCGGATCTGCAAGGTCAGCATCGTCGGCATCGGCATGAAGAGCCATGTCGGCGTGGCCGCCACGATGTTTCGCACGCTGAGCGAGGAGGGCATCAACATCCAGATGATCTCCACCAGCGAGATCAAGACCAGCGTGGTCATCGACGAGAAATACATGGAACTCGCGGTGCGCGCTTTGCATCGCGCATTCGATCTCGACGGTGCGCCTGCGACGCCCTGAATCGACGCAAACCGCGCGGATCGCCCGCGGGGCCGCTGCTAGAATCCGCCGCACTGGAGTCGTGACCGAGTGGCCGAAGGTGCTCCCCTGCTAAGGGAGTATGTGCCAAAAGCGCATCGAGGGTTCGAATCCCTCCGACTCCGCCAGTTTGTCCAGGCCCCTGTCCATCAGGGGCTCTTTTCTTGGTGAGTGGCACAGCGCGCAGTGCTTCCCGACGGGCCCATGACCATGAACAGTGCTCCCACCGGATCCAGGCCCATTCCTGCCACGCAAACCCTGGCAACGTTCCCGAGCTTGCGCGGTCGCCCGGTGTTCGTGACCGGCGGTGGCAGCGGCATCGGTGCCGCCATCGTCACGGCCTTTGCACAGCAAGGTGCGCGCGTGGCGTTCATCGACGTGGCCCGCGAAGCCAGCGAAGGCCTTGCCACGGGCTTGGTTGAGGCCGGACTGCCGCGCCCCTGGTGGCAGGTTTGCGACGTCCGGGACGTCGAGGCCCTTCAGGCGGCGATGGCCGCCGCTGCGCAAGCGCTGGGGGACTTCTCGGTGCTGGTCAACAACGTTGCCAACGACGACCGGCACACGCTCGAGCAGATCACGCCGGCGTACTACGAAGACCGCATGGCGATCAACGAGCGCCCGGCATTGTTCGCCATTCAAGCGGTGGTGCCGGGCATGCGCAGGCTGGGCCAGGGCTCGATCATCAACCTGGGCTCCACCGGATGGCAAAGCAAGGGTGCGGGGTTCCCGTGCTACGCGATCGCCAAGTCATCGGTAAACGGGCTGACGCGTGGCCTGGCCAAGACCCTCGGCAAGGACCGGATCCGCATCAACACGGTGTCCCCCGGCTGGGTCATGACGGAGCGCCAGATGACGCTCTGGCTCGATGCGGCCGGCGAAGAGGACCTCAGCAGAAACCAGTGCCTGCCCGACAAGCTGCTGCCGCATGACATCGCGCGCATGGTGCTGTTTCTGGCCTCCGACGACGCCGCGATGTGCACCGCGCAAGAGTTCAAGGTGGATGCCGGCTGGGCCTAGCCCGGTCACCTGCGCTCAGACGAACGCGCTTTCCTTCGACTGCGAGAAGTGCAGCACGCCGTACACGCAGAGCCCGGAACTCACCAGCAGCAGGGTCGATAACGCCGCGGCAATGCCGAACTCGCCATCGAGCACGGCGCTGTAGACCTTCACCGGCATCGTGGTCGTCCGCGCGGTGTACAGCAGCAGGGTCGACGACAGCTCGTTGATGGCGGTGATGAAGCTCATCATCGCGCCGGCAATGATGCCGGGCAGCATCAGCGGCACGGTCACCGTGAGGAAGGCCTTCGCCGGCGACGCGCCGAGACTGACCGCAGCCTCCTCGATCGACGGTTTGATCTGGCGCAGCACTGCGCTGGTCGCGCGCACGCCATAGGGCAGCCGCCGGATGAACAGGATCAGCACGATGATCGAGGCGGTGCCCACCAGGTCGAGCGGCGCCTTGTTGAACGTCAGCAGGAAGCCGATGGCCATGACCACGCCGGGCACCACGTAGGGGACCATCAGGATCGAGTCGAGGAAACCCGCCCACTTCGACTCCCGGCGCACGATGATGTAGGACATGAGCCCGCCGGCGATCGTGATGAGCAAGGTTGCGATCAGCGAAAAGCTGAAGGTGTTGAAGATGACATCCGGCACTTCGGTGATCACGCGCGCATAGCTGTTGAGGCCGAAGCCGCCGCTGAAGACCGGGCCCTTGGTTTGCAGGAACGAGGTGTAGACCACCACGGCAATCGGCAAGGTCGCCAACCCGACGATGCCGTAGCACAGGGCGTGGACCGCCACTGCATGCAGGCCGACGACCGGCTTCTGCACATGGCGGTTGGTCATCGAGCCGGCATAACGTCGCTTGCCGATCAAGTGGCGCTGCAGCATCACGGCCAGCATCGAGATGACGATCATCAGCATCGAGATGCTGACGGCCATCGTCGGTGTGCCGCCCATTTCCGAGGTGTACTGGTTGTAGGCCAGCGTCGACAGCGTGCGCAAGTCGCGGCCGATGATCGACGGCGTGCCGAAGTCGGCGATCGACAGCACGAAGCACAGGATGGCGCCGGAACTCGTGGCCGGAAAGACCAGTGGCAACGTCACCTTGAAGAAGCGCTGCCGCGAGTTGCAGCCGAGGTTCTCGGCCGCTTCCTCGAACGAGCGGTTGACGTTGCGCAGGGCACTTTCCGTCATCAGGTAGACGAAGGGAAAGAACTTCAGGCTGAACACCAGGATGATGCCGGACATGCCGTAGATGGTCGGCAACGCGATGCCCAGCGACTTCATCTGCAGGGTCAGCCAGCCGCTGTTGCCGAGCACGACGATCCACGAATAGGCGCCGATAAAGGGCGGCGACACCAGGGCCATGACGGCCAGCGTGGTGATCACGCCGCGCCCCTTGACCACGTAGCGCGCCATGCAATAGGCCAGCGGCACGCCCAGCAAGCACGCGCCGGCCATCCCGCCGACGCCGACCAGCACGGTGTTCCAGAGCGCCCCGAGGTAATACGGATGCGTCAGGAGCTTGACGTAGCCGCCTATAGAGACCTGTTGCGACTCGGGATCGAAGAAGCCGAGCAGCAGGACCTGCAGGATCGGCCACACCAGCACCAGCGCGACGACCAGCAGCGAAAGGGCCATCACGACCGACCAGAAGTCGATCGAAAGGCGGCCGCGTGGCCCAATCACTGCGGCGATGGCCGGTGCCTTCATTGCAGCAAGACGCCGGTGTCGCCGGCAGCGAAGTAATTCAGGTCCTGCGCCTTGATGCCGATCTGCACCGCGTGGCCCGGCAGCAGGGCCATCATCGCCGCGCTCGGTGCGGTCAGCACGTCGAGCAGGCCGTGGCCGGCGACCTCGACCGACAGCTGCAGCTCGCGGCCGGTGAACATGGACTGGCGCACGGCTGCCTGCACCCGAACGCCGGGCTCGGCCAACGCCGCGTCGACGACGACCTGCTCCGGGCGGATCGACGCCACCAGACCCTTGGCGTCGACGCGGCGCACCGCTGAAGGGAGCTCCAGCGCCTGGCCCAACACGCGCGCCGCGCCGCCGCCATCCACGTCCAGTGAAAGGAAGTTGTTGCTGCCGACGAAGGACGCCACGAAGCGGTTGGCAGGGCGGTTGTAGATGACCCACGGCGTGTCCACCTGCTGCACGACGCCGTCGACCATCACGCACACTTGGTCGGAGATCGACAGTGCCTCTTCCTGGTCGTGCGTCACGTACACGGTCGTGATGTCCAGCGACTGTTGGAGTGAGCGGATGTCGCGCCGCAGCTCGACCCGCAGCTTGGCGTCGAGATTGGACAAGGGTTCGTCCATCAGCAGCACCTTGGGCCGGATGACCAGTGCCCGTGCCAGGCCGACGCGCTGCTGTTGTCCGCCGCTCAACTGGTGCGGCATCCGTGCGGCGTGCAGATCGAGCTGGACGGTCGCGAGGATCGCGCCAACCCGCTCGCGAATCTCGGCCGTCGGCAGCTTCTGCTGCACCAGACCGAAGGCCACGTTATCGAAGACGTTGAGATGCGGAAAGACGGCGTAGTCCTGGAACACCATGCCGACGTTGCGCTTGTTGGCGCCCAGGTGGCTGATCGACTGGCCTTCGAGCAGGATGTCGCCGGCATCCTGTTGGTGAAAGCCGGCGATCGCGCGCAGCAGCGTCGTCTTGCCACAACCGCTCGGCCCGAGCAGGGTGAAGAACGCGCCGCGGGCAATGCTGAGGCTGACGTCCTTCAGGGCGACATGGGCGCCATAGGTCTTCCTGATGTTCCTCAGTTGGACATGGGCCATGGGCGGCTACTTCTTGTTGAGCAGCAACTCGTTCCACTTGGCCAGGATCCTCGCGCGGTTGGCGCCGGCCCAATCGTCGTCGTACCTGACCAGCTTCAACTTGCTCAGCGGTGTCAGCGCGCTCTTCGGCACCACGTCGGCACGAACCGAACGACGCCCGACGGAGTCCAGGATTTCCTGCGCTTCCTTGGACAACATGAAATTGATGAAGGCCTTGCCGCCCTGCGGATTGGCCGGAGTCGCGGTCAGTGCCATGACATCGGCGATGGCCGATGTGCCGTCGGTCGGGTAGAGCAGCTCGACCGGGCCGCCGCCGACCTTGTAGCGCAGCAAGGTGTCTTCGTTGGACAGGCCGACCGTGGCCTCACCGTCGTTGACGAATTTCGAGACGGCACCCGAACTGTTCGAGAGCACGGCGTTGTCGAGGATCGTGCCGTAGATGCCCCAACCCTTGTCTTCGCCATAGATCTGCAGGATCAGTGCCAATTGAATGAAGGCCGACCCGGACTTGTCCGGACGACCGGCAGAGATCTTGCCCTTGTAGAGCGGATTGCCCAGGTCGATCCAGGTCTTGGGGTACTGGGCGGGAGTCAGCAGCTTGGTGTTCACACCGAACGCGGTGGCCACGGCCGTGAATGGAATCGCTGCATCGTTGACCTTGAATGCATCGGCCAGGAACTTGACGTTCTCGGGTGAATACTTGGAGAACAGTTTCGAGTTGGCCTCGACGACGTCCGTCGACACGCTGAACAGGACGTCGGCCGAGGTCCGACCGGCTTCTGCCTTGAGCCGGTTGATCAGATCGCCCGACCCGCCCTTGATCACATCGACCTTGACCTTGGCCGCCTTCTCGAACGCCGGTATGACGTGATCGAGCAGATCCTGAGGCGCCGCCGAATAGATCGTGACCTTTTCCTGGGCCGCGGCGGGCATGACGAGCGCAGCAACAAGCGCCAGCGCGGCCGATATCCTGTGCATTGTCTTCATTCGAATTCTCCTGGCGATTGTTTCAACGAAAGGAATCCGCAAGCTTCTGAGACCCGGCTCCAGGCCAGAGCAGACTTGGATAGGTGTCGGCTGCGATCAGGGCAAGAATGTTCCGAATGCTCTTGGGCTTGTCGTGCGGATACGTGAGCCCGAACCATTGGGCTTCGGTCGGCAGAATCCGGCAATCCGCCCGGCCTGTGCGCACCAGTGTATCGATGACGCTCGGGATAAAACACTCGGCTTGGGCGTCGTTGCCGCGCTCACCGAGGAACGCGACAAGGTGCTGGCGCATTTGGTCGAAGATCGCGGGGGTAAACCCCCAGAAGTTCATCGATGCCACGGCCTGAGTCGGGATCTCGACGCGCTCACGCCGAAGGTTGAGTCCGTCACAGCGTCCATCGGCGCGCCGGGCGATGTCGAAATGTTCCTCGACGGCCGACAACATGCCCCGCTCGCCCACGCAGATCCCGCGGTTGACGCCGCCGCCGTCCGACAGCGTGTGGCAGAGCGCGTAACCCGCCATGCAGTAGTGGTCCTTGTCCGCAGGGCGGGCATTCGACGTGCGGAAGAACTCGCCGACCTGGCGGTACGCATCCTGGCCGTAGAAATCATCGGCATTGATCACGGCAAACGGCTCGTGGATCGCATCGCGGGCGGCGAGAACGGCGTGCAGGGTGCCCCAGGGCTTGACGCGCCCGCGTGGCACCGCGAAGCCGGCAGGCAGGTCGTCGAGATGCTGCTGGACGCAGTCGACGCGAAGCTTGCCGCCATAGCGGGATTGCGCGCGCGCGCGGAAGGCCTTGGTCAGATCTTCTCGAATGACGAACACGACGCGTCCGAATCCGGCCCGGTGCGCATCGAACACCGCGTAGTCGAGCAGGGTCTCGCCATTCGGCCCCATCGGCTCGCACTGCTTGAGGCCGCCGAAGCGGCTGCCCATGCCGGCGGCAAGAACGAGCAGCGTGGGTGCGCCTGCTGCCATGTCAGATCTTCAGTCCGAGCCCGAGGAGCGCTTCAAAGACAACCGTATCGATGTCTTGCAAGGAACACCCCGAAACCATATAGTTAACATAATATACATTGTCATGCGCTACAGACCATTGAACCAACGACGCGTCAGCGTTGCGGCGCTTCAAGCCTGGGCAGCAGGAAGTCGCGCCCGGACAGCTTGGCAAAGTCGGTCGCGTCGAGGTCACGGTCGTTGCGCAGTCGCTTGTTCGCACCGCGAGCCAGCAACAGATCGACGCTGCGTTCGGCCCCATAGCGCGCAGCCATCATCAACGGCGTGCTCCGGTCCGGGCTCAGCGCATCGATCGGCGCGCCGCGGTCCAGCAGCATGGCCACGATCTTCGGTTCAGGGCCCGTGGCGGCGTAATGCAGCGGCGACCAACCATCCCGGTGTACCTTGGCGCCACGTTCGATCAACCGTCGCGCCCAGTCGATCTCGCCGCGCAAGGCGGCCATCATCAGCGGCGATTCGCCATGGGCATTGATCGCGTTGACATCCAGCGATTGGTGGGCCCACAGCGCCTTGGCCACCCGCGGTGACTGATCGCGAAGCGCCAGGTGCAATGCCGTCTGGCCCTCCGGATTGCGCGAATTGGGATCCAAGCCGCGCTGCAGCAATGCCGCAACAGCGTCACCGTCGTCCCGGTTCACAGCCTGAAAGAAATCCTCGTAGGCGCCGGCACTCGAGACAGAAATACCAGCCGTGATAAATAGATATATAAGATATCTAAAGTATTTTGTCATGTGTATGGCCGGAAAAGACGATCGAAATTGGCGCTCGTCGCCTGGGCGACTGCGGCCTGCGACAACTGCTTGAGCTCTGCCACCTGCTTCGCAACCCACGGCACATACGCCGGCTGGTTGACCTTGCCGCGGTGTGGTGCAGGCGCCAGGT
>Ga0315287_10001618_pt1 | contig 20959 bp, 20 predicted proteins | sample YL17G11_0_MG_FD_205037 | JGI IMG/M metagenome (GOLD analysis project Ga0315287, IMG submission 205037) | Sediment microbial communities from Yellowstone Lake, YNP, Wyoming, USA - YL17G11_0 | ecosystem: Environmental > Aquatic > Freshwater > Lake > Sediment | place: USA: Wyoming | collected...
CATTTGATACTACTGAGGACAGTTTCTGCGACCAGCGGCCTGATCCTGCCCTTCAGCTTTTATATATATCTCTTCGAAAGAATGTTGCGACACAGTCTCTCAAGGGAGGGGATAGGTTTTTTTTATTGAGGCTAAATATTCTTCAACTTCGCGCCAGATCACCAGTCCCTCGATGGCGCCGATCTTGGTGGTTGACAGCCCGGCGAACGCGTTGACAAAGCTGACCGCTTTCATCATCTCGATTTTTTCGGGAGGGATGGTCTCGAATTTCAGCATCCAAGCGATCATGCCCGCCACGAAGGCGTCCCCCGCGCCCGTGGTGTCCACCGGGTCGAACTTGAAACCCGGCACCGTGCCCTGGCAATACCTGGTCGCGAAAAACGCGCCCTTTGGCCCGAGCGTGACCAGCACCATCTTCACCCCGTTCTCAATCAGCAGTTCCGCGCCTTTCTCAAGATCCTTGGTGTAGGTCAGAAATTCCAGTTCCTCCTCGTTGACCTTGACCAGGTCCGACTGGGGCAGGACCAGCCATGCGTATTTTTTCAACAGCTCGCGGTCGTGCCAGAGATGAAACCTCAGGTTGGGGTCAAAGCTGATCCTCGCGCCCGCCTTTTTGGCCAGCTCAAGCGCCTTAAAGGTCGCGGAGCGCGCCGGCTCCAGAGAGAGCGAGATGGTGCCGAGATGAAAGACCTTCACGCCCTCAAAATCTTTTGCGCTGATCTCCGCAGGCTCAAGGTTTCGGTCCGCGCCCGGGGTTCCGTAAAAGAAAAAGCTAGGCTTCTTGTCCTCGTCCAGCGCCACAAACACCAGGGCCGTGAGGTGCTGGTCCGTGGTCTTGACCAGCGAGATGTCCACCGACTCCTTTTTCAAGAAGTCGAGCATCATCTGGCCGAAGGGGTCCGCGCCCACCTTGGTGATCAAACCCACGCTCACGCCCAGGCGCGCCAGCCCCACCGCCACATTGCACACCGCGCCCCCCGGCGCCACATGGAACGCCCCGGAGTCCTTGATCGTTTTTCCGGGCGAGCCGGAAATCATGTCCACCAGCGCCTCGCCCAGGCATAAAACATCAGGCATGTCATGATTTTATCATCAACCGCTTTTGTTGCTAAAAGCCGGAGCAGGGACTAAGCTATTTTGCGGAGGTGGCCAATGAGAAAGGTTAAAGTCAAGGAATTGAGTCTGGAAAATTTTCAAGCTTTTGGGACTTTCGCGGCCATGGTCAACCCCAAAAATTATCATTTCGGGGAGCCGCCCATCGAGTTCTACCGCGACATGCTCCAACTGAATTTGGGCGAGACTGCGGCGTCCTTTTCAATCTGCAAGGTCTCCAAGCGGCCCCTGGTCGTGGACAAGTCCGAATTCCACTCCGGAACCGGCGAAGGCATTCTTCCCCTGGACAGCGACATCCTCATCCACTGCGGACCCGCGACCCGGCCCGGGGTTTTTCCCGCGGAACTGATCGAAATTTTCCGCGTGCCCAGGCTGACCATGGTCTCGCTCAAGCCCGGGGTCTGGCACCACGCGCCCTTTGCCCACAAGTCCGACTTTGCCAACGTCCTGATCGTGCTCCCCGAGCGGACCTATGCCAACGACTGCACGGTTCTCGAACTGGGCGAGGACCAAAAAATCGAAATCAAATAAGTTGCAAGCTGTCTCCTTGACGCCGCAATATTTTGCAAGATAATTAAGGTCAAATGAGGCCGTGCAGCGCCAGGATTCATTTGGACCGGCTCCAGGCCAATTTCCGGGAGATCAAGGCGTTGGCCGGGGCGAATGTGGAGTTGTTCCCGGTGGTCAAGGCCGACGCCTACGGCCACGGCGCGATCCAATGCGCCAAGGCGCTCCTGGCTGAAGGCGCGCGCACCTTCAGCGTGGCGTGCGTTGAAGAGGCGCTCGAGATAATAGAATCCGGCGTGCTGGCGCGCTTCATTCTTTTAAGCGGCGTTTTCCCGGGAGAGGAAAAAGAAGTCCTGCAGTACGGCTTGATCCCGGTGCTCAGCGACCTGGAGACCGCGCAGACCCTCTCAATTGCGGCCAGGCGCCAGAACAAGAAGGTCAAGGTCCACCTCAAGGTCGACACGGGCATGGGACGGCTGGGGGTGCTTCCGGAAAGTTTCTCCGAGCTTTACAACGGGGTCCGGGGCCTGGAGGGACTTGAGGTCGAGGGCGTGCTCAGCCACCTGGCGTGCTCGGACTCGCTCAAGGAAAAAGACGTCAAGTTCACCGAAAAGCAGGTGCAGGATTTCCAGGTGATCCAGAAAGCCCTGGGCAATCAGGACCCGGGCATCCGCTATTTCCATCTGGCGCAGAGCGCGGGGCTGATAAAATACCCGGAGTCGTATTTCAACTCCAGCCGGCCCGGCCTGATCCTTTACGGCGCCAGCCCGTTTTATCCATCCGACCCTGGAGTGTCTGGCCCCAAGGTGGACCCGGTGATGAGCCTGGTCAGCAAGGTATGCCTGCTCAAGACCGTGCCCCAGGGTTCGTCCATTTCCTACGGCGCAACCACGGTGCTCAAAAGAAAAAGCCGGGTGGGAGTGGTCTCAATCGGGTATGCGGACGGTATCCCGCGCTCGGTCCCGGCCGGGTTCCATTTCATGGTCAAGGGAAAGGCCGCGCCTCTGCTGGGCGTGGTCACCATGGACCTGATCATGGTCGACCTGACCGAGGTCCCGGAGGCCAAGGCCGGGGACGAGGTGATCATTTTTGGAAAAGAGGATGAGGGAGAGGTGAGCGTGTCCGCGCTCGCGCACGCCGGCCGCACCATATCCTACGAGATTATCACCCGGCTGGGAAAAAGGGTTAAGAGAGAGTATGGCAATGCGCAATGAAGGTACTCTAAGCGGCGCGGCTTGTGTGGCGTCGCGCCTGACTTGTCCGCCGTAGTCTTGACGGAGGCGGAAGGTCGCTCGCACATTTAAGATAAAAAGATTATTTATTCGATGATTATGGCTTCAGTCGGGCAGCTCTCCACGGCTTCCTTGGCGCACTCCTCCTGGTCAGCCGGGACCACCGGAACCTTCACCACCGCGACATCGTCGCCCATTTCAAAGACATCCGGGCAGGTGTCCGAGCAAAGCTCGCATGCGGTGCAGTCATCCTTGTTTATCTTTACCTTCATCTTAAAACCTCCCCAAAATTGGTAGAAAAGAAAATAACTTTTTTCGGATTCATTGTCAAGACCAAGATGCAGACCGCTTCAGGTGATTGCTATTTTACCCTTCTGCCTTCCTTGCGGATGCGGGGGACATCTATCTGTTCCGGGATGATTTCATGGGGGATTCCCCGCTCCTTGGCGACGTTGATAAGGAAGCTGAAATGGTCCTTGTCCTTCAGGCCCAGGTTCTTCATCAAGCCCGCGATGTTGGGATTGGAAACCGTGATCGCCTTTTTGAAATGGAGCTCGGCCGCGCTTTTTTCGCAATCAATGGCAAAAATAATCGCCTGGTCCGGGGTAATCGGCTGGTCGGCCTTCATGATTTCATCGATTTTGGCCAGCATTTCCGACAGGCCGGAAACGTCAATGCTGATTTCCTTGAATTCGCCCCGGTTGCGCAGCACCAGTTTCTTCTCAAATTTGACAATCTCCCGGTGCGATTCCTCGTCCTGGCCCAGCTTCCGGAACATCTCGGACACTTCCGCAGGGGCAAAATCCTTGCCGAACCGGTCGTACACCTCCGCGAGCTTGCCTTCAAGGCTCTCAGACATATTCAAAAACTTCAAAATGTCCATAACCGCCTCCTCCTTCAAATTGTGGCAGAAAACTATATCAAGTATATGCACTCTTTCCGCTTATGCCACCAGTTCCCTGCTTTTTCCCTTGCTATCGTCAACAACCAGCGCAACAAGTATTTTGCGGACAAGGGCAAACCCGCTATGATTAATATCTAAGGGGGTGCAGCATGGCACATAAAACCAAAACCGCAAGAGAGAAGATGCTGACGGACCACGGTCTGCCCAAGGTGGTGAATGTCCCTCCTCGGATGCAGGCCCGGTTCGGCAAAGGGAAAATGGTTGTGCCCGGCCCCATGACCGTGGACGCGATTATAAAAAAAGTAAAGAAAGGCCGGCTGGTCACGCCCAAGTTGATCAGGGCGACATTGGCCCGGGATTTCAAGGCCGACACCTGCTGCCCGCTGACCACGGGGATCTTCATCCGGCTCTCCGCGGAGGCCGCGATTGAGGACCACGAAGCGGGGAAGAAAAACATCACGCCCTATTGGCGGGTGGTCACGGACGAGGGCGGCTTGATCGAAAAATTCCCGGGCGGGGTTTCAGACCACGCGAGAATCCTCCAGAAAGAGGGCCTTGACATCGTAACCATCCGGGGCAGGAAGCGGGTGAAGGATTTCGGGAAGTTTTTGGCGGAGTTGTGAAGACGAATTGACATCAGTGATCCGGAAATATTTTCAGATTTACCGCAAAGGCGCAAAGAACGCAGAGAAATATCATTTGTTTCCTAGCAAAAGAAATCTTTCTTTCGTATCCCTGATGTCCCTTTGCGCGCTTGGCGTTCTTTGCGGTGAAAAGAATTTTCAGAATATTCAACACTATTCTTGATGTCGCCTGGCGGAAAAAACTGCTTGCTTGAAATTTTTATATTGGCTCAGCTGTTGAAGGCTGGCAACCGTGGGCGGGATCATGAGCAGGTCCGCGCAAGCCCACCTTTCAACCGCTTTCTTGGGAGCGATCCAAAGCTCCTTGTCCACCTCTTCAGCAAATCCCTTCGGCGATTGTCCCTTGGGGATTTCGGCCAGGAAGAACTGGGTGTCAAACCTTTTGGGGCTGAATTCCGGGGTGATCCAGTGCGCGAACCAGAACAAACGGTCAAGGTCGAAATAGAGGTCGAGCTCGCAGAGCATCTCCACAAAGCTCATCTTGCCGTCGTGGATTCCAGGCCGGATTTTTGCCAGCAATTTTTTCATTTTCGCGTCGGGCGTGAAAGGTTTTCCGCTCTTCGCGCACGCGATCAGCACCCCGGCCTCTTCAAACGCTTCCCGGATCGCGGCCGCATAATAGCCCAGCTTTTCCGCGGATGGTTCTTGGGAGTCAACCTCATCCGCCCGGGCATCGATGTCCCGGGAAAGCATCCGGGCGAGCGCGGCTTTGGAAAAGTCGGATTTGTCCCTCCTCCCGCCCGGAAAAACAAAATGGCCGGCCAGGAAATTCAAGCCCGGATGGCGCCTGGTCAGATAGACTTCCAGCGTTTTTTTCTGCCGCACCAGGAGCAGGGTGGCCGCGGGCAGGGGAGTTACCGGCGCCAATCACGCCTCCGCCATATTGTAGGGGCGAGGCTTGCCTCGCCCGACTTGGCAGTGAGGATGGCGACCATTACCAATCACGCCTCCGGCGCGGAGCAGAAATCAATGCCCAGGGCGCGCGCGGCCATGACCATCTCGCCCTTGGGGTCCACCAGTTTTTGTTTCCCAACCGCGTCCTCAATCCGAACCGATTCGATGTTCCTGCCATGAAGGCACACCATCTTCCCGAATTCACCCTTGCCCAGAAGGTTCACCGCCTCCACACCAAACCTGCTCGCAAGGTTGCGGTCAAAGGGCGTGGGAATGCCCCCGCGCTGGATGTGGCCGAGCACGGTCACGCGCGTCTCCTTCCCGGTAAGTTTTTCCACCTCGTCAGCCACGCGCTGGGCCGCTCCGCCCAAGCGCGGCAGCGACCAGGCCTGGTCACATTGTTTCATAACGCTCATATCGCCGCCCACGGGCTTTGCGCCCTCGGCCACCACCACGATGCTGAACTTCATGCCGTATTGATCGCGGCGCTCGATCTTGGCCGCCAGCTTGTCGATGTAATAGGGGATCTCCGGGATCAGGATCGCGTCCGCGCCACCGGCTATCCCCGAGTAAAGCGCGATCCAGCCCGCGTCCCGGCCCATCACCTCCACGAACATCACGCGGTGGTGGGACTCCGCGGTGGTGTGCAGCTTGTCAATGGCCTCGGTCGCGGTGATCACCGCGGTCTCAAACCCGAATGTGACATCGGTGGCGGAGAGGTCGTTGTCTATGGTCTTGGGCACGCCCACCATTTTCATCCCGCACTGGTCCTGGAGGTCCTTGCCGATCTTGAGGGTGCCGTCCCCCCCGATCACCACCAGCGCGTCCAGCTTGTGGCTGTTATAAATTTTACAGGCCTGCCGGCTCAGGTCTTCGGTGACCTTTTGGTTGTTTTTCAAATAGGTCATCTTGAAGGGGTTGGCGCGGTTGGAACTGCCGAGCATGGTGCCGCCCTTGGTCAGGATGCCGTGCACCGGCTCGTAACCAAGCGGGATGAACCGGTCAAACACCAGGCCCTCATAGCCGTCCTCAATGCCGAACACCTCCATCCCGAAATTCTTGATCGCGGTCTTGACCACCGCCCGGATCACCGCGTTCAGGCCCGGGCAGTCGCCGCCCCCGGTCAATACTCCGATCCTTTTTACCTGGCTCATTTTTTATTCTCCTGAATTTTATTTCCGCCGGCAGTCCTGAAGCCCCGGCAATAGACATACATCTCCCGGCTGTTGGGCCGCGAGCTTTTGGGCTTGGTCGCGCTCACGCTTTTGAATTTTTCCGAAAGCGCCTTGCAGAACTCATCGAACCCTTCGCCCTGGAAAGCCTTGATTAGAAATGCGCCTCCCGGCTTGAGCAGGCATCCCGCGAATTTATAGGCGCGCTCGCAGAGCGCAATGCTTTTCGCGCTGTCCGCGCTCTTGTTCCCGATCAGGTCCGGCGCCAGGTCTGAGAGGACCAGGTCGAACGCGCGGTATTCAGTGCAAAGCCTGGCCGGCTCGAGCATGAAAATGTCGGACTGGATGAAAACTTCGTTGGCGCGGAGCGACCTTGCCAGTTGGCTCCGGTCGATTCCCAGGACCAGTCCCGAGGCGCCGACTTTTTCCGAGCAGTATTTCATCCAGCTCCCGGGCGCGGCCCCCAGGTCCAGGACGCGCATGCCCGGCTTGAGCAGATGGTATTTTTGGTCCAGCTCTTCAAGCTTGAACACCGAGCGCGCGGGAAATCCCTGCTCTTTGGCCTTGCGGCTGTAATGGTCGGGCTTGGAGTAGTCCGGCTTTTTCATCAACTTGATAATAAGTCAGTGCGATGTAAAGCTCAAGCATGGAAATCGGGACTAAAGTCCCTCGCACATCAAGGCGGAAGCCCCTCGCACATTAATGCAAAAACAGGAGTTAACAGTATGCTTAAAAAAATCATTGCGGCAATAATTTTTTTGGCTGCGGCAGTCTCAAGCGGCGCGCTCCGGGCGGATGAGTTGTTCTGGAGGCTGATCGCGCCCCCCAAGTTCCACGAGGAGATAATTTTCCATAAACCGGTCCTGGACGGGCAGGGCAAGCTTCTTCCCTGGACCGATTACGACCATCTCATCCGCCTCGCAATGGGCTTCATCGAGGACTGCCCGCGTGACAAGGTCACCGGGCTTCCCTGGTACGAGCAGTATTGCGACTTCCGCTATGAAAACATGGAACCGGATCGCTGGCCGCACAACCCCGCGGGACTTTACGGCATGATGGTCGAGACCGTCACCCGCTATTACGGCTACACCGGGGAGAGGAAATGGATCGAGCTTGCCCGCCACCCGCTCGACCACTTGATCGCGGAGTCCACCCCTCAAAATTACGCCTGGCCGGGAGTGCCCTATGCCAGCGCTGACAATTCCGGGGTTTACCGGGGAGGCTCCAAGGAAAAAATTGACGGCATCGAGACGGACAAGGTCGGCCAGGCCGCGGTCGGTTATCTCCGTTTTTACAAGCTGACCGGGGAGAAAAAATATCTGGCCGAGGCTGTTCATTGCGCGGACGTGCTGGCCGCAAAAATCCGGCCCGGGGGTTCAACCCATTCTCCCTGGCCTTTTCGCCTCAATGCCCGCAACGGGAAAATTCTGGAGGAATACACCAGCGATGTGCTCTGGCCGATCGTCCTGTTTGACGAGCTGATCGCCATGGGAATGGACAAGACCGGGAGCTACAAAAAGGCGCGCGCAACCGCCTGGGGCTGGCTCTTTAAATACCCCATGAAAAACCACCGCTGGAAGGGATATTTTGAGGATGTGGTCCGGGACCCCGCGAACCTGAACCGCGACCAGTACACGCCTGGAGAGGTCGCCCGCTATCTCATGCGCCATCCCGAGCTGGACCCGAATTGGAAGAAAGACGTGCCCGCGCTCCTTGCCTGGATAAAAAAAACGCTCGGAGACGACCGCAAGAAATGGCTGGGCGCAACCGCAATCCGCGAGCAGCGCTTCTGCATGCAACTCGCCTCAAGCCACACCGCGAGATACGCCTCGCTCAACGCGATGTGGTACGCGCTCTCCGGAGAGGCTTCATACCAGGAAGAGGCCCTGCGCAGTTTTGCGTTTGCGAGTTATCTGGCGCGCGAAGACGGGATCGTGGCGTTCAGCCTGGTTGACCAGGATGTCTGGTTCTCGGACGGATACTTCGACTATGTGCCGCATTTCATAGACGGCATGGCCGCGCTCCCGGAACTCGCGCCCAAGGACCAGGACCATCTCCTGTCCTCAACTTCCATCATCACCAGGATTGCTTATCTGCCGGGTAAAATTTCATACCAGGCCTTTGACCCGGAGGGCGTGGAAATCTTGCGGTTGAGTTTTGCGCCGTCCAGGGTCAGCGCCACGGCAGGGACCGCAGAATATAGTTTTGACCCGGTCTTGAAAGTGCTCCGCGTCCAACGCAGGGGGTCAAAGGAAATTTTGATTCAATGAAAAACGCTGTTTCGCGGGTCCTTTTCACAAATTGATTTTCAGACAAGGTCTGATATTCTAAAAAAATGGCGGAAATCATAACAGAGCCGGCTGCTCCCGCATTTTCAGGCGGCTTTGAATCCACGCCCTTTGCCAAGATATTCTATCAACTGGTCCGCGAAAAGAAAACCGGGTTTTTGGACATTTACACCCAGGCGCCCCCGGAGGGCAAAGTTATAAAGCGCCTGGTCATGCATTCGGGTTCAGCTTTTTATGTCCAGGGCGGCGCCGCCGAGGAAACCCTGGCCCGGATTCTGGTGGCCAAGGGCCGGCTGACTGAGGAGAAGTACCAGGCGCTGAAGGACCAGGCGACCGGCGATTACAAGAAGCTGGATGAGCTCGCCCCGGCCGAGGCGGGCTTGAACGGCCAGGAACTCGCGGACCTTTATCAATACCAGACCGAGCTTAAAATTGAAAACTGCTTCGCCCTGGTCCGGGGCTATTACATTTTCCGGGACAGCGATGCGGAAGGCCTCCAGAAATTTCTGCTCATGCAGGTCAAGCCGGAAAAAGTCATGTTCGAAGGAGTGGCCCGGCATTACCCAAAGGCCAGGGTCGGAAAGGAGTTCGCGGGGATTGAGAAAAAGACTTTCAAGGCCGGGCCGGACCTGGTCTCGAGCATCAATTCCTTCGGCCTGGGCCCCAAGGAACAGCGCTGGCTGCGCGCTCTGGGCAAGGAATTCATCTTTGGCAGCGCGGCGCAGCAGTCCGGCATGAAGTCCGAGGATGGCGGCCGCATCCTGCTCTCGCTCTACCTTGCCGGGTATCTGGAGTTGCCGCCGGACCAGGAAGATTTCCCGCTCGGGAAGGCTTATGCCGATGGTTTTGCCCGCGAGAAGAAGGCGGAAGAGAAGAAGCAGGCGGCTGACAAGAAAGTTGAAGAGAAGAAGGAGGAGGCCAGGAAGGAAGTAAAGAAGGAAGAGCCCAAGCTTCCGATTGAAGAAATGCTGGACAAGGACATGGGCAACGACGAACTGCTGGAAGAGATCGACAAGATGCTCGCGAAAATCCGCCAGAAAGAGACCACCTTCTTCGACATCATGGGCGTGACCCAGCAGACGTCGCCCACTCAGATCAAAAAAATATATTTCAAAATGGCCAAGGTTTTCCACCCCGACGCCAAGCCCGACCTCTACAAGGGTGTGGTGCGGGACAAGGTGGAAGACCTGTTCACCAAGATCGGCGAGGCTTACAACACTCTCACGGACGGGGAACTGCGCAAGCAATACACGGACCGGCTGAAGTCCACGGTCAGCGACGAGGAAATGGAAAAGGCCAACAAGGTTATCCAGGCGGAGATGGAATTCCAGAAGGCGACCATCGACATCCGGCGCGGCTCGTACAAGGAGGCGCTGGCTTCTTTGGACAAAGCGGCCAGCCTGGTGCCGGACGAGCCGGAATACAAGATTTATCAGGGCTACTGCATATTCAAGACCCAGGGCCTGACCGCGGCCACCAAGGCGACCAGGATGATTGAAGAGGCCCTTAAAGACCGGCCCAAGGTGGCGGAGGGCTGGTTTTATCTGGGCGTGATCAACCGGGTCCACGGCGAGCTGGAAAAGGCGCGCGTCTATTTCCAGAAGACGCTCGACCTGGACAAATACCATCAGGAGGCGCAGCGGGAACTGCGCGTGGTGGATATGAAACTGGCGGAAGAGCCGAAAAAAGGCAAAAAGAAGAAGTAGCTTGCCGGAACAAATCACCATTATTTCGGAAAACCGCTGCTCCCTGAGCCGGGGCCTGATCGCGGAGCACGGCTTCTCGGCGCTGATCGAGCTGGAAGGCTATAAGCTCCTATTTGACGCCGGCCAGGGGCTGGCCATCAGGCAGAACCAGGCGTTGCTCGGCTACGACCTTTCTCAGATCGACGCCCTGGCCCTGAGTCACGGACATTTCGACCACACCGGGGGCGTCGCCTTTGTGCTGGAGAAAAATCCCGGCCTGAAAATTTATCTCCACCCCGCGGCCCTGCTCCGGCGCAAAATAAAAAAGGAATTGGGCGGCAAGCTGATCGAGATTGAGATCGGCCTGCCAATTTCCAAAAAAGAAATTGAAGACAAAGGCGCAAAGTTTATTTATGTTGAAGGACCTTTGGAGCTAGCGTCCGGCCGGATACTGCTCAGCGGCCCGATCCCTTTTAAGGTCGACTTTGAAAAACCGGAGCCGGGGTTCTTCATTGAAAAAGGCGGCCAATTTATAGAAGACGATTTCCCGGACGACCTGGCGATTGCGGTGAAAGGGAAAAACGGGACCAGCGTGGTCCTGGGCTGCGCCCACCGCGGGGCCGTCAACACCCTGGCCCGGATTGATGAAATCTGGGGACTGAAGCAACTCGACCTGCTCATGGGCGGCACCCATCTGATCAGCACCGGTCCGGACCAGGTGGACCGCACCATTGAGGAAATCGCGCGTCTGAACCCCCGACGGGTCGCCCTGGGGCATTGCACCGGAGACGCCGCGATATTTAAAGTTGTGGACCGTTTCAAGGACCGCTATCTTATCCCGGCCAGCGGTTTGAGGATCCCCCTGTAATTTATTTGCCCTCCGGATTTGGTCTTACATACAGGCTGAATTTGCCGTGCCTGGGGAATTCATGAAAATTGACATCGAGTCTTTGATAATTCCTGTTTTGGGCGTATTTCAACATCAGCGCGTCAAAACCGGTGTCTGAGACGAGCATCGCTCTCGGGGGTTCCCGGTCAAGGATGTCGGATATTTTATTGGGGGAAGCATACACCAGCTCGCTTTGATATTTTGCCGGGATCATGTCTCCAATCTCATAAATGAACGGCCCGGTGGCCAGCTCGTTGTAGATGGTCAGATCCGACTCCAGCACAAAGACCGGGAACAGAGTGGCGATCTTGTCGTCTTCCGACCAGTCTTTGATGCTCTTGCGGATTTCAATGGCAATGTCGTGCACCCGGATCGAAGTCAGGCCGTCAAAGTCGGCGAATAAATCCCGGGCGGATTTAAAGCCGGGCGCCTGCAGGAATATGGTGAGTACGAGCACTGCGATGAAAAACATGGCGCTCAAATATTTTCCCGGCCTTTTCATCCGGGCCTGGCAGTAGGCGATGAGGATGAGGGTGAAGGGCACGGGCATGGCGTAATACTGGCGCCACATGGGGGTCGGAAAAAAAACCAGCCCCCATAATATGGCAATGGACAAGAGCGTGAACATCGGTTCCATGGGCAGGTTTTTGAACTTTTCAGGCTTGTAATATTTATTTCCGATGATGAGGATGATGAGGAGCGCGAGCGCCCCGGCGGTCATCAGGCTGATCTCCGGGTAATTTACGAACATTTCCAGCCAATATGACAGTTTTTGGGGGAAGCTCATCCTGGGATAATTTCCCAGCATCCGGTGGTGTTCGGTGATCAGCCGGTGATAGATGAAGTTATTGAAGATGAAATTGTTGAACGCGACGCTCAGGTAATATATGGTAGGCACCTGGCCGGCCAGCATCCCGGCCGCCAGAGGCAGTTCCACTTTTTTTATGCGGCCGGCAATGCCCAGGGACCGAGGATATAAAATGCCGGTGATGACAAAGGCCGCGCCCAGCGGAGCGTATAGGGACCGGGCGCCCGCGGCCGCTGAGAAAAAGAAACCGCTCAGCGCGATCAGCCATATTTGTTGCCTTGACTCGGACACTCCAATGATGAAAAAATAATAGGCGATGAGCGCGAATGCGAAAGGCATCATGTAGTTTGAAGATTCCATCATGATGAACATCACGAAATTGTTCAGGCACAAGAGGACCGCGAGCAGCAGGGAGAGATAAAAACTTTTGGAGAACCGGAACGAGGCCAGGAAAACGACGAGCGCGGAGACCAGCGTGAAAAAAAAGGTGAAGCATCTCCCGGCCAAAAGGTAATGGGTGGTCCCGGTCAGCTGGTAGAAAATCCCGTAAATGATCGGCAGCCAGGGCATGTGCACATAGCAGAAATCCTGGTACATGCTGAAATGCCGCCAGAGCACGGCCTGGGTGATGTAATCGTGCTCGTTGTAATTGACCGGGGCGTTGATTGTGAAATAGAACAGGAATATTGAAAGCGGGACAAAGACCAGGGCGGCTGCCGTTGTTTTGATAATCCGCGCACCATTTATTTTAAATTTATTATTCTTGTCTTTTTTAACTTTCCCCGCCCTTGATGGGAGGGGATTAAGGGGAGGGTGATTATTTTCTGTCAATCAAATCACCCCCACCCTGGCCCTCCCCCATCCCAGGGGGAGGGAAATTTGAGTGAGACCGCAAATAATTTAGTGCTCTCTTTGAAATTTTCGGTCTTGTGATATTCAAATCATTTTCCCCAAAACCCGGAAACGCCGCGGTCTCTTTCCATCCGCCCGATCATTTTATCACGGAGCAGGGCGTCGTGAAATATTTCGTTTTTCGCTCCCGGGAAATCGTGGATGCGCAGGAGGTAATCTATGCTCGCCACCTTGTAATTCTTTCCGGCCGTGATTCTCGGCCCGCGCGAAAAATAAAAGCCGCGCAGGGATTTTACGCGCAGCAGATCGGCGCCCTCCATTTCAAAGCTGGCGAGCCGGTCGTTGAAAGGCATGACATCATAGACGTCCGCGACCGTGACCTCGCCCCGGTAAATGCTGCTCCGCACGCCCCCGGAATTGATGATGCCGAAGTCCGCGCCGGTCTCCGCCTTCAGCAACTCCGCCATCCAGAAACCCAGGTAAATCCTGTTGACGGTAAGCCAGTTCTTGCCGATCACCTTGTCCAGGCCGGGCGGCAGGCTCTTGGACTCCTGCTCAATCACCTGTTTTACCGCGCCGTCTTCCGGGATATCGCGGGTGATGTTGATCAGATGACCTTTGAAGCTGTAGGCCTTTTTATTCGAGGAGTCCCAGAAAAAATCCACCCGGCCCAAATAATAACCGTTGTCCCCGGCCTGGGCGATGTTGACCTTGTTCGCGACCTTCAGACCCTTGATCTTGACCTCGCTGTGCCCGCCGACGATCAAGGGGATGCCGCTGATGCGATAAGCAAGACCGATGTCCTCGCCGATGCCCTGGTGAGAAAGCAAAACAATCACATCCGCCTGTCCTGCGATTTGCGCCTGGACCCTGCGCAGTTCGCTTTCCGGGGCCAGGAACTTGAGCCCATCGATCCCGGACTGGTCCACCAGGTTGGTGGTCTTGGGGTTGGCGATCCCGATCACGGCCAGGCGCATCCCGGCCAGGTTGAAAATTTTATACTCGGCCGCGAAAGCCTTGCCCTGCTCGTCCCGGATGTTGCAGGCCAGGATCGGGAACCGCGCCAGGGACATGTATTTGCGGGCCTGGTCTTTGCCCAGGTCGAACTCGTGGTTGCCGAACACCATGGCGTCGTATCCCGAGGCGTTCATCACCTTGAAGACCGCCTCTCCCTTGGTCTCGGTGGTGAAGGCCGTGCCCACCGCGGCGTCGCCCGCGTCCAGGAGTATGGTGTTGGGATTTTCGGCGCGGACCTTTTTAACTTCAGAGGCGATCCGGGCCAGGCCGCCCCTTCCGTTTCGCTCGGTCTTAATCCGCCCGCTGAGGTCGTTGGTGAAAAGGATGGTGATCTTCTCAATGCCCGGGCCTTGGCTTTGGCTGCAGCAGAAAAAAAGACTTGAGGCGATGGCGGCCGCCAGGGAGATCCTGCGGACAAACTGTCTGATCTGTCTGGGCAAGTTCATTTATTCGTCTGGTTCGGGTTTTATCCCCCGGACCGGTCCCCGTTCCGGGGCCGGCAAGAAAATTTCTCCGTTCAGGAAAGCTTCTTCACGCCTTCCCGGATGCGCTTGACGCCTTCCTGGACGTTCTGCATGGAAGTGGCGTAGCTCAGCCGGATGAAGCCCTCGGCGCCGAACGCGCTGCCCGGGACCACTGCAACCTTGGAGTCATCCAGCAAGAACTCGGAGAGCGCGACCGAATCCTTGATCTCCTTGCCCGCGGCCTTCTTTCCCAGATAGGCGTTGAAGTCCGGGAACACGTAGAAAGCTCCCTCGGGCTTGTAGCAGGACACGCCCGGGATTTCTTCCAGCGCCTTCACGATCCAGTCGCGCCGCTTCTTGAACTCCGCGACCATCACCGCGATCTCGGCCTGGCTGCCGGTAAGCGCCTCCACCGCGGCCTTTTGGGCGATGGACGTGGGGTTGGAGGTGCTCTGGCTCTGCATGTTGCCCATGGCCTTGACCACTTCTTTGTCGCCCGCGGCATACCCGATCCTCCAACCGGTCATGGCGTAGCTCTTGCTCACGCCGTTGACCACGATGGTGCGGTCAAAGAGACTTTTGCTCAAGCTCGCGATGGACACGGGCTTGAACCCGTCGTAAATATTCTTCTCGTAAATCTCGTCGGAGGTGATCCAGAATTCGCCCTGCTCGAGCACGGCCTGGAGTTCTTTCAAATCCTTCTCCGGTATCCCGGCTCCGGTCGGGTTGCTCGGGGAGTTGATCACCACCAGCGCGGTCTTTTTGCTGAGCGCGGCCTCCAGGTCTTTGGCCGCGGGACGGAACCCGGTCCTGGCGCTGGTCTGGACGAACACCGGTTTGGCTCCGGCCAGGAGCCCCATGTCCGGATAGCTCACCCAGTAGGGCGCGATGATCACGATCTCGTCGCCCGGGTCGAGCACGGCCTGGAACAGGTTGTAGAGCGAGTGCTTGGCCCCGCACGAGACTATGACCTGGTCCGTGCCGTATTTCAATCCGTTCTCTTTTTCGAATTTGGCCGCCACCGCTTTTTTAAGCTCAACCGTGCCCGTGGCCGGCGTGTATTTGGTGAATCCCTGGTCCAGGGCCTTTTTGGCCGCGTCCTTGATGTGGCCCGGGGTGTCGAAGTCCGGCTCGCCCGCCCCGAAATCAATGACATCGATCCCCTGGGCCTTGAGCGCCCCGGCCTTGGCCGTGACCGCCAGTGTCGGACTGGGCTTGATCAGCTTTGCACGCTCCGATAGCTTCATTTGTGTTTGCCTCCTTGCGATTTATTTTATTTTTTTATTTTTGAGCTTTTTGACCAGCTCTTTTTCAACCAGGGGAGGGACCATGCCCTTGACGCTGCCGCCAAGGCTCGCAACCTCTTTGATCAAGCTGGCCGCGATATGGGAATAATTTCCTTCCGTCATTATGAACACCGTCTCGATTTTTCCGTTGAGCTTGCGGTTGGTGGTCGCCATGCCGATCTCGTATTCAAAGTCCGTGACATTGCGCAGCCCGCGCAGGATGATGTTCGCGCCCCGCCGGTGGACATAGTCCACCAGCAGCCCGGAGAAAGTTTCAACCCTGGCGCCCGGGATCCCTTTTACCAGCTGCCTCCAGAGCTTTACCCGTTCCTCGGTGGTGAACCAGTATTTCTTGCTGATGCTTTCCGAGACCGCGACCACCACCTCGTCGAAAATTTCAACCCCTCTTTTTACGATGTTGAGATGACCCTCGGTGGGCGGATCAAAAGAACCCGGGAAAATCGCCACGCTTTTTTTCAAGGTTTATTCACCCTCCTTTTTTATTCCCCCGCCGAACTCGTAAAAATGGACCAGGCTGTCCCCGTATTTCCTGCGGTCGTGCAGCTTGAGCGCGCCGTAGCAATCCTCAACCGGCTCACGGGTGCTGGTGCGCGCGACCACTATTGCCCCGTCTGCTAAAATACCATTTCGGGCTGTTAGTGCAAGTGTTTTGCCAGCCAGCGACTGGTCAAACGGCGGATCGATGAACGCCAGGTGGAATTTCGCGCCCAGGACCGAAAGCTGGCTGATCGCGGCGCCCGCCTTCTTGACCATCACGTCCCCGCGCTCCTTGCAGCCGAGCCGGAAAAGGTTGTCCTTGATCAGTTCCCCGGACTTGCGGCTCTGGTCGACAAACACCACGCCCGCGGCCCCGCGCGAAATAGCCTCGATGCCCAGGGAGCCGCTCCCGGCGAACAGGTCGAGCACCACCGCGCCCGACAGGTCCATGGGCAGGATGTCGAAGATCGCGGTCTTGACCCGGCTGGTCGCGGGACGGATCTTCCTCCCCGAGGCCATCTTCAGCCGCGTCCCCCCAAATTTTCCTGCTCTGACCTTCATTGGGGTCAGAGCTTTACTTGTAGTTTAACTGCATTATTTTCTGTTTAAGCTCCTTCGCCTTGTTCATTTTTTCAATAAGCCGCTTTATGCCGATTGATACGGTTGGAGTGCTGACCTTCAATATTTTGCTGACATCAAATACCCGCATCCCGCAATTTTCCACCAGATGATAATATGCCGCCAAGCGGGGTGGAAAATTCCTGTGCTTGCAAAGCAGGTCCTCAACATTAACCCCAAAAACTTCAGCAACCCGATTTAGCTCAATTTCCGGAACATACTCGCGTTTTTGCGCAGAAGTATATTCGGGGACATCTTCATGCCGTCCACCGGGTTTGAACTTCCGGGTTATCGCCCGCAGCTGCTCCCGCGTCCCTATGATTATCCCGCTTTTCAACTGCTCTGCGAACTTTGGTTTTTTGCCAATGAATGCTATGCTCTCGCGCCGGTATCGCCGGTGGCGCGAGAACTTTGCGCCATAATTCATGAGAATTTCATCCCGTCTAAGCCACTCAAACCGAGATCGCTTATTTATGTAATCCCGATAGCTTGACCATTCATACTGAGCGGGGTCCTCCACCATAGCGACCCCCTGGACGCGAACCGGATTCAAGTGGATATACATGCTAAGCTGCTGGTAGTGCAATTCGTCAAGCACCAGAACCGACTTGTACCTGCCTTGAAGCAAATGGCCGACGCGCTTATGCCGCCAATTAAAAAAACCGGTGTAAGTGCCATTAAGCCATTGCATCGCGCGGCTCAGGTTTGGCTCGGGCGTGCGCAGGAAAAGATGGTAATGGTTGTTCATCAGGCAGAAGGCGAAAATTTCAAGGTTGAAGCGCTTGGCGGCGCGGCTCAGCAAACCAAGAAAATATTTCCGGTCAACATCATCCAGAAAAATATCCTGCTTGTTGTTGCCGCGGACGCTGATGTGATAAACAGCATCAGGAAACTGTATGCGCCAAGGGCGAGCCATTTTCTATCTAACTACCAGAGTTTCCAACGTTTGTCAAGAGTTAAACTACAAGTAAAGCTCTGACCCCAATCTAGTTCTGCCGTAATCGTCCTCCATTCGCTCAATGTCGTCCTCGCCGAAATAGTCGCCCTGCTGGACTTCGATGAAGGCCAGTTTTTCCCGGCCCGGGTTTCCGATCCTATGCCAGGCGCCTTTGGGGATGTCAATTGACTGGCCCGGCTTTAGTTGTATCTCCTTGCCGTCCAGGACCACCAGCGCCTCGCCCTTGACCACCACCCAGTGCTCCCTGCGCCGGAAGTGCTTTTGATAGCTAAGCCTCTGTCCGGGCTTGACCTCAATGCGCTTTACCTTCCACGCCGGAGTCTTCTCCAGGACCTTGTACATTCCCCAGGGTCGGCAATCCTGCATTTCTTCGCTGATTTTTCGTGAAGTCTTTTTGGGCGCGGTCTTCTTCGCTTTTTTTCTTTTGGCCATCTTCTCCTCTTGTCTGCGGATTCTTCGCTTCTCTCATATTATTTTATTGAAGGGATAATTCAAGTAATCATCTAACAGGTTGTTGAAAAAGTCCAAAAATCTTCTCCCCGCCGCGGGAGAGGGTTTGGGAGAGGGGGATTGGTGAAATCAGCTATACCTCTCAAAGCCTTGCCAGATAAGGAGGAAATCCCCCTCTCTATTATTCTCCCCCGTCAAGGGGGAGAATAAATATTTTATGAAATATGAGTTTTTCAACAGCCTGCTAAACCTCGCGGCCATCGGCCAAATTCTCTTGACTTCGGTTCCAAGAAGATGGTAATTTCAAAGTGATATTTCCGGGGAGGCGAAGGATGAAAAAGGCGCTTTTAACGGTCCTGGTTTTTGCTCTTGGTCTGATCGTTGCGGGCCTGAATGCCGCGGATAAAAAAGCGGAGCCGCGTCCGGTGGGCATAAAAATTTACAGCTTTGATTTTCAGGGCAAGAAGTTGCCCGCCGCGGTCTGGTACCCGGCGGCCAAGCCCGGCGAAAAACTCTTCGACTACAACGGCGTGAACAAAGGCAGCGCCTATCTCGACGCCGAGCCCGATCGTGCCCACGGCCCTTATCCGCTGATCCTGTTCTCGCATGGCATGGCCGGGTGCGGGTTCCAGTCCGTGTTCTACACCGAGAACCTGGCGCGCGCCGGGTATGTGGTCGCGGCCACTGACCACAAGGACTCGCTGGGCTGCACCATTTCCGGCCCGCCCAAGATCACGGTCGGGAAAGCCCTGTCCGCGCTCTTCAAGTCCGGGGGCAACTTCACGAAATTGGAGCAATCCATTTTCGGAGAGGAAATGGACATGACCTACCGCTACCGGCCCAAGGAGTTTATAGCCCTGCTCGATTTTATAATCGGGCTCAACAGCACCAACCCGGAATTCAAGGGCTTGATCGATTCCAACCAGGTCGGCGTCACCGGCCATTCCCTGGGCGGGTTCACCTCGCTCGCGGTTGCGGGAGCGGTCTACGACTGTGTTGACTCTTCCAAATGGCCGGACTCTCTCTGCAAAAAACTGGATGAGCTCGACTACGAGCAGATGGAGATGGACACCGGCGTCATCTGCTGCATGGACGGGTTCAAGGGCAAAAGCGTGAGCTTCGCAGACCCGCGCATCAAGGCTTCGCTCCCGCTCAGCCCGGCGGTCATTTTCCCCAAAGACGACCTCAAGCCGGTAAAGGCGCCGGTGATGATCATCACCGGGTCCAAACGCGACATACCGCTTGAAACCATCCAGCGCGCTTATGATGAATTTTCCGGGCCCAAGTACGTGCTCAAGTTGGACAAGGTCACGCACACCACGATCGTGGATGTCACCCGGCTCGGCTTCGGCTCATTCCAGGGACTGAATCAGGAGAGAAAAGACATCTACCAAAATTTTTCGCGCGCCTTTTTCGACGGCTATCTGAAAGGAGACGCCAAATCCCTGGACTACATCAGGCATCAGAACTATCCGCTGGTGGATCTGCAAGCCCGGCCTTGAATCGCGGGCCGGGCGCAACACCCGGTTTTGGATTTTCCGCTGGAAAAATGTTAACCTTCCCGTAAGCGTTTTCAATCAAGGAGGGGCGGGAAATGAAGGCCAAATTTTTAGTCATGCTTTTTTTTCCGGGATTAATTTTTTCGATCACGGTTTTTGCAAAAACCAAAGCAGAGCTCAAGCCGGTCGGGATCAAGCTCTATCATTTTGAAATCCAGGGCCGGACCGCGCCGGCCGCGGTCTGGTACCCCGCGGCCAGGCCCGGCGACAAGCCTTTTGATTACAACCAGCAGGCTGACGGCAGCGCTTATCTGGACGCGGAGCCGGACCCTTCTTCAGGCCCATACCCCTTGATCCTGTTTTCGCACGGCTTGGGCGGGTGCGGGTTCCAGTCGGTTTTTTATGTTGAGAACCTGGTGCGGGCCGGTTACGTGGTCGCGTCCATGGACCACAAGGACGCGGCCATGTGCGTTATGGAGGGCAAGCCGAAGATCAGCGCCGGCAAGATCATGCTCGCCACCGTAAAGTCGGGCGGGGACTTGACCTCCACGGTTGTAAGCCTGTTCAAGGATTCCGTATCGGACCTTGACTTCAGATATAGGCCCAAAGACATCCAACAACTCCTGGACCGCGTGCTGGAATTGAACCAGACCGAACCCGGACTCAAAGGCCTGGTCGACCCCGACAAAATCGGAATGACCGGGCACTCCCTGGGCGGGTTCACGACCCTGGCCATCGCCGGCGCGGACTACGACTGCGCGGACCCTTCCAAATATCCGGAATCAACCTGCAAACAAGTCGATGAGATGATGGCCAACACCGACAAGCTGAAACCCAAAGACTTCAGGCTCGACGACTTGAGCAAGACCTCCTGCTGCCTCTCCCAGTTCAAGGGCCAGTATGTCAGCTTCAAAGACCCGAGGGTGGACGCCGCGCTCCCGCTCGCGCCCCCCAACTTCTTCCCGGAAGGCGCGTTCAAGGCGATCAAGATGCCGGTCATGATCATCACCGGCACCGGCAAATTTGAAGTGCCTTTCGAGCCGCTCCAGATTGGCTATGACGAATTGACCGTCCCCAAATACCTGCTCCACCTCAAGGCCGTGGACCACATGACCATCACCGATGTCGCCTATAAAATGGTCCCGGCCCGGCTAGTGCTCCCCGGGTTCCGGAGCAAGTTC
>Ga0315287_10001619_pt1 | contig 20957 bp, 17 predicted proteins | sample YL17G11_0_MG_FD_205037 | JGI IMG/M metagenome (GOLD analysis project Ga0315287, IMG submission 205037) | Sediment microbial communities from Yellowstone Lake, YNP, Wyoming, USA - YL17G11_0 | ecosystem: Environmental > Aquatic > Freshwater > Lake > Sediment | place: USA: Wyoming | collected...
CGCGTGGTCGTCTTCGTCGGCGACGGGCAGAGCGATCGCTACGCCGCCCACCACGCCGACGTCGTGTGGGCCAAGGACGCCCTCCTGGCGTGGGGCCGGGCCACCGGCCGCGACTTCCTCGCGTGGGATCGCTTCGCGGAGATCGAGGCCTGGTTCCGGGCTGGCCTTGCCGACGGACGGCTGCCGGCGACTGCGGCCGACCTCCCGGCCTGGCGGGCGACCCACCGACCGCTGCGTCCGGACTTCATCTGCGGCCCCGAGGCCTGGGAGCCGGGGCGGACGGTGCCCCGGCCGCTGGGGTAGAGGAGCGGGGGCCGCCGCGGCCCCGGCCGCTACCCCCAGCGTTCGAAGCGGGCGAACTCCTCGAAGGGGACCCAGCCGCGCTTGAGCGAGGGCGAGCGGACGTCGGGCAGCGGCCGGCCCACCGGCATGACCCCGATCGGGACGAACTCGTCGGGGATCCCCAGCTCGGCCCGCAGGGCCGCCGGGTCAAAGGCGCCGGCGAAGCCCGATGCGAGCCCGGCATCAACCGCAGCCAGCATGATCACCATCGTGGTCGCGCCGATGTCGACGAACCAGTACGGGACCGGCCACTCGATCTCGCGCCCGTCCTCGTCCACCTTGTCCGGCTCCCGGTAACGGCGGTGGTAGATCTCCTCCGCGACGCACGGGACGAACTGGGCGGCGCACTCCGAGATCCAGGGGCCCATCCCGAGGTCGGCGTACATCTCCTCGCCGCAGATGCAGGCGACGCGCCGGCGGGCCTCCGGCTCGGTCACCACGACCAGCCGCTGGCCCTGGCTGAAGCCGGCCGAGGGCGTCCGCTGGGCAAGCCGGGCGATCCCCTCGATCACGGCGGGATCGACCCCGCCCTCTTCGAAGCGCCGGACGGCCCGCCGCTTCATGACCACGTCGCGGAACTCCATCCGATCCTCCCGAGGTCTGCGTCATCGTCTCGTATGGTCCTGCTTCGCGCCCGGGTGCCCGCGCCGGCGTGACCGCCCCGCGATTCGAATCCGAGCTGCAACCCGCCCTCGGACCCCGCCCGCTGGCGCCGGGCCCCCATATCCGGTAGCATCGGAAAAACCCCCGGAGGAGCCCAGCCCGTGGCGAAGTATGTCTTTGTGACCGGAGGGGTCACATCCTCCCTCGGGAAGGGCATCACCGCCGCCAGCATCGGTCGCCTGCTCAAGGCGCGCGGCATCTCCGTCTCCGTCCTCAAGCTCGACCCCTACATCAACGTCGACCCGGGGACGATGTCGCCATACCAGCACGGCGAGGTCTTCGTCACCGACGACGGCGCCGAGACAGACCTCGACCTGGGGCACTACGAGCGGTTCATCGACGAGAACTTCTCCCAGCTCTCCAACGTGACGACCGGCCGCATCTACCAGGCCGTCATCGCCAAGGAGCGCCGGGGCGACTACCTGGGCGGCACCGTCCAGGTGATCCCCCACATCACGAACGAGATCAAGGAGCGGATCCAGCGCGTCAGCCGCGACGGCGGGGCCGACGTCGTCATCGTCGAGGTGGGCGGGACGGTCGGCGACATCGAGAGCCTCCCGTTCCTCGAGGCGATCCGCCAGATGCGCAAGGACGTCGGCCGCCAGAACGTCGTCTACGTCCACGTCACCCTGCTGCCGGCCCTCCAGGCGACCGGCGAGCTGAAGACGAAGCCGACCCAGCACTCGGTCAAGGAGCTGCGCGGGATCGGCATCCAGCCCGACGTGATCATCCTGCGCTCGGACCACCCGGTCAGCGACGAGATCCGGGAGAAGATCTCCCTCTTCACCGATGTCGCCTTCGAGGCCGTGATCCCGGCCGAGACCGCGGAGACGATCTACGAGGTCCCGCTCCTGTTCGAGGCAGCCGGCCTCGGCGACCTCCTCGTCCGCGACCTGGGCCTCGGCGCGACCGCCTCCGCGCCCGACCTCTCGGCCTGGCGCGACCTCGTGGAGCGCATCAAGCGCCCCAAGCCGGAGCTGGAGATCGCCCTCGTCGGCAAGTACATCGAGCTGCCGGACGCCTATCTCTCGGTCACCGAGTCGCTCAAGCACGCCGGCTGGGCGAACGGCGTCGACGTGAAGGTCCGCTGGGTGAGCTCCGAGACGCTCACCGAGGAGACCTTGGAGGCCGAGCTGGGGGGAGCGGCCGGGGTCCTCGTCCCCGGGGGCTTCGGCCATCGCGGGATCGAGGGGAAGGTCCTCGCCGCGCGCTGGGCGCGCGACCGCCGGATCCCGTACCTCGGCCTCTGCCTGGGGCTCCAGTGTGCCGTCATCGAGCTCGCCCGCCAGGTGACCGGCTCGCAGGACGTCAACTCGACCGAGTTCGACATGTTCACCGAGCACCCGGTCATCGACTTCATGCCGGATCAGCGCGACCTCGAGGAGAAGGGCGGCACGATGCGCCTGGGGCTCTACCCGGCGCGCCTGACGCCGGGCTCGAAGGCCCACGCGGTCTACGGCGACGAGGTCGTCTACGAGCGGCACCGCCACCGCTTCGAGGTGAACAATCGCTACCGGGCCACGCTCGAGGGCGCCGGGATGGTCCTGTCGGGCCAGTCGCCGGACGGGCGCCTCGTGGAGATCGTGGAGCTCCGCGACCACCCCTGGTTCGTGGCCAGCCAGTTCCACCCCGAGTTCAAGAGCCGGCCCGAGCGGCCCCACCCGCTCTTCGACGGCTTCGTGGCGACGGCGGTGGCGCTGCGCGACGGCCGCGAGCCGGTGCTGCGGGCGCGCGGCGGCCGGGCCGCACCGGCGGCCGCGCTGGAGGTCCCCGTCTCCGAGGCGGAGCCCGCCTGAGCCCGGGCGGTCCCGACGGGCCGCGTACACTGTCCCGAAACCCCTCGCTGCCCGTTCCTGCCCGCTCGCCCGGAGGCTCCCGATGAAGCTCTTCCTCGACACCGCCGACATCGACGAGATCCGCACCGGCATCCGCTGGGGCGTGATCGACGGGGTCACCACGAACCCCAGCCTCTACGCGAAGGTGGGCGGCTCCTACGACGACGTCCTGCGCCAGATCTGCAAGCTCACGTCCGGCCCCGTGAGCGCCGAGGTGATCGCCGACGACGTCGACGGGATGCTCGAGGAGGGCCGCCACTTCGCCGCCCTCGCCCCGAACATCGTGGTCAAGATCGCGATGTCGGAGAACGGCCTTGAGGCGATCAGCCGGCTCGCCGACGAGGGCATCAGGACGAACTGCACGCTGCTCTTCTCGGCGAACCAGGGGCTGCTGGCGGCGAAGGCCGGCGCGTCGCTGCTGTCGCCCTTCGTGGGGCGGCTCGACGACGTCAACGAGGATGGGATGACGGTGATCCGCGAGCTGGCGGACATCATCAACCTCCACGAGTACGACGCCGAGATCATCACGGCCTCCGTACGTCACCCCCGCCAGGTGACCGACGCCGCGCTCGCGGGCGCTCACATCGCCACGATCCCTTTCAAGGTCCTCAAGCAGATGGTCCACCACCCGCTGACGGACCGGGGCATCGAGCTCTTCAAGGCCGACTGGGCGAAGGCCACCGCCGAGGCGGCCGCCAAGGGCTGACCTCGACCTCTCGCGTCCAGGCCGATCCCGCGCCCTGCACCGCGGTCGCCCCGCGCGGCCGGAGCTGCACCCTGGCACCGCGGTCGCCCCGCCGCCCGCCGCCCGCCCGCCGGAGCTGCACCCGGCAACGCGGTCGGGCCGCGCCCTGCCCAGCTCTCGCCGCCCGCGCGCGAATCGGTTGCTTCATCAGCCACATCAGTAACCGACGGGGAGCCGGCCGGGTTGACGCCGGCGCAGTCCGGTGGGTGGTCACGGCGGCCGTCGGGTTGCGAGACCACCCCCGCCGATGGCCGCCGACGGTCCAAGGGTGACGGCCGACGCCCGGATCCATCTCTCGGGCACGACCTCCCTGGGTGCAGGGGCCAGGTCCGAGGCGTTGCCGACCCGCGAATCCGTTCCGTTACTGGTGGTGTTGATATCCCGGCACGGAGCGGGCGGCAGGCGCGGCAAGCACGGCGCACGGAGCGCAGCGCCGGCCGTTCACACCCGTGCCGCGCCCCGTTGACGCGACGCCGATCGTCCGCGTATGCTCCGCTCATCCCACACGCACCGCCGCCGCGGATCCGATTCCGCGCCCGTGCGCCCATCCCCTCGGTCCTCGAGGACCGACCCCCTCCCCGCAGGTGACCCCTACCCACATGCCGAACGGTCCCGACCCGCAGCGCACCCGCAACCGCCGCCCCCGCCGCCGCCTCCAGGGGCAGCGGGGCGCCGGCTTCCCCGACGTCGACGAGCAGAACGGCAGCATCGACGAGGGCCCCGAGATCGGGGCTGCCGAGCTGCGCGAGATGAGCGCCGCAGAGCTTCGCGCTACGGCGCAGGAGCTCGAGGTCGAGACGGGCGACGTTGGGCGCCGCGACGACCTCGTCGACGCCATCCTCCAGCGCCAGTCCGAGCGGCTCGGCCAGTCGTACGTCACCGGGATCCTCGACGTGGTCGACGAGGGCTACGGGTTCCTGCGCCGGCACGGGCTCATGCCCGGGCCGGACGACGTCTACGTCAGCTCCAGCCAGGTCCGCCGCTTCGGGCTCCGCATCGGCGACCGCGTCGGCGGCACCGTCCGCGCCCCGCGCGAGGGCGAGAAGTACTGGGGCATGCTCCGTGTCGACACCGTCAACGGCGTCGATCCCGACACGGCGCGCCGGCGGCCGCACTTCGGGGACCTCACCCCGATCCATCCCATCGAGCTGCTCAACCTCGAGTCGGATCCCAAGAACCTGAGCCAGCGGCTGGTCAACATCGTCAACCCGATCGGGAAGGGGCAGCGCGCTCTCATCGTCAGCCCGCCGAAGGCCGGCAAGACGATGCTCCTCAAGAACATCGCGAACGGGATCACGGCCAACTACCCCGACATCCTCCTCATGGTCGCCCTCATCGGCGAGCGGCCGGAGGAGGTCACGGACATGCGCCGTTCCGTCATGGGCGAGGTCATCTCGTCCACCTTCGACGAGCCCACCGAGAATCACACCCACGTCGCCGAGATGGCCCTCGAGATCGCCAAGCGACAGGTCGAGACCGGCCGCGACGTGGTGATCCTCCTCGACTCGGTCACCCGCCTGACCCGCGCCTACAACCTGGCGCTCCCGCCGTCCGGCCGGACGCTCTCGGGCGGCATCGACCCCATCGCCCTCTACCCGCCCAAGCGGTTCTTCGGGGCGGCGCGGAAGATCGAGGAAGGCGGCTCGCTCACGATCATCGCGACCTGCCTCGTCGACACCGGCTCCCGGATGGACGACGTGATCTACGAGGAGTTCAAGGGGACCGGCAACAGCGAGCTCATCCTCGACCGCAAGCTCGCCGAGAAGCGGATCTGGCCGGCGATCGACGTCCAGCGTTCCGGTACCCGGCGCGAGGAGCTCCTCCTGGAGGAGCCGGTTCTCAAGATGGTCTGGACGATGCGCCGGATGCTCTCCGCCGTGGGCACCAACGAAGGGATCGAGCTCCTCCTGAACCGCCTGGCCAAGACCGACAACAACGCCATGTTCCTGGCCTCGCTGCAGAAGAGCGCCGACTCGACCGCCGGGTAGGCCGTGGGACGGGCGGGCCGGGCGAGGGCTCGGCACCGGGCCGTTTGGCCCCTGGAAGGGGCCGTTCGGCAGGGTCTGCCGAACCGGGCTCGCGTTGCACGGCTCGTTGTTCCTCTGGTAACGTGCGCGTAACGTCCGACCGGGAGTCGGGCTCCACGCCGTATCGAGAACCCCAGCTCCATACCGCGTCCATCGGACGACGGCCTCGTCCCCAAGCGTACGTCCCCGCGCTCATGCCGCCGTTCTCTCCAGGAGATCGTATTGCTGAACGCGACGATCGCCGCGCGCCGACTCCGGTCGCGATTGCGCGGTGACGGCACCGGCCCGGAGCTCCGGGTCGCATCACCGCATCGCCCCGGCCTGCGCATCGCCCGCCGTGCCGATGCCGCGCTTCGTGCCGCGACCGGCCGCCCGTCGGCGACTGCATCGGCTGGCCCGGCCGCCCGGCCGGCCCGCTCTCCCGCCGCGCTCCTGCGGCGCCTCGAATCCCCCGAACGCCTCGTTCCCATCCTCGTGGCCGGCTTCCTGCTGGTCGCCTCCGTCACCGCGGTCCCCGGCCTCGCCGGCGGCGCGACCGGAGCGACCGAGGGAGCAGGAGTCGCGCCGCGCCTCGTGGTGGGCGGCGACGCCGATCCCAACTGGGACGCGGGCATCCACGGCCCCAACGACGGCGCCGGCGTCGACCCCGGAATCGGCTTCGACGAGTCCGCCTCCCGCGTCGCGCTCGGCCAGGAGTCGACCGATCACGCCCCGGACGTTGCCGGCCAGTTCCTCGCGGACGGCACACTCCTCAAGCCCGTCGTGGTGGACACGACGGTCGAGGACGGGCGCAGCCAACTCCGGACCTACAAGGTCCGGGTGGGCGACACGCTCACCGGGATCGCCGGCCGGACGGGCGTCTCGATGATGACGATCTGGTGGGCGAACAAGCTGAAGTCGAAGGACGACCTGAAGGTCGGCCAGGTCCTCGTGATCCCGCCGGTCAACGGGCTCGTGGTCACGGTCAAGGCCGGCGACACGCTGGCCACGATCGCCGGTGCGGAGAGGGTGGACGCGGCCGGCATCGTCGAGACGAACGCGCTCACCGACGAGGTCCTCGTCATCGGCCAGGTCCTGATCATCCCGGGCGCCCGGGGCGACCCCATCCCAACGCCGAAACCGACCAGGCGCCCGGTCGTCCGGGTCGCCACCGTGAGCCGGCCCTCGATCACCAGCCGCTCGGGCACCCGTGGGACCACGCGCCCGCCCGCCCAGTACTCCGGCGGCGCATTCGCCTGGCCGGTCGCCGGCGGGTACATCAGCCAGTACTTCCACTACGGGCACCCGGCGATCGACATCGCGGCCGACTATGGGACCCCGGTCAGGGCAGCCGCGGGAGGGACCGTGATCTACAGCGGCTGGAAGAACAACGGCGGCGGCTACCAGGTCTGGATCGCCCACGGCGGTGGCCTCTACACGACGTACAACCACATGTCGTCGGTCGCCGTTTCGGGCGGCGAACAGGTCGGACGCGGTGACTTCATCGGCCGCATCGGGGCGAGCGGCTGGGCCACCGGCCCACACCTCCACTTCGAGGTGTGGCACGGCGAGATCTGGGGCGGCGGCGACAGAGTCAACCCGCTCGGCTACCTCTAGACCAGCCGTCCGAGGGCGATCCGCCCCGCGGACCGGCCGTGGTCCGCGCCCGTGCGACAATCGCTGCGATGTTCCTCGACCGCGTCAAGATCTGGATCCGCGCCGGCGACGGCGGGGACGGGGCCGCCACGTTCCGCCGCGAGGCGCACGTGCCCCGGGGCGGTCCCGACGGGGGCGACGGCGGCCGCGGCGGCAGCATCGTGCTGCAGGTGGATCCCGGCCTGACCACGCTCCTCGACTTCCGCTACAAGCACCACTTCCGGGCCGAGCCCGGGGGTCGCGGCCTGGGCGCCAAGCGCCACGGCAAGTCCGGCGAGGACCTGCTCCTGGCCGTTCCGCCCGGGACCGGCGTGCTCGACGACGCCACGGGCGAGCTCCTCGCCGACCTCGTCGCCACGGGCCAGGCGGTCACGATCGCGCGCGGCGGCCGCGGCGGCCTGGGGAACGTCCACTTCGCCACGGCGACTCATCGCACGCCCCGGCACGCCCAGAAGGGCGAGCCCGGCGCGGAGCGCTGGCTGCGACTGGAGCTCCGCCTCATCGCCGACGTCGGGCTCGTGGGCCTCCCGAACGCCGGCAAGTCGACGCTGCTGGCGGCCCTGACGGCGGCGCACCCGAAGATCGCGCCGTACCCGTTCACCACCCTGGAGCCGAACCTCGGGGTGATGGACCTCGGCGACGACGAGGATCGCCGCCCCACGATCGCCGACGTGCCGGGCCTCATCGAGGGCGCCTCCGCGGGCGCGGGTCTGGGCCACGCCTTCCTCCGCCACGTCGAGCGGACCCGCGTCCTCGTCCACGTGGTCGACGGCGCCGCGCGCGACGCGGAGTGGGACTTCGGCGTCATTCGCGAGGAGCTGCGTCTCCACGATCCGGCCCTCCTGGAGAAGCCGCTCGTCGTCGCATTCAACAAGATGGACCTGCCGGAGGCCGGGGAGGCGTGGCCCACGTTCTCGACGGCCCGGCGGGCCGAGCGCCTGCCGTGCGTCGCCATCACGGCAGACACCGGCGACGGCCTGGGGCCCCTCCGCGAGCTCCTGGCCGAGCTCCTTCCCGACGCCGTGGGCCTGGCCGCCGAGCCGGAGCCCTCGGGCGTCGTCGTCCATCGCCTCGACGCCGCCGGCGACGGCTTCACGCTCGAGCGCGAGGGCGACGCCTTCCGCGTGCGCGGCCGGCGGATCGAGCGGATCGCCGTCCAGACCAACTTCGACGTCGAGGAATCCGCCGAGCGCTTCCAGCGCGACCTCGACCGCCTCGGGATCGACGGCGCGCTGCGGCGGGCGGGCGTGCAGCCCGGCAACACCGTTCGCATCGGCCCGGTGGAGTTCGAATGGGGCGCGGACGCCTGGGAGGAGGACCGGCGGTGACCGCCGCCGGCGCCGGGCCGATCGGGATCCTGGGCGGCACCTTCGATCCGCCGCACCTCGCGCACCTCGCGGTCGCGGAGGAGGCGCGCGAGGTCCTCGGGCTGTCGCAGGTCCTGTTCGTGCCGGCCGGCCAGCCGTGGCAGAAGGCCGACCGCTCCGTCTCGCCCGGACGTCTGCGCCTCGCGATGGTCGAGCGCGCGATCGCGGGCAACCCGTTCTTCGTCGCCGATCCGCGCGAGGTCAACCGCCCAGGGCCGAGCTACGCGGCCGAGACCATCGCCGAGCTCGCGGCGGAGACCGGCGCGCCGCCCTGGTTCATCCTCTCGGCAGAGGCGCTCGCCGGCTTCCCCACCTGGCGCGACCCCGGGCGGATCCTGGACCTCGCCCGCCTCTGCGTCGTGCCCCGCGAGGGCGCGCCGGGCGCCGCGATCGCGTCGTTCCTGGGACGCTTTCCCGCAGCCGCGGATCGGATCACCGTCCTCGACCAGCCGCGGCTCGCCATCTCCTCGACCGTGATCCGGGCCCGGGTTCGGGCCGGCCGGTCGATCCGCTATCTCGTGCCCGACGCCGTCGCGGCCTTGATCACGGAGTACGCTCTCTACGTCGCCGACCCGGCGCCCGTCCCGGCCCCGGCAGACCCGTAAGGAGGCCCATGTCCAGCGACCCCGTCCTCGACCAGCACGATCCCGCGAGCGACCCCGCGGAGGCCGCGGAGACCACGACCGCGCCGGCGGAGACCACGACCGCGCCGGCGGAGCCGCCGGCTCCTGCGCCGCGCGCCGGCCTTCCGGTCCGCACGACGCCCCCGCCCGAGATCGACAAGGCGCCGCTCGATCTCGCGCGCCGGATCGTGGAGCTCGCCGAGGACAAGAAGGCCGCCGACATCGTTCTCCTCGAGATCGCGCCGTTCACGACCGTGGCCGACTACCTCGTTCTCTGCTCGGGCGGGTCGGAGCGCCAGCTCGGCGCGATCGCGGACGGGATCACCGAGGGCCTCAAGGCGGAAGGGATCCGGATCCTCTCGCGCGAGGGCGCGCCCGATTCGCACTGGATCCTGCTGGACGCGGGCGCGGTGGTGGTCCACGTCTTCGCCCCGCCCGAGCGCGAGTTCTACGCGCTGGAGCGCCTGTGGGCCGAGGCGAAGACGGTGCTTCGCGTCCAATAGCCCGGTCGGGGGCCGGAGTGGGGGACGACCGCCGCGGCGCGACGGTACCAGCGGCCCATCGCCCGCCCACCCCGGCCGCACCGACAATCCGGGGCAGGCGGCCGAGCGGATCGGCCGAGCGTGCCGAGGTCCCTGGATCCCCGATGACGAGCCTCCGCGATCGATGCCCCGAGTGCACCCGTCGCCTCGTCGTCTCGCGCTTCGATGCCACGTTCCGCCTGCCCGATCGCAGCGAGCGACTCTGCTTCGCGGTTCCCGGCGGGCTCTGCGAGGACTGCCACCAGCTCTACATCGACCCCGAGCTGATCGAGGTCCTCCACCTGGGCCGGGCGCGCTGCGTCTTCGCGATCGAGTCCGACCTGGTTCTCCAGGAGCAGGCCTGGTCGAGCGCCGACTGAGCGGGCCAACCGTGCCTCGTGAGCGCCGAGGCCCGCCGCTCCCGGGCCGCGCCATCCGACCGGCGGCCCGGCCGAACGAGCCTCAGGCCCGGGCGACGCGCTCGGCGAGCCACAGAGAGAAGGCGAGGCGCCGACGCCGGGCGTCCGACGCGCGCTCGCCCTTGAGCGCGGCATCCAGCTCGAGGAGTCCCTCCAGCGCGCCGACGAGCTCGTCCTGCCGCCACGCGTGACCCTGCTCCCAGAGCTTTCGCGCAGGGAACTCCTTGAGCTTGAGGGCCCGCGCCGTCGCCTGGATCGTCTCGCCCCGCTCGCGATGGTCGGCGACGAGGAGGAGCTCCCGGATCCGGCGGTGGAGGACCGCGACGAGGACCGGCTCGGGCGTCGACTCGAGGAGGCGCTCCAGCAGGTCGGCAGCCTCCCTGGCCTTACGGGCGCCGACCGCGTCGAGGAACGCCCACGTCGAACCCGGCACCGCGTCCGCGACGAGCGCGTCGACGTCCTCGGGCCGCACCGCCGCGTCCAGGCGGTAGACGGCGAGCTTCTCGAGCTCGGCGACGGCGAGGCGGCCCTGGCGCCGGCGGTCCACGTCGCCCTCGCGGACGAACGCCCCCACCTTGCGGGCGAGCGCCTCGGCGGCTCCACGCTCCAGCCGCATGCCGCGCTCCGTCGCCCGCTCCTCGATCCAGCGGGCCATCCCGCTCTCGCGGGGCGCGACGACCTGGCGCACCTCGCCGCCCGCGTCGGCGACGGCGGCCGCAAGGTCTTCGAGCGACTTCGCGCGGCGCGCCGTCCCGTCGATCGGTTCCACGAAGGCGAGGGCGTTGCCGGGAGCCAGGGACGCGATCGCCGCGAGCAGCGCATCGCGCTCCGCCTTCGCCCGGACCAGCGGCCCGGGATCCTCCACGATCACGAGCGTGCCGCCGCCGAAGAGCGTCCCCGTCGCGACGCGCTCGCCGATCTCCGCGGCCCGCGTGCCGCCGCCGGTCGTCCGCCACGCGATCGGCGGCTCGCCGCCCATCCCGGCCGCCCGACGGCCGAGAGCGAGCGCGGCGGCCTCAAGGCCGTATTCGTCGTCGCCCCAGTAGTAGCCGAGGGTCGTGGAGCTCACGCCGCGGCTCCCGTCGTGCGGCTGCCCGCGGCCCCCGGGGCGGCATCGCGGGTCCGGCGAGCCGCGCGGATCGCCTGCCCGGTCCAGCGCAAGCGCCGGACCGCCGCGGGAGCGACGCCCGCGCGCGCACAGACGGCAGCCTCGAGGATCTCGGCGCGGGCACGCGCCCGTGCGTGGTCGTCGGGCGACCAGCCGTCTGGGTAGCGTCGCCGCCAGCCGGCGAAGCGCGCGTCCAGCGACTCCAGCCGCTGGCCGGCGCGCTTGTCCGCGAAGGAGACCAGGAGCTCCTCGATCGACGCGGTTGCCAGCCAGGTGTCGGCCGCGGCGTCGAGCAGGCAGGTCACCGGGTGGGCCGCCACCGACGGCGCCAGCTCGGCCATCCCCCGCGCGGCCAGCCACACCGCGGAGCCATCCCCGTGGGGCAGGACGGCCTCCGGGTCAGACGCGGGGATTGCCTTGTCGACGTCGTGGAGGAGCGCGGCCGCCTCCACGAGCGCCCGGTCGACGGCCAGGCCGCGGGCCGCGCAGCGCGCCGCAAGCCAACCCGCGATCTCCGCGACCGCGCGGGCGTGGCGAAGATGCCACGAGGGAGGCTCGAGCGAGAGGAGGAGCGCGGCGGCGGCCGTGCGCGACGGGACGGGCATCGCCCCGATCATACGGGAGCCCGGCAGGGCGGCCGGATTCGCCGCGGATGTCCACCCGGCGCCCCGCCGGGGACGCCCCGACCTCCCCGCGCGGCGCCGGGTGTTCAGTCCGGACCTCGACGCCGGCTGCGCCGAGCGCAACGTCGATCGTCCCGACCTGGTCGGTCCGGAGAACGGCCGCCCCGGCGTCTTCGAGCCGCGCCATCACCTCGCGGGACGGGTGCCCATAGTCATTCTTCGCCCCGACCGAGACCGCCGCCACGCGGGGACGCGTCGTGGCCACCAGCTCCTCGGTCGTGGACGTGCGGCTCCCATGATGGCCGGCCTTGAGCAGGTCGACGGTCGGGAGGCCCCGGGAGATCAGCTCGGATTCGACCGCCGCCTCGGCGTCCCCCGCCAGGAGGAAGCGCCGCCCCTCGAACGAGCCGAGGAGCACGATTGAGGCATCGTTGACCGTGCTGCCGTCGTCGGACGTCTCGGGCGGGACGCGGCCCGCATCCGGCCAGAGCACGTCGAAGGCGATCCCGTCGAGCCCGAAGCGGTCCCCCCCGAGCAGGCGACCGCTCGTCGCCCCGCGCACCGCAAGGATCGCCGCGAGCGCCTCGTACCCCGGGCTGCGTCCCGGCATCCCGGCTTCCGCGACCCGCCCGACGCGGTAGCGCTCCAGGACGAGCGGCAGGCCCGCGACATGGTCCTCGTGTGGGTGGGTGAGCACGACGAGGTCGATCCGGCGGTCCCACGGCGGCACCCGCGCGTCGAGCGCGACGAGGAGCCGGTCGGGATCCGGGCCGCCGTCGACGAGCATCCGGCCGCCCGTGGGGCCGGTCACGAGGATCGCGTCCCCCTGGCCGACGTCGAGAACGACGACGTGGGCACGCCCGTCGGGTCGCGTGGCGCCGGCGACGACGAGGATGGCGAGCGCGAGCGCTCCCAGCAGGCCGGCGAGCCGGAGGGCACGCGCCGCCCGTGGGTCGCCGGGAGGATGGCCGCGAGGTGGCGTGCGGCCGGGTTGCCCGCCGGCGGGTTCCCGGGCGCCGCCCGTAGGCGCCGATCGGGCAGGCTGGGCGTTCACCATCGCCCGGAGCGCCGCCCGGGCGCGCCAGATCCTGCGCCGGACCGCGACCGCGAAGAGCGCACCACCGACGAGCGCCGCCGCAGCCACCGCGATGGCCGGCGGGAGCGTGACACTCGCCAGCGGCAGCGTGGCCGCGAATCGCACGATCCCGATCAGCAGGCCGAGCACGAGCGCCCCGGGGATGCCGACGATCGACGCGACGACCGCCGGCCCGCCGATCGCCGCCAACGCCCCGCCGGCCAGGGCCAAGGTGCCCGTCGCCATCGCGAGGGGCACGAGCGGGACCACGGCGAGGTTCGTGATCGGCGACAGGGGCGCCACGCGGCCGAAGGCCACGAGGACGAGGGGCAGGGTCGCCGCCTGTGCTGCGAGTGAGACGCCGAGACCCTCACGGACCCAGCGCGGCGCCCAGCCAGCCCGGCGGTCGAGGATGGCCGTGACCGGTGCCGACCAGGCGATGAGGCCCGCGGTCGCGGCGGCCGAGAGCTGCAGCCCGACGTCCGCGGCGTTTGCCGGGTTGGCGACTACCAGGCCGGCGACCGCCCAGCCGAGTGCGGCCGCGGCGGTGCCCGGGCGCCCCGTCTCGCGCGCCAGCAGCGCGATGCCCGTCATCGCGGCAGCCCGCACGACCGATGCGGACGCGCCCGCCAGCACCGTGTACGCAACGATCGCGACCAGGATCACGCCCGACCGGGTGCGCCGCGCCCGGCCCGCCAGCACGGCCCCGACCAGCCCGGCCACGAGGGCGATGTTCCACCCGGAGATGGCGACCACGTGCGAGAGGCCGGTCGCCGTGAACGCGGCGGCCAGGTCCCGGTCCACCCGGTCGCGGAGCCCGACCAGGATCCCGGCAGCCAGCCCGGCCGCGGGCTCGGGAAGGGCACGGGTGAGCGAATCGCCGGCGGCACGCCGGGTCCGCTCCAGCAGCCCGCCCGCGTCCCGGGCGTGCGCCACGAGCTCGAGGATGGGGGATCGCAGCGTGCCGGCGACACCGGATCGCCGGAGGAACTCCCCGTAGCCACCCTCGGGAGGCGGCGCCGGCCGCCCCGTGAGGCGGACCTGGTCGCCGGGCTCCACGGCTGGGTAGCGCGGCGCGGTCACGGCAAGAGTCACCGCCAACGGATCGTCGAGAACGACTGTCAGTCGTTGCTGACCATCGAGCGGGGCACTCATGGTCATCACCCGGGCCGTCCATGGTCCGACGCCGGAGGGCAGGGATTCGGGCGCCCCGGGGCCGCCGGGCGCGACGACCAGGCGGAGGATCACGAGCCACGCGCCTGCCAGCACGCCGACGCTCGCGCGACGAGCGCTCTCGCCGCCACGGGCCCGCAGGCCGAGGAGCGCGATGGCCGTCGTGCCCGTGGCGACCAGCGCCACCAGCGCGGCCAGGGGCACCGCCGCCGACGCGGCGGCCAGGCCGACCGCGATGGCCCCGATCCCGACCCGGGACCCGAACGGGATCACGGGCCGACGGTGACGAGGTCGCGCACCTTCCCGAACGTTGCCTCGCCGAGGACGCCCCGGCTGCGAAGGTCATCGACCGTCGCGAACGGCGTTTCGTCGCGGGCGGCGATGATCTTCGCCACGGTCGCCGGCCCGATGCCCGGCAACGCGTCGAGGGCAGAAGCGGAGGCCGTGTTGAGGTCGACCAGGCCCGCCGGTGAGGGATCCCCAGCGCCGGGGAGCGTCGCGGGCGAGCGTGTGGAAGCCGTCGGCGCATCGTCACGGGAGGGAACCCGGACCTGTTGGCCGTCGTTGAGCTCGGCCGCGAGGTTGATCCGGCTCGCGGCGTCCACGTCCACCCGCGGTCCGAACCCGCCAGCCGCTGTGACGGCGTCGACAACCCGGGCGCCCGGGGTGAGGCGATAGACGCCCGGGCGGCGCACCGCCCCCGCCACGTCCACGACGAGGGCCGCACCGGCGCTACCTGCCCTCACTGCCCCGCCGCCGGGGCTCGTCACGGGCGTGCTGCCGGCGAGGAGCCGGCTCACCGTCAGCGGGGGAGCGCCGTCTCCCGGGAGGACCAGGTTCGGCGAGGACGTCCCGCCGATGACGACCGCGATCGCCGCGACGACGGCGACGGCTGCCGTCGCGAGAGCAACCAGGCCGAGCATGGGACGGCGCGCGCCGAGTGCCCGACCGGGCGGATCGGGTGGCGCCGGGGGCGCTGCCCCGGGCAGCGGGGGAGGATCGGGCAGGGACGGCGAGGCGTCGGCCGTCTCCTCGAGGACGCGCCATCGAAAGGGCTGTTCCACGCTCGACTCCCCGGCGGGCGTGCGGGCGGATGGACGGAGCTGGGCGGGACGCGAAGACGCCCGCCGCATTGGGGGCACAACCGATGCGGCGAGCGTCGAGGACGAGACTAGCGAGGCCGTCTTATCGGCGACTTATCTGCCCAGCCCGGCGAGTTGCACCGGGCGTCCAGGCCGTGACGCTCGGCTCTCGCCAGATGCCGCGATCGGCGACAATCGTCCGCGAGGCGGGAGGCTCCGACGTGCGGCCCACACCCACGGCCGATATTCGCCCGTCCCAACGTCGACGAACGTAAGGAGGTACCCCAGGAACGACACCGGCCTGTCAATGGCCACGTGACCGAGCTCGTTCGGAGCGTTGCGGTGGAGCCCCCGCGGAGACGCCCGGATCCTCACGATGGCCGCACCCGACATTGGGCGCCGAGGACTGGTCGTACGTGCTTCAGAGGGCCCCCGCGCGATGGCCTTCCTCGGCGGCCAGGCATGGGGATCAACGGCGTCCTCTCCTGAACCCGCGCTGCTGGGAGCTACGCAGGCGGGTGGATGAACGACTTCAGCCACGTGATGGCCGGCGCGATCTTGGGCGTCGATCCGCGTAGGACGGTCAGACTGTAGGGCTCCGACCGCCGGCACGCGCGGGGAGCGGCGCCCTTGTACGTCCGCTGGGCCACCACCTTGCCGGTCGCCGCGGAGATCACGCGGACCGTCGAGACGGCTCGGAAACGAGTGATGCTCGGCCCGTTGTAGGGACAGACCTCGATCTTCTGCCAGGTGACCCGCTGGGTGACGACAATCTCGAGGAACCGGAGCGCCGTCGGCGCCCATCGGCCCGCCGTCCCACCGGGCAGCTTCGTCGCGGTGAACAGCACGGCCGGATGGAAGGCTGCCGAGGCGACGTACTTGTGCGCCCCGGTGACCCGCTTTCCGTTGCGGGCCGCCCTGGCTGCCGCCTCAATGGCCTCTGGCGGCTCGAGTTGGATCCCGAGCCGACGAGTCTCCGCCGCGATCTTCGCCTGCGGGACCCCGAGCGCCACCGCCAACCAGGCGTCGCCAGCCTTGGCAGCGGTCACGGCCGTGACGGCGCGCTCGAGGCCGATGCCCGCGAGGAACTGCCTGAGGGTGGCATTGGCGCCCTTCTGGACGGACATGCTGTCGTTCGTCATCGCGTTGAACAGCGTGTTGACCGCGGTGCTATCGGCGAGTGGCGCAAGGAGCGCCGTCAGGCCGCTCGCCGCCGCGTCCTTCACCTCCGTTGCCGGGTCGTCGAGAAGCTGGAGCAACGGCAGGATGGCCGTCTCCTGGCCGCCGTCGCCGAGCCCCTCGGCCGCCGCCGCCCGGACCGTCGCGCTGTCGCCGTCGAGGGCGTCGATGAGCACGCCCGCAACATCCGCGGCCGGGAGCCGCTTGCCCACGTCGTTCAAGGCGGCTGCCGCCGCGTCCTGCACCTCCGTTGCCGGGTCGTCGAGAAGCTGGAGCAACGGCAGGATCGCCGTCTCCTGGCCGACGTCGCCGAGCCCCTCGGCCGCCGCCGCCCGGACCGTTGCGCTGTTGCCGTCGAGGGCGTCGATGAGCACGCCGTTCGCGGTCTGATCGTCGAGATCGCCGAGGAGCGTCACGAGTCCCTGTCGGGCCGCTTGCCGGACCTCCGCAACCTCGTCATCGAGGGCGGTCAGCAACGGCGGGGCTCCGCGTCCGAGACCGAGACCGCCAAGCCCGCCGGCGGCCGCGGCACGCACCGTTGCCTCCGCATCGGTGAGCGCGACTGCGAGGTGATCCACCGCCTCTGCAGCTGCCGTGCTCGCCGGCCCGCCGTCGGCTCCGAGCCTGCCGAGCGCGGTCGCCGCGTCTGCGCGGGTCTGCATACTGGCATCAGAACCGAGAACGCCGACGAGTCCTTGGACATCGCCGTTCTTCTGCGTCGACTCGACGCTGGGCGCGCACGCCGCGAGCAGCGCGACGACGACCGCGCCCACGGTCAGGGATCTTGGGAACCTACATGCCGGCATGTCTCACCTCCGGTTCAACTCCGAGCCGTTGCCTTGACGGCCCGTCGGCCGATCCCATGGATGTCAATGGACCGGCGATGAATGAGGAAAGCCACCCGCCAGGGCTGCGGGAGCATGCGCGCACGCTGACGGCGGCTGGGGCCGCGAACAGGGCCGACGCGGACCCCTAGACAAGGCGTGCGAGCGCCTGGTCGACGCGGACCGATGTGGAACACCTCGCACGATGGACGAGTCCCCGGGCTCCGTCCTGTCGTCGGCGGCTGTCAACGCTCCCGACGACAATCGCCGCGGAGCTCACGTCCGCGGTACCCTGAAGCATGGCCACTACGAACGTACTACGGCAAGTGCCGCGTGGCTCGTTGATCTGAATCATGTTGAACACGTGGATGATCGGGAAACGCGGACGGCTGACGATCGCGCCCGCCTGGACCAGCGCCTCCGTGCGGCATTCTTCGAGGGAGCCGAGGAAGACTCGCTCCGACCCTTCGGTCGCGGGCTGACGGTCGAGGAGCCGGGACGGGTGTTGCGGCGGTATCCGCGGGACGTGCGGGAGCGCCGGGAGCCATAGGCCCCCACGGTCGCGAAATCCCGCGACCGAAGGCGGGAGGTCGAGAGTCGTCGCGATGGAGCATCTGCCCGGGTCCCGGCGGCGCTGGGTAGCCTGCCCGGCCGCATCAGGGGTCCCGCCGGTGCACGAAAGCGCCGAGCCGGATGGCTCTGGCGCAGCATGGTCCTCGTCCGCATCGTCTTCCCTTAACGGGAGGCTCCGACACGCGGTCCACACCCCGGCCGCCAGGACCGCGCCGAGCCACTGGCGAGACCGACCCGCCGCAGGCGCTGTCCGGGAAGGGATGCAAGGATTGCGGGATCGTCGCTGGCCTGGTTCTGGCGGCGATGACTTCTGGCTGTGTCGCATCCGACCTCAGCATTTCGTTGAGCGACTTCACAGAGGTCAGGACCTACGACAGCCCATCGACGGTCATGCGAGCCTGCTCGTAGTGGGCCGTCCCCAAGGTCACGCAGGCGCGACTCGACCGGGCAGTCCGAGCCTATCGCGTCCCAGGAGGTTCCATCTTGGCTGCGTCCGCGACGACGAACCGGGGCCGATCGAGTCTGAAGGTGGGTCGGCTCCTCCTCGCGATGACAGTCGGCGCCGCCGTGGTGACGGCGTGCTCCGCCGGTGGAGCATCGACGACGGTTCCCAACGGGAGCTCCTCCGCGGCGCCCAGGACGAGCGAGGCACCAAACGTGACCCTGGCACCAAGCGAAGGCGAGGGCTGGCAGGAGATGGAGCTGGTGACCCAGGCACCAAACGTGACTCAGTCACCAGCGGGCGAGGGCGCGGACAAGGTCGACGCCTGCGGGTTGCTCTCTTGGGCCGACGTCAAGACCATCACCGGCGCGGACACGATGATGTTCAGGCCCCTCAGCGGCCAGGCGGACTGGGTGGCCGGCGACTGCGCGTGGTTCAACAATGCGGACTGGACCTCCCTGTTCGACATCGCCGTGGGCACGCCCACGAGCATCGCGCGGAGTCCCTCGCCGACCGCCCGCGAGCTGTACGACCGCGTCAAGGTCGCGACGCTGGCCGGCAAGGATGAGGTCGACATCCCGGGCCTGGGGGACGCGGCGACCTACGGGAACGGCATCCTGGTCGCCATCAAAGGGGGCTCCCTGGTCGAGGCCTTCGGCGTCCCCAGGGATCAGTTGGTCGAGATCGTCAAGCTGGTGCTCGCGAAGCTGTAGCGTCGGGCTGCGCACAAGCGCCCCCAAAGTGGGTCCGCGGGCTTCGAGGATCAATTCGGCCCCCGGCTCCGCGCGGGACGTCCGCTCTGCCCGGAAAGCCCCCGCCAACGGCGGGTGATTGGCGACCTCCGGGACGGGAGGGGACGCGCACCGGGCGTCCGGGGGCCGTTCGCCTCTCGCCAGATGCACGATCAGCGGCTACGGTGCCCACCAGTGGGAGGCTCTGACGCGCGGCCCATGCCCCGGCCGCCGGGACCGCGCCGAGCCACTGGCGAGACCGACCCGCGAGCGCGTCCCCGAGAGAGGTGAAGCGCATGAAGTCGATGGCGATGGTCGCGGCCATGATCGCGTTGCTGGCGACGGGACTGCTGGCTCAGCCGGTCGATGCAGCGACCATGGCGACCGCCCGGATCGGTTCGTCCTATGGCGAGGCGAAGATCCTCGTCGGGACCTCGACCCGGCTGAGCATCGCTGCCAAGAGCCTTCGCGCCAAGACCACGTACACGGTCTCGCTTCGGCGCGGCAGTTGCTCGACCGCGGGCACACTCGTCCTATCCAAGCGCATGACGACGTCGAGCTACGGCAAGATCACCCAGACGCTGACGCTTACCACCGCGCAGGCCCGAATGGCAAAGCTGCCGATGACGATCCGGGTCGGCACCCGCTGCGGCAGCTTCAAGGCACCGGTCGTCCCGACCCCGGCGCCGACCCCTGCGCCGACCCCGGCGCCGACCCCGGCGCCGACCCCCGCGTCCAATACGGTCTTCTCGGGTCGCTTCGAAGCCGTCCCGGGCGTCTCCGCGGGTAACCTCTCGTTCGTCATCTCGGGAACCGGCCGGATCGCGGAGCTGAGGCTGAAAGAGTTCAACGTCACACGCTTCGACTGCGGGGGTGGCTGGACGATCTCCATGGTAGGTCTCAACACCTCGACGTACTTCTTCCCGGATCCCATCGCCATCAACGGAGGGCGGTTCTCGTTCTCTCGCGCCGATGGCGCTGATCTCGAAGGCGATATGGTCGGGATCGCGCTTGACTGGGACGGGGTGTTCGATTCGGCCACCTCGGTGCGCGGCAACATCCGGATCTCCTTGCATCGGTTCTCCGGAGAGCCCTGTCAGAACCGCCCACTGAGCGCCACCTGGAGCGCCAAGCAAGAAGGCTCCTAGCCCGGCGTCCGCCTGGTCTCGATGCCGGATTGGAGGGCCGCCACAAGAACACCCGGGTGACATTCCCGAACCATCGCTGGCGGTAGCCGATCCTTCGCTCGGTTCCCCTCGGCCCCCGGGGACCGCCCCGCTCCTCACCGCCCCGGCTCGGCACCGGGCGTCCGTGACGGCTATGCCCTATGTGCATGCAATGCACAACCGATGCGGCGAGCGTCGAGGACGAGACTAGCGAGGCCGTCTTATCGGCGACTTATCTGCCCAGCCCGGCGAGTTGCACCGGGCGTCCGGGAAGGTCGTCGGGCCGACCGATACACGGGTCCTTGACAGGTACCACGTGTAGGCGTATGACTACCCGTGTATTTTACGTCACAACCGAGGCGTACCCGTGGATATCACAATCTACCTGCCCGATGAGGTCGCCCAGCGGGCGAAGGCTCAGAACGTCAACCTGTCGCGGGTCCTGCGAGACGCGCTGACAGCCCAGTTCGCCGAGGAGGCCGCCGTGAGCGCGACGCTCGAGAGATCCAAGACCGTCACCCTGGAGCTCAAGACGGAGGAGGGCCGCGCCTACCGGGGTCGCATGGAGGCGACCCTCATCGGCAAGGACGAGGGGAGGGGCACCGAGGTGTACCTGCGCCAGAGCGGCGAGGTCGTCACGTACCGCTCGGAGGACCGCCGGTTCATGACCGTCGCGGACCCGGCGAACGAGCTCACCGCCGTCCTTCCGACAAGCGAGTACATCGCGGCGATGGACGCCCTCGGGATCATGCCCGAGGTCGACCTCGATGCCGGGCTCGTCGGGGTGGCGTCCAGGACGGGAGC
>Ga0315287_10001621_pt1 | contig 20953 bp, 14 predicted proteins | sample YL17G11_0_MG_FD_205037 | JGI IMG/M metagenome (GOLD analysis project Ga0315287, IMG submission 205037) | Sediment microbial communities from Yellowstone Lake, YNP, Wyoming, USA - YL17G11_0 | ecosystem: Environmental > Aquatic > Freshwater > Lake > Sediment | place: USA: Wyoming | collected...
ACCGTCTCGGCCAGGAAAAGCCCCAGCTCGGGCGCCATGGGAGTGGCGACGTCGCCCTCCCTGCGCAGCGCCGAGGCGATCGCGTCCTCGGGCGCGGCGCCGCGGAAGACCGCGAGCGCCGTGCCCACCATCTTGCGGATCTGGTGCAGAATGAACGACTGCCCGTACACGACCAGCCTGACCCAGCGCTCGCCGTCGGGGAGCACGGAGACGCCGTCGCACTTGAATGAAACGATGTAACGGGTCGCGGACGGGTCGGTGTGAGGGACGCGGACGGTGAAGTTGTGGAAGCTTTTTTTTTTTTAAGGTTTTTGATTTGTTTGAAGTTTCCCGTTCTCGTGAGTGAGGCGAATGCAAAAATCTTCTCGCTTCGACGTTCCTGCTCTCTCTCTCCCTCCCTCGAAACAAAAAACTCACTTGTGCGTCCCCTCGTACTGGGCCAGGATAGAGTTCAACTTGTCTCTGGCGGCGTCGTCGAAGACGAACGGGGCCTTCGCTTGCTGTTGCTGCTGCTCGGGGGCCTTTTCCTCTTCTTCTTTGGCCGGCGTCGTTTCTGCCGCCGCCGCCGTTTCCGCTGCCGCCGTTTCCGCCGGCACTTCCTTCTCGGCCTCTGGAGCCTCCTCCTCCTCCTCCCCTCCGCCTTCCTTCTCCCCCTCTCCTTCTCCTCCCTTTGCCTTCTTCGCCCTCTCATCGGCCCTCGCGCAGCACACCGCGGGGTCGAACGCGAACTCCGGAAGGACGTATTCGTACCGCCGCCTGTCGCACGACTTGCGCGCGTCGAAGCCGTTGCGGACCTTTGACGCGCCGAGCACTCGGATCGCGGCCGGGAGCTGCGCGTTGGCGAGCGCGGCGATGGACGTCTCGCCCCCTTCGTCGTCCGCGGGCACCAGCAGCCGCGCCGCGACGACCTGCCCGACGGCGGAGACGCCCTTGTCGGTCCTGGCGGCCCGCGACCACGCGACCTTCGAAAACGCGTCGGCGTTGGCCTCCGAGATCAGCCCCGCGGAGACGAGCGCGTCTCGAAGCGTGCCCTCGATGGTCTCCTGGTCCTTGTTGTACTGCATTCCCGAGAAGCCCGCGCCGACGTACGCGACGAAGAGGGCGAACTTCTTCTTGGCGCGCTTGGGGCCCGCCGCAGAGGCGTCGTCGACGCTGGGGTCGGCCGGAGGAGCGTCGGCGGCAATGCCGGCGCCATCGACGCCACTGGCGCCTTTCTCTCCTGCTTGCGCCGACTTCTCCTCTGCTGCTGCTGCGGCTACGGGCTCGGCGACAACATGAGCCGCGGCGCCAGCAGGAGCTAGCTCGGAATCGGGTCGAGGAGCGGCGTTGGCGGCGGCGGAATAAGTGGCTAGATTGGCATCGGCCGCCGCCTCAGGCGGTGGCGCATGGGCACCAACGATTCGCGCGGCAGCCTCTGCCTCTGCGGCGAGCTCCGTGGTCATGGTAATCGCGCTCTTAGCCTTCTCGACGCTCTCAAAGCAGCGTGCGATTCTTCAAAGACGAGAAAAAACGGCGAGACTAGTTTTTTCTCTCCTCAAAAGTGTGGTGCCTGCGTTCGTTTTTGGTGCGTTTTGTTTTACATTTTCGACCCCTTCTTTCTTCACTTCCCGTCAGGATAAACTGGGGAACGCCACCGTCGCTGGAACGGTGCCGTCGTTGGCATTGTCAGTGTTTTCCGGAACCGGAGCTGCTGCGGGATCGGTAGCGACGGGAGCAGAAGAGGCTCCGCCTCCCCCGTTGCCGAGGACCCGCTCCGCCGCCCGGGCCCACGCCGCCGGCGCGTGCGGATTCTGGTTCGGCTTCTTCGGCGCCTGCTGCTGGCTCGACCGCTTCCCCCTCGGGGGGGCCGCCCAGAGAGGGGAGCGCGCGCCGAATGCCCCGGCACAAGAGGGAGCAGCAGCGGGGGCAGCAGCAAAGGGAGCCGCCGACGAGGGCGGCGCCAGCGCGGCGAAGCCCGCGGCCGCGAGGGCGGCGCCTCCGTCGTCGCTGCCGTTGGGGTCGCAGTGCCGCGACGGCGGGACCGGGGCGGCGGCCGGGGGAGCCTGCGCCTGCGCCGGGGGGGGGGGGCGCGTCACTGGTTCGAGAGAGGTTTTTGGCGTTTTTGAAAAATAAGAGGGCCGGTCTGCGTCGGGGGAAAAACTGGAAACCCTCGCCCCCGGGCCTCGGCCGTCGCCGGCTTCGGCTGCCAGTGCCTCCCGAAAAAAAGTTTCCTCGCTCTTGCGTGTCCGCCATTCGGAAAGAAGAGGTCGTGAAACCTCGCGCGGGAAGATCATGAGTAGAAAAAGCCCGGCGCTTCCGTACACAAGGACCGCGTTTTTTGGAAGGAAAGGAAGGAGGAAGAAAAAAACTCACCTGCAGCAGCGACGCTTGCCGCTTTCAGCGCTTGCACCGCCGCCGCCGCCGAACCAACAACGCCCCGCGCCCGCAGCGCCTTGAACGCCTCCACCGTCGCGTAGGGGGCGCCCGTCACCGGGTCCCGGTACTTGGCGGGCTCGCCCGTCACCACGCACTTTACGGAGGAATCGCTCCGCGGCGGCGGGGCGAGGCGGCGGATGTAGTCCTCGGGGAGAGGCATGTCCAAAGCGGCGACGACCGTCTGAGAAGAGTGTTTTTTTGTTTTGAAGTTTTTCGAAGAAAGACAAAAGTGAGTGTGATCTTTTTTTCCTTCTCGGAAAAAGAAAAAGTGATGTCGGACCCGTCCGAACCTCTCGAGCACTTGCTGGGCCTCGACAAGAAAAAATAAAAAATGATCGAAGAGGAGGGGAGGAACAGGGTTTGGAATAGGGAGGGCCCATTTCGGAGCTCCCCTGAAGAGGGGGAAAAGGCAGACTCCGCCTGAAAAGGCCCGGCGCCCGCCTCTCCCCGTCCCCCAGGGAGGCAAAGCGGGATCCCCCCCCCCGCCGTTCCGCTCACTCTTCTAAAGAGGGTCCTCAATGATTCTTCGCGTCTCGCTTGCCTGCATCCACGTGTCGGGTATAGATTAGAAATGGAGCTGGTGGTTGGAGCGCGATTTAACGGAAAAGAAAAAAACGAAGGCTTCAGGCAACCCGAGGTTCTTTCGAAACTCGGTCCGCTGTTTTGGTTTGGATCGGCACCGCGGGAGAAGAAAAGGTCCTTCCCCCGCCTCAGGATCTACTATCAAGTTGTTTGCTTGTGCATCTCGAGCCAGAGAAAAAGAAAGAGGGGGGAAAGGGAGAAAGAGAAAGAGGGAAGGGAGAGAAGCAGGAAAAAAAAGGCAATCACCTGTTCGCGCCCGTCGACGATCCGCGACACCGTCCGCAGCCTCGGGCCCCGGTAGGCCGCCCTCGCCGCGGCGTGCGCCTTCCTTTTCACCTCCTCCTCCTGCGCCAGCAGCACGTCGAGGTCCGCGAGGTTGGCCACCTCGGTCGCCGCGGCCTCAGCGAGCATCTCGTGCTGCGAGAGCCTGCGGGCCTGCCCCTGCGGCCCATGCTGCCCTTGCTCGCTGCCCGCGCCCGCTCCGGCGCCCGCGCCCGCCGTCGGCGACTTTTTCCTGCTGGCGGCGGCGGCGGCGGCCTCCCTCGCGCGCGCCTCGGCGACCGCCGCGGTCCTCGCGGCAGTCGAGGCGCGCACGGCAGGGGGAGGCATCGCGGCCGCCGCCGCCGCGCGCTGCGCCCTCGCCTCGGCCGCGGCGGCCTTGGCCCCGGCCCTGAGCTCGGCGGCGGCTTCTCTGCTTTGCTCCTTCGCGCGGGCGGCGGCTGACATCGCCATCGGAGGCAGGGCCGAGGAGGAGGGACCCGCTGCTGCTGCGGCCGCCGCATCGTAATGCCCCGGAGGCCTGAGCGGCGCCTTCTTCTTGGCGCCGCCGCCGCGCCGCCCTCCTTCCTCGTCCTCCTCGTCTGCCGCCGCGCTCTCGTCCTCCTCCTCTTCGGACTCGGAGAAGTCGGAGCCCGCCTCGTCGTCGTCCGAGGGGGCCGACTCGGTCGAGTACTCCGCGTCGCCGGCGTCCTCGGCGAAAAAGTCCTGGTTCCAAAAGTCCTCGTCGCCCGAGTCGGCGTCTTGCAGGGCCTGTGGGAGGCGAAGAAAGAGGTTGAGGAGTTTTTTTTTTTTGATGAGGTTGAGAGTCGGTTCGTCGCCGTCGACGCCGATTGTTGTTTGCTCGTACTTGTTCTCTGCTCTCTCACACGCGTTCTCTGCTCTCTCAGCCAATCTCGCTCGCTCTCACCTGGGTCATGCGAAGCCCTCGCGTGGCTCGCGAAGGGAGCTGCCTCGGTGGGGGCGTGGGGGAGCCCCCGCTCGAGATTTCATCTTCTTCTTCGGCAGAAGATGAGCCGCCGTCGACCGACATTTCTTCCTCTGAAGTTGACGCCATCGGTCCTCCTCCCGTCTTCTTCTCTTCCTCTTCTCTTCCAGGCAAGCGCGGATCTCAGGCGAGAGAGGGAGCCGCCCTGGCCTGCTCTGCGCTCCCTCCCTCTGGATACGTAGAGAGACCGAGAGAGAGAGAGGAACGCAAAGAGAGTCCCTAAAGACAACAAAAGTGAGCCCCTCGTTCGAGAGTTCTCCGAAAAACATTTCGCTCACTGTTTGAACGAATCATCGATTCGAAATCGTCTCCTTTACTAGCCCTCTCTTTCAACGACATGCACGGCTCTGCGCACCCTGTTTAACGCACCGGTTTGTGTTGGTGTCATTCTTTCTCTCTCTCTCAGGGAGCAAAGGGGCAGAGCTGCTCGCCGCGATGTCATCAGAGAGCAGAGGAAGCGGTGGCAGCAGCGACGACGAGGCCACTGCTCTGGACCGGCTCCGCCTCTCTTCTCCGCCGCCTCCACCGCCGCCGCCGCCGCCCCTCTGCGCCCTCCGCGCCCACGGCGGCGACGTCCAGGCCGCCGTGCTGAGCCCCTGCGGCTCCCTGCTCTACTCGGGGGACTCCGAGGGGGATCTGCGGATCTGGGACGTCGAGGACAGGAGGACTATTTTTACTCTCAGGCTCCACCCTGCCGAGGGGGGCGTCCTCGGCTTGTTCCTCCCTTCTCGTTCTTCTTTTTCTTCTTCTTCTTCTTCCTCTTCTTCGGCGAGAAGGAGGGAGCTCCTGTCGCAGGGGAGAGAGGGGACCCTCAAGCTGTGGAGGCTGAGCGAGAGCGGGAGGGAAGTCGTGGACGCCGGCGCGGCGGCGCCGGCGTCTCCTCCGCGCCCTCTCACGATGGTCGCGACGGGCTCCAGAGGGTTTTGCGTGCTCTCCGCCGTCGAGTCGGCGGGAGGCGGCACGCTCCTCGCCGCCGTGGCGAGCGAGGACTCCGCGAGCGTGCGCGTCTTCGACGCGAGGCGAGCGGAGCTGCTCTGCGAGCTCTCGGAGGCCGCGGCGGCGGCAGCAGCCAGCAGCGGCGCCGAGGGAGGGGCAGGAGGGGCGGGGCGAGAGCAGCAGCAGCAGCAGCAGCCGAGGCCGCCTCCCTCTCGGGGGATGGCGATGGCGGTCTCGCTGTTCTTCGCAGGAGGTTCCGATGCCCTGCACGCCCTCGTCGGGTACGAGGACGGGAGCGTCGTCCTGTGGAGGTGCCTCGGAGGAGCGAAGGGCGAAGGGAAGAGAGACGGCGGCGACCGCGAAGACGACGTCGCTCGCGCGACGACGACGACGACGACGACAGGGACGACGGCAGCGGTCGCCGCCGCCCACCCTCCTCCTCGCGCGCTGTCGTCCCTGCGCATCCACTTTGACGCCGTCACCGCCGTCGTCGGGACAGTGACTCAAGATTCCGCAGCCGGAAAGAGGTCCCTGCGGTTCTTCTCGGGAGGGGCCGACTCCGTCCTCGCCTCTTACCTCGTCGAAATCTCGACTTCTTCTTCTTCTTTCTCTTCTTCTGTTTCCCTGCGCCCGGGCCCGGCGGCAAAGCTCCCATCCCGCGGCGTCGGTGCCCTGGCGGTGCTGCAAAAGTCGGAAGACGAAGGGACGCTGGTCGTCGCGGGGGGGTGGGACGGGACGATCCGCCTCCTCGCCCTCCGAGAAGCCGAAGAGAGCGAAGAAGAGGAAAACAAAGGCGGAAACGGCAAAACTCTGCCTCCTCCCTCTCCCTCTCCTTCTCCTCTTTTCCTCGAGCCTCTCGGGGAGCTCGAGCATCACGTCGCGCCAATAGCCGCCCTGACGTTGGAAGCCTCGGGGGAGCTCCTGGCGAGCGGCGGCAGGGACGGGTCGGTCGCGCTCTGGGGCCTCGGGACTCCGGTGTAAAAAAAGCAAACAAAAAAACGAAAAGAAAAAACGATGAAAAATCCTCTTTTTTCTTCACTCTCTCGCAGACCTTTTTGAAATGAACTTTTCCTTTTCGCACGCCCCCTTCCCGGGGCCCACGGTCTCGGATGCCCTCGCTGCCGCGTCCAGGGCCGCCGGGGACTCCTACGCGAGGCGCGTGCTGCGCCCGAGCGGCGACGAGGGGGGATCCGGAAACGGAGGAGCAGTGAACAAGGCGCTGCTCTCGCTGCTCTCGCTGCTTCCCTCCTCCTCCGCGCCTCCCTCATCATTTTCTTCCCTCCCCGCCTCGGAATGTTCCGCGCTGCCCTCGACAGACTCTCTTGCTCTGCTCCGCGGACTCAACTTTCCAAAAGACGAAAAGGAAGACAACTACGGGCGCGTGGTTGCTATTTCGCCGCTGTCGCCGTCGTCGACTTCGGCTTCTTCTTCTTGCTCTTGCTCTTGCTCTTGCTCTCTTTCGCTCCCTCGCCCCTCGCCGCTCGACCTGGCTCGCGATGAGGGATCCCTTTCGGTCTTGGAGGCCGAAGTAAGGGTCGAGAAAGCGGAAAAGGTGCGTCCGAGGCGGGAAAGAAGAGGGAGGGATAGTTTTCCCACCGTTTTTTTCTCCTGTTCTTTTCTTTCACCTCTCGCTCTCTCTCAACCACTCCCCCAAATAACAAAAAACAGCCTCCGCGCTGCCCGGCCTTTGACACGCGTGGCCTGGCGAGCCGATTGAGGCCCAAGGCTCTGCCAAGCGTTCTTTTTTCGGGAGAGCTGAAGAGGGAGACGAAGCTGGAGCTCGGGCTGCCGACGGTTTCCGCTCTGCGGAAGAAGAAAAAGGAAAGAGAGGAAGAGGAGAACGACGCCTACGAGGGCGAGGCGTGCCGCTCCTTCTTCGTCGACCTCGCCCTCCTGCCCTCGCCCCCTGCTCCAGCTCCTCCGAGCGCGCTCCAAGAGGGAGAAGACGACAAAGGAAACGACGGAGAGGGCCCCCGAGTCGAGGCCCTGCTCCTCGAGGAGGCCGTCCTCGGCGAGGAAGCGAAGAAGAAGAAGAGGAACCCCGACGACGTCGGTGGCGGCGGCGAGGGCGGCGGCGGCGGCTCGGGCAGCGGCGCGATCCCGGCGCTGCTCCTGCTGCTCCCGGCCGTTCCGCCACCTTGCGCGGCCCCCAAAGAGCCCTTTTTCGCTTCGATCGCCCGCTCTGCGATTCTCTGGACGTCCCCTCTCCCTACGCGGCCCAAGCCGGCGCTCGTCGACGTCGCCGCGGCCGAGTACGGCCACGGCGACGGCGGAGCTCCCTCTTCTTCTTCCTCATATTCCGCCGCCGCCGCCGCCGTACTCCTCTCCCTCGAGTCCCCCGCCCTGGTCCCGCCCGGCAACGCCGCCTCTCGCGAGAGGATGCGCAGGAGCTCCCTCGGGGGGGTCCTCGAGCCCGTGCTGGCGTCCCTGCTGGCGCCCGCGATGCCCCTCGAGGGAGCAGCAGGAGAAGAAGAAGACCGAGGGAGGAGGCGCTTCAACTTCTGCCTCTTGCCCCCGGGCGCGCCGACGCTCGCAATGCTCGCGACGGAGGAGCTCCGAGGGGGCCCCGGGGCGGCGCTCCTGCTCCCGCCGCCGCCTCCGTCCGCACTGCAGCAGCATCCGGATCAGCAGCAGCAGCAGCAGCGCCTGAAGCACAGCCTCCTCGGCGTCTCCGCCCTGTTCGACGCCCTGCGCCCCTCGAGGCCGACGCTGGCCAAGCTCGAGCTGCGGCTGCGCTGGGACGTCGCCGCGCCGGGGGCCCTCGCGAGGGGGCTCTCGAGGCCGCGGAAGGTGGCCGCCGCCGTTCCCGTTCCCGCCGCTGCTTGTGGTGCTTCATCCGTGCCTGGAGCTCCTGCGGCTGCGCGCGCGGAAGCAGCGGGAGGGAGGAAGATGAGTGGAAGCGGGATGCATCTCTTGGAAGATCTCGCCAAGTCTCCTTCCCCTCCTCCCGCTGCAGCTGTTGCCGCTGCCGCTCGCCGCGCCATTCCGCTCTCGCTGCCATCGCCGCCGCCGCCGCCTCTGCCGCAGAAGGGCGGCTGGAAGGCAGCGACGGGCATCTTCGCCGCCGACGACGGAGCCCGGAAGGAGCAGCCGCAGCGCCACATCATGCCGCGCATCGCTGCCGCCCCTCGCTGGACGGCGGGCTCGCCTCGCGCGAGCAGGCCCCCGCCGGCGACGGCCAAGGGGGACGTCGAGTTCTTCGCCCGGACGGCGTGTGCGGCGGCCGCCGCCGCCGCCGCGGCGGAGGGCGCGGCTGCTTCTCCCGCGCGGCCCCTCGCTGCCCCTCCTCTCCCCCTCCCTCGGCCGCCTCCGGACGTCGTCTGCGTGGCTCTGCCGGCCTCCGTCGCCCGCGTGCTCCGCGCCTTTGCCGGAGACGAGGCCTCCTGCCTGAGCGCCGCGGCGGCGGCGGCGGCGGCTTCGGCGGCGGCGGCGGCCGGCGCCGGCGCGAGCTCGGTCTCCGCGCTCCTGGCCCAGAAGGAGGCGGGAAACGCCACCAGCAGTTTATCGCTCCTCGACCACGCCTCTGCCACCTCTGCGGCGGCCTCGGCCTCGCGCGACCCGGCCGCGCGCCGCGCGGGAGTGTCGCACGCGCTCGCCGCGGCGGCGATGGCGCGCCGCCTCGCCTGCGACGCGGCGCGCTACGGCGTCGCCGCGGCCTCGATCCGCCTCGAGGGGTGCCTGAGGGCCGTCCCGGCGCTGCGGCGGATGCTGGGGAGGGGCGTGGACGCGATCTCGACCGAGGAGGCCGCTGCGTCGGGGGGGGGGGCGGGTAGGGCGGCGGCGAGCGGGGGCCGGCCCGCGGCGCCGCCGCTCCACCCGCTCTCCGCCGCGCTGCGCGACGCGCTGCGCGCCGAGGTCGCGCTCTCGGCCTCGGCCCGCGTGCTGGTGCTGACCGAGGCTGCGGGTTTCTTGCCGCTCATCCACGCAGCGGCCTCCGCGAAGGTCCCGGCGACGCAGGTCCCGGTCGGAGGGGGAGGAAGGGGAGGTGGGAGCGGAGGAGGAAACGACACCAACTCTTCTCTCGCCGTCGCCTTGGCCGCGGCCGCCGCGGCGCGCGACGGCGCCTGCGTGCTCGTCGACCGCGAGGCCCTCTTCTGCTCCTCCTCCGCCGCCACAGCGACGGCGACGGCGAACGCGGGAGGAGGAGGAGAAGGAGGAGGAGGAGGAGGAGGAGGAGGAGGAGGAGGAGGAGGCAGCAGCGCCGCTGCCTCCTCCTCCTCCCCCCCTTGGCCCCTCCTCTTCGCGCGGGGGCGCTTCACCTGCGTGGTCGACTTCGCGCCGCTCGCCGCCTGCGACGGCGCGGCGGCGTCCGCGGCGTCCGAGGCGGCGCTCGCCGCGGCCCCGGCCTGGACGCGGCGCGTCGTGCTGACCCTGCGGGAGGAGGACCTGGCTGCTGCGGCGTCGACCGAGATGCAGGAGGCTGCGTCCGAGGCCGAGGTCGAGACGGAGGAGCAGCATCAGCCGACGCTGCAGCTGCAGCAGCAGCAAACAGTGCCGCCGCCGCCGCCGCTCCACTTCGAGCAGCAGCAGCAGCAGCAGATCTATCACGCTCTCGCGCCTCCCTGGCAGCAGCAGCAGCAGCAGCAGCAGCAGCAGCAACCCCTCTTCCACCACCGAGGCGACGCGGACGACCTCTCTATCGCCGGGCCGTGGGACACGGACGCGTTGCTTGCCGCTGACGACGACGGCGGGGAGGACATCGAGATCGCCGGAGAGGCCGGCTCTGGGAGGGGGGGAAGGTGGGGGCAGCAGCTGCAGCAGCAGCAGCAGCAGCAGCAGCACTGGCAGCAAGCTCCTGCTCCGGCCCCGTGGCAGCGCTACGCCGAAGCGCTCTACCCGCAAGGAGAGCACCATCAGCATCAGCAGCAGTTGGGAGGAGAAGGAGGAGGAGGAGGAGGAGGAGGAGGAGGAGCCTTCGGGGACTCGCTCGGGCTCTCTCCTCCGCGCCCGGGCTGCGGCGGCGTCGGCGGCGCGAGCAGCTGCGTCGGAGGAGACCCGCTGCTCTCCCCCCCGCTGCGCCTTTCGGCGCCGCCGTCGCCGCAGCGGGGGCAGTCCTTGCTCGAGCCGTGGCTGCAGCAGCCCCGCGAGAGGCCCGGGGCGGGGGGCGTCGACGTCGCCGCGGCGCTCGACCGCTGGGCGGCGACCGCGAACGGAGGAGGACGCCGGGCCGAGGCCGACGGCGCCTCGAGCCGCGGGCGGCGCCCCGACCACCGCCGCCACCAGCAGCAGCCGCCGGAGCAGCAGCCCTTCCAGCGCTTCTCGCTGAACCAGAACAACGTCGTCGTGCCCCTTCACTCTGCGGGAGGGCTTCCGAGCGGAGGCAGCTTTGGCGGCGGCGGCGGCGGAGGAGGAGGAGGCGGCAGCAACAGGAGGCGCCGCCGCGACGACGACGAGGAGCAGCAGCAGCGAGACGGCACCAACACCACCAATCAGCAGCCTGCTCGCCGCCGCCGCGACGACGACGAGGAGCAGCAGCAGCGAGACGGCACCAACACCACCAATCAGCAGCCTGCTCGCCGCCGCCGCGTGCTGGGAGTGTCGCGCCAGCGCGGCAGGTCTCAGTTGACGCTCGCTTGGAGGCCCAGGGTCTAAAAGCTTTTAAGGAGGAAGGGAAATAAGACAGATAAATAGTGTTTGCTCGTTTTTACAGGTCAAGTTTTTTGTTTAACATTTCAAAAAAGTGTTCGTCATTTTATTTTTTTCGTTTGAAGGCAAGTTCCTCTCAAGACTTCGTCGCCGCTTCAGTCCTCCTCAGAGCGCCGGCGCCGGGGAAGCGAAGGAGAGAGGAAGTCTCGAGCTCGGAGGAAGAAGAAGTCGATCTTTCTGCCGCGCTCTTCTTGCCTTTCTCCTTCCCTTCATCGCTCTTCTTCGGCGGCCCAAAGAAGTCGGGCTCGAGCAAGCTCTCGACCGCCGCGCCTGCAGCGGCGCCGAGCATCTCGAGGACCAAGACGTCGTTTTTCCCTTCTCGAAGCCACACCCCGGGCGCGAAGACCCGCATCTGAGGGCCCTCGACGAGGTCATACCATCCCAGCGCGATCCCGTTGACGAAGACGACGCCGCGGGAGAGGCCGGAGAAGCCAAGGTAGGTGTCGGCCGGGTGGGAGCGGCGCGTGCGGCCGAGGAGCTTTCCATCGTCGCCGTTTTCTTCTCCTTCCTCTCCTTCCTCCCATTCCCCGACGGATGAGGCCCGTGCCTGCTCTGCAGACACCTCGAAAGACCCCCGGAGGAGCAGAGGGCCCGACTCTTCGACGGTGAGGAGAGAAGAAGAAGGAGCGGAGAAAGGAGAAGAAGCAGCGAGGGCGAGGTCGACACTCTCGAGCTTCGCTGGGTCGTCGAGCGGCAGAGGCCACACCTTCCACTCCCCCTTGAGTACCTCCCCGTCGATGAGCACGCTGCCGTTCAAACCTTTCGTGTCGAAGAACGTGCCCTGGTTGGAGCGGCCGGTCATGCCCACGATGATGGAGAGCTCCGCAAAGGAGGAGGAGGAGGAGGTCGACTCGCCGTTTTCCGTCGTCGTCGGAACAACGACCTCTCTCAGCCTCAGCCTCGACCCGCCGTCGCCAACGCCCTTGCCCCGGTCTAAGGTGCCTGCCGATACGCCGTCTACCAGCACCGTCCCCAGGTCGTGGACGCACCCCCCGCCGCCGACCTCGAAGCGGGAGCCTCCGGGCTTCGCGAGTGAGGCGCGGGGCACCGCGGCCGAGTAGGCGATGAAGCCGCGGTTCTGGCCAAAGAGCTCCATCGGCAGTGGCGCGGCGGCGGAGACCGGCAGCGCTCCTCCCCTCGGCGACGACGCCAGCTGCGGCAAGGCGGACAGCAGCGTCGCGCGCTGGGAGAGCTCGACGCGGCCGTAGGAGGCCACCGGGGGGTCTGCCGGCATCGCGGGGACCGGGGCGGGAGCGCGGAGGCCGGAATGCAGCAGGCGCGACGGGGATGTCGCCGCCGCCGCAAACTTCTCCAAGACGGCCCTCACCGCGCTCGCCCTGGGCGGCCCGCCGTACCCCGGCTGCCGGTCGGCGCTGCCGCCCTCGGAGATTGGGGCGGCGTAGTCGTAGCTCTGGATGATCGCGGAGAAGGAGTCGTCGTCGGAGTTTGTCGAGCCCCCCGGCCAGAAATTACTTCCTCCTGAGCAGCGTTTTTTGGGCAGGGGGGCAGGGAGAAAAAAAGTGAGTCTTTCTTTCTTTCTTTCTTTCTTTCTTTCTCTCTCGCCCTTTTCTCTCGAGAAAGGAGAACCTACCCGCAGCCATGTAGAGAGAAAGCCCTCCTCCTCCCGTTTCGCTGCTCTTTCCCAGCAGCCCCTCCATCCTCGCCGCCACCCGCGCAATCGAAACATTGGTGACATCGAAGCTCGCGCCGTCAAACTGGACCCAACCATCATAGAGCTCGCTGGAGAAGAACGGCGTTTTCCCCCTGCTTTTTCCGCCGTTGATCTCTCGCAGCGGCGCGAACGTCGCGTCAAGATCGGAGGCGTTCCAGCCCGCGCCCGAGTCGATCATCGCGACGAAGTTTCGGTCGAAATCGACGTCTTCTTCGGTGAAGGGAACGCTGCCGTTGGAGACAAAGCGCGGCGCGTCGGTGGTGAAGAGCGTGATTTCGTCGGAGGCGAGGTGCCTTCGGATCATCGAGGCGAGGGCCTTGAGGTAAGGGACGTCCGGGGCGCCGACGTTCCCAAACTCTGTTTGTTGTTTAGTATTATTATTTTGGGTTTGCGGGGGAGTGCGAGGCAAAAAGTCGAGGTCGCGTTTCTTTTTCTTTTTTCAGGACGGCGAAGGAGAAAGCGGCGGCGAAGGCGAAAGAGCAGGTCGAGGAGGAGGAGGGGGAGGAGGAGGGGGAGGAGGGGGAGGAAGGGGGGGACCGGCGGCGGCCGTGGCGAGGACCTCTTCTTTGGAGATCGCCTGGGAGGAGGAAGAGGGCGACACGGGGCTGCTCTCTTTTCTCTCCCTCATTTTTTTTTCTTCTCTTACCGTTCTCGACCTGGACCATCAGGATCGGCCCCCCGCTCTCGATCAGGTACGGCCTCAGCCTCGGGAGCAGCTCTCCGTACCACCGCTCCACGGCCGCGAGGAAGAGCCGGGGCTCATCCGACGACCGCAGCGGCATCGCGCCTCCGCCGGCGACGGCACCGGGGTCGGCGAGCCACGCGGGAAGCCCCCCGAAATCCCACTCGGCGCAGATGTAAGGGGGCGGCCTCAGGACGACGAAAAGATCCTCCTCGACTGCCAGATCGAGGAAGCGGGTGAGGTTGCGGTCTCCCGAGAAGTCGAAGGAGTCTGGCGCGTCGGGCTGGTGGAAGTTCCTGAGGAAATCGAGTTTTTTTGTTTTTTTGCGAAAAAAGGCCAGAGAGAGAGAGGGAGAGGGAGAGAAAGCGTGAGTTTCCGTCTGCTCTCCTTTGTTTCAGGCGAAGGTCACTCCCCCTCTCGAAAGCTCGCAAACCAGCCGGTCGTCTCACCAGGGCACGTAGACGGTGACGGCGTTGAAGCCGAGCGCGCGCACCCTCCTGAGCCTGTCCCTCCAATACGCAGACGGGATCCTGAATTGGTGGACCTCGCCCGACAGCAGCGTGAAAGGCTCGCCGTCGAGGTAGAAGGCGTCGTCGGCGACGGTGAAGGAGTGGCGGTCGAGGCCGCCGGGCTTCCTGGGCGCCGTTTCTGGCAGGAGCGGCGTGAAGCGCCTATCGGTGATGATGGAGGAGGTCGAGGCCGGCGCGTCGTCGGCATTGAAATTCTTCGCCGCCATCCAAAGGCCTTGCTGCTGCTGCTGCTCGCTCGAGGCCGTGCTGCTCGTCGCAGCCCATGCGAAGAGCAGCAGCGTGGCGATAACAATGCCCCTGCTCATGGAACTGGTGCGAGGCATCCTGCAGAGAAGGCCACACGGGCGCAAGCAACTCGAATTGCCTCTTCTTCCGGGAGTTGGAAAAAGAAAACGAGAAAGTAAAAAAAAAAAGGCTCGCCTGATTGCTCAGACAATCGATCGTTCCAAGCCATTGGCCTTCATCTTCTCTCCCTTTCTCGTCCCTCTCCATAGCTCTACACAACGATGCGCGCCCTCGTCACCGGAGCAGCGGGCTTCGTGGGATCCGAGATCGTCCACCAGCTGCTCGCCAAGGGCTACGACGTCGTCGCGACGGCCCGCAGCGTCGACGGCGACGGCACCGCCGGGGGCCGCTGCTCCCACCTCGTCGCTCTGGCTTCGGTGCTCCCCGGGACCCTCGAGCTGAAGGCCGCAGACCTGCTCAAGGAGGGCTCGTTCGACGAGGCTGCCAAAGGATGCGACTTCATCTTCCACGTGGCGTGAGTACTCGGGAGAGGGACGGAGAGAGAGGGGGGGGGGGAGGGGAGGGGAGGGAGAGAGAGGGTGGGTAGGGTGGGTGGGGGGTCAAGGTTGCGGAGAGTCAAGGAAAACGACGAGAGAGGGAACTGACGTCTTCGTTTTCCTGCAACAAACAAAAATCCAGCTCGCCCTTCATCCTCGCGACGTCGGACCCGCAGCGAGAGCTCCTCGACCCTGCCCTCTGCGGCACGGTCAACCTCCTCAGCTCGGCCGCGAGGGAGAACGAGCGGCGGCGCGCCAGCGCCAGCGACAAGGACAAAGAAGGCAAGGGCGAGGAGAAGGAGGGGAGGAGGCGCCTCAGGGTCGTGCTGACTTCGTCGGTCGCGGCCGTGCACGGAGAGTACGAGAAGCCGCCGAGGAGTGGGTCGCTCTACTCGGAGGAGGACTGGAACGTGAGTTGGTGGAGTTTTTTTTGTGAAAGGGTTTCTGTGTTTTTGTTCGAAAGGTCAAGGTTTGCGATTTTATTTGTTTTGTTCTCTTTCTTTTCTCGGCTTCACTTCCCTTCTCTCTTCTCTTTCTCCCTTCTCCCTCTCTTCTCTCTCTCGTCTCCTTCTCTTCTCTCTCTCTTCTCTCTCTCTTCTCTCTCTCTCTCTGTTCTCTATTCTCTTTCTCTCCGCTCTCTCTTTTCTCTCCCTCCTCCGCCGCCTCCCTCCCTCCCGAGGGCCCTCTCGCGGAGCCTCTCGTCGAGGGCGAGCGGCGGGAGGGGGGCGGCTCCTTCTTCTTCTCCCGCCGCTGTTGCCGCCGCTGCCGCCGCCGCAGCAGCGGCGGCGGCAGCCCGCTCCCTCACCGCCTCGGCGGTCTCCCTCGCCCTGCGCAGGTTGGACGAGACCACCGCGCGAAGCGCATCCCCCCCCGCCCTCGAGACCAGGGCCTCGGCCAGGGCCCGCGCCTGCAGCTTCCCGGTGTCGTTGAGCGACGGCTCGGGCTCGGAGCCTTCCTCCTCCCGGTCGGCGGCGGCGCCCCCTCCTCCGGGTCGGCGGCGGTACTGTCCCTGCAGCCTCCCGCCGAGGTTCCAGTCGGTCTCTCCGTGCCTGCACAGGAAGATCCGGAGCGCGACGGCTCTTCTTTTTCGGAGGAGGCTCGCGGCCGCGCGGGAGGAGCGGGCGAGCGCGGCGGCCGAGGCGGCGGCGCGGCGGTCGGCCCTGGTCGTGGCGGCGTCGCCGTCATTGATTGCCACGACTCTGCTCTCGGTCTCGGCGAATGCCGCGTCTCCCATGAGAAGAGAGGAGTCTCTACTTCAGCTTCTTGTGAATCCTGGGCTCATTTCGGCGTTCGAAAACGCGCGCGCGGAAGAGAAGGAAAGAAAGAGCAAGAGATGGGAAATTGAGAAAAGAAGATGCAAACGAGGGTCGAGAGTTTTGTCCTCTTTCGGTTTCATTTTTTTTCTTGTTTATTTTTTATTTTCACAACGGATGATTTGATGCTGAGAGAGCGTGGACAGCGGCTCTCTATCTGTGACACCACTATCTCGGTGATGGAGCCGTTGGCGGAGCGGGAGGGCACGGGAACTCCGGGGAAGGCAATTTTTTTAGAGAGAGAAAACGCACCGCGACAGGCAGAAAAAAAACTCGTGCAAATTTTGATGAGAGAATTTTTTCCTGAAAAACGAGGGTCGAGCTCGAGGGGGTCGAGGTCTGAAATTCAATTTTTTTTTGAATTTCAGTCGTCGTCGTCCTTGCAAACGAGGAAAAAAATCGTTTCGAAAAAAGTTTTGGCAACAAAGTTTTGGCAACAAAATGGAGAAAAAAGTGTGCCTCCGATTCCGCCTTGCCGACCCCAGTCCTCCCGCGAAGCGCCCTCGAAAACGCTTCCAAACGCGCACAGGGCATAATCGACCCCTTTGCAGCGGCCCTTTCGCAGAAGATCGAAGTCCAGGGCTGGAGGAGGTCCCGAGCGCACACGGGCGTGAAACGCAGCGACGCGAGCCTGACCAAACTCACACTCTCCGAGGAAAAAACTCTCGCCGGTCTCGTTCGAACGACAATCCCGCTCGCCCCCCCCCCTCCCCCCCGCCGGCGTCTTCCTCCCCGCCGCCGCCCGAGCCCGAGCCCGAGCTCGAGGAACAGAGCCTCCCTCGCGCACAACGGCCGAAGAAAAGAATCGCGCCGCCCTCGTCCGAGCTGCCCATCCCGCTCGCCCCCCGCCCCTGCCCGCTCCCGTTCGACGAGAGAGATGAAGGCTCGAGTTCTCGCCCTCATCGCGGCGGCGCTCGCAGCGGTGCTCCTCCTCGCGCCGCAGGCCGCCAGCGCCGGCTCCCCCACCGTCCTCGGCCCGTGCGAGTGGTTCGTGCTCGCCAACTCGACCTCGTCCAATGCCTTCTTCCCCGAGACGTCGGCGACCTACTGGCAGACCACCATCAAGGGGAGCCTGCTGGCCGGCCTCGCCTCGTCCGGCCTCGTCCTGCGCGGCACGTTCCCGCGCGCGCGCTTCTTCTCGTTCGTCGCGTACAATGTCCAGGGCGACATCATCTCGTCGATCTACGACGCGGCCGTCGCGCCCGACCCCGGCTCGGCCAACCCGTTCGCGACGCTCGACGCGCCCGAGGGCGGCCGCTACTCGATCCGCGTGCTGGCCCTCGGCTCCAAGGCCGCGGCGGCGGCCAACGCGACCGGCGAGGCCAACGTCCTGCTCGTTGACAAGACGCTCGGCAGCGTGCTGTACCGCGTGTACAACCCGGACAACTCGACGGGCGCCACGGGGGGCGTGCCTCTCCCCAACTTCGTGCTGACCGGGCGCGCGGGCCTCGGGCCGGCCGCGACGTTCTCGCCGTGCAGCCCGCCCAACGGCCCGGTCGCGCAGGCCGCCCTGGGCTTCAGGCAGGCGGCGCTCGGCTCGACGCTCGCGCCGCTGACCACGCCGGCGCAGCCGCTGATGCTGCGCGCGTCGGGCGGCGGCGGCCTCTTCGCCAACCCGCAGAACGCCTACCTCACCGCCCCGACCAACTGGACCGTGCCGGGGCGCCTCGCGGTCTGGCGCGGTCTCGGCGCCGCGTTCCCCGACACCGAGGCCGGCCAGCAGGTCGTGCCAGCGCGCGCGCTGCGCTTCTGGTCGATGTGCTCGAACAAGTACGTGAGCCCGCTGCCCGTCGTCGCCTGCAAGGACGACTTCGAGACGGCGCTCGACCCGCTCGGGCGGTACACCTACGTGATGGGGCTGCCCGCGGACCAGCCCGCCGCCGCGGTGCTGGCCGCGCGCAGCGCGACGTGGGTGCCCGCGCTCGGCGCCGGCGACCCGACGACCACGGTCGGGGTCGCGCTCTTCCGCAACTTGCTCCCAGGCGCGGGCTTCGCGCAGAGCGTGCAGGCCGCGCCCGCGGACAACAGCCCGGCCTCGGCCCGGGCCGCGATGGGGCCCTACTACCCGCTCGGCGTCTACTGCGACGCGGCCGTCTTCGCGGCGGCCGGGTTCGAGGGGTGCCTCGCGGCCGCCGCGGGCGAGGCCGCCCCCGCCGCCAACCCGCCGTGGTTCCCGTCGCTCGACGCGTTCGAGCACCACGACTCGCCGCGCTCGCACGTCTTCCCGCTCGCGACCTTCGGCCCCGCGCCGGGCGCGCAGGCCTCGGCGCAGCAGTCCCCCGAGTTCTTCCCGACGGTCTACAACGCGGTCACGCAGTCGGTCGACGACCTGTTCGTCTTCGGCGGGACGTACGGCAACAAGAACGACACGCTCGACCCGCGCGGGCGCGTGACGGCCCCCTTCGTCGCCAGCCTCGACCCGGTCTCGCTGACGCGGCGCTGGCACACGAGCCTGTGGAGCGCCTCGATCGACGTGTCGGGCCAGTGGGACTACCCGGGCGTCATGGGCACGCTCAGCGACGGCTTCCTGTACGCGGCGGCGGGCTTCCAGCTGTTCAAGCTCAACCCGGCCTCGGGCGCCATCGTCGCGACGCTCAACCTGCCGACGACGACGACCTACGACAACGGCACCGCGGTCACGTGGCCGCCGTTCAGCACCGCCTACAATGGCTTCAACGCGCTGCCCGACGGCACGCTCGTGGCCAAGTCGCTCTACCGCCAGCTCGGCTGCGACATCCAGGGCCCCACCGCGGTGCTGCAGTGCGTCCGCGTCGGCCCGCAGCCGCTGCCGCTGCTCGTGACCGTCGACCCGAAGACGATGACGCTGGTCAGCTCCGTTATCCTCGGCTCGCCGTCGGCCAGCGCGCGCCCGACCGTGTCGACCTTCCAGGGCACCAACTACGTCTACGTCCCGGCCGACGGCACGGCCTACCGCTTCGTGGTGCCGCCGAGCGGCGTGCTCGGCCAGCCCGACCCGACGTGGGTCCCGGGCCCGCTCGTCGCTGCGGGCCAGACCGTGCCGACGTCGTTCGTCGTCGTCGGCGACTGGGTGGTGCTGCAGACCAACATCCTGCCCGCGACGGCCCCGATGAGCGTGATCGCGATCAACCAGGGCAACGCCAACGTGCGCTACCAGTCGCAGCCGTTCGCGGCCCTGGCGCCGACGCCGGGCTTCGCGTTCCGGCAGCAGGTCGTCAACGCGACCGTCGACAACACGGGCGGCGTGCTGCCCGTGAGCTTCGCGCCCGCGTCGGTCAGCGCCGACCCCGCCAGCGGCCTGATCTTCGCGACCGACTCGCTCCCGGGGCTCGTCGCCGCGCTCCGGATCGACACCGGCACCCAGAGCCTGCAAACGGTCTGGGTCGCCAACCAGGTCACCACCGAGTTCACGCTGCTCGTCGGGCGGCAGGCGGGCGACCGCGTGCTCGTCGGAACCGACATCCCGCTCGACGAGGCGCCCGGCGTCAACCGCCACGACTTTGTCGTCTGGCGCAGCGCGGCGACCGGCGCCGAGCTGCTGCGCTCGGCCAAGCTGCCGTCGATCACGCAGGGCACCATGGTCCAACCGTCCTACGGCGGGAGCGTGCTGTACCCGGGCTATGACGGCACGTTCACCAGGCTCGGCACGAGGTAGGCGCGCGCCGGAGCTCGGCACCGGGGCTCAAGAAAATGATAATACAAGTAGAGAGCGAGGAATTGTCCCTACCAGAAACTCGAGATGCGTGCACAGCCTGTATGCCTTGATATCCTCATTTATGCCTTTGAATGTTTTGTCCTCTTTCGGTTTCATTTTTTTTCTTGTTTATTTTTTATTTTCACAACGGATGATTCGATGCTGAGAGAGCGTGGACAGCGGCTCTCTCTCTGTGACAAAAAATCGTTCTCGAAGAGTGGTGTCAAAAAGGTAAACGCTGCGCGATAGGGATGAGGGTACAATTATCCGGAAAGGAGAGAAAAAAAGGAACGCTGCAAGCTGGCTGTTTGTTTTGTTTTCGTTTTTGTTTTTGGAAACGGGCTTTTCTGAACCTCGTTCTACTCAGCAGCGGCTGCCGCCGCTGCCGCGGTCCCAGCCGAAGCCGAAGCCAGGCGCCTCCTCCTCCGCCGCCTCAGCATCGCGACCCGCCTCCGCGCCCCGCCCAAGAACCTCTCTTCGTTCTCGTCGCCGTCGTCGCCGCCGTCGCTCTCATCCTCCTCCGAGGAGGAAGAGGAAAGCAGCGACGCGGCGGCGGCGAGCAGCCCCGAGGCGCGCCTCTTCCCGGCCGCCAGGTGCCGCTTGGACGAGGCGTGGAGGATCCCGGAGAGCGAGGCGGGGCTCCCGCCGCTGGCCCAGGCTTGGAAGAGGGAAGAGAGGCTTCCGAGGTAAGAAGACGCAGAAGAAGGAGAGAAGCACGCAGCGCCGTCGTTGACGAGAGGAGAAGAAGAGTGCCTCTCTTCTCGCCCCTCCTGGCCGCAGCTAGTCTCTGCGGTGCGAGGGGAAAAGCGCGCGCGCGCCTTGGACGTCGAGAGGGCGAGGAAGGTGGAAGAGCGCGATTCGGCGGCGGCGGCGGCGGCTGTCTCTTTGCCGTCGTCGCCGCCGTTGTCGAGCGAGGAGAGCGACGACGTCGACGACGGCGAGGTTCCATCCTCTTCTTCCTCCTCCTCCCCTTCGAAGACGACGCTGAGCACGCGGCGGTGCCCTCCTGCCGCTGCTCCCTGCTGCTGCAGGTGCATCCTGGAAGCAGCCGCGGCCCTCCGCCTCCGAGCCGCCGACAAAGGAGAAGAGGGGCGACGAGCAGCAGCAGCAGCAGCAGAGTAGGAGGAAGCAGCGAGCGAGAAAAGCCCCCGCAGCGCCGCCTCGGCCTCCGCTGCGCCAGCCGCCGCGGCCCTCGCGACCGCCGCCACGGGCTCCGGCTCGGGCTCCCCCTCGATCAGGCAATAAAGAGAGTGGATCCCTCGGGCCATCGCCAAATGCCACAGAGAGTGGAAGAGGAAGTAGAGTTCCGGCAAGAGTTCCGGCACCGGGAAGAGGAGGAGGAGGAGGCAGCAGCGCCGCTGCCTCCTCCTCCTCCCCCCCTTGGCCCCTCCTCTTCGCGCGGGGGCGCTTCACCTGCGTGGTCGACTTCGCGCCGCTCGCCGCCTGCGACGGCGCGGC
>Ga0315287_10001622_pt1 | contig 20948 bp, 17 predicted proteins | sample YL17G11_0_MG_FD_205037 | JGI IMG/M metagenome (GOLD analysis project Ga0315287, IMG submission 205037) | Sediment microbial communities from Yellowstone Lake, YNP, Wyoming, USA - YL17G11_0 | ecosystem: Environmental > Aquatic > Freshwater > Lake > Sediment | place: USA: Wyoming | collected...
CGCGGAACTTCGCGTTCACAATGCCTCCGAGGCCGACGGGCCCCGCGCCGGTGATGAGCACCGTGTCGAACGCGCTGACGTTCATCGTATCCATAGGTCCGAACGTCGGACCCAGCGCACAGCACGCGAGCGATGCCAGCTCATACGACATGCTGTTCGGGATCACGGGCAGCAGCCATGCCGGTTTCAGAATGTACTGCGCCATGGTCGCTGTGCCGTTGGGCGTGCCGACGAACTTCTCAGTATCGTAGACGTGCTCGCAGTAGATGTAATCGCCGGCGATGCAAAGCGCACACTTCCCACAGGGGTACTGGGGCAGGACAACCACGCGGTCGCCGACTTCCACGGGGCCCGGCTGCGCGATCGCAACCACCTCGCCAGCGGCCTCGTGGCCGAGATTGCCCGCCGGATGGGCGCCGACGAACGTCTTGTACTCCGTGCACATGGGCGCTGCGTGGATCTTCACCAGCGCCCAGTCTTCCTTTGGCTGCGGATCGGGCACGTCCACGAGTTCCGCCCTGCGATCGCCCAGGAGAACAGCTTTCTTCATGCCACCTTACCTCGTCGAGCCCGATGAACGGCTATCCGGGACTGCGGATGTCGAGGAATGGGACCGTATCAGTGGTCCACTCGCTGCGGGTGATGAATCGGGTGCGGCCGTCCTTCAGTTCCTGGTCCGTCTGAATATGCGTTCGGCGCGCAAGGTGTTCGCTGACGACACGGTAGGGCCGGTCGAGTCTGAAGGGCTTCGTCTCCGGCCTGCCGATCAGCGACATCGCCTGCGTCATACCGGATCGGATCAGTTCGCGGCAACGCTGCGGAGCCTTCAGTCTCGCCCCTTCGCGCGCCAGTCCTGTCTTCACCGAAACCGCCACGATGTGCTCACCCAGCAATCTCTTCGCCTCCGCGCACCCCGCATCATCGCTCGAGATGAAGAGAACGGGGATGTCGAAATGGCCTGCCAGCAGCGCGGCCTGGCCGATCTCCCCCATCTCGACGCCGTTCACCGAGTAAAATCTGTCCTCGTAGCTCTGCGTGTGCTCGAGAACGCCGTTTGGGGTCCCTGCCATGGCATGAAAGCCCAGCAGCGCCAGACCGCTATAGGAGGCATCAAGTGGAAACCAATCGCGGTACCCGGTACCAATGATGTACTCTCCGTCGGGGTGCAGGTCCTCCACGACGAAGTTGCTCCCGCTGGAATGGCCGTCCCACACAACGACCTCGTCACACCCGCCCCACTTCGCTCCCTCAACAGCCGCGTTCACCTCGGCGGTGAGGAGGCGGCGAGCCTCCATCCAGTAGTCATAGTTCTCGTCCGTACGCCTGGTCTTCTTGCCAGTCTGATCGGAGGTGAAGATTCCCCCAATACCCTCCATGTCCGTCGCGATCATGACCTTCATATCACATCCCCTTCACTCGCCCTCGGCGCTTCGCCAGTTCGTTTCGGCGCCCGCGCCTTTGTCGATGGCCCGCTCGCACCGCTCATGGGTGTGATGAGCGGGAAGAACCGTGCCATTCAGGTTGCATCATTGTCTCAGGAGTACCTGCGCGAATTGCCACGAGAGGGTCGCGGGTCTGTTCGTTACGCATGCCGAACATGCCTGCTAAGTCAGTCGCCTCGAAGAGCGATGTGTCAGCGGATAGCGGGTACAGTGGCCGTCGAGAGCCGGGGTATCGGCGCGAGATGGCGCTCGCCGGTTCGGCGAGCGCCATCATTCGCGGTGCATCAGCGCGGCCGATGCTAGTGCACCAGCAACACTACCAGGACCACCACAAGCAGCACCGTCGTCGTGTCCCAGGAATCGCCGGATCGTAGTCCGGCCGTCTGCACCGAGTTCAGGTCCAACACAATCGCGTGGACCTCTTCGTCCGTGAGCAGACTGACGCGGTCGGCTGCTTTCTTCTCGGTCAGGCCGAAGTCCATGAGCTTGGCCTTGATCATGTCGCGCTCTGCGGCCACCGCTTTCTCATCTGCGGCGGCTGCGGTCGCGCAGGTAGTCTGTGATGGCACGGGTGCCGCCATCGCCATTGGCGCGGTCATCGCCAGCGCCAATGCCAGGACCAATGTCCATGCTACCAATCGAGCAGGTTTCAACGACTCACCTCCTTTCGCCCTAGTCGTTCCGAATGTCGGCCTCGGGCACACGCCCGCACGCATCAACCGGCAGGGTGGCCGGATGTACCGCTCTGTTTCCGAATGGTTTCCACCGCCTCCTGCTGCGCCTGCGCCGCTGCCTGTTTCCCCATCGCGCCATAGACTGCCGCCAGGTGCTCGTGGATAGCCAGGCGCAGGCCGGTGTCCTTCGCCCCCGAATTCGTCAAAGCCGCGTTCAGCGTCTCCGCAGCGCGAGCGTCGTCGCCCGTGAGATGATAGAGCCACCCGAGCGTGTCGAGTCCGTAGGCCTGGTGTGGGCCGGGGTTTTTCGCAGCGGACTTCAGCCTCCCCAAAGCCTCATCGAGGTGCACTCGCTTCTCGGCGCACAGATCCGCGAAGTTGTTCGCAGCATCGAAGCTCGCCCGATCGGCGCTCATGGCCTGCCGATACCGAAATAGCGCGTCCTCTGTCTTCCCCTGTGTGCGCAGTACGTTTCCCAGGTTCACGTATGCTACCGCGAACCTCGGACTGCGCCACACCGAGTGCTGGTAAGCCCACTCCGCTCTGTCGAGCCGGCCCTCCCTCTCATATATGACACCCATGTCGTTGAGTTGTTCGGCGCTGAGGCTGGCTACCAGTCGTTCCATTTGCGCTCGATCGGGTTTGCGGTCAAGGCCCTGCCGGTAGGCACGGACGGCCTCGGTGAGGTTGATCCGAACCCCCTTCCTATCCGTCTGGCATCCCGCCAGCAGGATGCCCAGCAGCAGGAGGAAGATAATGCGCCTCATTTTCCTGTCGGCGGTCCCTGGACCCTCTTCCCGGTCACGACCATCATCCAATGCGAGCACTCCCGCCACCGCCGTTCGAAGTCGTCCATCTTCCTCGGTGTCTCTCTTGCGTCTCCATCGTCCGAAAGCCAGATCTGCCGAGAACTATCGTACCCGCGAATGACCACGAAGTGGTTTCGGTCAGCGAGTCGGCCGCTCTCTCGCACCATGCAGATGACGGGCCGGTTCTGCGCCACTGCCTGCTTCATCCTGTCGGCGCTCCCTTCACCCGCCCATGCATCAAAGCCGCGCGTTCGCGCGTACAACAGCAAGTCGAAGTTGATGGTGCCGTGGTACTTCGGGAGGTAGATGTCCTTAGCGATCTGCTCTGCCGTCACTTTCTCGCCGTAGAACTGAAGCACGGCTGCCAGCGCGGCAGGGCCGCACAGATCGCTCCGGTACGCAGCAAATGGTACTCCGCGGACGGCGTGCGACGGGGGTACGGCATGAGGCCCAGTAGCGCCCTCGCCCCATGCGCAACTCACAGATAGTGTTACACCGAGAACGATCGACAACTTCCAGAGCATCACCCTCATCGACCTAACCCTCCGCCAAGAAGGCTAACCCCGGGAGAATCGCTGCGCGATCTCATCTCTGCCCAGTCTGCGAATCTGAATCCCGATAACCAGAGCGCCGCCGCAGATGAATACACCAGCCAATGTGACCCGGATAGGGTTGGGCACCGGCAGCGGCTTCGCGGGACTGATCACCTCTGCGTTCGGCGGGAGCAGCGACGCATCGGCTCGGAGTCTATCCAGCGTGCGGATGCGCTCCAGGGGCGTCTGCGTCAACAACAGATACCGTACGCTCGCCTTCTGAGCCAGCGGCCCAAGTGCCGCCAGTGAGCCTGACATGTCCGACATGACAACGCTGGAGTCCATGATCGGGCCGAGATGCTGCAGCACTGCTACGATGCGAAGCTCGATGCCACTAACCGCTGCTGGCCCCAGTTTCAGTCCCGTATCTGCCCCTGCCATGGCGTCGATACGCCCGGAGGCTACCTGCTTCGTTCCCTTCTCAGGCAGCTTCCCAAGCCCAATATCACTGGACGACAGGATCCTTGCTCTGCCGTCCACGAGCAGAAGGCGACTCAACCCTTTGCCTCCCGGGAGAGGGAGACCGGCCGCAAGAGCGCGGGTGGCATGGAGAGCCAGCAGGCCTTCAGGCATCGTGGCCTCGGCGGTGGGGCGCGGATCGGCGATCTCGATGGCGTAGTCCAGCCTGCCTGGCGCGGCCGGTAGGAGACGCCAGCCGGCAATCCCGACCACAAGCCCTAGCGCTACGAGAAGCGCTGCAGCATTTTTTCTCACAGACGGAAACCGTTCATTGTGTCAGTCCTCGCGGGATCCTGGCGGGTGCGCCCTCGCTCGGCGGCTGCGGGACAGCGATTCCAGCTGCTTGGGCGTCCGCGATCGCCTGCTGTACCCACATCTGCGTCTCATCGTAGCGACTGTCACTCTTGTTCCAACGGCTGAAAGCGTACACCATCGCATCCAGCGCTCTGGTCGCATCGGCCTTCTTCCCGAGTCTGACATCCACACGCACCAGCGTCACCAGCGCCTGCACATTCGAGGGTTGGCTGTCCAGCGCCTTCACCAGCAGCTGCGCCGGCTCTGCAAGCGCCTGCCTGTGGGCGATGGCAAGCTCTGCATAGCGGGCGGCTGCGTCCGCAAAATCCGGTGCAACCTTCGTTGCCTGCCGGTAGGCGGCAGACGCGCTCATCGCATCGCCAGATTGTGCGTCCATATTCGCCAGGAAGAACCATGCATCCGCATCGGTCGGGTCTGCCACGGTCGCCTGGCGAAAAGCGTCCTTCGCGCTCTGGGAATCACCTTTCTGGACATAGGACTGGCCGAGAAAAAGCCAGTCGCGGTTCGCGCCGTGCCTGCGAGCCAACCTATAGAGGTCGGCGTTGACGAACGCCGCCGACACGGCCAGCGCAAGGAGCCCAAGCGCCAGCACGTTCCACCGTCGATTCTGCGCACATCGGATCATCTCCAGGGTCCCGAACGCGCCGAATACGCACATAACAGGAAGGGCGGTCATGCGATAGCGTCCGTTCACAAAGAAAACGATGACAGCTATCCACTGCACCAAGATGAACAGAGCGAGTGCCCATGTCAGCCGGCGCCGCCAACCGCCCAGCGCCATGCCCGTGAGCGCCAGGGGACCGATGATGGCGAACGTAAAGGGTAGCACGCGGAGCACCGACGAGTGGGACCGCCCCCACTCGTAGCTTACATTGTTGGGGATGTCGTACGCAGTCCAGTACAGACACGCTTTCTTCAGTGTGAGCGCCAGCGCACTGCCGATGTGGTGTGTCCAGAAGCCCACCCCTTGGCGCATCCAGAACCTATCCTGCTCGGCCAGGGAGAGGCTGCCGACCGTCCGCGGCAGGCCGCCAGCAGTCGTGCCTGGCACCTTCACGAACCAGGTCCGCTGCCACGCCACCCCTGACAGGATCGGCGTATAGCCATCGGCGTTCATGTTGTTTCCGGTGTAGAAGTTGATGCCGCCATTGTTGGAGATGGGGACGAACCCGCCGGTGATAAGGAGGTTGCGGACGGTGATCGGCACGATCACGGTGACAATGCCGAGGACGAAGACACCCGCATAGCGCCGCTGATCATCCGGGTCGGCCTTTCCGCGCAGCCACAGAAATAGCAGCGCAAGCGCCAGGGGTGCCAGCAGCAGAAGATTGCCTCGGGTGAGGCCCAGTAATCCGAGCAGCAGCCCGACCCCGAGCCACCGGCCTGTTGTTGGCATGTCGAGCGCGATGAGCAGGCCGAGCAGGAAGGACGTCGCGAGCAGCATGGAGAGCGCGGTATCGAGCAATTCGCCTTCGTTGAAGACGCCGGGACTGTACAATGCCATCATCAGGCCCGCGAGCAGCCCTACGGCCGTGCCGAACACTCGCCTGCCGATCAGATAGGTGAGGCCGCACGTTACGGTGCCCATGACCAGCTGCAGCAGGCGCGCGGTGAAAAGGCTGAGCTCGCCAGTGCCCACGAGCGCCTTTACCAGCGCGAGGTAGTAGGCGTACAGGGGCGGCTTCGCCATGACCTCGGCGTTACCGATGCCAGCGCTCCTGAGCAAGATCTCCGCCCAAGCGTTCTGAGTTCGTGAATCGAGAATAGGATAGAAGAAGAAGGGCCAGTGATAGATCTGAGCCAGGTAGACGACGCGCGGGATGAGGGCGATAAGCATGATCACCGCGAAGTGAACACGCCAATCGGTCCCTAGCGATCGAGACGCGTCCTCATCCTCAGCTCTGGCAGTGCTCTCTGTCTGGACGGCAGCGCCGCCTGATAGAAGGAATGCGCGAACGCGCGCGGCCCGCAACACCGCGGCTCCAGATGCTACAATCATGGCCATCCTTGTTCGACCGGGTGCGCCCCCAATGGCTGTTTATCCCATATCTTAGATTCACTCTTTCCCGAAGAGTTCCCTGCGCGCGGAAGACGCGTGAGGTCCGCTCTGAACCTACGATGCTTTGGGGGGTCGCGCTGCACTGCAGCGTGTGCCATCTGGAGAGGTGCGAGGAGCCGACACGCGGAAATGCGTTGAACACGGTACAACGATACATGATTTTGGTGACCGGAGGCACTGGTTTCGTCGGAAGCCGCATCGTCGCTCGCCTCGCGTCCGAGGGCGCGAAGGTGCGCGTACTGGCGCGGTCGCGGGCTGACGTGCCTGGGGCGGATCTGGTTCAGGGGGATGTGCGCGACCTGTCTGCTGTCGTCCAGGCAGCGCGTGGGTGTGACGCCATCATCCATCTGGTAGGCATCATCCGCGAGATGGGAGATGCGACTTTTCGCCGCGCCCACGTGGACGGCACCCGTACAGTCATCCAGGCGTGCCACGAGGCAGGCGTTTCCCGCCTATTGCATATGAGTGCTCTGGGGGCCAGGCCCGGCGCGCGCAGCAAATATCACCGCACGAAGTGGGAGGCCGAGGAGCTGGTGCGCGGCTCGGGGCTCGCGGCGACCATCTTTCGGCCGTCTGTCATCTTCGGCCCGCGCAGTGGGTTCATTACAGAGATTCGCAAGCTGCTGCATCAAGGACCCGTGATCCTCATTGTCGGCAGCGGCATGTCCCTGCTCCAACCAGTCTGGATAGACGATGTCGCTTCCTGCTTCCTGTCTGCACTCAGCAAACCGGGAACGTCCGGGCAGTCGTACGAGCTCGGTGGGCCCGAGGCACTCGGCTTCGAGCAGCTTGTCGATCTCGTAGCCGAAGCTGACGGCGTCACCAAGCCGAAAATCCACCTCCCACCCAGGCTGATTGGGCCTGCCGCGGCCGTGCTCGGGCGGATCTGGAGCCGCTTTCCCATCACCTCAGATCAGCTTGCGATGCTGCTTGAGGACAGCGTCTGCGACATCACGGCCATGGTCCAGACATTCGGAATCGAGCCGGCCTCTTTGCGTGACCATTTGGTTGACTAACCCGCCGCGGAACATGCTTGCGTCTTGGCCTCTAAAGGAACCTTGTGGCCCGGTCTGGAAGCTTGCGCAGCGGGGGTACAGGAATGTCTCGCAGTGCCCGCTCAGATGGCATCACGCGCCGGGACTCCATGAAGCGGATCGGGGCGGGAGCCCTCTCAGCGGTTGTCCTGCCGCTATTCGGCTGTCCCCGGCCTAGCCCGACTGCGAAGGAGAAGAAGGTGAGTCAGACTGTGCTGCCCCGCTGGCGCGGGTTCAACCTCCTCGATATGTTCACCACCAGGAGCGATGGCAACTGGCGGGAAGATGACTTCCGCTGGATACGCGACTGGGGCTTCGACTTCGTCCGGCTCCCGATGTGCTATACGCTCTGGATCGAGGGCGAGGACGCCTACAGGCTCTCTGAACCCGGGTTGGCGAAGGTCGATCGTGCCGTGGAGCTGGGTCGCAAGTACGGCATTCACATCAGTCTGAACTTCCATCGCGGTCCAGGATACAGCGTGAATCCCGAGCGCCAAGAGCCATATAATCTCTGGAAGGATCAGGCTGCGCTCGACGCGTTCTGTTTCCACTGGAGCACATTCGCTGCGCGCTACAAAGGCATCCCCTCGTCAGAGTTGAGCTTCAACCTGATCAATGAGCCCGCAGCGCCGGTGGCGGCAATGACCCGGGATGATCACAAACGCGTCGTGAAGACCGCGACCGAGGCGATCCACCGTACCGATCCGCAGCGGCTGGTGATCGCTGATGGTGTGCAGTGGGCGAGTGTTCCGTGCCCGGAGCTCGCAGATGTCAAGGTGGCACAGAGCTGCCGTGCGTACACCCCGCACACGCTGACCCACTACAAGGCTGAATGGGCGAGCAGCCCGGAATGGCCGGAGCCGACGTGGCCGAACCACAAGGAGGGGGGGAAGGTCTGGGATCGAGCGGCACTGGAGGAGCATTACCGTCCGTGGGGCGAACTCGCCGCCCAGGGAATCGGCGTGCACTGTGGTGAGGGCGGAGCCTACAATAAGACACCGCATCCCGTTGTGCTAGCCTGGCTGCGGGACGTGATGGAGATCCTCAAGAGTCACAACATCGGGTACGCGCTGTGGAACTTCCGCGGCTCCTTCGGCATCCTCGGCTCGGAGCGGAGGGATGTCGAGTATGAGGATTTCCACGGACATAAGCTCGACAGGAAGCTGCTGGCGCTTCTCCAGGGATTCTGACAGGCGCTGTTGATGGAAGACACGGCCCGGCGAGCCACCGTGAGACCGCTCACCTGGCGCTCGATCACGCTGGGGGCGCTCGGGTGCTCGGTCGTCACGGTCTGGATACACCACGCCGAACTGATATTGGGCGGGGACCGCGGACACACGGCGCTCGCCAATACTTCCATCCCTGTCGGAGCCTTCGCCGCACTGGCCGCGTTGGTCGCTGTGAATGTCTTGCTGCGAGCAGTAGCGCCTCGGTTTCATCTCTCGCAGGCCGAACTCATCACGATCTATGTGATGATGACCGTCTCCACGGTGCTCGCCTCGAGCGGCGGTATTCACTTCCTCATCCCAACTCTCGCCGCGGCGTTCCATTTCGCCACGCCCGCTAACCAATGGCAGTACTTCCAGCAGTGGATCCCGACCTGGTTTGCGCCCCGCGATCTGCAGGCGCTCGACGCGTTCTATGCCGGAAACGCCCGTGTTCCGGTCGGTGTCTGGCTGACGCCGTTCTGGGTGTGGGGTGGATTCCTGCTCGCCTTCGTCTCCGCAACCCTGTGCCTCTCGGCGATTCTTCGCCGGCCCTGGATCGACAACGAGCGCCTGACGTTCCCGACAGCCGTGCTGCCGCTCGAGATGACCGAGCCGGGCGGCTCGTTGCTGGGAAGCAAGCTGATGTGGATCGGCTTCGGGGTCGCGTTCGGCATCGGCACGATCAACAACCTGCACCTGAACTTTCCCGCCGTCCCCGGGATTCAGGTGCGGACTGTTGACGCCTCGGACTGGATCACCGAATTTCCCTGGAACGCGGCCGGCAGCCTGCCGGTGTCGTTCTACCCGTTCGTTGTTGGGATCGCCTATCTGCTTTCGAGAGAGGTGACGTTCAGCTACTGGTTCTTCTTCCTATTCACGAGGTTCGAGCTCGTAACCGCGGCCGCTCTCGGCTGGCGGCAGCCCGGCGCATCGGTCGCTACTGATCCCCCGTACATCCAGAACCAAGGAGCCGGCGCATTCATTGCCCTGGCGCTGATCTCGCTGTGGATGAGCCGCAACTACCTGGGCCAGGTAGCCCGACGCGCAGTCGGCATCAGCAACAGCATGAAGGGAGAGGAGCGGGAGCCACTACCGTACAGATGGGCCTTCTTTGGCTTTCTGGTCGCCTTTGGCGCGCTCATTTTCATGTGCACCGCGGCCGGAATGAGTCTCCGCATCAGCCTGCTGATGTTCGGTCTGATCTTCCTCTATCTGATCGCAGCGACCCGCATCCGCGCCGAGGCCGGGAATGCGTGGCTCTTCGGCCCAGCCGTCGATCCCAACACACTGATCACCGAGGGGTTCGGGGCGAGCCAGCTCCGGCCGGTTGACCTCACGATCATGGCCTACCTGCGGTCGGTGAGCACCTTCGATATGCGGTGCGCATCGATGCCCCATCAGCTTGACGGCTTCCGGATGGCGATGGCCGCCGGGATCTCGCTGCGGCAACTGGTGTTCGCGATGCTGGCGGCGATCGCGATCGCTATCGCCGTGGCGTTCTGGAGCGGCCTGTTCGTTTGGTACTCACTGGGAGCGGCAGCAAAGACCGACTGGTGGCGGACCGAGATGGGCATGATCCCGTTCCTGGAACTGCACTCACAACTTGCATCTCCCCCGCGCGCGGATCTCGCGGCAGCAAGCTTCGACGCGATTGGGCTGGCGGTCACCTGCCTGTTGGCATTCCTGCGTATGCGCTTCCTCGGATTCCCCCTGCATCCCGTCGGCTATGCAATGGCAAACACCTATAGCTGGGGCCATCTGCCCGTACCGTTCTTCATCGCGTGGCTGGCAAAGACCCTCGTGCTGCGGTACGGCGGGATGCAGCTGTACCGACGCAGTCTCCCTCTCTTCCTGGGCCTGATAATGGGCGACTTGCTGAACGGAGCGTTTTACACACTTATGGGCGCGGTGGTGCAGATGAACGTGTACCCCGTGAACTGGTGAGTCGGCCCCAACTACCTCTGCACCGTTACCGCCTTCCCCGTCTCTTCCGCGCGCGTCAGTGCCTCCGCGACGGTGATGGCGGCCCGGCCGTCGCGCCCGGTGAAGAACGGCGGTTCGTCATACAGCACCCAGCGCGCGAAGCTCGTTAGTTCCGCCTCGACCGCGCCCGGTCCGGGCACGTCCTTCGGTTCGATCCGGGTCATGTTCGCCTCGTCCGCGCCGTACTCGAGATGGCCCCATGGGCTGTCGAGTCGGGCGAACCCGCCCGAGAAGAGAATGACGATCTCCCGCCATGACGCGGGGGCAAGGCTGGATGCCGTCAACACCCCGGTGACTCCCGCATCAAATCTGATTAGCGCGCTGCCGATGTCATCGAAATCGTGGACTTGCTGACCATGCCGGCCGCCCATATACTGGACTTGGCTCGCTGTGCCGAAGATGGTGAGGAACAAGTCAATGTGATGGATCGCCATATGGAAGAACAGCCCGCCTGAACCTGCGCGATCCAGGTGCCAGATGCCGCTGTCTCTCTGCTGGAAGCCGTCGAAGAAATAGGACGCGAATCCGAAGAGCGGAGCCCCCATCTCGCCGCTTTTCGCAACCTCGATCAGCTTGCGCGGCAGCGGATACAGCCTCATGCTGTGCCCGACCATGAGCTTTGTACCGGCCGCGTCGCAGGCCGCGATCATCGCATCGCAATCGGCCACCGAGAGCGCCATCGGTTTCTCGCAGAAAACGTGTTTGCCGGCACGCGCCGCAGCTACCGTCTGTTCACGATGCAGGTTGTTAGGAGAAGCGACGATCACCGCGTCCACGTCATCGCGTCCCAAGAGCTCACTCAGAGACTCAGCCGGCGCCGCTCCGGATTCGGCGCAGAATGCATCCATGTTCGAGCGGTAGGGGTCAAACGCCGCTGTTAGTCGCGCGTCCACCACCTTCTCCCTTGCCTCTTTCGCGAGGCCCCGTCCCATTGAGCCACAGCCGATCAATCCCATTCCGAGTTTCATGTCGCACCTCTCCTATCCGCGCACTGCGTCCTTGATCATCCGCCGGAGTTCCCCAACAAGATCGTCCACCTTCTCCCCCGACTGCGCCCGCTTCAGCAAGTCGATTCGCATCATCTCCACGGCAGAGCTGCCGAACCACATCACGCCCAGACGCTCGGGCAGCGATCGGAAGCAGAACTCGTGCATCACGACATCGCCAGGCAGCAGCGCTGCATCTATCTTTGCCACGCGGGACGCAAGTTCGTCGGCGTTTGCCTGCCTGACCGGGCGGCCGTGCCCGTCTCGCACCCGATCACAGCTCACCAGTGACCTGGTTACGACCTCCTCCGGAATCGCTATTCCGAGGCGAGCCAATCGCCGTGCTTCTTCCCGCGCGCTGATCCGCGCCGCCACTTCGGCGGCCTCTCGGTCGGCGGGAGCGACGAAACCAAAGAGACGGCAGGCGAGCGGGCGCTCCGCATAGACGGTGCATCGTGACGACTCGAGGAAGATGCAGGTCCGTTTGGGGTCGATCCATGCGAAGAACAGCTCCCCGACCGCCCGCCGAATGAGCGTGTCCCGACGCGCCTGCGGCATTCCGTCCACCGATTCCATCAGGCGTAGGTATTCAACGAAGAAGATGCCCGGGCTTTCGAAGCAGCACCGCGCGCAGCCATCGCAGTTGCTCTCCGGGAACGTCTCATACACTCGGATCAGAGATCCGAGTAGCCCGAGCCTCTTCGCCTTCCGGAGAGCGTCGGCGATATCGACTTCGTCGGACGTACGGGCTAGTGCTTTCGCCACCCGAGAACTCCCATGCCCATCGCCGCTACGTTCGTGGTCCGCTAGAGCCCCTGGTAGTAATCAACCCAGGTGACTCTCGCCGTGAATCCCGCCTTCTCATATGCCCTTCTCGCTGGCGCGTGCGATGGGTCGCCCCCGGTCTGCACCATGGCGGCCTTCATGCCAAGCGCCCGCATCCGGTCGAGCACGTGCGCATACAGCCGCGGGGCGATTCCTCGGCCCTGGAAGCCAGGATCAACGGCGTTGTTGCCGACCCGGCCAACGCGTCTCTCTTGGTCGCAGCGAAACGTTACGAATCCCACCACTTCCTCGCCCGCCGTAGCGACCAGCGCCATCGTCCCACCTGCGCCTGTGCAGCCGTTCCTGATCTCCGCCGCCTTCGTCTGACGCCAGTCCGGGCGTAGAATCTGGAACAGCTCGTCGCCCAGCATCTCACGGAAGGACTCGAAAACGGGAGCCCACGCCGCGAGCGCGATCTTGACGCAGGCTTCGGTGTCCGTCGGCGCGATATCTCGGATGGCAACTTCCTCCGGCATGAGACATCTCCACTGAGGTAGGATGCGTTCTGCCAAATCAGCCTCTGCAGCCGTTGGCCCACCTGACGGAAAACCTCCTCCTCATCCACGGCCATTAGCTTGCCGTCCATGAGCGCCGGTGTCCCGTTGATGAACACGGTCCGTACGTCGCCCGCGCGTGCCGCGTAGACCAGGTGAGAGACAATGTCATGCGGCGGAAAGAGATGAGCCTGTCGAAAGTCGACTAGCACGACATCTGCCTTCATGCCGGCCTTGAGCTGTCCGATCCGGTCGCCAAGGCCGAGCGCCTCGGCGCCCCCGCGCGTAGCCATCATCAGCGCCTGTCGGGCAGTTACTAGCGTCGGATCCTCCGCCGCGACCTTATGAAGGAGCGCCGCGAGTCTAGCCTCTTCCAGCATATCGAGATTGTTATTGCTTGCCGGGCCATCTGTCCCGAGGCCGACGACTGCCCCCGCATCAAGCAGCTTCGGCACTGGCGCGACCCCCGATGCGAGCTTCATATTGCTGCCCGGGCAGTGCGAAATGCCGACTTTCTTCCTGGCAAGTGTGGCTACTTCGGAGTCAGACAGGTGGACACAGTGGGCTGCGAGCACCGTCTTGACGTCAAGCAGCCCGATCTCGTCCAGTCGCTCCACCGGCGTCTGACCGTACTCTTTGACGCTGTCCTGTACCTCTCCCCTCGTCTCGGAAACGTGAATGTGAATGCCGATATCGTATTCGTTTGCCGCCTCGACCACGCGCGCGAGCAGATGGTTCGGGCAGGTGTACGGAGCGTGAGGCCCGAGCATCGTCACCAACCGGCCATCGCCTTTCCCATGCCACTCGCGGGCAAAGGCGATGGCGTCCTCAAGCTTCCTTTCGGCGTCGGGGAGGAACGCGAGCAGGACGCCCGAGACATTCGCCCGTATGCCGCTGTCTATAGCCGCGCGTGCTGCCGCTTCGAAGAAGTGATACATGTCATTGAAGCACGTCACGCCGCCACGGATCATCTCCGCGATCCCGAGCATGCTGCCCCAGTACACGTCGTCCGCGGTCAGCTTCATCTCAAAGGGCCAGATGCGTTCTTCCAGCCATGGCATGAGCGGCATGTCGTCGGCGTACCCGCGGAGCAGCGTCATGGCGCAATGCGTGTGCGCGTTGACCATGCCCGGGATCGCGACCATGCCACCAGCGTCGATCACGTCGTCGGCCGACGTGCCACATGGCATCTCGCCCGCCGGCCAGACGCCGGCGATCTCTGTGTCCCGAATCAACAAGTCGGCTTTGGGCAAAACAGTGCCTGCGTCGTCCATAGTGACGACTGCGGCGTTCCGGATCAGCCAGCTAGACAAAACGATTCCTCCGCGTGAATTGGGTCGGGTCGCTCAGCGGCGGTCTTCCCCCAGGCCGATCGTCTCCTCATCGCCCTCGATCGTGATCGCCATGATCTTCACCGTCGGTTCTCTCGGGAGTTCCAGCGAGATCGCCCGCCCGTTCACGGGAGCGATCACCCGGTGGTAGAGAACGGCAGGCGCTGCGGCATCATCGTTGGTGATCGTGCGGGCATACCGGCAGAACGCCCCAATGCCTGATCCATCGGATACCACACTTCGCCACGGCGGAGTGACCACGCTCGCCTGCTCGGACGTGCCGTTGGCCAGTCTCACTGCAAAAGCAGTCTCGCTCTGCTGGCCTGTGCTCGCAAGCAGCAGGTGCACTTTCTTCACGCCCTTCTCGCCGAGAGGGATGGACTGCGCATCGCACGCCACCGCGCCGGCGACTCCCGATGACGTGTCTGGGAAACGGAACGGAATCTCGTCAGTCGGCGCGGAGGGGGAGTAGTATGCTGCCGGATATGTCCTGTCTCCGGCGCCGGTCTGGTCAGGAGGAAGCAACTCAGCAGGGAAGCTGCGGCCCTGTCCATCGAAATCTCCGCGAGAGCGGTGGGCATCATCCGTGATCGCCACCACATTAGAGTACTTGCCGAGGTCGAGAGTGCTGAACCGTCCGCCGCGGACGGCAACCGGCGACACCAGCAGATCAGCTCTGCGCCCCCCGCCCGTCGCAGCGTAACCCGCGCCATTCGTAACAACGTCCCAAGCAAGCCAGTACTGCCCCCCGGCCGCGGGCGCCTCAACCGTCGCTGTGAGCTTCATCCTCTGGCCGGGAGCCGCGTCTGACGGCAGCGGCGTGTGTACGCTCTGACCGCCGGTTTCACGCCCATCCCAGCGATACCAGTGGTACGTGAGATATGAGTCAGCGGCATTCCACGGCCGCTGACCAGCGTTGCCGACAACTACGTCGACTGTTCCTCGTTCGCCCGCCTGCATATCCGCAGGCGTTGCGGCCGAATCGAAGTGCACGCCGCGGTCGGTAGCGACGATGGCGATAGCTTCCGAGCGAGCGCTATCGTTCGGGAACCAACCGTCCTTATCCACGAGGTTCCACTGCACCCGATAGTGCCAAAGGTCGCCGTCTCGGGCAGGCGCGAGCGCGGCGCCATCGGACTGGGTGGCTGCAACCGAGATTACGATCGACGCGATCTCGCCCGGCGGCACGTCCTTCGGAAGCTTCGCGCGCGCCCCGTCGCAGAGCGCGACTTCGGCATAAGATGAGCCGAGATCGTCATCGTGCTTCAGCCAGCGATATGACAGCGTGGTGCTCGCGGCCCGCCAGACCGTCGCCCCGTCGTTGCGAACCCTCACTACCACCTGCTCGGTTCCCCCTGATTCGATGGTCGACGGCAGCGATGTACTGACGACCGTGAAGCGTCGGGCCGGCGGCGTGCCGACGGTGAAGGGAACTGTCACCTCCGCCACAGGCTTCGCGAATAGCTCCGAGCGGAGATATGCAAGGCTGCTGCGCACGGCAACCAGTGAGAATAGGTAGTCTCCGGCGGGGAGCGGGTTGCCGCGGTCATCCTTCGTTGAAATCACCACCGGCACGCGCAGTGTCTGGCCTGCCATGATACTGAGGTCTTGCGCTCCCACCTTCGACAGCATCACCTTCCTGTCGGAGCGGCGGACGATGCGGAAATCGGCAGTGATGCGCCGGCCGGTGCTGAGATCCTCGGTACCAACATTCTCTAGCAGGAATTCCACCCGGTAGTCTGTTCCGGGCAGCAGCACATCCGGAGCGGCCTGTTTCCTCAGGCGGACGGAGTGAGGCCGTCCGCTCCCCATACGAGCTGCGAAGTAGCGGGTCGCGTCAACGAACGTGACACCATATTGCCGCGACGGCGCGAGCTCGTTCGCATCGGCGAAGTCGTTCCAACTGTTCAGCACTACGAGTTCCGGCGAACTCGCCAACACGCGCTGCCAGTCTGATCGATACGCCCGCCCTTCGCGCCGAGGGCGAACATCAGCGATGGTGCCCGGCGGCGGGCAGTAGCCGGGAGAGACCGCCATCGCGCTCACGCCCCCCGCGCCCTCCTGGGTAACGCCGACGCTGCCGGGAAGACGGACGTATGCGTAGAAGCCATCTGCTCCGCGCGTCCGCCATTGGCTGCTCCCGAGCCAAACCAGTCTTGCGCCATCGAAATCGTGAGAGAAGCGCTCTTGCGCGTAGGCGAGGAAACTGCCGTCCCAGTCCGCGAGCGCGTCGGGCTCGCCGAGTAGAACGGGCACGCCACCCCCGACCTGCCCTGAACGCAGGCCGAGTTCGGCCCAGAACTCGCGAGAGACGTGGAGGTAGAAATCGCGGATCATCCCATACACGCGACGCTTTCCCTCGTCTGACTTCAGGTCAACTCCGGCGAGAGGCGCGGTATCGAGCATCATGCCGACGAGCGGATAGCTGCGCCCCTCGGCGCGCATCTGCTTCAGCGCCTCCGAAAGTCGATCCAGACCGGTTCGCGCCCAGGTCCGACGTGCTTCGTCATCACCCCGATACTTCGCCAGGACGATGTCGATCCCGGCACGCTGGATTTCGTTGAGCTGAGAACGATGCCAGGCAACACGCTCCCAGCTGTACCAGGGGCCCGCGGCCTCCCTGGGTTGATCGCTCGTGGCCGGGCCGTTGGCAGCCTGCCACAGATGTGCCCCCGGCCGCGACGAGTCGCCCTGCCAGTCGTAGCGGTAGATCGTCAGCAGCGTGCCGATGACGTCGGTCTGCTTGGCCACAGCGGCGATCGGGGCGATCTTTGGCTGGGGCAGGTCGAACGTCAACGTGCTTGCGGTCATCCATTCCTCAGCGGTCAGCCTGCCGTCTATGAACGGCATGCGTCCGAACGGGCATGGGATCCAGTTCGCCTCGGCCGTGGCAAGAGTGGAGTTCGGGGCGATCAGCATCCTCCCCCAGCGGCTGGAGTCTCCGGCTTCTTGCTCAGACGTCACCGTCCGAGACCAACTTACCGGGCCTTCGTTCTCCCCCTGCTGCCAGCAGATGACGTTGAAGCCGATCTCCTTGGAGACCGGTGCCTGGCCCCCCAGAAACTTCCAGGGGATCGCGCATTCCACCGTGTATCCGATGTCCACGTCAGCGGGGCTGTTCAGCGTCCCTTCGATGGAGACGGCGTACTTGACCGTCTGCGTCCCGGTGATCCACGATGGGTCCGGTCGCCATCGTCCGGAGGCATCTCTGGCGAGAACGGTCATTCCGCCGGCGGCGCTGATGATGAGGCGGTGCGCATCACGGCCTGTCGCAGTCGCCACATCGAAGTCGAACTCGATGGCGTCGTCTTGCTGCGGGGCCGACATGGGGCTGACGCTCGATCCCGTCAGCATGGTATCTGGAATCTTCGCTGAGAGACCGATGTAGTCCGGGTTCCAGAGAGTATGGACCAGCACGCGAGGAGCAGGCTTCTCCTCCGGCAAACGGAGCGCCCAGCCTGTCGCTGGCAACATGACCACGAGTGCAACGAGTACAGCGATGGAGGACGGTCGGGGAAGTATGCGACAGGGCGCGCAGCGATGTGCCGAGAGCTGCATCAAGTTCCTCGCTTTCAGCCCGACTGTGGGCAACGGAGGTCATTATACGGAAACCGTTGAGATGGTGTAAAGCACGTCGCGTGATATACGAGGGAGAGATCATTGAGTCAATCGCCGCGCAGGCGTTATGACATTCATACAGGCGGGGCATGGATTCGGCAGAACTGCATGAATCATGGCAGCCGTGAAGCTTAGACCGATACGCACATCAGACGCCGAGCGATGCTACAAGTGGCTGAGCGATTCGGACGTGATCCGCTATCTCGGTCTGCTGCAGCCTCCGGCGACGATTGAGGCGGAACGGGCGTGGATAGCCCGCGTGATCGCCGACAAGATGCAGCAGCGGGTGTTCGTGATCGAGGACGAGCATGGGCGCAGCATCGGTACGTGCGGGCTTCGCGGGATAGATCACGAAGCGGGATGCGCGTTCCTAGGCATCATGATCGGTGAGAAGCACGCGTGGGATAGAGGCTACGGGACCGCGGCTACGGGGACGCTTGTCGAATTCGCGTTCGCCGTCCTGGGCCTGGGAGAAGTCCGGCTATCCTGTCACCAGGACAACCGACGTGGGCTGCGCTGCTATCAGAAGGCGGGCTTCAGGGTCACCGCCGCCGTTCACGAACCGCGCGTGTACGGTGGTTCGGAGGTGCGCATGGTGATGGACCGACAGCGATGGGCAGAGGTGCGTCCGCAGGTGGGCGATCGCGACCCCTCTTAGCAGATGGCGCCTACTCGTGGCGCCGAGTCTTCTGAGCGTCCTCGATCATCTACTTCAGAATGGCGCAGTGACTTCGGCCGGTCTCCCGGCTCTGGCAGTCACCCACTCTCCGCTGTAGCTTTACCCAGAGGCGATGCCGACTGGCTCAATGCCTGTTCTCTGCGGCCGCATGTGCCCACTGATGGTACTTCTCGTGAACACCCTCGCCGATCTCTTCGCGCTCGAGTCGCTCGAACAGGTCCATGAGCTCGGCATCGTCAGCACCAGAGAGTGTCTGGTCTGCTATGGGAAAGAGCCTGTTGTCTTCCTTATCGATGTGGACACGTAACAGCTTCGCGTAGGCACGAGCATGCTCAGTGAAAGTGTTGCTCGCTGGAAGGTCACCCTCCGCGGCCCCGGGCCAGCTGCTGGCAAGGGCTCGGACATGTGCGCGGCCTTCCCCGTGCTCGTGCAGTATCTCTGAGAGGAGGCCGGTCTCTCGGGAGATGCCCCGCGACTCCAGCCTCTTGAAAAGATACCGCTCCTCTTTCGCGTGGTGGCACCTGTCAACGAAGCCCCGCAGGAAGTCAAGCAGCTTCTCTCCGAAATCGTGACTCACAGGACTCCCGCGCCCAGGTTCCTGGATCGAACGCTCTAGCGCCGAGAGAACACTCTCGATCAGGCGATGCTCCTGCTTCAGATCGTCAGTCGTCCTCATATCCGGCCCCGCTGCGGCTGTGCTGTCAGCGGTTGTTCCCGGCGGAGACCGCCGATCCTGTGACGGAGGCGCTACAGCTCCATACTGCTCGCCGCAGCCTCCGCCACGACGATGCCGTTCGAGGTCGCGACGGCCGCCATCTCGATGAGCGGTGGACGCATCCGCGTGATCCGTCCACGGATCACGAGCAGGTCGCCGACGCGGATGGGGTGATGGTACCGGACCTGCAGCCGCGCTGTGACCGAGTTGATGTCCTTTTCCCAGAGCATCCGAGTCATTGTCTCGTCAAGGACGGTAGCAACGAGGCCGCCGTGAGCAATGCCAGCCCACCCCTGGTATTCCCGCCTGACCTCGAAAGCTGTCACATACTCGTCGCCATCGAAGTGAAATGCCAGCTTGAGGCCGATCGGATTGTTCTGGCCGCACGCGAAGCACATGCCGTCGACATCGAGCTTCATGGGCGCTCCTACTCCATCATCCAGTCCATGACCCGGAAAGCGAAATCGAAATAGACCTTCAACCCGACAGCGGCGATCGCGCCGACGAGGCAGAGCCAGAAAACGCCGAAGGCCACCCCCGCCATTCGCAGCAGCATGCGGCGCTTAATCTCGTGTCCTTCCCTGTAGTACGCGGCCGCCCGCGAGAGCATATCGGGCAGGGCGCCGGAGACCTCGCCCGTTGCGGCCATGTTCAAAGTGTCGCGGTCGAACACCCCGGTGTCTTCGAGCGCCAATGCCAGAGCCATCCCGTCCTGGACCGATGGTCCTACCGTCATCAGTTTGGGCGTCAAAGATGCATTCCCGGCTGCCGCCGCCGCATCCGCGGCCGCGGTGGTGATCGGAATACCGCCTCGCAGGAGCAGTCCAAGCGTGCCCAGGTAGCGCTCGAGCGCGGCCGCTCGGGCGACTCCCCCGACGACCGGAAGCCGGATCACGATCCGCTGCTGGATCCCCTGGAGCCAGGCGGTCGCCGACACTGCCTGCCAGATCAGGGCAAGCGCGACTAGGGCCACGACTATCGGCAGTGATACGCTGCGGAAGTAGTAAGCCACGACCTGGAGCACGGATTGCGGTACCCAGCCTTCCTTCGGAATCGGCCGGTTGAGCATGAGCAGCAGCGGGATCAGTATGAGGATCGGCGGCAGACCGAAGAGCACGTAGAACATGAGACGCGACAAAAGAACCGAGCGCGTCTCCCATTCGACCTCGTACCCGCGGGCGATCTGGTCAAAGGCTTCCGGCAGATAGGCGCCCACCTGCGCGGCGCGGATCAGGCCGATATGCCAGGGGTAGAAGAGGTCCGGATGCTTCTCCATCACGGTGTAGACAGGTTGTCCCGCTTCGGCCGCGGCCGCCATGTCGCCCGCGAGGCGGCCGAGGCCGCCTGCGTTCCGGCGGGACAGTTCCTGGCACGCATGCGCGATGGTGATCCCGGAGCGCGTGAGCGTGTGCAGTTCGCGGAAGAACAGTCCCATCCGCCGTACATGCTTCAGCGGCCGGCGGAACGTCGGCATGTAGCTGCGCGACTGCTCCTTGGCGGGCGCGGCATCCTTCGCGGCGGCCTTGGCGGCCGGACGGAACTGCCGCGCCTTGGCCTTGCCTAGATCAATCGCCTCCCATCGGGAGGCGGCCGCGGGCGCGGCCTGTTCGCCAGGAGCAGACAGAGCCTGCTGGCAGTGATAGCACGTTTCTCGCCTGACGCTATTGTCGGCCCCGCAACTGGGGCATCTCTGCATCAGCATCGCCATTGCGCCATGGGAACCG
>Ga0315287_10001623_pt1 | contig 20938 bp, 17 predicted proteins | sample YL17G11_0_MG_FD_205037 | JGI IMG/M metagenome (GOLD analysis project Ga0315287, IMG submission 205037) | Sediment microbial communities from Yellowstone Lake, YNP, Wyoming, USA - YL17G11_0 | ecosystem: Environmental > Aquatic > Freshwater > Lake > Sediment | place: USA: Wyoming | collected...
CCGGCGGCATCGTTCGATGGGATGAGGCCATGCCGCTCGGCAACGGCCTGCTCGGCGCGCTCGTATGGGGAGACGGCAACACCGTCCGGATCTCGCTGGATCGCGGCGATCTCTGGGACCTGCGCACACCCGACACCCTGAAGCGGCCCGACTGGACATGGGAGACGATTCAGCGGCTGCGCGCGACGGGCGACTTCAAGCAGATCAATCAGCTTTTCGATGTGCCGTACGACACCGTCCCGTATCCGACCAAATTGCCGGGCGGCCGGATTGAACTCGTCTTCGATCCATCGGTGCGAGTGAGCCGATTCGTGCTCGACCTCGCCGCTGCCGAAGCGGTGGTGACACTCCTGCAAGACGGGCCAGCGTGCGTCCCGCGGCCTGGTGCCGCGGCGGCCACCGGTGAGCCGATCGATTGCACGGCGGAGGTTCGCGTGCGGCTCGACGCCGTGCAGCGTGTCGGGTTCCTGTCGATTCGCGGCGCGCAGCCGGCGATTCGGCTGGTGCGCCCGACGGGTCTCGACCGGCTCGGGTACGCCGCGGCGACCATGTCGGAGTCGGCGGGAGAGTGGACCCTCAAGCAGGCGGCCGCGCAGTCGTCGTCCTACGCGGTGGTGATCAAGCGGGGGATGTCGGCCCCGGCTTCCCGGTCGACCCGCTTCGCCTTCGCGATCGACGCCACGCGCGACAGTCGCGATGCGCTCGCCTCCGGCCGCGCGCGCGTGACCGCGGCGCTCGGGCTCGACGAGACATCGGCGCGGCGCCGGCACGTCGAATGGTGGGCGCGCTTCTGGAAGACCTCGAGCGTGCGCATCCCTGACGAGCGGCTCCAGCGTCACTACGATCTGGTGAAGTACTACTACGGCGCCGCGTCGCGCCCCGATGCGCCTCCTATTCCCCTGCAAGGCGTGTGGTCCGCCGATGACGGCAACCTGCCTCCGTGGAAAGGCGACTACCATCACGACCTGAATACGCAGATGACGTATCTCGCGTACCACGCCGCCGGCCTGATCGATCAGGGGCTGAGCTTCCTGAACCAGTTGTGGGGGCTGCGACCGCGATTCCGGGCATTCGCCAGGGACTTCTTCGGCGTCCCCGAGGCGGTCGTGCCGGGCGTCATGGCCGCCGACGGCCAGCCGCTTGGCGGGTGGGCGCAGTACTCACTGTCGCCGACCAACAGCGCGTGGGTCGCGCAGAGCTTCTACCTCCATTGGAAGTACACCGGAGACGCCCGGTTTCTTCGCGAGCGGGCCTATCCCTGGTGCGCCGAGGTGGGCGGCGCGCTGCGGCGTCTCCTGCGTCCCGACGGCAGCGGCCGGCTGAAGCTGCCGCTCTCCAGTTCGCCCGAGATCTTCGACAATGCTCCGCGCGCCTGGCTGACGCCCAACACCAACTACGATCTCTCGCTGATGCGGTTCCTGTTTGCCGCCAACGCCGAGATGGCCGATGCGGCGGGCGACCATGCCGCCGCGCGGGGCTGGCAGGAAACGCTGGCGCATCTGGATCCGCTCCTCGTCGACGCCGCGTCGTCTTCGCTGATGGTCACCGAGGGCATTCCGTTCGACCAGTCCCACCGGCATTTCAGCCATTCGATGGCCATCTACCCGCTCGGCACTCTGAACATCGAAGGGTCCGACGCGGACCGGCGCACGATCATCGCGACGCTCGACGCGATTGCGCGGCTCGGGACCAGGCAGTGGGTGGGCTATTCCTTCTCGTGGTTCGCGGCCATGGCTGCGCGCGCGGGACAGCCAGACCGCGCTCTCGACTACCTCAAAACGTACGAACGCGCGTTCATCGGTCCGAACGGATTCCATCTGAACGGCGACCAGACCAGGAGCGGGCTCTCTGCCTTCACGTACCGGCCATTCACGCTCGAGGGCAACTTCCTCGCCATGCAGGCCGTGCACGAAATGCTGATCCAGAGCTGGAGCGGCGTCGTGCGCGTCTTTCCCGCCACGAGCGATGCCTGGCAGGACGCCTCGTTTGAACGGCTGCGTGCCGAAGGCGGCTGGATCGTGTCGGCAGAGCGAAAGGCCGGACGGACCGCGCGCGTGGAGATCCGGGCGACCGTCGGCGGCCTGCTGCGCCTCCGTAATCCGTTCGGCGAGACTCCTGTCGACTGGAGTCGCAAGGCTGTGAGGCGGGCAGGGACCGACTACGTGGCGAAGCTCGGGCCCGGAGAGGTGCTGGTCGCCGCAGTCCGCCCCAATCCCCAACCCTGTGACATAATCCGCCGGACGGTCACGGGCCCGGCGCGCCCCTCCGCGCCCGTCCGGTTCTCGCAGCCGAACACGTTCCGTCTGGTCCATACAACGCATCATGAGTGACATCTTCAAACATCTGCTCGTGCTGGGGCGGCCAGCGTGCGGCAAGTCGGAGTTCATCGATTTCCTGAAGCACGCGCCCGAAGACGTGCGACGGCGTCGATTGCACATCGGCCGCTTCGAGGAAGTCGACGACTTCCCGTGGCTCTGGGAGAAGTTCCAGGACGACGAGATCTGGGAGAAAGCCGGGCACGAGCGCCTCTACACCCAGGAGTACATGCCCGGCAACCCTGGCATGGCCCCGAAAGGCGCCAGGCTCTTCGACTGGTGCATGCACAAGTTCAACGACGTCATCGGGAAGCAGTATCTGGGCAACGTAGACTTCTATCGCGATGCGACGTTGCTCATCGAATTCTCGCGGGGAGGTCGCGACGGTTTTGGCAAGGCGCTCACGACGCTGGACAGGCGGATTCTCGAGCCGGCCGCCATTCTCTACATCCAGGTTTCGCGCGAGGAGTCGTGGCGCCGCAATGTCGCCCGCTACCAGGAGAAGTTGAAGCACTCGATTCTGGCGCACATGGTGCCGCGCGAAACGTATGACTACTTCTACGACATCAACGACTGGGAGACGCTGACGGGCCTCCAGCCCACAGGCCTGATCGACGTGAAGGGGCTGGCCGTCCCGTTTGTATCGATGAACAACGAGCCCGAATCGACCGACCCAGCCGTGCTCGAGGGGCGGTACGCCGAGGCGCTCGGCCGTCTCTGGGAGTTGCGGAGCGCCCGGACATGAGCACGGCGCGCCCCGCGATCTTCGAGCATCTCTTCGTCCTGGGCCGGCCGGCCGGAGGCAAGAGCGAGTTCATCGACTTCATGAAGACGGTGAGCGACCAGGATCGGGCCGCCCACTTCGGCATCGGCCGCTTCGAAGAGGTCGACGATTTCCCCTGGCTCTGGGAGGCGTGTCTCGACGACGACGCGCGCGAGAATCGCGGCGAAGCAAGGGGGATCTCCGAGCGAACGCCCGAGGGATACAACATCACCCGACCGAAGTTCCGCGGGTCGCTCGTCAACCGGTTCAACGGCACGATTGCCACGAAGTACCTGGCCAATCCCGCCTTCTATGACGGCGGCACGCTACTGATTGAATTCGCGAGGGGCCAGCCGGATGGATTTCGCGAGAGCCTCGAGCGTTTCGATCCCGACATTCTGAGGCGCGGCGCGATTCTCTACATCAACGTGTCGTTCGAAGAGTCGTATCGCAGGAACTCCGCCAGATACAAGAAGGGGCAGGAGGAGTCGACTCTGTTCCACAAGGTGCCCGACCGCGACATGTTCGGATTCTTCCTCCACAACGACTGGGACGAGATGACCGGCGGCCAACCCGACGGCCGGATCGACCTGGCGGGTGTGAGCGTTCCGTTTGTCTCCATGCCCAATGAACCGGAATCATCCGACCCGGGAGTGCTGCGCGAGCGCTACTCCCAGGCGCTTGGCCGGCTGATGGACCTCTCTCGTACAAGGTGACGCATGCGAAACCCGATGAACCATTCCGCCGAGTACCGGCGCCGCCGCTTCAGCAACTGGTTCCCGCTCGGCATCACGTACGCCACCTATTACATGGGGCGGTACAACCTCAACGCCGCGTCGGAGACGATGATGACCAGGTTCGATCTGTCGAAGGCGGACTTCGGCATCATCGCAACCGCAGGGTTCTGGACCTACGCGCTGGCGGTGGCCTTCAACGGGCCGCTGGCCGATCGGATTGGCGGCAAGAAGTCGATCCTGATTGGCGCAGCCGGCGCCAGCGCGCTCAATCTGATCATCGGCCTGCTGTTCCTGAACGGCTGGCAGACCAAGATCATCGTCGGGATGTCGCTGCTCTATGCGGTGAATCAGTACTTCCAGTCGTTCGGGGCGCTCTCGGTGGTCAAGGTCAACGCGCCATGGTTCCACGTCCAGGAACGCGGGATCTTTGGCGGCATTTTCGGCATCATGATCTCTTCAGGCTATCTTCTGGCGTTCACGGTCGGCGGATGGATTCTGTCCTACATGGAGTGGTACTGGGTCTTTCTGATCCCCTCCTTGCTGCTCGCGGTGATGTTCTTCGTCGACTTGGTGTTCGTCAGGGATCGCCCGTCGCAGGCCGGGTTTCCCGACCTCGACACGGGTGATGCGACATCCAAGGATGCGGACAAGGACAAGCCGGTCGATTTCGGGTACCTGGTCCGCCGCGTGTTTACCCATCCCGTCATCCTGACGATTATTGCGGCCGAGTTCTGCACCGGGTTCGTGCGGCAGGGCGTGATGCTCTGGTTCGTGTCCTTCCTCAAGGAGGTGCACCACATCGGGCACGGCACGACGCTGTACTTCATCGCCACGCTTGGGATCACGGCAGGCGGGATTGCCGGCGGCCTGCTGTGCGGCTACCTCTCCGACAACCTGTTCGGATCGCGGCGGCCGCCGGTCGCCTTCATCTTCTACATCGGGCAGATCGGGGCGCTGGTGGCGCTGGGCCAGGCGACCTCGCCGCTGATGGCAGCGCTCCTGATCCCGTTTACCTGCATGTGGATCTTCGGCGTGCACGGGATGCTGTCGGCGACATCGGCCATGGATTTTGGCGGCACCAAGGCGGCCGCGACCGTCGCCGGCATCTGCGACGGCGTCCAGTACATTGCGTCCGGGCTGACCGGATTCGCGCTGGGTGGCGTGCTCGACAAGTACGGCTGGGGCATATGGACCTGGATGATCATCCCGTTCTCTGTGATCGGGGCGCTGCTGATGACCCGTATCTGGAACGAGACGCCGCTCAGGAAACATGCCGGGCACTGACGGCATCCGGACCGTCGATCTGCACCGTCATTTCGAGGCGGGGCTCAGGCCGGAGATCATCGCGCGACTGGCCGCGCGGCACGGCCTCACACGCGTGCGTACGCGATCGGGCCTGGCCGTCGCGGGGATCGACCCGCAGAATCCGGAGTCCATCCGGCAGTACTACCGGGAGGTTGCAGCAGGATTCGGCCGGCCCGACGGCTTCACCCGGTTTGCCGATTCGTTCGGCCTGCCGTTGTCGGTGCTTCGCACACTCGAGGATCTGGAAGAGGCCGCGTTCGATCAGATCGTGGATGGCGCCGATCACGGAAGCCTGCACACCGAACTGCGCGGATCGCCGTTCTCCTACCAGGAGCGCGTCTTCGCCCCGATAGAAGAGATCGCTGCCGCGCTCGTCCACGGCGTCGATCGCGCCTGGCGCGAGCGACGCGCCAGCGGGACCTTTCTGCTCGCGTTCAGCCGCCAGAAGGGACTCGGCGGCGCCGACGCCGGACCATCCGGCCGGCAGGCGTCCGCGATTGCCGAGCTCGCCGCCAGTCTCCATCGCGCCGATCGCCCGGTGGGCCTCGACATCGCCGGCTTCCCGGAAACGCCGTTTCCGCCGCGCGCGTTCGAGGACGCCCTTCGGCCCGCGCGTGAGGCGGGCGTGCCCCTCACCGTGCATGCCGGCGAACAGGGGCGGCCGCCCGCGTTCGAAGGGGCGCCACCATCGCTCATCGTCGAGGCCATCGAGTCGCTCGGGGCCAGACGGATCGGTCACGGCACGTCACTGGCGGCCTCGCGCGACGCACGACGGCTCGTTCGTGAGCGCGGCGTCGCAATCGAGTGCTGCCCGGTGTCGAACGACCGCATGGGCTTTGTCCCGCTCGCGCAGCATCCGCTCCCGTTGTTTCTCGAGGAGCACTTGCTGGTGTCGATTGGCACCGACGACCCGCTGATGTTCGGTCCCTTCACCGTGGCCGAGACGTGTGACATGCTGACTTCCACGCCTGGACTTGGCGGGGACTGGCGGCTTCAACTCACGAGGAACGGCATCGAGTCTGCGTTTGTCACCGACGAGCGCCGCCGCTGGCTGCGGGAGCGGCTCGAAGCGGCGGTAGACAGTAGTCGGTAGAGTCTACTCGTTCGTGTGTCTTCCACATCGCGCCGGGCCTGCGGGGCGACGGTTCCTCCGCGTCCCCGCTCACGCAAGCCGGCAAAACACGCCTTACCGGGGCTCGTCGCCGACCTTACGGTCGCGCTATTCGCGCAGAGTGTATCGGCCGTCTCGGCGTGGTTTGCGAACTGACGCGGGCGGCTTGGTTCGAGGGGCCGCTTCGGAAGCCGTCCTCCCGCCGGCACAATCTCTCGCAGCCTCCGCGTCCGGGAGTCGACCTGTTACTTACGACCGTCACTCCCACCGTCTTCCGACGCGTGGCCCTGCAGCGCTTCCCACTGACTCATCAGGTTGCCGACGTCCCACATCAGTTTCTGGTGCTCATCGATGATCGGTTTGGACGTGTCACGATTGTCGTAAAACCCGGGCGCGGCCATCGCGGCCTCGATCGCCTTGATGCGGCCTTCGCGGTTGCTGATGCGGGTCTCGAGTTCGGCGATCCGGTCGCGCAGCGCCTTTCGCGCTCGGCCCAGTCTTCGTGCCTCGGCGTCCGCCCGCTTCCTGGCCTCGTACTCGGAGGCGCGATCGGTCGGCGCGGCAGGTGCCGGACGCTTCGGTGACGCAGGCCCCTTGGCGGTGCTGGCCGCGGCCGTTGCGGCAGGCGACGAGCGCGTCGGTGGCGGGGCCTTCGATGCCGGCTTGCGTCCGATGTCGAGCGGGTCCGGAAGCGCCGGCGCCTGACCCGCATGCGTCCGGCTCCAGTGGAACTCCTCGTAGGTACCGGGGTAGAGCAGCGCCCGGCCGGCGCCGATCTCCACGACCTTGGTCGCCAGCCTGTCGATGAAGTACCGATCGTGTGAGACCACGACCATCGTGCCGCCGTAGTCCATCAGGGCGTCGAGCAGCACGTCCTTCGAATCGAGATCGAGGTGGTTGGTGGGCTCGTCGAGCAGCAGCGTGTTGGACGGCCGCAGCAGCATGCGCGCCACGGCCAGCCGCGTCCGTTCGCCGCCAGACAGCACGCCGACGCGCTTGTACACATCGTCGCCCGAGAAGAGGAAGCCGCCGAGGATGTCGCGAATCATCGGCACCATCTGCAGCGGGGATCCGGACGACAGCGTCTCGTAGACGGTCAGATCCGGGTCGAGACGCGCCGCCTCGTCCTGCGCGAAGTACTGCATCACCACCTGATGCCCCAGCGTCCGCTCGCCGGCGTCTGGAGGCTCAACCCCTGAGAGCAGACGCATCAGCGTGGATTTGCCCGCGCCGTTGGGTCCGAGCAGCGCGAGGCGATCGCCGCGCTCGATGTGCAGCTTCGCGTCGGTGAAGACGGTTGTCGTCCCGTAGGCCTTGGCGACCTCCTTCAGGTCGAACACCATCCGCCCGCTCTTCTCGCACGTCGGGAAATGGAAACGCACGCGCTTCCGCTCGGGCGGCACCTCGATGGGCGTCACCTTCTCGAGCAGTTTGATGCGGCTCTGCACCTGCGCGGCCTTGGTCGCCTGGTAGCGGAACCGATCGATGAACATCTTGATCCGCGCCACCTCGTCATCCTGCCGGCGCTTGGCGTCGCGCAGCCGCTCCATGCGGGCGTCGCGCTCGCCGAGGTAGTGCGAGTAGTTGCCGGGGTAGTCGGTGAGCGTGCGCAGATTGATGTCGCTGATGCGATCGACGACGGCGTCGAGAAAGTACCGATCGTGCGACACCAGGATGACCGCGTAGGGATAGTCGGTCAGGTACTCCTCGAGCCAGTTGCGCGCGTCGAGGTCGAGGTGGTTGGTCGGTTCGTCGAGCAGCAGCAGTTCGGGCTTCTCGAGCAGCAGTTTGGCGAGCGCGATACGCATCTGCCATCCGCCCGAGAAGGCCTGCGTGGGGCGGTGGTAGTCGGCCGGCCCGAACCCGAGGCCCCGGAGCACGGTGTCGACCTTCAGATCGATGGCGTAGCCGTCGTGGAGGCGAAACCGGTCCTGGAGATGACTGTAGCGGTGCAGGATCTCATCGTGCTCGGAGACGGGCACCGCAGGGTCCGCGAGCCGATTCTCGAGCGTCTCCATCTCGGATTTCGCGTCGAGCAGCCACTTGAACGCCAGCGCGGCTTCCCCGTAGAGCGTGCGGCCTTCGTGCGTGAGGCCGTCCTGCGGCAGATACCCGACCCGCGTGCCGGACGGCTTGGTAATGACGCCCGCGTCGGGCTCGTCGAGGCCGGCCAGCATCCGGAGCACGGTCGTCTTGCCGGCGCCGTTCGGGCCGCAAAGGCCGACGCGTTCGCGGTCGGAGACCTGCCAGGTCACCTCCTGGAGCAGGACGCGATCGCCAAACGCTTTTGTCAGGGATGAGAGCTGGATCATGCATGAGGGCGCCGGCGGTCTTGCCAACCGCCTCCGCGCGCCATAGGTAACACTGTACTACACGAGGATCGTCGCTCTCGCCCGGGGGTTTCGACACCGCGGGGCTCGGCGCCCGCCGTGCGCACGGGGGGCGTGGCCGCGGTCTACCCGAACATGTGTCTCTCTTGTGAACAGATTCGGCGGGCTCGGTTTGGCGAGTCTATAATCGATGGATGACCGTGCCAGACACCCGGGCGCCAGACTACTGATCCCGGTCCTGCGTCTAACTGGATAACCGGGAACACTGGCCCGGCCAGAGGCAGGGTCAAGGAGCCAACGACGCGATCGCCAGACATGACGGTAACTGACGAGGAACTGGTCGCGCGCAGCGTCGCGGGCGACTCGGACAGCTTCAACCAGCTCATTATTCGCTGGGAGCGGCCGATCTACGCCCTGGCGTACCGCCAGATCGGCCGTGAGGACGATGCCCGGGACGTGTGCCAGGAGGCGTTTCTCCGGGCCTTCCGTGCGCTGCCCGGCTTCAAAGGCCAGGCGAAATTCTCGTCGTGGCTCTACCGGATCACGCTGAATCTTTGCCGCGACTGGATGCGCCGCCAACGGAGAGCACCGTTCGTGCAGGTCCCGGAAGGCGTGGACGTCTCCGATCTGGCGGCGGTCCAGGCCAGTCCGTCCGAATCGATCGAAGACGTGATCGGCCGCAAGGATCTCGGCCGGCACCTGGCGCGGGCGATGCAGACCCTGCCGCACGAGCAGCGCTCAGCGATTCTGTTGAAGGAGTATCACGACCTGACGTTTCAGGAAATCGCCGAACTGCAGGGCTGTCCGCTGAGCACGGTCAAGACGCGTTTGTACCAGGGGCTCACAGTGCTTCGGCGGGAACTCGAGCGGAGCGGTGTGGTGACAGGGGTGGGTGGACGATCATGAGTGACCGACAATTCTGCGGCAATGTCGACGTGCTGATGTCGTACCTCTACGAAGAGGGCGACCCGCGAGAACGCGAGGCGTTTGCAGCGCACGTGGCTGGCTGTGAGGCCTGCGCCACGGAAGTGGCCGCGATGAGGGCCGTGCGCGGCGGTCTGGCCGCGTGGGCTCCGCCAGAGACGGTGCTCGACTTCCGCATCGTGCGCGAGCCGGAATCAAGGCCCAGGCGCGTCGCCTGGCTGACGATGCCCCAGCTGCCGGCATGGGCGCAGCTTGCTGCCGCCTCACTGGTGGTGGGCGTGGCTGTCGGGATTTCCGGGCTTGAAGTTCGCTACGACCAGCAGGGATGGACCGTGCGCGCCGGCTGGAGCAAGCCGGAATCCGCCCCGTCGGGTGTGCAGCAGGCTTCGACGGCGGCCGACGCCCCGTGGCGCGCGGAGTTGGCGGCCTTTGAACAGAAGCTCCGGAGCGAACTGCGGCCGGCCGATGCCGGCGTGTCTGACCCGGGCGTGCGACAGGCGGCCAACGCGGGCGCCAGGCGGCCGATGGGCGACCAGGAGTTCATGGCGCGCGTGCGTGAGCTGATCGACGCGAGCGAGACACGGCAACAGCGCGAGATGGCCGTGCGGATTTCGCAGGTCATGCGCGACTTTGACACGCAGCGACGCACGGATCTGACCCGGGTGGTTGACGGGATGGGGGCGCTCGAAGGACGAACTGGCGCCGCCGTCGCACAGCAGCGCGAGCTGCTCAACTACCTGGTCCGGGTCTCGCAGAAGCAGCAGTAGGACGAATCGACGACGCAGCCAGATAGGACAGGGGGACGGGCTAGTGTTTCACAGGTCGGCAAGATTCTCATACGTGTGGAAGACAGACCCGTCCACCGAAGAGCCCGGCAGGATGCCGGGTTTCAGGGAGGACCGACGTGAGTGATCGACTACGGTGTGCTGGACTGATGGCGATGGCGTGGGGCGTGTTCGCGGCCGGGCCCGTGCTGGCGCAGCCGGCGTCGGCGCGGCCGACGCAGGCTCCGGTGGCGGTCCCGAAGGCCGATCCGCAGGAGAAGGTGCGGTACCAGATCGCAGTGATGGAAAGCGTGCTCGAGACGGCTGTGCAACGCGGGGCGGCGGTGATGACCCGGCAGTGGCGGTCGGTCGCACCCGAGATGCTGTTGATCGGCGGCACGGCGCGGGCGCGCGGGTTCCGTCTGGATGGCTATGGCGTGTTCTTCGTCGTGGACGTGCCCGCCATGCGGCAGAGTGTGGTCTGGACCTGGCGGATGCTCGACCGCGATTCGGGCGGCGCCAGCACCGCGGTCCAGGCGATCAGGAACTACATCAAGGGGGTCGCCGATCCGGCCCAGCGCAAAGAGCTCGAACAGGCGATCCGGCGGCTCGAGATGCAGGTATCCCCGTACTCGAGGCCGGGCGACACGACCGGGCCAGGCGGGTCCGGCGATGCGATGGTGGCGCGGTCGCAGACCGCAGGCGGCGTCGCGGTCTCCTCGGCCGTCACGGCTCCGGCCATCGAGATGATGGCCGACCCGAGCGAAGCCTACACGAGCGCCGTCAAGGACGCGCTCATCGAGGTCATGCTGGATTACAGCCGGGCCCTGCTGATTGGTGCTGAAGAATCGTTGACCGTGGCGGCGCGCGACAACAATGCGCGAGGAATCGGGGCCGACGACCAGGGAGATGCGATGACCATCTTCATTCGCATCAAGGGCGCCGATCTGCTCGCGTTGTTCGCCGGCCGGATCTCGCGCGACGAGGCGCGCAAGCGGGTGGAGGTTCGCGAGTATTGATATAGTGGAACCTTTCGCGCGTGGCCGGTGCCTAAAACGACGAAAGGGATCCTATGCGATTGAGAAGACTGGCAGCCCTGGTCGTGATCCTGGCGCCCGGGGTCCTGCTCGCCGGCTGCGGCCCATCCACCATTGACGTGGCCCGCGTCATCAAGATCGACAACCTCACGACAGGCTGGTTCGATGTCGGCGTCACCAACGGGATGAACAAGCTCGTCCCGAGCGCGTCGTTCACCGTGTCCAATGTCAGCGCGTCGGCGCTCGGCGCGCTGCAGGTGTTCTCGGTCTTCCGCTTCACGGGTGAATCAGAGGAACTGGGATCGGCGCTGATTGTGCTGCACGGCCAGGATGCACTCGGCCCGCACGCGATGAGCAAGCCCCTGACCGTGCGGGGCAACTGGGGATTCTCCGGCCTGCAGCCGCGCTCGCAAATGCTGATGCACAAGATGTTCAAAGACGCGACCGTCCAGATCTTTGCCAAGTACGGCGCGGGTCAGTTCATCAAGCTGACCGAAGAGCCGGTCAAGCGGCAGTTGCTGACGCACTGACTACTTCTTTTTGACCAACGGCACAAAGCGCACTGGGATCACGCTGCGCCTGGTGATCACACCTGCCGCGTCCTTCTCGACCACCACGAGATCCTGAACCGCGCCCACAGGCCCGACCGGAATGACCAGTCGGCCACCCGGGCGCAGTTGCGACACGAGTGCGGGCGGGATGTCGTCGGGTGCCGCCGTGACGATGATGATGTCGAAGGGGGCGTGGCCGGGCCATCCCAGGTAGCCGTCGCCCTGACGGACGGTGACGTTCCGGTAGCCCAATCCGATCAGCCGCTCCCGCGCTGTGTCGGCCAGCGCCGCGATGATCTCGACGCTGAAGACAGAATCGACCAGCCTCGACAGCACTGCGGCCTGGTAGCCTGATCCGGTCCCGATTTCGAGCGCGCGATCGGTCGGGCGCGGGCGAGCCAGTTCCGTCATCAGAGCGACAATGTAGGGCTGCGAAATCGTCTGGCCGTGCTCGAGGCCAAGGGGCGCGTCGACATACGCGTTGACGCGGTCCCGCTCCGCCACAAACAGGTGGCGAGGCACCTCGCGCATCGCCGCGAGCACGCGCGCGTCGTTGATGCCGCGGTCGGCAATCTGCTCGGCGACCATGGCCAGCCGCGCGCGCGTGAAGTCGTCCTGGATGCCCGGACGTTCGGTGCTGCCGGTTGGAGAAGTCGGTGCGGCCATGAGCGACACCGTCAACGCGAGCGCCGGGACAAGGCGTGCCACCATATATAATGCGGGCGTGTCTCAGACATCGACCAACCCACAAACGCTTGACCGCCGACTCGGTCCCCTGGATGCCGCCGCCATCGTCATCTCGAACGTGATCGGCGTCGGCATCTTTATTACACCGCGGATCATCGCACAACTGGTGCCTCATCCTCTCCTGTTTCTCATGGTGTGGCTCGGCGGCGGTCTGCTGGCGTTTGCCGGCGCGATGGCCTACGCCGAGCTGGGCACGCTGCGGCCCCGATCGGGCGGCGAATATGTATATCTGCGTGAGGGATACGGACGGCTGGCCGCGTTTTTGACCGGCTGGACGTCGTTTGTCGCGGGCTTTGCCGGCGCCATCGCCGCGGGCGCGCTTGGGGCCGCCGACTACCTTGGCAGATTCTTGCCCGTCGCGAGTGATGCGACGCCATTCGTCAGCATCCCGATTCCCGGTGTGCCGCTGGCCTTCTCGTTTTCGCCGCGCACGCTGGTGGCGCTTTCCATCATCGTCGCGCTCGCGCTCATTCACATTCGCGGCCTCGGACCGGGGCGACTGGTACAAAACACGCTGGCGGCCGTGAAAGTGGGCGCGCTGGCGCTGTTTGTGGCGATCGGTCTTGGCGTGGGCCGCGGCAGCTTCGCCAACCTGCAGGCGTCGGCGCCCGTGGGCGCGTCATTCAACTGGTCGCTGGCCTTCATCATCGTGATGTTCTCCTACAGCGGATGGAACGCCGCGTCGTACGTCGCCGAGGAAATTCGCGACCCGGGCCGCAACGTGCCGAAGGCGCTCGCGATGGGGACCGTGGCGGTGGTGCTGCTGTATCTCGGCCTGAACTTCCTCTACATCTACGCCGTGCCGATGGCCGAGATCAGCAGCGGCCCGCAAGGGGAGATCGCGATGGTGGCGGCCGACCGGTTGCTCGGCCCGCTGGCCGCGCAAGTGCTGGGCGGGCTCGCGGTGGTCGTGCTGCTGGGCAGCTTGAGCGCGATGACGATTGCCGGGCCGCGCGTCTACTTCGCCATGGCGCGCGACGGGGCGTTCTTCCCGGCCGCGGCAAAGGTCCACCCGCGCTTCCACACCCCCTGGGTCGCGATTGTTGCGCAGACGGTGTGGAGCTCGCTGCTGATTCTCACCAACACCAAGGATCAGTTGGCCGAGTACACCGGATTCGCCGTCCTGCTGTTCTCGGCCATTGCCGTGAGCGTGGTGTTCGTGTTGCGGAGGCGCTACCCGAACGAGCCACGCCCGTTCAAGGCGTGGGGGTACCCGGTGGCACCGGCCATCTTTGTGCTCGCCTCACTAGCCATCATGGTGGCGGCGATCATGGGGCGGCCTGGCCCCTCACTGTGGGGCGGCCTGATCATCCTGGCTGGGATTCCTGTCTACTACCTGTTCTGGGGACGACGGAAGGAGTGAGAACGGACGAGCGCCCAGAGCGTCAGCAGGGCGAGCGATCCGTCTCCCAGGGCAAACAGCAGAAACGACGCCGGCGATCCGCGCAGCAGATAGTCGGCCACGAAGAGAATCGCCCCGGCACCTTTCAGGCCCGGCCCCATCAGCCACAGATACGCCCGGTACCGCTCCGGGTCGCGAAATGGCAGCACATACCCAATCCCGATGGCCAGGGTAAACAGCCCATTCAGATCCGCGTGGAGAGGTGGAACCGGAGCGGGAAGGCCGAACAACTGTACGAGAAGAGGCCGCCCGGCGAGCAGGGCGGCCCCGATGAGGAGGTCATAGACGGCCGAAAGCGCGGCGACCAGTCGAAGCACGAGGCGTCTGCTACCTGATGATCTCGAGCTCGCCCTGGAAGTTGATGCTCTCCCCAGCGCGGATGTTCACCTCGAACGAGATCGACTTGAACCCCAGCGCCGAAATCTCTATCCTGTGGGGCCCCGGCTCGAGCCGCAGCTTCTGCAAGGTACCGTCGAAATCATCCACCCGTCCCGAGTAGTAGCCGTCGACGTACACAGTGGCCTGGGCCGGCTTGACCTTGAGCTTGAGGCTACCCATCAGGCGTTGCGGGGAGGCGTATCCACTGCCCGTGCCCCAACCATATCCGAGGCCGTAATCATCGCCGTAGCCACCGCCATAGCCGTAGCCATAGCCATAGTCCGGATATCCCCCGTAGCTAAGCCAGAACGGGTCGTAGAGATACGAATAGCCGAAGCCGAACATGCCCCAGCCATAGTTCCCGTAGTAGCCCGGGTGGGAACCGTAGTGCTGCCCATTTGAGGGACCACCGCCATGGGATCCGCCAGGCATCTGGCCGCCGGCGCCCCGGCCAGGCATCTGGCTGCCGGCCCCGCGGCCCGGCCCCTGGCTGCCCCTGCCACCGACTGGCGTCGTCGGGACGGTCGCCGTGCTGTTCGCCGGGCTGTTCTCACGCGGCCGGGAAAACCACAGCGAGGCCTCCTTCGTGGGCCCCCCGCCTGAGCGCGGCTCCCGCGTGCCGCCGGAACGGCGAGAATCGCCATAGGTCGGCGAGCCGCCAGACGAGCCAGGCACTCCGCTGCCGCTCCAGCTGCCGCCGGTGGAGCCGGTCGGCGAGGGTGCCGTCGCTCCGCCGCTTGGAACCGCTGCCCCGGCATTTCCCCCGGCACCCATATTGGATGCGCCTCGCTCTGACGTGCCGCGCTCGCCGCCGCCGGCAGCCCCCGTTTCTCTAGGGCCGTTTTGCTCTTTAGGGTTGGTTTGCGCGAATGCTCGGCCTGACGACACGACCGACAGCAGAGCCGCAACCGACAGGATGATGACGCCGGAATTCAGCCGAGTCATGATGCGCTCCTTGATCAGGCCGGACCGCGGAAGCACTCAGTCGAGCGCTCCCCACGACTGTACAAGCAACTCCATTGCCACGGAGGTTCGGCTGAATCTCTCCTGAATCTACGCCTCACGGGTCCGGTTGTCCAGTCTGGGGGTCAGAATGAGGCCGCCGATTGTCCCGTTTTCTTGACAGCCATGGCGTTTTGGCCTGAGGACGATCCAAAATGCCAGAGAAGGTTGTGTTTTGGATCTGACCCCATGAGCGAAAGTTGGTCGGCGATGATTCACGCGACGACGATTCTCACGGTCCGTCATCAGGACCGCGTGGTGATGGCCAGCGACGGCCAGGTGACCCTCGGCCAAACCGTGGTCAAGCACGGCGCGCGCAAGATTCGCCGTCTCTACAACGACCGCGTGCTTGCGGGATTCGCCGGTTCGGCCGCCGATTCATTCGCCCTGTTTTCCCGCTTCGAAGCCAAGCTGGATCAGTATCGTGGCAACCTCGAACGTTCGGCCGTCGAGCTGGCGAAAGACTGGCGCACCGATCGGGCGCTCCGGCGCCTCGAGGCGATGCTGACGGTGGCGGATCAGAAATCGACGTTCCTTCTATCCGGCACCGGCGACCTGATCGAGCCGGACGATGGCATCGTGGGCATCGGAGCCGGCGGCATGTATGCGGTGGCTGCGGCCAGGGCGCTCGCGCGGAATACGTTGTTTGACGCGAGGAAGATCGCCGAGATCGCGATGGCGTTGACCGCCGAGATTTGCATCTACACGAACAACCAGTTCACGATCGAGGAGTTGACGATCACGTCCCAGCCGCCGGTCGCCAGTGCCTAGCTTCATGCCTATCTATCTGCCGTCATCGCTCAGTCCCTTCGGGTCGGCCATGACCCCGCGCCAGATCGTCGCCGAACTCGACAAGTTCGTCATCGGTCAGCACCAGGCCAAACGCGCGGTCGCGATCGCCCTGAGGAACAGGCTCCGGCGCCAGCATCTGCCGAAGGAGCTGGCCGACGAGGTGATGCCGAAAAACATCCTCATGATCGGCCCCACCGGCGTGGGCAAGACCGAAATCGCGAGGCGGCTGGCGCGACTGGCGCAGTCACCGTTTCTCAAGGTCGAGGCCTCGCGGTTCACCGAGGTGGGGTACGTCGGGCGCGACGTCGAATCGATGATCCGCGACCTGGTCGAGATCGCGGTCGGCATGGTGCGCGACGAACGGAATCGCGACGTCCAGGCGATGGCGGAAGAGCGTGCCGAGGAACGGCTGCTGGACTTGCTGTTGCCGCCCCGTCCCCCGACGCCCGGCGACGACGCGGCGGCGAGAAACGAACACGCGGGCCAGACGCGCGAGTGGCTGCGGACGCAGTTACGGGAGGGCAAGCTCGACGAGCGCACCGTCGAACTGGAGTTTCGTGAGCAGGGCCTGCCGATGATGCAGGTGGTCGGCGGCTCGTCGATGGAAGAGATCGGCCTCAATCTCAGGGACATGCTCCCGGGCATGTTCCAGGGACGCAACCGCAGCAGCAGCATGAAGGTGCCGGATGCGCGAACCCACCTGATCCAGGAAGAGCAGCAGAAGCTGGTGGACATGGAGACCGTGGCGCGCACGGCCATCGATCGCGTCGAGCAGGGCGGCATCATTTTCGTTGATGAGATCGACAAGATCGCCGGGCGCGAGGGTGGCCACGGCCCGGATGTCAGCCGCGAGGGCGTGCAGCGCGACATCCTGCCCATCGTCGAGGGCACGACCGTCAACACCAAGCACGGAATCGTGCGGACCGATCACATCCTGTTCATCGCGGCTGGAGCGTTTCATGTCTCGAAGCCGTCCGACCTGATTCCGGAGCTGCAGGGCCGGTTCCCGATCCGCGTGGAACTCGAACCCCTGGGCCGTGACGAGTTCGTCCGGATCCTGCGTGAGCCGCGCCATGCGCTCATCACGCAGTACGTGGCGTTGATGGCCACCGAAGGGCTGACGCTCGCCTTCACCGACGACGCGATCGAGCGCATCGCGGAACTGGCGGCGATGGTCAACGAACGGACCGAGAATATCGGCGCCCGCCGGCTCCACACCGTGATGGAGAAACTGCTTGACGTCATATCGTTTGAAGGGCCCGATCGCGTCGAGAAATCGATTACCATTGATGCCGGTTACGTTGACGACATGCTTGGGGACATCGTGAAAAACGAGGATCTGAGCCGGTACATCCTGTGAAGCCGACATCGATGTCCCGAGAGGTCAGGGCGTCACGCGCCACGGTCAGGGCCGCTGGTTGGCGCCGGGTTCAGGCTGCGTTCATCCTGTTGGTGGTCGCACTCGTGCCCGCCGCCTGCGGCAAGAAGGGGCCTCCGCTGGCGCCGGTGGTCAGGACGCCGGCCCTGCTCTCAGACTTCACCGCACGCCGTTCCGGCGACACGATTTATCTCCGCTTCACCGTTCCCGCGAGCAATACCGACAACACGAGGCCGGCCGACCTCAGGCGCATCGAGGTGTACGCGTACACCGCGCTCAAGGAGATCGAGGGGCTCGAGATTCGCGACATGACGCTCGTGTCCGACGTGCTGGTCCGGCGGCCGCCCAATCCCGAAGACGATCGCGAAGCGAAGGAGAAACCGGCCGCCTCCAGGAAGCCGCCGAAGGAGAAACCTCTCGAACCCGGCGTTGAGCAGGGGGCCATCGTCACGATCACTGAGGCGCTGACGCCGGAGTTGTTGGCGCCGACGCCGCTCCCCAAGAGACTGATCCCGCCGCCGATGGCGACGGCTGACGAACCATCACGAGGATCGAAGCTGGAGCTGCCGGCCGCCGGACCGGTGCTTGAGGCCAGGCCGCGACGGTTCTATCTGGCCTATGCGGTGAATCACAGCGGACAGCGCGGCGGCCCGTCGCGCCGATTTGCGGTCGCGTTCGACGCGCTGCCTCCGCCTCCAGGCGAGCCTCGGATCGAGGTGAAGGAAGAGACGATCGTGATTTCCTGGGATCCGCCGGCCGGCGCCGCCGCGGCTGTCGAGCAGCCTGGCACCGTGCCCCTGTTGCCCGTTGTGTCTCGCGGCATGCTGCTGCCCGTGCTGCCGTCGTACAACATCTACGCCGTGAGCCGATCGCCGGCTCCGGGTGAGGCCGGTAGCGTTCGCCCGCCCGAGTTGCCGTTGCCTCTCAACGGCAAGCCCCTGACCTTGCCGACCTTTGTCGACCATACGATCGAGTTTGGCGTCGAGCGCTGTTACCAGGTACGAACAGTCAACACGGTTGGCGCGACCGCTCAACGGGCGCCCGGGACACCGACCGCGCCGCCGGCGGGGACCGTGGCTCTGGCCACACCGGTCATCGCCGAGAGCGCTCCGTCCGTGATCGCGTGCGTGACGCCGGCCGACCTGGTGGCGCCGCCCGCGCCCACCGCGTTGGCCGCCGTCGCCAGCACAGGCGCCATCAGCCTGATCTGGACCGGAGTTGATGCGCCCGATTTGGCCGGCTATCTGGTCTTGCGCGGTTCGACGCCAGACGGACCCCTGACGCCGCTCTTTCAGACGCCCATCCGCGAGACGACGTATCGCGACACCGACGTCACGTCCGGCGCCCGCTATGTCTACGCCGTTGTCGCGGTCGACAGGGCGTCACCACCCAACCAGAGCCCGATGTCGAACAAGGCCGAAGAAACGGCGAGGTAGACTCGCGAGCGAGGACCCGACAGATGGATCGAATCTACCGGATTCTGTGGAACGGTGAACCCCGGCACGCCATCGAGCGGGACGGCGGCCTGAGGCTGGTGGCCGGCGACCTGTTCGGTCGCTACACGATCGGGGACCGCATTGCCGAGAGCGAGGCGGGCGCGTTTGCGCCGGTCGTGCGGCTGCTCGCGCCGATCGAGCCGAGCAAGATCGTCGCGATCGGCCTGAACTACAGGGACCATGCCGCCGAGCAGGGCAAACCGCTGCCCAAAGAGCCGATGCTGTTTCTGAAACCGTCGACCGCCGTGGTTGGACCGGGCGAGCCGATCCGGTTGCCGCCCGGAGTCGGGCGTGTCGATCACGAGGCGGAGATGGGCATCGTGATTGGCCGGCGGGCCACGCGCGTCAGCGCCGCTGACGCCAGCGGGTACATCCTCGGCGTTCTCTGTTCGAACGACGTGACGGCGCGCGACATGCAGAACCGCGGGTACCAGTACTCGCATGTCAAGGGGTTCGACACGTTTGCCGTGCTCGGGCCGTCGATTGCCATCGGACTCGATCCGGACGATCTCGCCGTCGAGGGCTGGGTCAACGGCGTGAAGCGTCAGGGATCGCGCACCAGCCAGTTGGTGTTTTCGGCGGCCGAGTTGATCGAGTACATCAGCGCGGTGATGACGCTGCTGCCCGGCGACGTGATCTCAACTGGCACGCCATCCGGCATCGGGCCGCTGGTTGACGGGGACACCGTCACCGTCAGGGTCGAAGGCGTCGGGGATCTGACAAGTCCGGTGCAGGCCAGAGGATAGTGGATATCTTCTGTGGGCCCCATCCGGCCGGTTGACTCATGTGTTCAGCAGTCCCGAGAAAGCGGATCTCACATCGACTTCGTCATGCCGGCCGCCGGGGCCCCCGACGCGGCAGCCGCGGTGGGGTGGCAAGCCGGCATCCAGAGAGGTACACGACTGGATTCCGGCGTTCGCCGGAATGACGAAACGAACGTTCCCGTACCTGCGAGCCGGAATCAGCATGGGCAGAAGGAGAGACAGCGTGAAGGAGTCCCTCAAGAAACTGGCGGCGCTCGAGCGGCAGGCCGAATGTGGCGGCGGCGAAGAGCGGCTCAGGCGGCAGCACGACGCGGGAAAGCTGACCGCGCGCGAGCGGGTGGCGGAACTGTTCGACCCGGGAACCTTCGAAGAACTCGACAAGCTGGTCACGCATCGCTGCCGGGACTTCGGGATGCAGGAGCAGGTGATTCCCGGCGACGGCGTCGTCTCGGGGCATGGAAGAGTCGAGGGGCGTTCCGTCTACGCGTTCGCGCAGGACTTCACCGTCTTCGGGGGATCGCTATCGGAAACCAACGCAGCGAAAATCTGCAAGGTGATGGATCTCGCCATGCGGATGGGCGCACCTATCGTCGGGCTCAACGACTCTGGCGGCGCACGGATCCAGGAGGGCGTGGTCTCGCTCGGCGGCTACGCGGATATCTTTCTGCGCAACACGCTGGCGTCGGGCGTGGTGCCGCAGATCTCGGCCATCATGGGCCCGTGCGCCGGCGGCGCGGTGTACTCACCTGCCATCACCGATTTCAACGTCATGGTCAAGGGCACGAGCTACATGTTTGTGACCGGGCCGGATGTCATCAAGACGGTGACCCACGAGGACGTCACCAAGGAAGAACTGGGCGGCGCGATGACGCACAACGAGAAGAGCGGCGTCGCGCATTTCGCCGTGGAGAACGATCGCGAGTGCATCGCCCTCATCCGGGAGCTGCTCGGATTTCTGCCCGCCAACAATCTGGATGATGCGCCGCGCGGTCCCGTGACCGATTCCCCGACGCGTGAGGACGAATCGCTGGACACGCTGGTGCCGGCCTCGCCCTACCAGCCCTACGACATGCTGGACTTGATCCACACGATCGCCGATGACGGGTACTTCCTTGAGGTGCACCGGTATTTCGCCCCGAATA
>Ga0315287_10001624_pt1 | contig 20931 bp, 18 predicted proteins | sample YL17G11_0_MG_FD_205037 | JGI IMG/M metagenome (GOLD analysis project Ga0315287, IMG submission 205037) | Sediment microbial communities from Yellowstone Lake, YNP, Wyoming, USA - YL17G11_0 | ecosystem: Environmental > Aquatic > Freshwater > Lake > Sediment | place: USA: Wyoming | collected...
CACTGATATTCAGCGACTCGACTTTAGCCAGCATCGGGATGCGCACCGTGTAGTCGCAGTTCTCTTTCACCAGCCGGCGCATGCCCTCGGCCTCGTTGCCCATCACGATCACGCGGCGGCGCGGGAACTCGAAAGTCGTCGCGTCCTCGCCCTCCGAGCTGTCGCAGCCGATGACCCAGTAGTCGTGCTCCTTGAGAAACTCCAGCGCCCGCGCCAGGTTCTCGTCCTCGACGATCGGCACGATGATGCTCATGCCGGCCGAGGCCTTGTGCACGGCGGGCGTGATCGGGCAGCCGCCGGCCTTGGGCAGCACTACGGCGTCCACGCCGGTGGCCGCGGCGGTGCGCAGCACGGCGCCCAGGTTCTGCGGGTCCTGCACGCGGTCGAGCACCAGCACGCAGCTGTCCTCGCCCGCCGCCTGCACAACCTCCTCGAGGTACAGCCGCGGCAGCTCGTGCAGCAGGCCGGCCACACCCTGGTGCAGATCGGGGGGCAGGTTGCGCGACCAGCCCTGGCGCTGCAAAGGCCGGATATCCAGCCCGGCATCGGAGGCCTGGGCGTGAATCTGCTGCAGCCGCTCGCTCTGGCGCGAGCCGTCGTAATACAGCACTTTCAGCTGGCTGTGGTCAATCGCAATCGTGACCGGGTTGATCCCGTAAACCAGGTTCGACGGCAACTGGCTTCTGGGCACGCTGCGATGTACGTCGTCCCGCGGCGCTCCACCCCCGCTTTGCGGCGCTGCCGCCTGTCGGGCCGGCCGGCCCTGGCGGCCCGTGCCACGGCTGGCGCCACGGTCAGCGCCGCGCTGGGCAGGCGGGCGTCCGCGCCCGGGGGCGCTGCGCTGGCCGGCGGGCGACGGCCGACCGGACTGCACTGACGGGACAGCGTCGGGCTGCGAGGTCTTGCCCCGACGGCTGCGGCGGCGACGGCGGCCGCGCGGCGCGCCGGGTTGATCCGTACGGTTCGGTGTGAGTTCGTCCACTGCACCTTCTCGTTTGCGGCTAGCTGAACAATCTGTGGCTAGCGCTTCTTGCCGACCTGCCGGGGGCTGGCCCCAGCGGTCCGGCGGCTAGCTCGCGCGGCAGGCTTTACCGCTGCCCGCTTACCGCGCTGTGCACCCTTGGCGGCCGCCGGCTTTGCCGCTTTGCCGGCACCGCGTGCACCAGGCTGCTTGCCGCGCGTCTCCGGAAAGACATGCGGCAGCACCTCGTCCAGGTGGTCAACGTAGACCACCTCCATCCCATCCTTGATCTCCCTGGGGATGTCGTCGACGTCCTTGCGGTTGGCGCCGGGGACGATCATCTTGCGGATGCCCGAGCGCTTGGCGCCGAGCATCTTCTCCTTGAGTCCGCCGATAGCGAGCACGCGGCCCTTGAGGGTGATCTCGCCGGTCATCGCTACGTGGCTACTTACCTTCTTACCCGTAAACAGCGAAATGATCGCTACGGCGATGGTAATTCCCGCCGACGGGCCGTCCTTGGGGATCGCCCCGGCCGGGAAATGCAGGTGCACGTCGCGCTCGCGGAACAGCGCATCGTCAATATGCAGCATCTGGCTGTTGGCGCGGCAGTAGGTCAGCGCGGCCCGGCAGCTCTCCTGCATGACTTCGCCCAGCTGGCCGGTGAGGATCAGCTCACCCTTGCCGGGCATGAACGCCGCCTCGATCACCTGCGTGTCGCCGCCTGCGCTGGTCCACACCACGCCGGTGACCACGCCCACCTGGTCTACGCGCTTGACTTCATCGAAGTCGAAGCGCGGCATGCCCAGGTAGTCCTTGAGCTGCTCGAAGCGCGTGATGTTGTCTTTTTCCAGCTCGCCCTCGGCGATCTTCAGCGCCACTTTGCGGCAGATCTTGGCGATCTCACGCTCGCAGTTGCGCAGGCCGGCCTCGCGCGTGTAGCGCAGCGTCAGCTCCTTGATCAGCGCCGGGCTGATCTTCAGCGCGGAAGCCTTCAGCCCGTGGTTCTCCAGCTGCTTGGGCAGGATGAACTTCTGCACGATGCGCACCTTTTCCAGCTCGGTGTAGCCCGAGAGGCGGATCACTTCCATGCGGTCGCGCAACGCGGCGGGGATCGTATCGAGGATGTTCGCCGTGGCGATGAACAGCACCTTGCTCAAGTCGAACGGAACTTCCAGGTAGTGGTCGGAGAAGCTGAAGTTCTGCTCGGGATCGAGCGCCTCCAACAGCGCGCTGGAAGGATCGCCGCGGAAGGCATCGCTGCCCAGCTTGTCGATCTCGTCCAGCATGAACACCGGATTGTTGGTGCCGGCCTGGCGGACGCCCTGGATGATGCGCCCCGGCATGCTGCCGACGTAGGTGCGCCGGTGGCCGCGGATCTCCGCTTCGTCGCGCACGCCGCCCAGGCTGACGCGCATGAACTTGCGGTTCATGGCCCGCGCCACGCTGCGCCCGAGGCTGGTCTTGCCCACACCCGGCGGGCCGACCAGGCAGAGAATCGGGCCCTTGACGCTTTTTTTGATCTTATGTACTCCGAGGAATTCCAGCAGCCGCTGCTTCACTTCCTGCAAGCCGTAGTGGTCCTCGTCGAGGATGCGCCGCGCCTTCTCGATGCTCACCTCGTCGGGCGTCTCGATCGCCCAGGGCAGCGAGCACAGCGTATCGAGGTAGGTGCGGATCACGCCCGCCTCGGCGCTCTCGGGATGCATGCGCTCCAGCCGCCCGAGCTCTTCCTGCGCCTTGGCTTCGACCACCTCGGGCATCTTGGCGGCGGCGATCTTCTCCTTGTACTCCTCCTGCTCGTGGGCCTTGGGATCGGACTCGCCGAGCTCGCGCTGGATGGCCTTCATCTGCTCGCGCAGGAAGTACTCGCGCTGGCTCTTGCCCACTTCCTCCTGCACCTGGTGCTGGATCTTGCTGCTCATGTTGAGCAGCTGGATCTCGCGCAGCAGCATCTCGTTGACTTTCTGCAGGCGCTCGATCGCCGGAATCGTCTCCAGCACGCGCTGGCGCTGCTGGTCGGGGATGGCCATGTTGGCGGCCACGAGGTCGGCCAGCTTGCCGGGCTCCTTGATGTTGGCCGCGGCAACGAGGATCTCGTTGGGCAGGTTCTTGCCGACGCTGACGTAGGTCTTGAACTGCTCGTTGACCGTGCGCATCTGCGCCTGCAGTTCCATGCTGTCCTCGCTGCTTTCGGGCAGCGGCTCGACGACCGCCTTGAAGTACGGGTCGGCGGTCAGCCAGCGCGAGACACGGTAGCGGCTGAGGCCCTGGATGAGGATCCGCGCGCCGCCCTCGGGCAGCTTGAGCACGCGCAGGATCAGCCCGATCGTGCCGACGTCGTAAAGGTCGCCGGTCGCCGGGTCGTCCAGGCTCTCATCGCGCTGCGTCAGCAGGCCGATGATGCGGCGGCCAGAGATCACCGCCTCGATGGCGGCGATCGATTTGTCCCGGCTGACGTGGATCGGCAGCACAACGCTGGGGAAGACCACCACGTTTTTCAGTGCCAGGATCGGCAGTTCGCTGGGGAGTTCCTCGGATTCCGGGGGCCCCCCAGGTGCACCGCCCGCGTTTGGATCATCTGCGGTCATGCTTGGCCCCTGCAGCCCGGGCTGTCCGCGCACATCAACCGCGGCCGACGGGCACATCGCCCGCCGCCACAGCCATCGCGGCGCCTGGCTACTAGGATCTTCGATTATATCATTGCCGCCGCGTCAAGCCAGCGAGCGGCAGTGCCAGCGTCACGGCAACGTAACTAGCTGCGCCACTGCCTGATGCACCAGCCTGGACGGACCGCCTGCGTGCCGGTCTGTTTGGCAGCCAGTCGCTTGCAGACAGCGCGTGGTCTCTGCCTCGATCTACCTGCGCTGTAATCACTTGCCGGCAATAAAGGTGCCTGCGTGATTTGTCCTGCTAGAGTTGTTGTTTGCTGGTACAATTCAGCCAGGCTATTGGGATGGAGGCCGGGGATGCTGCTTTCGATCCGTCACCGTTTCACCGTCAGCCTGACCGTCATGTTGGCGCTGTGGAGCACCGCATGCGCTCTGTCCGCTGCGCCGCCCGAGCGCGGCGGCGGGATCGCCGCCTCCCCCAGCTTGTCCGAACTACGGGCAGCATTGCAGTCGGAATTTGAACGCCTGGGGATCGATCCAGACAAGGTGCCCGCTGCCGCGCCGCGAGGAGAGACAAACCGGACGTTTCAGATTGTCGGGGCGCTTGTTGATCCCGACGGCCCGGCGGGCCCAATTCCTGGCCAGACGTATCTCGGCTGGGTCGAACAGGCCGTCGGCGACTTTGACCAGAACGGAGAGGTAAACGCGGCTGACCTGACGCCCCTGGGTGCTCATTTCAGTGAGCAGGTTACCTACCGTCCTGCTGTTGACGGCTTGTACTACTGGCCTTTAGGCTCCCCCGACGATGACGGCGGAGTGCCGGCCGGTGACGCGCCGGCAGCGGGCAGCCCGGCGGAAAACTGGCGCCTGGCGCGCATCGACGGCGACGGCAACGGCGAGCTGAACATCGCTGACATTACGTCGATCGCTTTGCACTGGCAGGAACGGATCAGCGGCTGGCGGATTTACCGGAGTTCCTCGAGCAATCCCGTGCCGCTGCTGCTGCCCAATCCAGTGGATGCGGGCTTGCCGTATACCTTCGGCCGTGACCAGGCGACGACGTTCAGCGGCGGCCAACTGGACCCGCATCGACCAGTGACATTTCAGTACGCCGAGATCTGGATTCCGACGGAAGTCTGGGAGCGGTTCTATGTCGTGCCCTACGACGCTATGTCAGACGAGGAAGGAGCACGCTCGGTGATTGTCGAACTGCACCTCGACGGTTCGGCGCATCTGGTGCCATCTGCCAGTATCACAGCCACGCACAACCCGGCGATCCTGCCCTGGGCTGTCCACTGGAGCGCCGAAGGCAGCTACGACGTGGATGGCACTATCGCCAAGTATGAGTGGGACGCCGGCAATGACGGTACGTATGAAGTAGACAGCGGCACCACGCCGTTCCTGGATTCCACCTATCCGACTCCGGGCCTGGCAGTGATGACCGTGCGCGTCACGGACAACGAAGGCCTGACGGATACAGCAACCACCAGCGTGATGGTCGGCGGCGATAACCAGGCACCGACGGCAGCGATCAGCGTCGATGTCAGCGAGGACTGGGCGCCGTTCTACGTCACCTTCGATCCCACCACGAGCAGCGACCCTGACGGCACAATCACAGCCTACGACTGGGACCTCGACGGCGACGGCAACATCGACCGCTCCGACCCGACGCCAGTTGTTTTTCAGCACCACTACACCGTGCCGGGAATCTACGACGTCGAGCTGACGGTCGTGGACGATCTGGGTGCCAGCGATTCAGCATCGCAAACGATCACCGCCCATGGCTGGGTGAGTCACAGCATCACCAGCAGCACGGAAACCGCGCTGCACATAAGCGCAGCAATGGTTGACGGCCATCCTGCTCTGGCCTGGATCACCCAGAGCACGCCGGGTTCCGTTTACGTGTCATATACACGCGCGGCGGATGCTGATGGCGAACGCTGGGATGCCGGCATCAGTTCCCAGGACTGGGGCGTGTCCTCAAGCGCCGAGTTGTCCTGCAGCCTGGCGGTGACCGGCGGCGTGCCAGCCATTGCCTTTATCGATGGCATCCAGCAGGTACGCTACCTGCGTGCCAGCGACAGCCAGGGCAACAACTGGCCAGCGGCAGCTAGTATTGTCACCGGCGGTCCCGCGGCCAATAGCATCTCGCTGGTCGAGGTTGACGGCGCGCCGGCAATCGCTTTCGCGGGCGACGGCGCCGACGCCGGCAAGCTGTTTTACATCCGCAGCAGTACTGCTGATGGATCCTTCTGGGGAGCGGGGCTGAAGGAAGTCAGCGCCGGACCAGCCGACGGCCGGTCCGCTACGCTGCTGCCCTTCGACGAGCCCGGCGTAGGCATCGTGCCGCTGATCCTGCACTGGAACGATGCAACCTTCGAGATGAAATTCGAGCAGGGCGATGATGCCGACGGCGGCAGCTGGCAGGCCCAGCGCAGCATCGCTCCGGCAGATCTCTGCAAGGGGAACGCGGCCGCCGCCCTGATCAGCGGATCGCCAGCCTTCGTGTGCTACGGCAGCGACAGCGTGCTCCTCGACGGTTTGTGGTACAGGCGCGCCGCCTACAGCGCAGGTCCGGTCTTCGACTGGTCCACCCCGCTGGCGAAGCCTGCCAATGGCTATGCCAGCGGCCACGACTGCAGCCTAGCGCAGATCAACGGCAATCCGGCGGCAGCCTGGGCGGTCGAGAACACCGGTCACTTCCCCCGTCTCGCCTACTGCCGCGCGGACGACGCCGACGGAACAGGCTGGAACAGCGGCAGCTATATCGAGGCGGACGCCGACGTGGACAACACGCTCGATGTGGTGCTAATGGAGATGACCGGCAATCCCGGCGCTGCATTCGTGCAGTACGATGGCGCGACTTATACGTTGAAATTCGCGCGCGGCATATAGCTCGCAGTGCAGCCGCGGGCGGCGATAAGACGTGCCATGCCGGGCTGTACGACCTGAGCTGGTAAACGCAAGCTAGGCGGCTAGTTCTTCCGCCGCTCCTGCTCCAGGCCGAACTCGGCGACGGACAGCGTCTTGGTGGCGTCTTCCAGGTCGCCGCGTTGTTTATTGAAAAGCAGTAGAGAATGAAAGACGGCTGACGCAATATTGAACGCGGCTAGCAGAGCCAGAAGCATGGCAATAGGACTGACTTGCGCATACTGAATGGATTGCTGGTATTGAGGAAGGTTCCACCCAACCAGCCAACTTAACGATTCTCCCGCGGTCGTAAGGCTTAACACAGGCAGCAAGATGCGAACTGCCATATCAGCTAGAGCAGCCAGGGTGGGATGCTTAGCCTCGGGCGTCATCGCGTTGGCCCTCAGCAGACTGGAACCGATGGCTACCAAGTTGGCAAAGGCCGCTGCCATTGTCAACCACGCTATGGGGGTGATGCCAATCAAGTCCAGCGCTCGCCTGCCAAACAATAGGATAGCCACGACTGCAACAAATTGAATAGTTATCCTCAGGTAGGGAACTAGTTTTGTTCCATCCATCAGTTCTTCCTTCTTTCCTGCTCCAGGCCGAACTCGGCGACGGACAGCGTCTTGGTGGCGTCTTCCAGGTCGCCGCGCCTCAGTTTTGACAGTGCCATGTCCACGATCGTGGCGTCGTCGCCACGGCCCGCCGCGGCCAGCTGCGCCTGCGCCTGCTGGATGATCATCGTCGCCGTGCCCACGTCGGTCGAGAGCATCTGCGTGGCGCGCTTGATGTTGGCGACGATGTCCTTCTCGCGCATCTCCTTTTCCACCACCGGATCAATGCCGCCGAGGATGCGGTCCTTGTCGCCGGTGAACTCGGCGACGAAGTCCGCCTTGAGCTTGTGGCGCTCGCTCTGGCCGAAGTAGCGGAACTCCAGCTCGCTTTGCACCAGGCGGAAGCGCGCCTGCGGGTGCGGCTTGACCATGATCTGCGCCAGCACCGGCAGGCCCTCGCCCGCCGCCAGGTCCGGCAGGTCGACGTGCACGCTCTGCCCGCCGCGCGCCGTCTCGTAGCCATAGACGCGGCTCAGCTCCACGCCCTCGGCGAGCTTGAGCGTCAGGCTGACGTTGGTCGCCACGGTACCGAACAGGCTCTTCAGCTCGGCCTCGAACACCTCGGGGATGCGGTCGATGGCGTCGATGTAGTAGTAGTTGCCGCGCGTGTTCTTCGCGATGCCCTTCATCAGCTCCTCGTTGTACTCGATCCCCAGGCCGACGGTGCTGACGGTGATGCCGCGGCTGCGCAGGTTGCGCGCCTCGGCGATGATGTCGTGGTACTCGACGATGCCCTCGTTGGCCTCGCCATCGGTGAGCAGCAGCACGCGGGACAGGTGCTGCGGCGTCTTGGCGGACAGCAGCTGCTCGGCGGCCGTGGCCATGCCGCTGTAGAGGTTCGTCGTGCCCTTGGGGCGGATGCGCTCGACGTGCTGCTTGATCAGCTCGCGGTTGAGCACGCGGCTGGCAGGCATCAGCGTGTCGACGTGCTCGCCGAAGGTGACGATCGACAGCATGTCAGCGTCCGTGAGCTGGTCGACGATCAGCCCGACCGCCGTCTTCACGCTCTCGATCGGCTTGCCCTCCATGCTGCCGCTGCGGTCGATGGCCAGCGCCAGGGCGACCGGCGCGCGCGCGGACAGCCCGCCAGCGAAGAACGCCTTGATGTCGGCCAGCAGGTAGTTCTGCACCGCCTGGCCGGCCAGCGCGTAGGTGTTGTGCGCGCGCAGGTTGAACTCGACCTGCGGGCGCAGCTGCGAGAGGTCCATCGTCGCCGCGCGGCCGACTGCCACCGTGCGGTCGCCCGTCCCGCCCCCGGCGGGACTGACCACCACCGTCGCGTCGCCGTGCCCCGTGGCCACCACCGTGGCATCGCCCTTGCCCATGCCGGGGGCGATGATCGTCGCGTCGCCTGCTGCCTGCGAAGGATTAGCGCTCATTCAGCACCTGCTTCTAGTAGGGGCGAAGCCATGCTTCACCCGTCTTACACCAAGTCTATAGGAGGGCGAAGCGCGGCTTCGCCTTCTACACAAGACCATTATAGGCGCGACATGGTTCGCGCTGTTTCGTGGATGACTGCGCCACAAATGTGGCGTTGTACAGCCTGCCCCCGCAAATCAGCCACGCAAGCCTGAGCTTGCCGCTAGATGTTGACCGTTACCTTGAAGCTGTACTCGAAAAGCTCTGTGTCGCTATACAGCGTCAGCTTGCAGTTCTCTTGATGCGCAGCGACAGCCGGCGTGTCGCGGATGGCTATCGTTGGGCTCGTCTGACTCGGGTCCGTCAGGTCGCCCAGCGCCGACAGGTTCCACAGCTGTCCTGTAACATCACCGGTCAAGGTGACATAGCTGAAGCTGGCATTTGTATTCTCTGTGACTGCCAGGGGGGTGACTGACAACAAGTTGATCAGCGGATCGGGTTTCTGGATCCGCAACTGGAATGGATAGCTCCGGCTTTGCTGGCTTAAGCCGTCGCTAAGCGTGAGCCTCACGCTGCCTGCATACTCCAGGTAGTTCGGCGGTGCGGCCGGCGTGGCACCCTCCGTAACCTGCGTCCGCCAGCGCTTAAGCACGACCTGCGGCGCGGCAATGTAGTAGAAGCGCGTGTCCGAGGCATCGCCGAAGTCCCAGAAATACTCGGCGCTGATGCCTGCGGGCAGGGCAAGGTCAGTACCGAAGTCCACACTCGAGCCTGGATTGACCTGCAGCGGAGTAATCAGCAGGCCTCCTTCCGGCGGCAGGCTAGCCGCCGCAGTCGGCTTCACCAACAGCTCAAAGCTGTAGGTCTTGACTTCGTTCTGGTCTGTATTATCCAGCGTAAGCGTCAGCGAGCAGACGAAGGGCTGCGGCAAATCCAGCCGGGAGACCGGCGTAATGGCTGGAAGTACGTTAGTGCTGTAGCGTGGCGTTGCCGCATCACCGAAATCCCAGCTGTAACTCAGCTTATCCGCCGGTGCTTGAAGGAGCGTCAGGAGTCTGATATCCACCGCCTGGCCGCTGAATACCGTCACAGGGGTAACGCTAACTGTGTTGCCCGCTGGCAGGCTGAACTCCTCTGGAGGCAGCACAGTCAGGTCAAAGCTGTATTCGCGGGTCTCCTGCGCAAAGCTATCGTCGAAGCTCAGCCGGACTGAGGGCTGCGCCGGATAGTCCGTGCCCGGTTTATAGACCGGGGTGATCGTGGGCGAATTGCCGCTGAAGTAGCGCAAGGTTGCCGTGTCCAGCAGGTCCCATTGGAATGTGAGCTTGCTCGGATCCACGCCCAGCGGTGTTTGAATCGTCAGCACCACCGGCTGCCCGCTGATGACTTCCTTTGGCACGACTTCCAGCTTTTCGACCTGCGGAAGCAGCTGCGACTGAAGCGGCAGGATGGTGAGCTGGAAGTCCTTTTCCACCGTCTCCACCTGCTGGCCGATGCTGTAGCTGATTGAGACGTGACAAGTTTCTGTCAGGGCATCTGCGGCGTCGAGCCGCGCCAGGGTGACTTCCGGATCCGCCACGGCATAGCGGCGTGGCTCGGCCAGGCTGCCGAAATCCCAGCTGTAGGCCAACTGGCTGTCCAGCGCTTTGATGTCGCCCACTACGTTGAAGGTGACTTTCTCTCCTTCAAAGGCCTGGGCCGGGGTGACAGTCAGCTCGTCAGCGGGAGGGAAGGTGGACTGGATGTCGCCCAGCAGGCGCCTGGCTGTTCCACCGCATCCGGCGCCAGCCAGAGCAAGCTGCATCGCGGCAGCTACTGCGGCAAGACGAAAGATGAGACTGGCTCGCATCAACGGCCTCCTTCCTGCATGTCTGTGCAAACCTGCCGCGCATCCTCGGCGCTGAAGGCTGCCCGGTCCTCCGGGTCGGGGCAGATGCGCGGGGTGACGAAGATGCAGATTTCGCTGTCGCGATGTTCCGTGTGCGTGCTGCGGAACAGCTGGCCCACCAGCGGCAGGTCGCCCAGCAGCGGGATCTTGCGTATCGATTCCCGCTCCTCCTCGGACATCAGCCCGGCCAGCGCAAAGGTTTCGCCGTCGCCGACGCAGATCGTGCTTTCCACCTGCCGCAGCTGAATGGTCGGGGCAATTGCTCCGCCACCTAAAGATTTTACTTCGCCGATGCTGCTGATCGCCGGCAGGACCTGGATGGAGATGAACCCTTTCTCGGTATCGACTCTGGGGATGAAGCGAAGCTCAATGCCGATGTTCTGGTATACCACAGTTGTCGTGGCGCTTGCTCCCAGCGTGCTGTTTGTCACAGCGCTGGTATAGGGCACCTGCTGGCCGACGAAGTACTTGGCCAGCTTGCCGTCCACCGTCGACAGCGTAGGATTGGCCAGGATCTTGACCTTGCCCTCCTGCTTCATCGCCGACAGCAGGGCGTTGATCTGCATGCCGGACTTGCGGAACATGTCGCCCAGGCTGAAGGCTTCAAACTCGCGACCGGTTTCACCTTCATCCACATCGCGTGCATGCTCGGTGAATTCAAAGCCCCAGCCTTCGGCGTAAGCGCCTCCCGTGCCATCGGCCTTGGGCTGAAAGCTACGGTATTCCACCCCCAGGTCCTTCAGTCCGTCCCGGCTGACTTCGCAGACCAGGACTTCCAGCTCGACCGTCGCGGGCGGGCGGTCCAGTTCAGCGATGAGCTTCTCTGCCCAGTCGACGTAGCGATACTCGCCGGACAGCCCGATGTAGGTGCGGGGGATCATGGAGTTCTCCCTGTCGATGCCGCCAAGCGATAACACAAACGACGTTGGTGTAGGCAGAGCGTTGGCAGTAAACCCTATGATCGAAGTCTCATTTAACGTTCCAGGTGCAAGGTACTTGTCGCCGTACACTTGGCAACTCAGCTGTCCGGCGTTCTCCTTAGCTCCACAGGCGGTGGATTTCAGTGTCTCCAACATAATGGCAACGCGCACAGGATCTGCATAGCGGATCGGGACAATCCGCGTCACATATTCCAGGCCACCAGAGCCCTGAGACTTGCAGCCGCCCACCACCTCGCAGATCTGCGGATCCTGACCGCTGGCGATTGTCAGAATCTTCTTCCCGCTCTCATTGCTATCCTTAAGCTCCGATCGATCCACACTGGCGCCCTCGGCAAGATAGAAGCGGATCGCGGCTTGCCTGTGGATCTGGAGACAGGTTATCTGCCGCAGCAAACCGCCACAGTACAGAACCCCATCCGTGCCACGGTCTGCGCCCGTGAAATCGATGGTTGAAAAGGGCTGCGACTCCTTTGTCAATGTGTACCCAGCAACGGACTTTGAAACAACCGTGATTTGTCTGCAGATCGGGGATTTTGAAACCTCAAACTCAGCAGCAGCATTTGTAGTTTGAATCACGATGTTTGCACTGCCATCAATGGTAACGGACAGCTTGCATGCAATGACAGCGGTCTTGGACTCCAAGGCTTCTGCAACAGCCCATCCCGCCGTGCAACAAGTAAGCGCTGCTAGCAGCAGCGCAAGCCCAGCTCTTGCCATCTCCCTTCCGCCTTCCTTGAAGTAGTCTCTCAGCTCAGAATCGTCTGCTCAACGCTATGGCACCACAATAGCACTGTCAGGGAACTGCGTCTAGCTGCCCCGGCGATTGCTGCCGCATGTCACCCCTTGCTCCTTCCTGCCGGCTTCTTCTAGAAGCCTTGCGGCCAGCGTGTCGGCGGAGTTCACGCCGACGCCGTAGATGCGGTTGTAGGGGAAGACTGGGAAGCGGCGGTCGCGCCAGCGGATGAAGCACAGCACCCAGCGGGCGAAGCTGTTGACCCAGTTGCGCCACTCCGGCCAGACTACGCCACAGTGGTGCAGCGCCTCGTGCAGCAGCACCTCCGCCAGCCGGCGGCTGGCGGCGTTTTCGGCGTAGGGTGCGCTGTAGGGTGCGCTGTAAAGCGCACCGTCTTCGAGATGGACATACTGCCGAGCGCCCGACGGAAGAGCGGCGCGATTCACATCGCGCCCTACGTCAGAATCGATGGCGGCGCGATTTACATCGCGCCCTACGGAAACGGCAACCTCCGCCAGCGCGGCGTCGACCAGCGACTTGTCCAGCAGGATCAGCGGCGCGATCAGGTTGGTGGGCAGCAGCGGCCAGGTGAAGCCGCTGATCGGCAGGCGCTCGATGACGACGATCACGCTGCGGCTGAGCACAAACGCGATCGGCCGCCCGAAGCGGCTATGGCTGGCCCGCGCTACCGCGATGGCCGGCGCGACGATCGCATGGCGCACCTGCCCGCGCGGGATACTCACACGCCGTGGCAGGTCTCGCAGCCAGCGCCACAGGCGATATGCAAGCTGTTGGTGGAACGTGCCGATGTGCAGCATGGTAGCGGATCGCCGCTTACAGGCGCACAAACCAGCCCATCGAAGGTGGCGGGCACGGAAGCCCGCCCCACCAGGGCCGGTATTCCGCTCTTTTCGTGAAGCCGGTCACATTATCTTGATACCCCTATGGGTATATGCTAATATCGCACGGCGCGAGGAGGCATGATGCGCAGAATCGTTATCCTGGGTGGCGGCACGGCGGGCACGATCATGGCCAACCGCCTGCATCGCGCATTGGAGCCGACACGCTGGGAGATCGTCGTCATCGACGGCGAGCCGACGCACTACTACCAGCCGGGCTTCCTGTTCCTGCCCTTCGGCATGTACTCGCGCGACGACGTGGTCCGGCCCAAGCTCGGCTTCATGCCGCGGGGCATGAAGGTTGTTTTTACCACAGCCGAGGCGATCGAGCCCGCGGACAACCGCATCCACATGGCCGACGGCAGCATCATCGAATACGACTACCTGATCATCGCCACCGGCTCGCAGGTGCACCCCGAGGAGACCGAGGGACTGCATGGCGAGGAGTGGGGCCACAGCATCCACGAGTTCTACACGCTTGACGGCGCGCTGGCTCTCGGCGAGCTGCTGGGCCGCTGGACCGGCGGCCGGCTGGTGCTTAACATCGCCGAGATGCCGATCAAGTGCCCGGTCGCGCCGATCGAGTTCCTGTTCCTCGCCGACTGGTGGTTCACGCGGCGCGGGATGCGCGAGAAGGTCGAGCTGGAGCTGGTCACGCCGCTGCCCGGCGCCTTCACCCGCCCGATGTGCTCCACCGTGCTGGGGCACATGTTCGACGACAAGCACATCAAGCTGACCACCGACTTCGCGCTGGCGGAGGTTGACGGAACGGCGAAGCAGATCAAGGACTGGGAAGGCCGCAGCGTGCCCTACGACCTGCTGGTATCGGTGCCCACGAACATGGGCGATGCCGTGATCGGGCGTTCAGGGCTGGGCGACGACCTGAACTTCGTGCCCACCAACCCGCAGACGCTGCAGGCCAAGGGCTACGAGAACATCTACGTGCTGGGCGATGCCACCGACCTGCCGAGTTCCAAGGCCGGCTCCGTGGCGCACTTCCAGTCGGAGATCCTCACCGAAAACCTGCTGTGCGCGATGCGCGGCGCGCCGCCGGCGGCCAGCTTCGACGGCCACACCAACTGCTTCATCGAGTCGGGCTACGGCAAGGCGATCCTCGTGGATTTCAACTACGACACCGAGCCGCTGCCCGGCAAGTTCCCCGTGCCGCGGCTCGGGCCGTTCACGCTGCTGGCCGAGTCGCGCATCAATCACTGGGGCAAGCTGGGCTTTCGCTGGATATACTGGAACCTGCTGATCAAGGGCCGCAGCCTGCTGATTCCCCCGCGCATGTCGATGGCGGGCAAGCTGCCGCCGCCGGCGCTGAAGAAGCGTGAGGCTTGAGTGGTTCGCGCGTGATAAGTGAAATAAGGCTATTGAGACACAGTCTCAGGAGTGATGAGCTATGCCAACTGCAACGCTGGCCGGGGTGGAAGTCGCGCTGGACGCCGAGGGCTTCCTCACGGACGCCAAGCAGTGGACTGAGGACATCGCCCGCGAGCTGGCAGCCCAGGAGGGCATCGAGCTGACCGCGCGGCACTGGGACGTGCTGCGCTACATGCGCGAGCAGTTCGCGCAGAAGGGCGACGCGCCGAGCATCCGCAACATGAAGAACGCCGGGGGCATCCCGACCAAGGAGCTCTACGGGCTGTTCCCCGGCGGGCCGGCGAAGAAGGCGGCGCGCATCGCCGGCGTCCCCAAGCCGCACGGCTGCATCTGATAACTGGTAGGGGCGGCGTCCCGCCGCCCTGCATGAAAGGCTTAGAAGACGGCGGCGTGACGCCGCCGCTACCTAAAGTGGAGTGTGCGATGGACGACAGGATCAAGCGGGTTTCGATCATCATCTCCAAGGGCAGCCTGGACGGCATCTACCCCGGGCTGATCATGGCCAACGGCGCACGCATGGACGGCATCGAGGCGATGGTGTTTTTCACCTTCTTCGGGCTGGAGGCGCTGCACAAGAAAAAGCAGCGCGGCATCCGCGTCGCCACCGTCGGCAACCCGGCGATGCACATGCCAACGTGGCTCGGCGCGATCCCCGGCATGTCGGCGCTGGCCACCAAGATGATGCAGGCGCAGATGGAAAAGATCGACATCCCGCCGATCCCCGAGTTTCTGGAGATGATCGACGATGCGGGCGGCGAGCTTTACGCCTGCCACGCGGCGATGCAGATGTTCAAGTGGAAGAAGGAGAACCTGATCCCGCAGGTCAAGGGCGTCCTCACCGTCGGCGAGTTTTATGAGAAGTCCGCCGGCGCGCAGATCATCTTCACGTAGGTCCGCGGGCTAGCGTTGCAGAATCGATCCGGGCACACGCGCTAGCGCTACGCCGCGGCGGTGAACTGCATCCCCGAGAGCAGTGTTACGATCTGCGTCCCGCCGAACTGCGCCGTGCTGTAGCGCGCCTGCGAGATCCCGCCGCTGACGGCGTCGCGCAGGCCGGGTGGCAGCTTCTCGGGCATCGCCGCCAGCCGCTGCTCGGCCAGCTGCAGCGCGTAGATCAGCTCCTGCTGCTTGGCGGTGATGCGCAGCACCTCGCTGCGCCTGAGCTGCGCGGCCAGGTTGGCCTGCTTAAGCGCATCCTCATCGAGGAAGTGCTCGTAGCGCACATCGCTGTCGAGCAGGTCGCGCTGCTGCAGGATGCCCTTGTAGGCCACGCGGTTGGAGTCGCGCGAGGTGATGCCCAGCATGCGCGAGAGCTGGTTGATCTCGGCACGCAGCGCGCGCATCTCCGCCAGCACATCCGCCAGCAGCCGCCCGTCGCGTCCCTGCGGCATCTGGGCAGACGCGGGCAGCATGGGTTCCGCCGCTGAGCCGTGCGGCCTGAGCGGCGTGCGTTCACGCAGGTGGCCCAGCGCGTCGCCCTCCGGCGGCGGCGGAGCCAGGAGGTTGTTCAGAGTAGCTTTGGTTTGCTGCGCCTGGCTAGCTGCATCGCGACCGGCGCGGAGTCCGGTCCCACCGGCCAGCGGCAGCGGCTGCTGCAGCGCGGCGAGCTGGTTCTCCCACAGCACCTGCTGCGCGCGGTCAAGCCGCGGCTGCATGGCCTGCCGCTGCAATGGCGCGAGATCACCATCCACCTGTGGCTCCCGCACCGGCCTCCGAATTGCCGATGCTGGTTCCATCCCAGCGCATTATAACCGCGCCGCGCGGCCGGCGATGTTAGAATACCCAGATTGAATAATCCTCGTGCCCGCCTACTTGTGTTCTGCGCAGCCCTCTGCCTGGCTATGTTGCACGCGACGGCATGGGCTGAGCAGCCGCAGGCGGCGCCAACCGGGCTGACCTGCCGCGCGTACCTGCTGTACGACGTGCAGAGCGGCTGCACGGTCGCCAAGTGCAACATCGCGGCACGCCAGCCGGTGGCCTCGCTGACCAAGCTGATGACCGCCATCCTGGCCTGCGAGCGGCTGCGCTTCGACGGGCGCTACATCCTCACCCAGCCAGAAGCCAAGACTTTCAAGACGGATACGCTGCGCGCCGACAAGCTGCTGGAGCTGATGCTCGTGCCCTCCAACAACGCCGCCTGCCGCACTGCGGCGCGGCTGGCCGCCGGCAGCGAGCCGGCCTTCGTGACGCAGATGAATGCCAAGGCGGCACAGCTCGGGCTTGCTGACACCCACTACGTCAACGCCACCGGCCTGCCCGCCGACGGGCAGTACTCCACGGCGCAGGACCTGCTGCGCCTGGCGCTGATCGCGCTGACCTACCCCCACATCAGCCGTGCGCTGTGCCTGCCGGAGGCGGAGCTGGCCGGCCAGCGCTACGAAGGCACGCTGAAGGAGCTGTACCAGCGGCATCCCGGCCTGCGGGGCGGCAAGACCGGCTACACCGATGCCGCCGGGCGCTGCCTGGTGCTGTTCTACAGCAGTGGCGGACGCGACTACGTGCTGATCACACTGGGCAGCAAGGATGTGGCGGCTGGCTTTCGCGACGCCGAGAAGCTGCTGCGGCACTATGGGCTGTACAGCGGCGAGGTGGGTCAGTGGAAGTGAAACTGCGCTTCCCGCGCCGCATGTGGCGGCTGCTCGCCGCCGCGGCCGTGCTGACGCCCCTGCTCGGCGGCTGCGCATTTATCCAGCGGGTCAACGAAGCGGCCTATCGCAAGTACCACGACTCCCGCTGGCAGGCGGTGGCCGAGGCGCTGGCGCTGGGCCAGGAGAAGGCGGAGCTGCCCGACGACCCGCAGGCGCCGGTGATCTGCGGCGAGGGCATGGACGAGGCCTACGCGGCGGTCGCCGCGCTGGGCGCCGCGGAGCGCCAGGCCTGGCAGGAACTGGTACAGCAGAGCGGATCAAGCGCGCAGTTCTGCGGGCAGCTGGTGGACGCGCTCAGCGGCCGCGACGTGGGGCGTATCGTCGCGCTCGGCCCGCAGCTTGGCGAGGCCACGCGGCGGCAGCAGCAGGCGCTGGCCGCCTGGCGCAGCCGCATCTCGGCCGTGGATCAGCGCGTGGAGTGGCTGCGCACACAGTGGACGGCGGCCTGGCCGGCGCAGGACCTGGACTTCGACCTGGCGGCCGCGGTGCGCCAGGCGCGCGTGCGGTTGATCGCGCCGCCGGATGAGCAGCGCGCGCAGCGGCTGGCAGACTACCACCAGAACGAGTACGCGCGGCTGGCGATGGTCTACCTGGGTTACGAGCCGCCCGGCGGTCCGCCCAGGCCCCACGAGCTCGCACCCGAAGGCTGCGCGGCGATAGAGGCGGCATACAAACAGCTGGAGGCGGCGCTGATCGTGCGCTTCAACCTGGACGAAGCAATCGAGCTCGACGTGGCGCGCGTGGCCGAGGTGGCGGCCGAGAAGGCGCCGAAGGCTGCGCCGGACCAGGGAGCGCGGCCACTCGACCTGGAGCAGCTGCTCAGCAACGGCGGCCAGCGCTATCAGGAGCAGCGCGCGGCGGTGAGCGTGGCGCGGCTCAAGCTGCTCAAGGCCATCGATCAGCTGCTGACCGCCTGCCTGAGCGTGTATCTGCAGGAGATCGACGAGCAGTGGCGCAACGTCTGGCCGCAGAACAGCCTGGTGACCAACGTCTTCGCCTTCGCCAGCCTGCCCAGCTCGGCGACGCCCGCCCCGCCGCTTGAGCAGTTGCTCGCGGAATCGCAAAGCGGCAACGCCGCTGGCACGCTCGACGCGCAGGACACACCCGCCCCGCCCGAGCGCGAGCTTGATCCGCTGCGCGACCTCAGCTTCCGCCAGTAGCGGCCGCACCGCTGCGCCATCACAGCCGAACCTCTACGCTTTATAATCTCAGCGTGGATACCGCGCCCGCGCGCCCGCCCCTGCCCATCGCCGTGCTGATCTCCGGCAGCGGTTCGACGCTGCTCAACCTGCTAGAGCACTGCGCCGACGGACGGCTAGCCGCGCGCGTCGTCGGCGTGGCCGCCAGCCGCGACTGCAGCGGGCTGGAGCATGCGCAGCGCTTCGGCGTCCCCGCTGAGGTAGTACCGCGTGGCAAGCCCTTCGACCTTGAGGATTTCTCGGCGCGGATGACAGCGCTACTCGACCGCTGGCGGCCGGAGCTGATCTGCTTCGGCGGTTTCCTAAGCATGTACCTGCCGCCGCCGCAGTACGCGGGGCGCATCCTCAACATCCACCCGGCGCTGCTGCCCGGCTTCGGCGGGCCGGGGATGTACGGCGACAAGGTGCATGAGGCCGTGCTGGCCAGCGGGGCGAAGATCAGCGGCTGCTCCGTGCATCTGGTGGACGCGCAGTACGACCACGGGGCGATCATCGCCCAGCGCGTGGTGCCGGTGCTGGAGAGCGACGACGTGCACAGCCTGGGCGAGCGCGTGCGCAGCGCCGAGCGCGAGCTGTATCCCGAGGTGGTCGGCTGGTTCGCCGAGGGCCGCGTGAGCATCGGCGCCGACGGCAAACTGCGCGTAGCCGGCCGCGATTTGCTGCAGCCCTAGCCTGTAGCCCTGCGCCGGGTAGCGTTTGAAATAGCTGGCTTGGAGCGAAGTACTCGCTTTGGAGGACTTTGATGGCGATTGACGCAGTGAGGTTCCTGCACGTTCTGGCGGTCGTCTTCATGGCGGCCCCGCTGTACAACCTGGTTGTGGTCGGCGAGCGGGCAAGATTTGGTAAGGCGCCCTTCGCCGTCGACCGCTACTTCGAGAACATCATCAAGGGCGCCGCGATCCGGTGCTATGTATATCAGTTCACTGCCCTCGGTACTGGCCTGGCGTTGCTTCCGCTGGCGGGCCTGTCGTGGACGGCGGTCTTCTCGAACAGGATTCTCCTGGCCAAGCTCGTGCTCCTGCTGGCTTTGATGGCATTGCTGTCCGTCGTGCATCTCCGCATCCAGCCTGCCATCGAAACACTCCTGGCACAGGTCACGGGCGATGCCATGCCGAAGGAGATCGCGCTGCGCCTCGCCCCGTTGCGTCTCATGCGGAAGCAGCTGGCGGCAGTCTGCCTTTTCATCGTCATCACGACCGTGCTGCTGGGGCTGCAAGTCAGTGCGCAGTTCCCGCTCGCGCTAACCGCCACTTTCATTGTCTTAGCCGCGCTATTTGCGTGGCGGGCCTACAGCAGGTTCGTTCCTCTGGGATGGGTGTAGACGAGCGCGAGCTACAAGGCCGGCCGCGACCTGCTGCGGCCGTAGCCCGCCGCCCCGCGCCGCTACTTCACCGTACCGGCGTAAATCCAGGCCACGCCGCCGCTCTGCGGCTGAGACTGGATCTCGCTGAAGCAGCCGCTGCTGCGCATCAGCTCGACGAAGTCGCGGCCGCTGGGGAAGCGCTGGCTGGAAGCGTGCAGGTATGCGTAGGCCCGCGCATCGCGGGCAACCAGCGCACCGATCGTGCGGATGTAAACGCGGCCGAGACCGCTCACCAGGGCGCGCAGCAGCGAATTGGGGGGCTGTCCGGTCTCCAGGGTCACCACGCGCCCGCCGGGCTTTACGACGCGCGCCATCTCGCGGATGCAGGCCAGCGGGTCGCTGACGTTGCGCACGCCGAAGCCGATCGTCGCCGCCGCGAATTTGTCATCGGGTAGCGGCAAGGCAAGGATGTCAGCGTTGATGAACTCGATATGCGCGCCACGCGCCGTCGCCTTCTCGCGCGCGACAACGAGCATCTCCTCGCAGAAGTCCACGCCCACCACCCGGCCGCCGGGCCCGACGGCGCGCGCCAGCAGCAGGGCGATATCGCCCGTGCCGCAGGCCAGGTCGATAGCCTGTTCTCCGGCGCTCAGGCTGCATAGGCTGACCACGCGGCGGCGCCAGCGCCGGTGCATGCCGACGGTCATGACGCTGTTGGCGAGGTCGTAGCGCCGCGCGATGCCTGCGAACATGCCGCGGATCGAAGCGGGCTGCTGTGAATCGGGGAGCTGCACGGTATCTAAGAGTAGCAGCTAGAGCACTTGCGCGTTCGAAACTACTTGGCAGGTACGACTTCTACATTTTCCACTGTCAGCGGCGCGAGCTGGCCGCGGCCGAGCGTCGTGCTCGCCTCCAGCACTTCGATGCCAACCAGCACCTCGCCTTCGCCAAAATCCAGGGATACGTCTTCCGATAGATGCACGGTGCGGCATTCGTGCTCGCCATCGACGAGCTGGATGTACAGTGCATCCGCCTCACGGTCGTAGGTAATCCTCATTCTGCAGCCTCACCGTAGTAGTACGTATAAACAGTTATTACCACCATCTCGGTTTCTTCATCGGCAATCACGGGGGCGACTTGCTTGATGGCGTAGCGCCGCCCCTGCCAGATTCCATTGAACTCGAAATCCAAACGGAACCATATCTTGTTGCCAATAGCTTGTGCCGAGCGGCCTTCACGGATTGCTTGACGCACTTCATCAATTGAAGCTCCACGTCCTTTAGTGCGCTCGAGTGCGTGTGCCGTGAAGCGGATAGGTTTCATCTGTTTTCCGGCTTGCCTTCGCGCCAGGTCTCGACGCCCGCCTTGAGGCCCTCGCGCAGCGCACCGAGCTTGGTGCTGATGCCGCCAGCGCGCTCGCGCGCGCTGTGCACCACGCCGCTCACGCTGCTGAGCACCGGCTTGCTGCCTCCGAGGATGCC
>Ga0315287_10001625_pt1 | contig 20914 bp, 16 predicted proteins | sample YL17G11_0_MG_FD_205037 | JGI IMG/M metagenome (GOLD analysis project Ga0315287, IMG submission 205037) | Sediment microbial communities from Yellowstone Lake, YNP, Wyoming, USA - YL17G11_0 | ecosystem: Environmental > Aquatic > Freshwater > Lake > Sediment | place: USA: Wyoming | collected...
CGGGGTGTTCTTGGGTGTGTGTGGGGGGGGGGGGGGGGGTGGGGGGGGGGGGGGGGGGGGGGGGCCCGGGGGGGGGTGGAGGCCCCTCCCCCCCCCACCCCCCACCCCCACCCCCACTCTCTCCCCTCTCTCTCTCCCTCACTTGACGGCTTCCGGGTCGAACGTGATCTCCAGCCCGGCCTGCTTGCGCTTGTGGCGCGCCACGCGCGCCCCCGCTTTGGGCGGCGGCGCGGACGTGCCGCCGGCGGTGTAGGCCAGGGCGTCCATGTCGCCGTACCGGCCCAGAGGGGGGGACATGGTGGGGGAGAGGGAGGGGACTGCGGCGCGGCAAGCGTGGCGGCGCCGCCCCACTCTCGCCCGCATGCGGGCGGCCGCGCGCCCCGCGCGCCGCCTGCTGCGCTGCTGCGCCAGCAGCGCCGCCGCGCCGGCTGTCGCGCGGGCGAGGGCGCGGGTCGGGGCGCGGGTGCTCGACTTCAACGCGGCGGGCGTCTCGTTTGACGACCGCCAAGCCCTCCTCGCGTCCCTGGCCCCCGGCGACGGCGCCTACCTGCAGCGGGAGCCGCGCAACCCGGCCGACCCGGGCGCGGTGGCGGTGCGCGGGGTGGACGGCCGCTGCCTCGGGTACGTCCCGCGCGGCGAGACTGACGGCGCGTGCGACGGGCGGGCCGCCGTCGCGGTCGTCCAGTTTGTGGGGCGCAAAGGGGGCGGGGCGGGGGGAGGGGGGGGGGAGGGGGGGCGGGGGGGCGGCGGCGACCCGCCGTCTGCCGCCGACGCGCCGTCTGCCGCCGTCCCGGCCGGCCTGCGGCTGCGCGCGTGGCCCGCGCTGCGGCCGCTGCTCGTGGAGGCGCTGCCGAGGCGGGTGCGCGGCGCGCGTGGGTCGCTCGCGGCGCTGCTGCCGGACGCCGACTGGGCGCGGCTGCGGGGCGAGGCGGTCGCCGCGGCGCGCGGCCGGTGCGAGGTGACCGGGAGCGAGCCGCCCGCCCTCGAAGCGATCGAAGCTTGGGACCTCGACCCCCTCGCCCGCGTCGCCACGCTGCTGGGCCTGGCCGCGGTCGACCCCGCGGTCGCCGCCGTCGCGCGGGGCGCGCTGCGCGCGGCGGCGGGGGACGCGGGCGGCGGCGCGCCCCCCTCGCCCGCCTCCCCCACCCCCAGCCCCGCCATCCTTGCCACCATCGCCCTCGTCAACGGGTGGTCGCGGGACGAGGCGCGGGCGCACGTCGCGGCGGCGGCGGCGGTGGCGGCGGCGGCCGACGCCGACGCCGAGCGGTGGACCGTGGACGCCGCCTGGCTCGAGGCGCGGGGCGTGCGGGTGCCGGGCGAGTGGGATGAGGCGGAGACAGGGGGTGGGTGAGAGGCGGAGGGAGAGGGGGGAGGAACGTTGGGGTCGAGGTTGGGGTCGAGTCAATCCAACCGTCACCATAACCCCCAGCGGGGGCTGGCTCACGGCGCGGTCGACACCGGCGGCGGCGGCGAGGGCGGCGGTCGGAGTGGCCGCGCGCCGCCCACCGCACACACCCGCGCGCCGCCCAACGCCGCCGCCGCCATCCCCCGCGCATGCTCCACGCCGTGCGCGGGCTCTGGCGGCGCTACAAGACGCACGGCGACGCGGTGAGGGCGGGCCGCATCGGGCGACGGCCACTTTTGGCTGGTGCCCTCCTCACCACCCGTCCTCGCGCACAGGAGCTCGACCTGCTCAAGCGGCGCACGGTGGAGCTGAAGGCCGAGGTGGACTCGCTGCGCGCCGCGTCGGCCGCTCGCCGCGCTGCCGAGGAGGCCACCGTGCTGCGCGAGCTGCGGGCGGCGGCCGCCGCGGTCCAGGGTGTCGCGACCGATGTTGTGGACGGCGCCGCTGTGGCGGCCGCGCTGCGCAGCGCCGGCGCGCGCGCCGACGCGGGGGCCAACGCCTTGGCGCGCGAGCGGGCGCTCGATGCGGTGGTGGAGAGGGTGTGGGAGGGAGGAACAGAGGGCATGGAGGCAGTCAGGGGGCGGGAGGGAGGGCGGGAGGGAGGGCGGGAGGGAGGGCGGGAGGGAGGCGAGCGCGGCGGCGGCGGTCGAGCAAAACGTGGGTGACGCTGTTGCCCGCCTGAAACCGCGCACAGGGGCCGGCAGAGCGGGCGCCTCCTGGGCGCGGGGCGCAGCGCACGGCAACACCTCCGCGCGCGCCGCGCGTGTCGACCGACCAAAAAAAAACGCCCGCGTCAGTGACTTTCCGAAAAGCGACCCCGTCCGGCCCCCAGCACCGGGCGCCGAGGGCCGGGGGGGGCGCGGGTGACACCGCCGGGCGGGGCGGCGCGCGGCGCGCCGCCCAGCGGCAGGTCGTCGCGCGGGCGGGTTATCCCGCCCGCGCAGACGCGGGGGGGCGCACGGGCGGCGGCCGCGCGCGGGGGGGTGCGCGGGAGGCGCCAGCCGTGAAGAGTGACCAGAAAAAAAAACGCGCGTCCGTCGTGTTTTTTTTCGCGTTCCCTGCTTCCTCCGCACTGCGGGCGGCAAAAAAAATAATCTGGTGTCACAGGGATTCGAACCCTGGCTCTGTTACGAACTAGTATACTCGTCAGAAGAGAGCGCGCCGCCTCCTGGAAGGAGGCAACGCGCCCGCGCCCTGAAACTAGCGCCTTAGACCAACTCGGCCATAACACCTTAGTCAACATCGCCATCGCGCGCGCCTGTCGACGCGCGGTCACGGCGCGATTGAGAGCGGCCCGGAGCTCGTGGACGAGATTTGTCGCCAAACCTTGTCCCCGCGACCCCGGGTCGATAGGGGGATACATTTACCTAGCCGGTGCAAGCACCGGCCGGCTGCGTTGACAAAGGTGAATTTTTGACTGTATTAATAGCCCGTGAACTTTTTCGGCTGTGTCGGGCGCGCCCGCCGGCGGCGCGCGGCGCGCCTACGCACGCCACCCATCCTTTCCTCCCGACGACCCCTCTCCGGCTCGACATAGACGCAGTGACCTCCGGTGGCTCGTTGGCGTCGTCAAAGAGGGCGTCGAGAGCGACAAAGAAGGGCTCGAAGACGCCCGCCGCCCGTCATCCGCCTCCGACTCTTTGAAGCTTCAATACCCGCTAAAAATGCAAAATCGACATCCTTCTACAAGCAATTAGTCGGGCTTGAGCCGGGTGTGGGTCGAGTCGTCGCCCAAATCGTTTCTCGGTTTGGGGGCGGGTCGACGCTCGCCCCGGCCCATGCACGACGACGTGGCCGAGCGGTCTAAGGCGCTATGTTAAGGAGTTGAGCGCCGCGTGCGGAAGGGGGCGGGAGGCGTGGTCGGAAGTGTGGCAGCGTGTGGAGGTCGGTCGTCAATGATCGTCTCCACTTGCCTCCTCCCTCCCACCTCCTCTCTCCGCTCGCTTCCGCCGCGCGGCGACGCTTAACACCGTAGTTTCTCACGAAGCGTGGGTTCGAATCCCACCGTCGTCATTTTTTTTATTCAGCGAAAAGGCGCTGGTGACGGATTATTTTTTGGCCGGCGCGCGTGGTCGCCCAGGGTCGCCCCCGCCCGCCTTATTCATGCGCGCGTGTGGAAGGGGCGGCAGCCGGGAGGGCGTGCACGCGCGATGCCTTTCATCGTCTCGCGCAGCGACCGTCACGCGAGAGCTAGGCGGGCGGCGTCGACGGCCGTCGGCCGGTTGGGGTCGATGGCAGCCACCAGCTCGCGCGGCAGGCCCGTGAGCGAGGCGTCGGGCCCGGCTCACGCCGGAGGTTGGTCCATGGCGCGCCCGGCACCAGGGGAGGCGGCGACAAGGAGCGAGGCGGCGCGCGGGGTTTGAGGAGAGCTGCGCCGCGCCAAGCCCGCAAACGCCCTCAGGCTCCTTCCCGCCCCCATCTCCCTCCCCACCCACCGCCCGCCGCCCCCGACACACACCCCAGTCCCCAGCAAAAAAGAATACAGACAGACCCCTAAAACAGCCCCCCCGTCAAAAACCGGTGCCCCAGCGCCGCTTCCGCGCTCATCCGCCCCCCGTTGAACGGGCCAGACCGCGGGGCCAAGAGGAGGGACGCGAGGTCCCAGCCGGCGCCGGAACGGGCGTCCAGCGCGGAAAAATCGTACCGCGCGCCGCGCGCCGCGCGCCACGCGGTCAACCCCCCGCACGCCGCAACGTCCGCCGTGATCGAGCGCGCGACCCGGTCCGGCCGCAGCTGCGGGACGGCGGCTTGGAGAAGCACGATGCCGACCGAGTAGGCGTCGAAGAGGTGCGGCGCGCCGGCGGCCCAGATGAACGGGGCGGCCAGGGCGGCGGCAGCCGGCGGCGGGGCGGCCGGAAACGTTTTCGGCAGTACGAGTTCCTCGGGCGGCGCGTAGCCGGGATCCAGGAGGCCGGCCGCCGGCGAAAAATTAATGCCGACACACAGGTCGGCCGCCGCCCCGAAATCGATCAGCTTCAACCTCCCCGCCGCCGTCACCAGCACGTTGTCCGGCTTGACGTCCCGGTGCACGACGCCCAGCCGGTGCAAAGCGAGGAGGTTTGTGCAGAGCCGGCGGGTGGTCGCGGCCGCGACGGCCGCGGTCGCGGCGGCTTCCGGGTCGGGGGAGGCGGCCCACTTGGCTTGCTTGGACCGGAGCTCCGGGTACAGGTCGGCCAAACACTGGGGGTAGGGCCCCAGCGCGCCCGCAAACGCGTCGGCGAGCGTCGCGTCGGACTCAAAATCCCACACCAGCCACCTCGACCCCCGCGTAAACCCGCGCCGCGTCGCGTCCGCCTGAAACTGGCCCCTGTACGCCGCCGCGGCCGCCGCCGCGCCGCCGCCGGCGCGCGCGAGGCGCTCGTTGAAGTAGCCCTCGGCCGCGCCAGACTCGGCCGCGCCGCGGGCCACGGTGCCGGCCCGCAAAAAGGAGGCGCGCACGCCCGCCCCATCCGCGTTGACCCGCTTGAGCACCACCCGCTTGGCCTTCATCGCCGGCGGCAGCTCGCGCGCTTTCGCGAGCCGCTCCTCCTCGACCCCGTCCACCAGCACGCCTTCATACACTTGGCCATAATTGCCGCCGCCCAAGCGGTCGCGCAGGGCCACGCCGCCAGAGGCCAGAGTGGGAGGGGCGCGCAAGCGGGCCAACGGGGCGCCGACGTAGAAATCGAGCACACCCCGCAACGGCGACGGCCGGGCCGCCGTCAGGTAGGCAACAACTCCCGCCTGCGCAACGGCCGACGGCTCTGGCGGCCACCGCAGCAACCCCGCGGCCACCGCGGCGACGTCCCGCAGCGCCGCCCCCACCGTCGACTCGGCCGCCGCCGGCAGCGCGTCGCTGGCCAGGCTGCCGGCGTCGAGAGCGGTGGACGCGGCCAGGTTGAGGGCGGCCGAGGTGGCGGCGGCGGCGGCCGCGGCGGCCGCGGCGGCAGCCTCGGGGTCGACCGCGCGTGCGGGCGCGGGGAGCCGTGGGGGTCGCGCACGACCCGGCGGCCGGCGCGGCGGCCGGCAATGCGGCCGTGGGGCCCGCATCGAGACGGGACGGACTGCGCGGCCCGTCGACACGCCACCCCACCCCTCCTAGAGCCTCAACGACGGGCACTGCCGACTCGGGCTCTCCTTGCCCCCATCGCTGGCCACCGAGCAGGCCGCCAAACACGGCGTCGACCGCGCCGGGTCGTCCGCCGCCGGCGGCGGCGTCTTCCCAAACGCCATCACGCACGACCCGTCCCCAAAGTCGGGCGTCATCGTCAGCGGCATGCCCAGTTGCTCCGTGAAAAAGGATTGGACGGGCTGCTGGCACAGGTTGACGCACATCGCGGCGCAGCCGGCTTCGTCGAGGTAGCGACACTTGTCGATGCGCACGCCCGACCGGTTGACCGGCCCGGCGTCGACCTCGACCTCGATGACGCTGGCCGGCCCCACCAGCCATTTGAAGAACGAGGGAGTGACCGCCGCGTTGACGCGCGCGCCCCAGCGCGACGCGGGAAATGCGCGTCGAAACCAGGCCGGCACCCGCGGCAGCCCCGCGATGACCGCGTCCCGCTGCGCGACCGCCGTGGGGCGCGCCCGCACGAGCGCGCGCGACACGTCGACCATGCCCGCGTACGTCTCGCCGCCCTGTGTCCACCCTTTGTCGCTCTGCCAGCCCGCCAGGCGCCCGTACGCCACCCGGCACATGGCGATGAACGCGACGTCGGTCCAGGAATCGTCGTAGGTGGTGGGTGGAGGAGGCGGGGAGGAGGAGGGCGCCGCCGCCGGCGGTTGGCCGACCCGGCGGCGGTGGTGTAGGCCAGGGCGTCCGCGTCGCCTCCCCCCGCGCCCCATGGCGGGCACGGGCCAGCGCGCAGATCCGACGCCGCCGGCGGGCGGCATAGAGACCGGGCAGAGTGGCGATTGCGCTGCGCGCCGACCTCCACACCGCCCCGGGCGGCCGCCCGCCTCTCTGCCCACCATGGCCGACGACCCGCTGGCCGGCATCGCGTTCCGTCCGATCACGCCCGCCACCCTCGACGCCTTGAAATCTCTCAACGCCGCCCTCCTCCCCGTTGCGTACCGGGACGCCGTCTACGCCCAGGCCCTGGCGGCGGGCGACCTGACGCACGGCGCGTTTGAAGGAGAGGAGCTGGTGGGCGCGGTGGCGGTGCGGCTGGAAGCCGGGAAGAGGGAGACAGAGGGGGAAGAGGGGGGCGACGGCCTCGCCTCGCTCTACATCATGACCGTGGGCGTCCTGGCGCCGTACCGCGGGCGCGGCATCGGTGAGAGGAAAGGAGGGGAGAGGAGGGGAGAGGGGTGGGAGAGAGGTCGGCGCGCCGTCCCTGCCTCCCGACCCCTCTCCCCCTCTCTCGCTCACAGGCACGCGCCTGCTCACCAACGCGCTCGCCCTGGCGGCGGCCGACCCCAACATCGGGGCCGCGTACCTGCACACGCAGGCGAGAGAGGGGAGGTGGGGAGAGTGTGGAGCGGGGGCGGCGCGGCCGCTGCCGCCGCCGCCGCCGCCGGTCGGCCCTGCCATCGGGGCCGCATACCTGCGCAAGCAGGTGTGCGGGGAATGGAGAGTGGGGAGCGTGGGGAGCGTGGGGAGCGTGTGTTTTTCTCCCACCGCCCCGCCCCCCTCGTCCCCTCCCGTGCCCCTTGCAGACCTCCAACCGCGACGCCGTCGCGTTTTACGCCCGCCTCGGCTTTCGCGAGGGCGACACCTTGCGCGGCTACTACCGCCGGCTCGACCCGCCGGACGCGGTGGTGCTGAGGAGGGAGTTGACAAAAGAGTGAGAGAAAAAGCGCGACGCTCTCTTCCCTTTTCGCTCCTCAACGATGCCGACCGCCCGGCTGGCGGTCGCGCGCGCCGCCGCCCGGCGCGCCAGCGATCCAGGGAAAAAGGGGGGAGAGAGCAAGAGGCGCGGCGCTCTCGTCCCTTGTTCTCTTGTCCTCTCCACCACTCCGCGCGACGATGCTGGCCCCCGCCGGCCGACTGGCGGTCGCGCGCGCCGCCTGGCGCGCGCTGGCCCGGTCGGCGCCGGCGCGCGCTGGCGGCGGCGCCCGCGTCGGCGCCGCCGCCGCGCCGCCGCCGCCGCATTGGCCGCCCGGGCGCTCCTCTCTGGCCGCCAAAGCCGCCAACGACGGCAACAACAAGCCGCCGCCTGTGGCGGTGGCCACGCCGGCATCGCTGGCGGCCGACGTGGAAGAGCTCAAGGCGCGCGTCGCGTCGGCGCTCGCCGTCGCCGACTTGCCCGGCGCCCGGGCCAAGCTGGCCACGCTGGAAGCAGCAGCGGCCGACCCCGATTTATGGGGCGATCGAACCGCCGCCGAAACGACTCTCCGCGCCGCCGACGCGGCCCGCCGCGACGTCGCGGGCGCCGCCCACCTCGCGTCCCTCCTCGACGACGCCGCCGCCGCCGCCGAATTGGCGCGCGACGACGACGAAGCCTCTGCCTCTGCCTTTGTCCTGGAAGGCGCCTCGTACGTCGCCCGCCTCCGCGACGCGCTCGCCATCTTCGAACTCGCCCGCCTGCTGGGCGGCGAGTTTGACCGCTCCCCCGCCGTCCTCTCCATCCAGGCCGGCGCCGGCGGCACGGAAGCCATGGACTGGGCGGCCATGCTCGAGCGCATGTACGTGCGGTGGGCCGACGCCAAGGGGTTTGCGCTGCGCACGCTCGACCGGTCGCCCGGGGAGGAGGCGGGGATCAAATCCGTCGAGTTGGAAATCCGGGGCGACTGCGCGTACGGGCTGCTGACCGCGGAGCGCGGCACGCACCGGCTCGTGCGGCAGTCGCCGTTCAACGCAAAGGCGGCGCGCCAAACCTCGTTTGCCTCGGTCGAAGTCGTCCCCGTGCTCGACGAAGACGTGGAGGCCGGCGTCGTCTTGGAGGACGACGACCTGGAAATCACGACCATGCGCGCCGGCGGGTCTGGCGGCCAAAACGTCAACAAGGTGGAAACCGCGGTCCGCGTGCGCCACCTCCCGTCCGGCCTCGTCGTCCGCTGCCAGGCGGAGCGGTCGCAGGCCATGAACAAGCAGCGGGCGCTGGCGTTGTTGAGGGCGAAACTGGTTCTGCGCGCGCGCGAGGCGGCCGACGAGCGCGCGGCCGAGATCCGGGGCGACGTGTTGCGGCCCGAGTGGGGGCAGCAGATCCGGAACTACGTCCTGCACCCCTACAAAATGGTGAAAGACGTGCGCACGGACGCCGAAACGACCGACGCGGGCGCCGTGCTCGACGGCGGCATTGACGCGTTTCACGCCGCGTTTTTGAGGTGGCGCGCGGTGCGCGAGAACGAGAGCAAAAAGTGAGGGGACGGGTGGAGAGAGGGCGAGACTGAGCGCTGTGATCACTGCCGGGAGCGCCCACAACCCGCCCCACCCACGCTCCCGTCCCCGCCACCGGCGTCGAGCGCGCCATGGACCAACCCCCGCTGGGCGCCGGGCACGAGGCCTCGCTCCCCGGCTTGCCACCCGATCTGATGGGCGCCATCGTCGACCTGCTGACGCCCGTCGACGTCGCCTGCCTCTCCCTCACGGGTCGGGCGCTGCGCGAAGCGACGAAAGCGCTGGCGCCCGCGGCGACCCGAATCCTTGTCACGGGCGGCGCGGCCGCCTGGCTGCTCGCGCCCGGGCGCCTCGCGTGCGTCACCGACCTGTGCCTCTACCTGGTCGGTATCAGGATTGAAGGCGCGCTCAGACGCTTCGGGGGAAACGCGGTGGATGAATCCGCGGCGGCGGTGGGGGCCGCGCTCGTGGCGGGCGCCGCGCCGCGCCTGCGCTCGCTCGCGCTGCACGCGCAGCACCCCGAGCGTACGCTCTCCCTGGACGCTTTCCTGGACCCGCGCGCCACGAGCCTGCGCCACCTGACCGTGCACGGCGCTGTGACCGACCCGCAGGTGCGCGCGCGCGCGGCGCTCGCGCGCCTCGACTCGCTCACGCTCGGCGCCGAGGACCTCCGCCACAGAAACTCCATCCCGTCCACGCCGCTCCTCCATGACCTGAATCTACCCACGCTGACACCCCGGCTTCGGTCGCTGGCGGTGTTGACGGGTGTCTGGGATGGCGAAGACGACGACGACGAGGACCGAGTGCCGTTTGACCTGGTCTTGTGCCGCCTGCCGCCATCTTTGACCCATCTGGAGTGGGTGCGCTGGCCACCCGACACCGACGGCGAGCCGACGGCGGCCGACCTGCTAGCGGCGCTTCCAGCGCTGCGCTCGCTTTCTTGGGGCGGCAGAACCTGGATGGCACCCGTCATCTTCCGCGACCGTCCGCCGCGGCCCGTGTCCGGCTTCGACCTGGCGCTGCAGGCGAATTCTTTATTCGTGACGCACATCGCCGTGTGCCCCTGGGTCGACGCCATCACCTCGCTCGACCTCAACCTGTGGAACACACTCGAAATGGATCTGCTGCCGTTGGCGGCCGCGCCGCGGCTGGCGTCGCTCACGCTGCGCGCCGCGCGGCGCGTGCGCGGGATGCCCCCAACGCTCACCCGCCTCGCGCTGGACGACGACACCGAGGTACCACGACAACGTTCCATGCCAAGGGAGCAAGTGCGGCTAGCGTGGCCGGCCGGCGGGCTCCCGTGGTTGGGGCGACTAGAGGTGTTGGCGCGCGACACGCGCGTCGACCTGTGGTCGGCCGACTTGGCCGCACCACTCGACGCCGCCGCCGCCGAAGAGGCCGGCGCCTCGCTCAAAGTCGACTCGTACGTCTGTGTGGCCACGGGCGGCGCGGCGGCCGCCGGCTGGCCGGCCTGGCTGGCCGCCGCGCTCGCGCGCGCGCGCGCCCCTGCCGCGCTGTCGTCCTTCGTCCGCGCGCCTATGGCCGGCGATCTTATTTCTAACGTCGCCAGGGAATGGCCCGTGCGCGTGGTCGCTTCCGAGACGGACGGATTCAGGGCCGCCTTCCGCTGGTACCCTTCTCTCGACGATTATCACCCTCACCTGCTGTCCTCCCTCTTTGCCCGCCGCCCCGGCGACCGCGGCGCTCAGGCCGCGGTGATGGCGCTGGGATGGGTCGATCTGTAGGACTAGTGGCTGCTGTGAGAGGGGTCTGAGGAGGGTGACGAGGGTGGAGGTTGGTGGCCGCTTTGCAACGCGCGCGGCGGTGGCGCGCCACCACCTTCTCTCGCACGCACGTGGTCGGGGGAGGGGGCGCGGGAGGGGAGGGGGCAGGAAGCCGGTGCCAGCCCTGTCGGCCGATCACAGCGCCGCGAGACGTGCGCTGCCCGCCGTGCAAACAGCGCGTCACTCTCTCCCGCCCCTTTCCCACCGACGGCAGCCGCGCCCGCCGGGGGAGAGCAGAGAGAATGCGCGCCGCCGCCACAGCCGGGCGACGCTTTTATGCCGGCAAAAACTCTCGACAGCAACACCCCCCCCCCTCACCCCTCTCCCAAAATCTCCCTGACATCCACCCTTGGCAGCTGGTGCGCCTCAAACCGCACCATGGGCGCCGCTTTGGCCATCGCCAGCGACCGCGCGCGCAGGGCGGGGGTCAGAGGGTGGGAGGACGGAGGGGGGAGGAGCGTCGCCGCGGCCGCCGCGCGCCCCGCGACCCCACCCTCTCCTTCCGCCACGGCCAGCGCGTGCCGCGCCGGCACGACGTGCGCCCACCAGAAGTCGGCCAACACGTCGTACGCGGCCGCCCAGTACCCGGGGTCGGCGTCGACGCGCCACGCGGCGGCGCCGCGCGCCGGAGTCCAGCACCACACGTCGCACCACGGCCGCCCCAGCACCGCCAGCAAGCCCTGCACTTGGGGCATGTAGTAGTCCGGGGGGTGGGGCCAGGGCGCGACGGTGTCGGGGCGGCCGCGGTTGAACGGGCACTTTATCTCGAGCACGCCGTCGGCGCCGCCGCGGGTGACGAGGCCATCGGGGCTGGCGCCCAACCAGCGGTGCGCGTCGTCGTCGAGGAGGACTTCGAAGCGGCAGTCGGCGACGGCGGCGCCGGTGGCCGCAGCGTAGGCCGCGAGCGCTGCCGGCTCGGCCCGCGTCCCGTACGCGGTCGCGGCGTTCCCGGCAAACGGCGCCGCCAACCCCGCCTTCTCCGCCCACAGCTCCTCCCGCCCGCGGGGCCAGAAGCCGAGCGCGTTGCCAAAGGCGGACGCGGTCAGCCGCGCGTCGCGCAGGGCGCGCCACTCGGCCGTGCGCTGCTCGCCGCCGGAGTAGGGGCCCGCGGCCAGGGCAGCGGCGTCGCGGGAGGCGGCCGCGGCGGCGGCGGCGGCAAAGGCGGTGCGTCTCTGGTCGGGGGTCATCAAGCCGGCGCGCGGGAGCGGGCGGGGGGGGGGAGGGGCCCAGCCGGCGGCCGCCGTCGCGACGGCGGCGGCCGGGGCGGGCGGGAGCGGCGCCCAGGCCGCGTCGGCGTGCGGGGACGGAGGGGGGGGGGCGGCCGGCCTCGGCGCCGGCGCCGGCGCCTGCATCGGCCGCCACGCGTGTTGAGGATGCTGCGCCGCGGCGGTCGGCGGCCCAAACGACGACGACGGTGGCTGCCGAGGGTTTGAGCGCGGTCGGCGCCGCCCCGCCGCCTCCTCTCGCCGCCACCACCACCACCACCCATTGACACAAACCTGCTGCTGCTGCTGGTGCATCGCGCGCGCCGCGGCCGCCACCAGGCGAGCGGCCGCGCGCGGCGGCGGGCGCACCATCGCGCCGGGCCGCGGCGCCAGGCCAGGCATGCGCCCTCGCCCGGGAGAGCGAGAGAGCGCGCGCGGGGGAGTGGGGGCGGTGGCGATGCGGGCCGCGCGGCCCGGCACAGTGTGCCGGGCCGCGCACCGCGCTCGTCCGCACTCTCTGACGCTCCCGCCGCGCCCCCGCCGCGTGCCTCGCGCCATGTCCCGCGCCACCGCCTTTCGCTGGGTCAAGCCCGACGTGAGAAAGAGAGGGGAGAGGGGGCGGCGGCGGTCGGCGGCTCTCGGCGCCGCTTCCGGCCGCGCTCGCCCCCGCGCGGGCGACGGTGTGTGGGCGGAGACGCGCAGCGGCGGTCACGCGCGCCGCGAGCGCGCCCAACCCCCAGCGCCGCACGCGCAATTGGCGCCGCGCCCGCGCCGCGCCCGCCGCGCCCTCCTCGTGCCTCCGCCACCCGCGCAACGCGTGCCCAACAGCATCAGCTGCCGACCGCGCGGGGAAGCCGGCCCAAAAGCGCCCCCCCGCCCCCAAACCCGCCACCCCCACCCTCCCTCCTCCCTCCTCCTCTCTAGGTCTACCCCCTCATCGCGTCCGTCCTGGCCGGCTGCGCCGCGGCCGCCTACTCCATCACGCACAACTTGACGACCAACCCGGACGTGCGCGTGTCGCGCTCGCGCCGCGCGACCGACGGCGCGGCCGAGGCGCCGACGATGGAGCAGGAGGGGCTCAACTACAAGAAGAACGTGTACCGCTCGATTGGGAGCATGGGGACGCCCTGAGAAGAGGAGGGGGAAGGGAGGAGACGAGGAGGAGGAAGGGAGGAAGGAGGGGGCGCGCGCGGCATGCCGCCCGACCTCGCTTCTCGCCGCGGTTTCGATTAGTTTTTTTTGTGGGGTGGTGGCGCCGTGTCGACAACGCTCGGCATCGGGCCCGTGCTTGGAGAGAGGTGGGGAACGAGAGGCAGGCATCTCTCGCTCGCTCTGCGCGCGAGCGCGCGACGACGCGCACTCCGCTCGCACTCGACGCCGCGCCGCCGCCGTCTCGCGTGCGCGCCTGGGCCGCGACACGCCCGGGCCGAGCGCTCGCCCAGCGACCCCGCTCGCCGCGCCGCCATGCGCCCCGTCGCCGCCGCCCGCGCGCAGGCCGGCGCGTCGCCCTCCTCCTCCTCGTCGTCGCGAGCGCCCACGCCGGTGCGCAGGGAGAACGGCTGCCGCGCGTCGGGCGTGGCGGCCGCGCCGAGTCGCGCCGCGCGCGCCCCGACCCAGCGCCTCCCCCCCCTCCCTCCTCACAGTCTCTCTGGCGCTGGCGCGAGCGCGCGCGCGCCAACCGGTACGCCACGCAGCAGCGCACGCTCGCCCTGCCGGCGGTCGACTGGTCGCGGCACAACCTGCAAATCCTGTTTGTCGACCACACCGGCGCCACGCGCGCGCGCCTGGCCGCCGGCCTCGCCGAGCGCGCCGCCGACTGGTGCGGCTTGGGGCGGGCGGTGGCGCCAGAAGCGGCGGGGCTGGTGGCGGGGGCGCCGGGGCCGGCGGCGGTCGCCGCGGTCGCGTCGCAGGCGGCGCGGCTGGGGCTGCGCGCGCGCCCGTTCGTCGCCCTGCCCGTCCCGTTTGAGCCGTCCGACCTGGACGTCTACGACCTGGTCGTCGCCATCGACGGCGCGGCTTTGGCGGGTGTGCTCGAAGCTGCGGGCGACGGCGCCGCGTTTTATCGCCCGCGCATCGCCTCCCTCGCCTCTTTCGTCCCCTGCCGCGGCCCCCGCCTGCTCTCGACACGCGCGTCCGACACGCTCGACCCCAAACTGGCCGCCCTGGTCGCGGCCGGCCCCCCCGGCGGCCGCCCTTTTTCCCCGTCGGCCGGCGCCCCCCCCGCCAACCTCTCTGCTCCGCAATCCGACTTCGACGCCGTCGTCTGGCACCTGGCCGCCGGCGTGGGCGGCCTGGTGCAGTACCTGGGGGACGCGCTCGCCGCGGGCGACGAGTCCTGGCTGTAGGGGAGAGGAGAGAGAGAGAAGGGAAGGGCGTGAGCGTGCGTCGTGTTTGTCGTTTGGTGTTGTGACAGTGCGCGGTGCGGGGCACCCACAACCCCTCTCCCTCCCTCAAAGCTCGCTCCTCCCTCCTCCCTGCTGCAGCACCGCACGCAGCGCGGCGACATAGTCCCCCTTTTCCACGCACTCGGGGCACCGCCCACCGCGCTCCGCGAGCGCGGCCTTGAGCTGGGGCACGCGCAGGGCGGTGAGGTCGGTCGTCGGCGTCAGTTTGAGCGCGGCGGCGCACTTGCGGCCGTTGGCGAATTTGAACAACCAGGATTCCAGGTTGGACGCCTTCAACGCCCCGCCGTACACCTCCACGGGGTCGGGATCCCCGTTGCAAAAGGCGGCGACGATCGGGAGCGGCTTGCCCTTGAGCGCGGCGACATTTTTCGTCGTGTCGCGTCCCCCTTTGAGCGCCACCCCAAACGCGACCCGCCCCGCAAACTGCCCCGCCAGCGCCTTCCACATGGGGGGCGGCGCGTCCTTGTCGGTGACGAGCAGGGCGGCGGCGTGCCAGGTGGCGGCCTTTGCCCGGGGCGGGGGCGCGCCCTTGACCAGAGGGCCGCCCGCGCGGGCCAGCAGCCGCGCCAGCCCGTCCTTGCCCTCGACCGTCGACACCACGTTCGGCAGCAGGGACAACGCCCAATCCCGGAGCGCGACGGCGGAGCGCGCCCCGGCGTGGTCGACGACGCGGCCGCCGACGAACGCTTTGACCGTCGGGTACCCTTGCACGCCGTACTTGGCGCACAGGCCCTTGTCCGCGTCGCAGTCGACGGCTCCGACGACGGCCACACCCTTGAGCGCGGTCGCCAGCTTCTTCCAGGCGGGCGCCATCGAGCGGCAGTGCCCGCACCACGGCGCGTAAAACTCGACGACGTGCACCTTGCCGTCCGTCGGCGGCAAGTCCGCCGCCGTCGGCCTCGTCACCGCCGGCGCGTCGGCGAACAGGTCGCCGGAGGACTGCTGCTGGTGGCCGCCGGGGAAGCCGCCGCCGCCGGGGAAGCCGCCGCCGCCGCCCATGTTGAAGCGAACGTTCTGCCCTCCTCCCCCGCCACCCCCACCGAAGAACGCGTTGAAGACGTCAAACGGGTCGGCGCCGCCACCGCCAAAGCCGCCGCCGCCGCCGGGGAAGCCGCCGGGGCCGCCGCCCCCGTTTTTCAGCGAATCCTCGCCGAAGCGGTCGTACGCGGCCCGCTTCTGGTCGTCGGACAGGGTCTCGTAGGCAGTGGCGACCTAAGGGTGGCAAAGCGGGGGATGGCGGGTGGGAGGAGGGGCTCGCGTCGCGGAGCGCGCGCTTGCGCTCCGCCCTCTCTCCCTTCTACTTTGTACCTCTTTGAACTTTTGCTCGGCTTTGGCCTTGTCCTTCTCGTCCGGGTTGCGGTCGGGGTGCCACTTGCTGAAAGAAGAGGAGGGAGGAGGAGGCGGGGTGAGCGCGCTTCCGGGGAGCCGCGCGGCAGCCGCTCGCGGCCGGCAGCGGCCGCCCCGGGCGACCACTCGAAGCGCACGCCGCAATGAAAGCGACCGCAGGCGCGGCGGCCAAGGGCGGGCGGCGGCGGAGGCGGGCGAGCGATCGGCGGGCGCCGCGCGAATGGCGGGGGCGCCGCGCCGCGGCCGCCAGGCGCCCGCCACCCCGCCACCCCCCCCCAAACGACTCCCCAAATCCCCCTCTCTCCTCACTCACAGCGCGGCCCGCCTGTACGCCTTTTTTATCGTCGCCGTGTCGGCGTCGGGCGCGACGCCGAGCATGTCGTAGAACTTGGTCGACCGCACCGCGCCCGCCGGGACGGCGGCAATGACCGCGGCCGCCAGGAGGAGGGCGGCGACGCCGCGGGCGCGCATGGTCGCGGTGGGAGTGAGAGACCGATGCCCGCGCCGCCTCACTCCCGCGGCTGCCCGTGGCGGCCCCCCAGGCCGACGCCACGGCCGCTGCGGACGCCATGCGGGCGGCGTGGGTGGCTGGATCGGCAGAGGGACGAGGGGAAGGGGGCGGGGTGCGCCGATTCGTCGCCGCCGTCGACTGGGCGGTGCGTCTGGATGCGCGTGTGTGCGCGCGCGATGCAGCGCACAGCGAGCGGTCGACAGCCACCCTCCTCTTCCCCAGGAGCCGTGGCTCGCCGCGCTCGCCGCCGCGCACCTCCTCCTGCTCGCCGCCGTCGTGACCCTGCGCTCCAACCAACCGTTTCAGCTGGCCTTTCTGATCGCGTCATTTGGCGCGGTGCGGTGCGGGGAGGCGATCAACGCGGCGCTCGCAACTCACTGGCGCGTGTTCGCGTCCCGCCCCTATTTCGACGCCAACGGCGCCTTCTACTCCCTCGCCGTCGCCGCCCCGCTGCTCTGCACCGTGTGCGTCCAGCTCGCGCTCCAGCTCGCGTCCGCGTGGCGCCTGATGGTGGGGTTGAAAGCTGCCCAGATCCGCGGCGCACGGGCGGGGGCCCGGGCGGCGGCCTCGGGGCGGCCGGCGCGCACGTGCAGCGAGGCCAGGAAGCGCGAGTGAGCGAGAGCGGGAGAGCCGGCGTGTTGTGCGCGCGCCTGTCATTGCTCTCGAGCCGCGCGCCCTCCACCACCCCTCCCCTCCCGTCACTCGGCCACCGCCGCCGCGACCGGCGCGACCGCCTCGACTGCGGCCCCTTTCCCCTTTTGGAGGAGGTCGCCGCCCGACACGATTTTGATGTACTCGATCTTGTCCCCCACTTCGACGTCCGCCAGCAATTCGGCGCCGTCCACCACGTAGCCGAGCACCGCGTACCGCCCGTCGAGCAGGTTGGCGCCCGACGGGGTCAGTTCGGATTCCTTCAAGAGCCAAAAGATTTGGCTGCTCGCCGAGTTGGCCTCGAACTCAGACCGCGCCGCGGCAATGGTCCCGTATGCGTTGAACGGCAGCGCGGGCTGCTCGTTGAACCGGCCCAAGTCTTCCAGCGTCTCCTCGTAGATGGGCGCCTGGTCGTTTTGGACGCGCACCTCGAACGGGATCGTGCGCGCCTTGCCGCCCTCGACGTACCCCGCCTCGGCGTTGCCGGGGTCGCCCGTCTGCACGACGAACCCGTCGGCGCGCTGAAACTCCATGCCGTCGTAGAAGCGGCGGGCGGCGAGGTCGACAAAGTTGCCGGCGGTGACCGGCGCGTTGTACCCGTCGGCCACCATCGTCAGAATGCCGCCCGTCACCCCGTCCTGCCGCGGCGTCGCCAGCTTGATCTTCATCTCCAGCACCGCCCGCCCCTTGAGTTGCGGGAGGGCGGCGTACTTGGGCGGGACGTCGAACGGGAAACTCGTGACGAGCGCTTCCTCGATGTCCGTCACGTGCGCCAGGGCCGCCTGCTGCGCGGCGGGCACGGCCTGCTTGTCCTGGGCGGCGAGCACGTCCTGAAACTGCTTCAACGAGACCTCCAGGGCGTCCAGGGCGGCGACGCCGGCGGCCTTTTTCGCGGGCGCAAACGCGGCCGCGATCGCCCCTTTCTGCGACGCCAGCGTGCCCGCCGCCCGGCGCACCGCGCGGTTGACGGGGTTGAGCGCCTTGGACCCCGGGATGCGGAGTTGCTCCGACACGCCCTCGAGGTCGGCCTGGATCGCGCGCACCGGTTTGTTCGAGATCGGCAGCGCGTTGCGCAGCAGGGCGCGCGCGTTCTTGACGGGGTCGCCCGCCGTCAGCAGCGCGTGGGCGGCCGGCGGGTGGAGCTGGGGGGGGGAGGGGGGGAGGGGGTGGTGGGCGCCCGAAGGTCGGGCCCGGGCCCGGTCGCGCCGCCTCCCCCCTCCCTCTCTTCTCTCACCGGCCCGGGCGCGCCCGCCACCACGCCCCCGACCAGCACCGCGGCTGCCACGGCGGCGCCCGCGTGGCGCAGGGCGGCGGCCAGGATGTCCTGTGGGGAAGGAGGAGCGGGACGTGGGCGCGTGCGCGTCGGCGCGCGCCGCGGGCCGCCCACCCGCTCCCCGACGCGCATTGCCCCCCCATCGGTCTCCACCTGCGCCCCCGCCGCCCTGTCGTCCGCGCGCGCCCGCGGCGGGCTGGCCGCGCCGCGGCGGCGCGCGCCGCCCGCGCGGCGCGGGGGCGGCGGCGACGCCCGGGCGGTGGCGGCGGTTGAGGAGGGGACGTGCAGCATGGGGAGGGCTAAAGGGGGTGTGCCCGGGACAGAGAGAGTGCAGCGGGCTCCGCTCGCGCCGCCACACACCCCATTGCGCCTCCACGCTCCATGGCCTGGCTCTGGGAGCATTCCGAGGGCTGGCGCCGCCTTGTGCGCTACACGCGGCGGTCGCCCCTGCACACGGCGGGGTTTTCGGTCGCCGCGCTCGGCGCCGCGGCCGCGCTCGGCGCGACCGCGCAAGCAGGCACCACCAGGGACGAGGCCGGGGGTGAGCTGGAGACCCGGCTGCGGAAACGGGCCAGCGGCGACGCCAAGGTCCTAGTTGCAGCCAACCGCGCGCGGCTCGAGGTTCTCCTCGACGAGGCGCGCCGCGCGTCGTCCGGCGACGGCGCGGACGCGGAAGCCCGGTACGCGGCGTCGCTGCGGGGGGTGTCGCTCGGGACGCACTCGGCGGGGACGACGGCCGGCGCGACCGCGATCAAAAAGGGTGGAGGGGGAGGTGGGGGAGGATAGGGCTCTTTTGCTTGTTTGGGGTGGGGCGCACTGAATGCAGGGGTGTGCGTGGTGCACTGTGGTTGGGAGGAGGAGGCGCGAGGCGGAAGCACGACGGACAGAAGCGAGGGCGCGTCGACGCTGCGCGCTGCGCGGCACACTCGCCGCACCCGCCGCCCGCAGCAAAGCATTGCGCTCCACCCCTCACCCCCGCCCCGATGCGGGCGTGACGCCAACCGCGCCCCAGACCGAGCGCAGACGCCGACCGCGGCCCAATGCAGCCGCCTGCGCCTCCTCCCATCCTGCCCCTCGCCTCCGACGCCGACGATGACGGCGTCGGCTTTGTGACGGGCGCCGCGCCCTCGCACGGCGGCGCCCCCCGTGCCCCGCGCGGCGCCGCGGCCTTTGACGTCGACGCGGGCGACCTCCTGGACTGGGAGGCGTATGGAGGTGCGTGTGTGGGGTGGGCGAGAGGTGGCATGGATCGAGAGAGTGCCGGCTCATTCATGTTTCTCTCTTTTTTTTCCTCGTCAGCCCGCCGCACCCTCCTCGGCGTCCCCCTCCCCCCACCCCCCACCTGGTGGCTGTCCCTGACCCCCCGCCGGCGCCGGGCCGCGGCCGCGACCGCGGCCGCGGCGGCAGGCGTGCTGCTGCTGCTCGCGGGCGCCGCGCTCGTCGCGGCGCCGCGCCGCTGGCCGCGCGACCCCGAGTGCGCCTGGAGCCGGTGGCGCCTGCCCGATGGAGTGGCGCCCGTGTCCTACGACCTGGAGTGGGACATCGACCTCGGGGCCGCGCCCGCGGTCGCGGGCTCGGTCGCCGCGACGCTCGCCGTCGGCGCGTCCCCCCCGCGCTGCCTCGTCCTGCACTCGGCCGGCCCCCGCTGGCGGGAGGTGGCCGTGGTGGGGGTGGGGAGGGGGGGCGCCGCCGCCGCGCACACGCTCTCCGTCGCGCGCGACGTCCGCTTCCGGCGCGGCGCCGGCCAGGCGACGGTGCGCCTCCCCGCGCGCCCCCCCCCACACACCGCCCTGACCCTCACCATCCGCTTCGCCTTCCCGCTCCAACCCGCGCTGTCGGGGCTCTACCTGTCCACCTGGAACGGCAGCGACGGCGCGGCGCGCCGGCTGGCCGCGACGCAGTTTGAGGCCAACGCGGCGCGCGCGGCGGTGCCGTGCTGGGACGAGCCCGCGCGCAAGGCGGTGTGGCGGGTGACGCTGGTGGCGGAGCGGGGGTTGACCGTGCTGGCCAACATGCCGGCGGCGGGTGAGCCGGCGGAGCGCGGCGGGGGCCGGGGCGGCGACGGCGCCCCTCCCCGCGTCGCGACGCTCCACGCCCCCACCCCGCCCATGTCCTCCTACCTGCTCGCCGCCGTCGTCGGCCGCCTGGACGCGGCCACGGTGGAGTTGCCGGAGCCGGGGGAGGGGGTGGTGTGGCCGGCGGCGCCGCCGGGGGCGGGCGGCGCGCCGCGCGCCGGCGCCCCCCGCCTCCTCCGCGTCTGGTCGCGCGCCGGCACCGCGACCGGCGGCCCCGCCCGCGAACAGGCCGCCGCCACCGCGGCGTCCGCCCTGGCCGCCCACGAACGGCTGCTCGGCGTCGCGTTCCCGCTGCCCAAACTGGACCTGGTCGCGGTGCCCGATTTCTCGGCGGGCGCGATGGAGGTGGGGCAGAGGGGCGGGCGCGGGGGCGGGGCTGGCGAGGTGGGGGCCGGCGCCCGACCCCACCCCGTTCCCCCCCCCCAACCCCGCCCCCCACCCCGCCCCCCCCAGAATTGGGGCCTCGTCACGTTCCGCGAGTCGGCCCTCCTCCTCCCCCCCACCCCACCCGCCTCCGCCACCGCCCGCACCGCCCTCATCATCGCGCACGAGCTGGCCCACATGTGGTGCGGCGACCTGGTGACGCCCGCGTGGTGGGGCGACCTCTGGCTCTCTGAAGGCTGCGCGCGCTGGCTCGAGCACGCGGGGGCGGCCGCCGCCGACCCCGCGTCCGCGTCCTCGTACTGGGACCCTTTTTGGCCGGACGTCACCGCGCGCTGGCTGCGGTCGGCGGCGAGGCCGGGCGCGGCGCGCGCGCTGTCGACCCGGTCGGGCGTCGACACCGACGCGGGCATCGAGTCCCAGTTTGACGCCACCGCGTACGAGGGTGGTGCTGCCGTGCTGCGCATGCTGCGCGCGTACGGGGTGAGGACGGGGGAGGCGGGAGGGCGCGAGGTCGGCGCGCGCGGCGGCGACCCCGCGCGCGACCCGTTCGTCGCGGGCCTCTCCTCCTACCTGACCGCCCGCGCGTACGCCGACGCGACGCCGGAGAATTTGT
>Ga0315287_10001627_pt1 | contig 20908 bp, 15 predicted proteins | sample YL17G11_0_MG_FD_205037 | JGI IMG/M metagenome (GOLD analysis project Ga0315287, IMG submission 205037) | Sediment microbial communities from Yellowstone Lake, YNP, Wyoming, USA - YL17G11_0 | ecosystem: Environmental > Aquatic > Freshwater > Lake > Sediment | place: USA: Wyoming | collected...
AGCGAGCGAGAGAGAGAGAGAGAGAGAGAGAGAGAGAGAGAGAGAGAGAGAGTTTTCATGAGGTTTGTTTTCGTTGAGTTTTCTCAAACTGTGTTAAAAGAGTCCCTTTTTTTACTCTTTTACTTTTTCCTCTGGCTCTCTCTACCAGATGAAACTTCTGATGGCAGATAAAACATCTGAGATATTAAAATCGGGTGATTACAGAAGCTTGTGCAATGGCGGAGACGAAAACAAGGTAGACAAGACAAAGGACAACTCATTTATCAAAGCTTTTTGAAAAAAAATGTGATTTCTCCACTTTCTTTTCATCACCTTCTTCCCTCTTCCTCCTCCGGCTCCGGAGTCGGCTCCGGGGGGTATTACAGCTCGACCGGCTGCTCGTGACCCGGCAGGCGAGCAGCAGCAACAGCAGCAGCAGCGGCGTTGACCCGCGCGATATAGGCCTCCGCGGCAGCCCGCGCCGCCGCCACCGCCGCATCGGCCTGTGCCGCTCGCTGCTGCTGCTGCCGCTCCAGCTCTCTCTGCCGCTCCTGCTCCTGCTGCTCCAGCTGCTGCTGTTGCTGCGCCTGCTGCGCCGCCGCCTGCGTCTGCGCCTGCGCTGCCGCCGCGGCCGCACCCGGGTACGAGATCCGCAGCACGTCCCTCCTCGGGTGTCTCGCCCTCAGCTTGGCCGCGAAGTCCGCGACGTGCGCGAGCGACCTCGGCGACCAGCTGCCCCACTGCTTGCCCATCATCACGACGCGCAGCCGGGGCAGGTCGGCGACGAAGTCGAGCGGGCCGTCGACCTCGAGGTCGGCGTTGTCCTCGAGGTATATCTCCTCGAGGGCCGTGGCCGAGCCCAGGGCGCGGGGCACCGCGGCCAGCGCGTTCCTCTTGAGGCCCAGCGCGCGCAGCAGGGGCAGCCTCGCGCCCAGGTCGGGCGGCAGCGCGCCCTCGCCGAGCGCGTTGTTGGTGAGGTCGAGGATGCGCAGGCCGGGCATCGACCGCAGCACCGCCGGGGGAAGGTCCGTCAGCCGGCACTGCGCGACGTTGAGGCACCCCAGCCTGGGCATGACGAGGCCCGGGGGAAACGAGGAGAGCGGGAAGCCGTGCGACGGCGCGCCGGCCCCGCCGAGCTCGTTGTCCTCGAGGTCGGCGGTCTCGAGCGAGCGCAGCGAAGCGACGAAGGCCGGGACGGCGCGGAGGCCGCACGAGTTGAGGTTGATGTATCGGAGAGAGGCCATGCCGCGGAGGGCCAGTGGAAAGGCCGGGGGCGGGAGGGGGGAGGCGGGCGAGGAGGGAGATCGAGCTGCTGCCGCTGCTGCTCCCCCCGCTTCTCCGTCGCGGGCCCAGGGCGAGCGAGCTGCGGCTGCGGGAGCAAAAGCGCCCCCCGCGTGCCTCCCGTTCCCTGCCCCCGCGTTCACGCCCTCCGTCGCCCGCCTCCTCAGCGCGTCCCCCAGATAGATGTTCCCCTCGACGTCCAGAGCCGTCAGCTTGGTCAGGCCGCCCAGCTCCGCGGGCAGGCACAGCAGCGAGCAGAAGTCGAGGTTGAGCACCTCGAGCGTCGCCCCCAGGGCGCTGCCGATCCCACGCGGGAGCGACTCGACGCCGTAGTGGCACGAGAGGGTGAGGTGGCGGAGCCTGGAGAGGTTAAGGAGCCCCGGCGGGAAGTGGGGGAGGCCCCAGCGGATCTCTTGAGGGTTGGGCGCGGCGGCGGCGTTTGCGGCGGCGACGTTAGCGGCGGGGGCGGCGTCTGCGGCCGCGGCAGCGTTTGCTGCGGGCAGCGCCCCCGCCGCCGCCGCTGCTCCGTTGCCGGTGCCGCCTTCTCCAATCACGCCTCCTCCTCCTCCCCCTCCTCCTCCCCCCCCTCCTCCTCCTCCTCCTCCTCCTTCTCCTCCTCCTCCCCCTCCCCCTCCTCCTCCTCCCCCCGCGTCCAGCAGCGGTGGCGCCTCCGCCTCCGCCTCCGCCTCCTCGGCGTCCGGCGGCTGGTCGCAGTCGAGGACCAGCTCCTCCAGGCCGGTCAGCCTGCCCAACGGCTCAATGTCGAGCGCCGAGAGCGGCGCGCGGATGCCCTTGACGGCGAGGACCGAGAGCGAGCGTCCGGGGCGCGGCGGGTTCGAGGGACCGGAGGGAGCGGAGGACGCGGAAGCGGAGGCCCCGGCCCCGGCGGCGGCGGCGGGGGCCGGCGCCGCGCTCCCCAGCGCGGCCCAGAACGCGGGCCCGAGCAGCGCGTCGAGCCCGCGGTCGACCGAGAGCTCCGTCAGCGAGGGTCCCAGAGCCCTGATGAGCGCCGCCAGGTCCTCGCCCGCGAAGTCGAGCAGCAGCGGCGCGACGTCGCGGGCGAAGAGCGGCGGCGGGCGCGTCGCGAGCAGCAGCGGCGTCGGCTGCTGCTGCTGCCGGTCCGGCCCGGAGGGGACTGGAGCCCGCGCCCGCTCCCCCGCTCGGCCCTCTGCCTCCTCCTCCTCGGAGGCGGCGGCGGCGGCGGAGGAGGGCAGGGCGGCGGCAGCCGCGTGAAAGCCCCCTTCGTCCCCCGCCGCCGCCATCGCCGCTGCCGCTGCTCCTGCTCCCGCTGCTGCTGCTCCCGCTTCTGCTCCCGCTGCTGCTGCCCCGCCGTTCCCTCCCCCTCCGCCCCTCTCAAAGTCGGCGGCGCACTCTCCGAACCCAGAGATGCGCAGGTGCAGCCTCCTCACCGACGTCGCGCGCTGCCGGGCCCAGGAGAGGACCCTCGAGGCGTGGACGATGCCCGAGAGGGAGCGACGCGCGGGAGGAGCAGCGGGAGGAGCAGCGGTAGGGGGAGGAGGAAGAGGAGGAGGGGGGCGATGCTGGGCAGAGGGAGGGGCGCGGTCGCCGGCGGCGGTCGCCGCCGCCATCGCCGCCGCCGCCGCCGCCGGCGTCGAGACGGCGCTCCTCCTCGCCCTCGCCCTCGTCTCCGCCACCTCGGCCACAAAGTCGACCTCCATCAGCTCGTTCACGGGGCTCGCCTGCTCCGTCTTCAGCAGCTCGCTCCAGGCCCTGCAGACGAGCGGCAGCGTGTGCCTCGCCGCGCGGCGGCCGCGGCCGTTGGTGCCACCGTATCCACAGCCGCCGCCGTCGCCGCGCTCGTCGCCGCCGTCGTCCTCGCCGACGAGCGCAAAGATGGAGACGAGGAGGTCGTTGGGGAGGCAGCTGAGGGTGACCTTCCGGGAGGAAGAGGAGGAGGAGGAGGAGGAGGGAGCTGCCGATGCGGCAGCAGCGGCGGCGGCGGCGGGGGCGCCGCGCGGGCTGTCCCTCCTGCTCCGCTTCGCTCCCGGCGGCGCCGTCGCCGCCGCCTCCGCCGAGGCCGCCGGCGCCGGCGCCGCCCCCCGCCGGCGAGCAGGCGTCGCCGGGGCGCAGGGGGCGGGGGGCGGCGCAGGGGAGGGAGGGCGGGGGCGCCGCGGCGGGAGGGGCGCGCGGCCGCGGGAGGGACGGGACGGGGTCGCGGGGGGGGCGGCCCCGGCGGGGGCCGCGGGGGACGCGGGGGCGGGGGCGGGAGCGGCCGCGGGGGCAGCGGCCGGGGCCTCGCCTGCCGCCTGAGCTGCCGCCGCCACCGCGGCGCTCCTGACCGACCTCCTCGGTTGCTGCTGCTGCCGCTGCTGTTGCTGCTGCTGCTGCTGCTGTCCTTCTTGCCTTTGCTGCTGCTGTGGGTTCGAATTCCTCTGCCTCTGTCGCTGCCTCTGCCTCTGGTGCTGATGCTGGAGAGTGGAGACTGGAGGCTGAGGAGTCGCGGCTGTTTGTTTTTTTTAGAAGAGGAAAGAAAAAAAAGGTTGAGGTCGAGGTCGAAGTCTCGCCGTCGAGGTCGCACTCGCTCGTCTAGCCCTGTGACAGATCGTCGAACGGCGCGACTGCTAGATCTTGCGGAGAGCTTTGATCCCCTCCAGAACGTCGACTCGTGTGCCGAGATATTCTTCATGGGCGAAGAAGCAGCGACAGAGAGAGCGCCTTCGAAGGCGACGAGACGCGAAAGGGGTCGAGATCATTGAAGGCGCGGCGGCCGAAGAAGAAGAAGAAAAAGCAAAGATGCCGGCGACGTTCTTACCGTCTTCGCCGTCGACCACCATCTGCTCCTTGCTTTGCGACATCCTTTCTCGGCGATCACAGGGCACGGTACGACACCTAGCCGCTCGCGCGAGAGGGGGGGTTCCGCGTCAGAGGAGCGCGAGAGCAGAAGCGAGATTTTCTGGGAGGAAAAAGAGTGAATGTTTTTTCACCGTCGCCCGGCGGTTTCATTTCGCATTCGCTCGCACTGAACCACCGAGGAGAGAGAAAAGAAGGAGAGCAGACTCTCTCTCTCTCCCTGTGTTTCGCCATGTCGGGCTATACCTCAACGTGGGTCCAGTGCGACAACCCCGGCTGCCTCAAGTGGCGCCGGATCTCCAGGGCGTCGGCGGAGGCGCTTGGGGAGCGGTCATGGTAATGAAGTGCTGGAAGCAGCGGCGGTGATTTGGAAAGACAGCTCAATCCCAACGTCCTCTCTTCTCTCTCGCTCACCTCGCTTCCCCCTCCTCCTAATTTTATTCCGGTATTTACCGCACAGGTACTGCGACATGAACCCGGACGTCACATACGCGTCGTGCGATGCGCCGCAGGAGAAGACGGACAAGGAAGTCGAGCTGGACGAGGACGGCAACGAAGTGAGCGAGAGCGACGGTTTTTTTCGTTCGACGTCAAATGTCGTTTCTTGTTTTCGTCGTTCGCTCCTCTGAAACATGCTCGTTCGCCGCTTCAGTCGCGCGGGCGCGCGAGACCTGTTCGCGAGTGAGGCACAAATGCGAGAAAAAAAAGAGGGAAACGAGGGAGAAGAAGATGCGCTTCTTCTCTTTTCCTTTTTTGTCGAATTGCACTGACGTCTCTTTCTCTCCTCTTCTCCTCTTCTCTTTCTCCTTCCCCCTCCAACCCAAAAGCAGGCCGCGCCCGAGGAGGAAGAAGAAGACTACGCGCCCTCGCTCCCTCTGCACGAAGAGACCTGGGACGGCCCCTTTGAGCCCGCCGCTCGCTTCGCGGGAGCCAGGAAGGGCTTCGTCTTCAAGAACGGCCCCCTGGGTGTCGGCTACTACGGCGACGACGGCGGGAGGTCGAAGAGAGCCGCCGCCGCCTCAAGCGCAAAGGCGAGCGGCGCCGGCGCCGGCACGACCGACGCCGCGCCCCCCAAGCGCCGCCCGGCGGTCTGGCAGCTCGTCACGGAGAACGTGTACATCCACAGACACGCCAAGCAGCTCCACGAGGACGACATCATGCTTTGTGCTTGCGCCCCTCTGCCCCCTCAGAGCTCTTCCGCTGTCTCTTCCTCTTCCGCTGCCGCCGCCGCCGTCGCCGTCGGAGGCTGCGGCGAGGCGTGCATCAACAGGACGCTCAACCTGGAGTGCGTCTCGGGCCACTGCCCCTCGTGCACGTGCGATGACGAGGACTGCGGCAACCAGCGCTTTGCTCGGAAGCAGGGGGCCGAGCTCGAGTCCAAGCGCGCGGGGCCGAAAGGGTTCGGCCTCTTCTCGAAGGTGGATCTGGCGAAGGGGCAGTTTATCATCGAATACGTCGGCGAGGTTTTGGAGGAGGAAGAGTACGCGCGGAGGAAGAACTTTTACGCAGAAGTCGGGCAGGTGAGCTTTGATGGTTTGGTTCGTTTCTTTTTCGAAAAAGAAAAAGAGGTCTGGAGAGGCCGAGAGAGACGGGAAAAACTTCAAGAGGAGGAGAAAAACTCACTCTCTTTTCTTCGCTTTCTCTCTCCCAAAATTCCAAAAAAACGTCATCGTTCAGCGCCACTACTACTTCATGCACCTGGGCAATGGAGAGGTCATCGACGCGTGCAGGAAGGTAAGGAGAGCGAGAAGAAAAGGAAGCTGTTTGTTATCATTTTTTGTTTTTCAGTGCTTTTTGCATCGCTTTGCTCAACCTGTCTCTCTCTCATTTACTCCTCTCTTCAACTCCCCCCTTTTCCCTAGGGCGCCCTCGGCCGCTTCGTCAACCACTCCTGCGAGCCCAACTGCGAGACCCAGAAGTGGCTCGTGCGAGGAGAGCTCGCCATCGGCCTCTTCGCCCTCCGGGACATCAGGGCCGGCGAGGAGCTGACGTTTGACTACAACTTTGACAGGTACGGCGACAAGCCGATGCGCTGCCTGTGCGCCACCCCCTCGTGCTGCGGGTACATCGGCGGCGGCGGCATCGACGGCGAGGACGCGGACAAGCCGCCCGCCGAGGAGGAGTTCTCGGACGCTGACGAGGCCCTCGACGCGACGCACGACCCGGAGCCCATCATGGTCGACGCGGGCCACGGCACGGGCTCGAGCAGAGGGGTCGACCCCGCCCTCCTGTCCGTCATGGAGGCGCAGGTCGGCCTGGCCCCGGGGGAGACGCCGCTGGGGTCTCGGAAGAAGAAGGCTGCTCCCGAGAAGCCCAAGGGCGCGGACTCCGACGACGAGGACTTTGATGAGGACCGGGAGCTGGGCAAGAAGAAGAAGAAGGAGCCCGTCGGCGACGAGAAGAAGAGAGGGGCGGGAGGCGGCAGGAGGAACGGGACCGAGGAGGATGACTACGACTCGGACGACGACAGCGGCGACGAGGGGGGAAACAGGAAACCCGGGAGGAGGAGGATTGGCGGCGGAGCAGGAGGCGGAGGAGGAGGTCGCCGGAGCCGCTTCGGAGGCGGCGGCGGCGGCGGCGGCGGAGGGGGCCGCCGCCGCCCGCGCGCCTCGGCGTCGATCCGGCAGCAGCAGGAGGCGAGCGTCGTCCGCTTCCACAAGCGGCGGTCCGAGGTCGACCGCCGGCTCGACGCCCTTCTGGCCCCCTCCGGGAGGCTCCGAGACGCGTCCGTCTCGGGCGTCGTGTCGCTGCTGCGGCTGTTCAACCTCTGCGACGTCGCCCAGGACGCGGGCGGCGGCGGCGGTGGCGCCCTGGCCACCGACGGCGGCCCCGCGTCGCCGCCGCCGGCGCTCCTCGACCCGGCGCTGCCGCCGTCGGTCGCCGCGCTCGCGGCGCTCGAGGCCCCCGCCAACGCCGCCGGCCGCCGCCGCGCCCGCCTCGCCGACCTGTCGCTGCTGCTCGACGTCGTGCTGAAGACCCAGAACCCGCAGGCGCGCAGGGAGCTCGCGAGGTGCGGCGCCCTGAGGCAGCTGCAGGCCGTGGCGCTCCGCTGCTCGCCGCTCGAGGACGCCGCCGCGCCCGTGCTGCGCAAGGCGCTGCGGGCCGCGGAGGCCCTGCCGCTCGACGCCGCGGCGATCCACGCGAGGAACAGCGCGCAGGGCTCGTTCGGGGACGCGCTCGTCTCCCTGGTGAGGGCCCACGGCGACGCGGGGGTGCGCGCCCGCGCGCAGGCGCTGCTGGGGAGGTGGCCGCCGCCGCGGGGGTCGGCCGCGGCGGCGGCGCTGGCGGCGGGGCCCGTCCCCGGCTCGAGGGCGGCGGCGGCGCTCGCTGGGGGGGCCGCGCCCTCCGCTGCTGCCGACGCCGCTCCCCCGGGCGGCCTCCCCCGCCGCAGGAGCGGTCACGACCCCGCGCACGCTGCTCGCTCCGGCGACGACGACGAGGGGGGCGAGGGGGCGCGGGAGAGGAAGCGCGAGAGGAGGCACTTTGGGGACCGGGGCGGCGACCGAGGGGGAGGCTACCGCCGCCCCCCGTCTCCGTCTGCGAGGCCCGACTGCGACACCGGGGGACCCACCGCCGAGATGCCCCCCGGGATCGGCACCCGCGCCGGGTCGCAGCCGGCTGCGAACGCCCCGCCGCCGCCTCCGCTGCTCCTGGAGCTCGGGGCCGCTCACTTGCAGCAGCAGCAGCAGGAAGCGGCGGCGGCACAGGCGGCGGCGGCGGCCGCGGCGGCGCGGCACCACCACCAACAGCAGGAACAGCGGGATCGCTCCGCGTCGCCCCCGCCTCCCCCGCCAGACTCCCCGCCTCCCGACGACGACGACGACGATGAAGTCGACGAAGCCGCCAAGAAAGGGAACAACGGAAGCGGCAGCGCGGCGGCGGCGAGGCCCGGAGGCGGAGGAGGGGGGGGGGGCTGGGGCGCGAGCTCGGGCTGGGGCGCCGCCGGCGCCGCGGCAAACCCCCCGCCGCCGCTCCCCAAGGCCGACTCCCTCCGCCCCTCGTCGAACCCGAACTTCCCGCCGGACGCGTGGCCGCACCCTTCCGTGGACTTCGAGGCCCACGTGCGCAGGCTCGCGCGCGCTCTCTGCGACAAGTACTCGCGGCCGGAGCACCCTCTCGCTGTCCCCGCCGAGGATGCCGCCGCGCTCGCCGAGCGCGCCGCTGCGACGATCATCGACAGCGAGAAGACCGCGGCCGCGGCGCGGGCGAGGGAGGGCGCCAGCAAGCCGATCGACAGGAGAAAGCTCGAGGGGAAAGCCGCTGAGTTCGTGCGCGTGTCTGTGATTAGGTTCCACGAGAAGAAGGCCGGGCTGATGTAAAAGAATGAAACAGAAAATTTTAAGTTTTTTTTCCATCTCGACACTGTTTTTAAACGAGGGACAAAGAGCGAGTTCACCTCTCTCCCCCTCCTCCCCGCAGCAGCGCCGCGAGGGCGAGCCACCCGGCAGCCAGAGACGTCGCGACCCCCAGGGCTGCCATCGCGACCGGCAGGAGGACGTCCGCAGCGAGCTCCCACCACCGCAGCACGGACGAAGAAAAGGAGCCCATCCGCGGGCGAAGAGGGCCCCGCGGTGAGGAGTCGCCCAGGAGAGGCGCTCTCGCCGCCGGCGTCGGGGGGTCTTCTTCCGCCTCGGCCCTCCTCCTCCGCCGCCGCCGCCACGGCGTCGAGCCCCCTCCCCTGACCAGGTCCCTCCCTCGCCCCCCGGGCCTGAACAGCAGAGACAGGTGGATCACGGCCGGGATCACGTAGCACACGGCGCAGACGGGCACCGCACCCGTCACGGCAAAGATCTTCTCGGCGCCCTGCGGCGCCGCGAGCGCGACGGCGAGCGCCGCGGCGAGCGGGCCCGCGGTCAGGGCGGCCCTCCTCCTGTCGCACGGCGGGGCGTCCTCCCCGGCGACCATGGCCTCGAGGGTGTACCGCAGCGCGTGCTGCATCGGCGGGATCGACACCGAGAGGTAGGCCACCGCGGCGGCGTCGAGCAGGCCCTCGGCCCTGCCGCCCCCGAGCCACTCGTTCGCCAGCAGGCTGCCCGCCGTGGCCCTGCCGTGCCTGGCGGCGCCGGCGACGCCGAGGCAGCCGTACACGACCGGCGCGACGAGCGCCGTGACGCCCCTCGACGCCCTCGCCGCCAGGCGCGGGCCCCTGGGCGGCGGGGGCAGCTCGTGCAGCAGCGGGAAGAGGACGGGCGCGAGGTAGAAGGCGAAGCCGAGGACGGCGGCGGCCTCGGGGAGCGCGGCGGGCGAGACGGGCCTCCAGACAGGGAACTCGCCCGACGCGAGGGCGGGCGCGCCGGAGAGGACCGCGGAGGAGACGACGGCGGCGACGAGCGCGGCGACGACGGCGACTCCTCCAGCCGCGGCGGCCTCGAGAGAGCGCATCCTGCGCAGGAAGCACAGGGGGGCGACGACGAGGAGCGTCAGCAGGGCGGCGCAGAGTCTGCCCCCGGGGAGAGGTATTTGTCTCAGAAGCAGCCGACGATGACTCCAAAGGCGATGCTGGTGCTCGCGGAGGAAAGGGGGACCGGGAGCAGCAGCAGCAGCAGCGAGCGCGGCGTTGGCGGCGGCGGCGGGAGGGAACAGCCGAGCGAGCGAGCGCGGCGCGACCTCGGCGAGGAGAGCGATGTCCCCGCAGACGGTCCCAAACAGCAGCAGCACCAGGCTCGCCTGGGTGACCGACTTCAAGAGGGGCCCGCCCGCCTCGCCGGCGACGCCGTCGTAGGTGTCGTGCCCCGTCTCCTCGGCCGCTGCCATCAACAGCCGGCACGCGCACGCGTTCGCGGCAGCGACGACGACCATTATCGCCATCCCGGGGACTAAACCGGCACGGGACCAGGCATAAGGCACGGGGAGCACGCTGCTTCCCAGGATGGCGAGCGTGAGGGTGAAGAAGGAGGAGACGAGGAGGCGGCTGTCGGACTCGAGGGCCGCAGTGAGGCGCGGGTCCGTCGAGGTCGACGATGCTTCATCGCCTCCGACTACAGCAGTCGCTCGTCCCTCTTGGTCTCGCCCCGGAGTGCCGTCAGAGTCTCCGCGACGGCCTCCTCCTCGAGCCATTGCAGGGATCAAAGATGGAAGAGCGAGCTCGGCAAGGGAGAGACGTTTTTTTTTCTCGATGCCGACGAGAACCTAGTCGCCCCTCACTTTTTTTGGAAATGAATTCTCGTCGAGCCTCCGTCGCTCTGCTCGCTGCCGCTCGGCGAGTCGCGGCATCGTCGCGCTCCTCCTCCTCTTCGAGCGCGGCGGCATCTGCATCGCCTTCTCCCTTTGCCTCCAGCAGGGCATATGCGTCTTCCTTCGCGTCCACGAGCGGGAGGAGCGGCCATTTGAGCTACTCGCAGTTCTCTGCGAGCGGACTCCGCTTCGCATCGACGGGCGAGCCGCTGAGCGGCGGTGAGTAGATGCTGAATTTTGAGTTTTTTCCCTCGGGAGCTACAACGAAGCAACAATTTTCTGGATATCGAGAGCGGAGAGCGCGCTCTTCGCTGCTGCATGGAGAGATGGAGAGAAAAAGGAGAGAAGAAAGCGCACGGCCGCGATGCCTGGTAAGCTCTCTCTTTTTGATCGCCAGCTTCGACCTTCCGGCCTCACGATGCGACAACGGACCTCTTCAACGTGTTCTCTCTCTCAAAAAACAAAACAAAAACAAAAAACTGCACAGGCCGCCCGCCCTCGTCCTCCGCACTCGGAGAGGAGGCCCCGTCCCCGACCGAGGACCTCCCGGAAGACTCGCCCTGCCCCTTCTCGACGCCTGCGATCCTCGGGGGCCACCTCCTGCTCCCGGAGCTCGCCTCCGCGCTGCTCTCGGGCCCGGAGCCGCCGCCGCTGCCGCTGGGCTTTGGCCTCGGCGGCGGGGTTTATCAGGGAATCGGGGGAACTGGCGGCGGCCTCTTTTCTCCGTGGCAGAGGCGGCAAAAGGGAGAGGGAGGGCACGCGGAAGAAGAGCAGCGGTGGCACGCTGCTGCTGCTGCTGCTGCTGCTCCGTCACTGCCTCCCGCGGACATCGAGGTCGACTTTTGGGGCACGCGCCTGCCTTGGCCCCCGGCGACCGTCGTCGGCGACGAGCCCGCCGCCGCCGTCGTTGACGAAAGTAGTTTAGAATCTCCTCCTCCCGGGGCCCTCCACTGCGCGACCAAGCGCACCTTCCAGCCGTCGACTATCATTCGCAAGAGGAGGCACGGCTTCCTGTCTCGGATGCGGAGGAAGGGGGGAAGGGACGTGGTCGCGAGGCGGAGGGCGAAGGGGAGGTGGAAGCTGACGGCATAAAAAAAGGGGGGGGGGGAAACAGAGGAAGAAGAAGAGGCTTTTGTTGGTATGTGTGTGCGCCTTTCTTTCGTCCGCTCTGTTCCGGTTTTTTAAAGGTGCAAAATAAATCAGTTGCGATCGTCTTCTTTTCCAGAGCTAAAGCGGAGGAGGGGAAACGGAGCCTTCGCCGTCGCTGTCCTCGTTCTCTCCTGTAACGACGGCGGCGGCGGAAACAGCTCTCCCCGCCGCCGCTCTTCCGCCTCCTCCCCCTCGGACCTCCCGCCCCCTCCCCCCTCCCCCCCCTCCTCCTCTCCCCCCGCCCCACTCCCGAATGCACGCCTCGTCCAGCTCCTCCGCCGGGTCGGCAAGCGGCATCGCCACCACCAACCTCCCCGAGGCCAGCGACCTCCTCGCCGCCGCCCGCGAGGGGTCGACACGCGCGGGCAGGCGCGCGCAGAGCAGGGACCCGGAGAGGAAGACCCTCGCGTGCCTCGCCCGCACGTCGAGCTCGACCTCGCCGCCGCCGCGCCCCGTCGTGCCGAGCGCCACCTCTAGGACGAGGAGAGGGGACCCGTCGGGGGAGGGGAAGAGGGCGAAGGGCCAGCTGCCGTCGTCGCACTGGCGGCGGCGGCGGCGGCCGGGATTTCCTCTTCTTCCGCCTCGCTTTTCTCCCTCTTCTCCCCCTTCCCCTCCGCTCGAACCGTCGTCTTCGTCCGACGAAGACGAAGATGACCAGGGCGGCATCGAGGTCCGCAGGGGCTCGACGGCGCGGGATGAGTAGTCGAAAAGGTTCACAGGGCTCGCCGGCGTTGCTGCTGCTGCTGCTGCTTTGCTGCCTCCGCTGCTCTGCTGCTGCCCATCGGCGGCAGCCGCGGTCTCCCGGGCGAGCAGGAGCCGCGCGGCCCGCGACCACGGCACCTTCGCCTCTTCTCCTCTTTCATCTCGCTGCTTCTGCATCTGCTCCTCCAGGAGGTCCGCCTCCCTCTCGAGGTTTCGGAGGTCGGTCTCTGAGGAAGAGGAAGAGGAAGAGGAAGAGGAGGAGGAAGCGTCGCTCTCTTCACCGTCGCTGTCGCCGTCGCCGTCGCCGCCGTCGCCGTCGCCGCCGTCGCCGCCTTTTCCGTTATTTTGCCTCTCGGGATCCACGAGCTCTCTGGTCAGCTCCGGGAGAGCCTCCAGAGCCTCGATGCGCTCGATGGCAGTGATGGCGACGCCATCCTGAGAGGACAAAAAGAGAGTTTAGCTTTCTAACGACGTGAGCTTTTTCTCGTTTTTCGAAAGGGGAAACAAAACAAACTCGAAAGAAAAAACTCACCAGCTCCCTCAACCTCGGCAGGCTCGCGACCACGAAGCTCCTGTACCTGCTCCACCCCACCGCCACGGGGCACCCGACGAGAGAAAGGCGCTCCAGGGCCGGGGCGGACGCCAGCGAGCGCAGCGTCTCGCGGATCGCTGGCTTGGAAATAAAGTTGCCCGAGAGGTCGAGCCTCTCGAGCGACTCGCACGACGAGAGCGGACCCTCTTCGTCCTCCGCCGCCCGCCCCGTTCCCTCCTCGCCTTCCGCGCTCCCCCCCCCGACGCTCTCGATCGCGTTCAGCGCGACGTTGAGTGTCTTCAGCTCCTTGCACCGCCCCAGGTCTCGCGGGCCGCAGGGGAGCCGGAGCAGGGAGTTGCCCGCGAGGGAGAGGTGGCGGAGCCTTCGGCAGGCGCGGGGCAGCAGTGAGCGGCGGCGGTGGCGGCGGCGCCCCTCGATGCTGCCCTGTTGCTCTTTTTCTTCGACGACGAAGCCGAGGTTTATCAGGCCGAGCTGGTTCAGGGAAAGCTCCTCGAGGGAGTGCAGGACGCCGTCGTTGTGCTCGGCGCGCTGATTTGGATTCGAGAGGGGAGAGAAAAAAAGGTGCGAGAAAGGAAGGGGGGGGAGAGAGAGAGGGAGGCGAACGGACACGCTTCAGCTGACGGGCGTTTTTGAACTTTAACTCTTTCTCCCTCTCTCTTGTCGCGTCCCCCTTCTCCTTTTCTTCGAGATAATTACCTTTCGTATCATCTCTATCGTCAGAGTCGCCATCTTCGGAGAGAAGAAGAGAAAGAGAGCGCGCGAATAAAGTTAAGAAACGGGTGAATTTCTGTTGTGAAGTTCGTTTTCTTTTTTTTTTGCACGAGCTCTCCCTCCTCTTCCTCCCCCTCCACCTTCCCCCCACTCACTTCCAAGCCAGCTTCTCCAGCACCGCCGCGTGCGTCGCCGCGTCCCCGGCCGCCACCACCTCCCTCGCCAGCCCCTCCACCGAGTGCGTCCTCGTCGCCGAATCGTAGTTCGCCCTCAGCTCCCCTCCGCTCCAGTCGGTCATTTTTCCTCCGGCGCCGGCCACGACGGGCGCGATCGCGAGGTAGTCGTAGGGGCCCAAATCGGCCTCCACCACGAGGTCCGCGTGGCCCAGCGCGAGCAGCCCGTACGCGTAGCAGTCGCATCCGTACAGCGGAATGCGCACTTCGTCGCGTACGCGGGCCCAGGCCTCTTGGACCCTGCCGCTCGAGAACATGTGCGGCGTCGTCGCGTACAGGTAGGCGTCCTCGAGTCTCCCGCCGCAGCTCCTCGTGCTTATCTCTCCGCCGTTGAAGGTCGTCCTCGCGCCCTTGAGCCCGAGCCAGCGTTCCCGGAGAACGGGCTGGTCGATCAGGCCGAGCACGGGCTCCCCCCGGTGGAGGAGCGCGACGAGCGTGCCCCAGAGCGGCTTGCCCGTGATGAACGATTTGGTCCCGTCGATGGGATCGACGACCCAGAGGAACTCCGATCCCGGCTCTCTTCCGTCGCCACCGCTCTCGCCAGGCACCATGCCGGCCTCCTCGCCGAAGACGGCGTGCGAGGGCACGCGGGCCGAGAGCACGCGCCGCACGGCGCTCTCCGCCGCGCGGTCGGCGGCGGTGACCGGCGAGGCGTCGGCCTTGGAGTCGACGGCGAGCGAGGGGGACCTGAAGTAAGCCAGCGTGACCTCTGCCGCGGCGTCAGCGCAGGCGGCGGCGACGTCGGCGAGGGCGGCGAGGTCAGAGGCGGAGAGAGAGGAGGAAAAGAAGGAGGAGGGAGCAGAAGAAGAAGCGGCGACAGCGGTGGCGGCAGCGGCGGCGGTGGTGCGAAGAGGCATCGTCGAGTCTTCAGATCGAGAGAGAGTGTGAAAGCCCTCTGTTGGAGTTTTCGACGGCTTTGATTTTGATCTTGAGGGGTGGAGTCGATAAGCGGCTCTCTCTCGAGGGCTAGGTCGCTGCGAAAAAGGGCGGAGCGACGACGCTGTCGTCGAGGCCATCGCTCAGAGAGAAACGAAACTCAAGGAAGCAAAGAATTGAGAGAAATGAGGGAGACGAGGGGAAGAGCGGCGACTTCTTCCAGAACATGGCGCTTTCGGGTGGAGCCGAGCACTCCATCGAGCCGGAAAATTATCCCCCTCCGGGCGGCCACTTCGCGCCCTCTCGAACACCGATTCAACAACCGCTCTATGGCTGCAAAGTGCTGACCGCATCAGATGCGCGAGCTCCCTGGCACCGCGGGAGAGATAGAGGAAGAAATTGAAGCCCCCGATTTGACGAGCGACGACGGCAACAGCGGCGAAGAAGGCCCCGTGGTCGTCGGTGGCCGCGGCGACGAACGAGACCTGAACCTCGACCTCCTCGACGACGACGGCGACGAAAGCGACAGCGACGACAGCGACAGCGACGACAGCGACAGCGACGAAGACGACGAGGACGGACGCCGAGATCCCCTCGAAGAGCGCAGGCGCCTCCTTGCGGCCGCCGCCGCCCTCTCCCCCTCGGCGGCGGCGGCAGCCTCCCTCGCCTCCAGGGAGACCGAGGCCGCCGCGGACGCCGCCGCCGACCGCCGCACCGCGCTCGTCGGCCTCGCCGTCGCGCTCGCGACGTTGACGAGCTACCAGTCCCTGGGCGCGCGCCTCGCGACCGCGGCCTTCCTCCTCGCCTCGGTGGCCAGCTTCCTCGCGGCGAGCTCCGGCGGCGAGAGGCGCCGCGGGCCCGCGCGCCGCTGGTACGCGGGCAGGGCGCGCCTCGCCGCCGCGGTGGGGTACCGGCTTAGCTTCGCCGCGCTCGCGCAGGTCGTCGTCGCGTCGGGCCGCGGCGCGGGCCGGGGCGCCGCCGCTGGGGCCTCCTCGTCCGCCGCCAGCTTCTGGGCCGCCCGCGCGGCCCCGGCGATGATCCCCTTCTTCACGCTGAGCGCGCGGCTGGGGGGCCGCCCCCGCGAGCTCGCGGGCGTGCTCGCGGCCTACCTCGCCGTCGTCGCGCTGATGCAGCCGGCGGCCTGCCACGGCATCGAGGCGTGCTGGCCGCGCGGGCGGGAGTACTTTCGGGCCGCGGCGGGAGCGCTGAACAGGCTCGCGGCCGTGGCGTCGGGCTCCGTGGCGGTGACGGCGGCGGCGGCGGGCGCGGGCAGGAGCGGCGGGGGCGGGAGCGAGAGCTCGCCTTGGGGAAACGACGCCTCCTCTTCCTCCTCCTGCTCTGCTGCTGATGCTGCTGATGCTGCTGATGCTACTGGCTCCCCTCCCGCCGCCGCCGCGGCCGCGGCGGCAGCGGGAGAGAGGGCGTGCTTCGACGTCATGACCTTCCTCTTTGTGTCCTCTGCCGCGGCGTCTTTCGTGCTGGAGCGGATGTACCATCACCGGAGCGGCGGCGGCAGCGGCAAGGGCGGCGGCAGAGGCAGAGGCCGGGGCGTTCCTCCCTCCCCCCTCGGCTCCTCCCCCCCGCCGTCCTCCTCCAACTCCCTCTCCTCCCTCGGGAGGACCGAGGCCGCGACCTCGTCCCTCGCCGCGGTGCTGCTGTCGATGCTGCTGACCTGGATCGCCCTCGCGGTCGCCGGCGAGGTGGCAAGGAGTGGCGGCGGCGGCGGCGTGGCGACGACGCCAGCGAAGCCCTGGCTGACCCAGCTGCTGGAGCGGCACGGGCAGCTGCCGTGCGCGCCTGCCTGACTGCTCATGTTTTCCGCCCCTCTCGGAAAGAGAGAAGAAAGAGGAACGGGAAAAAAAGGGGGGAAAACGCGGAGCAAAGTCGTCACAAATTGAAAAAAAAACGAAAATAGAAACAAAACGTTTCCTCTTCCCGTTGACCGCCACTCCCTCTTCTTCCTCTCTCTCGCTCTCTCTCTCTCTCCCTCTCTTCTCCTTCTCCACGCTGACAATGCCCTCCGTAATGGTCTCGTTCTACGAGGGAAGGCAGCAGGCGTCGGCGCGGAGGGACGCGGCAGCGAGCTCCGCCGCCGCCGCCAGCGCCGCCTCTGCCGCCGCCGCCTCGTTCGCCGGCTGGCACCTGTCTTCCGCCCTGCGAGCCGACGCATCCCGCGAGCGCTCTGCCACCCAGAGGGCCAGGGAGGAGGCGGAAAAGCAGCAGAGAGAAGCCCTCGCCGAAATGAGGAAGCGAGATGAAATGGATCGCGCTGCCACGGCACTGGCGGAAGCTGAAGCGGCGGAGGCCGAGGCCACCGCGGCGCCTGCCGCCCGCCGCGCCGCCGCCCTCGCCCTCGCTCGCGCGCGGGAAGACCAGGAGCGCGCCGATGCCCGCGAGCGCTCCTCCGAGGCGTCGCTGCGCGCATGGATAGAGGCGGACGGCAGGATGCGCGCGGGCGTGAGTATTTCATTTTTTCGAGTTCTCCTCCTCCTCCTCTTCTTCTTTTCGGACTCAAAAGGCACTCCTTTTTCTTCGCTTCTCCTCCTCTCTCCGTCTCTCACGCTCCCTCCCCCACCCTCTCTCTCGACATACGCGACCCCCATTCGCCCCGCCACATCAGGCGGCGGCGCATGCCCAGAGGGAGAGCTCGAGGGTCCAGCAAGTCCAGGCGCAGGCCTCGCTCCGGGGGAGGCGGGAGGCACGGCAGCTCGAGATGCGCGCCGCGAGCGAGGCCGCCGACAGGGAGAGAGAAGCGGCGGCCGGGGACTCCGCCGCTGCTCTCGCTCGCTGGAACGCGGCTCGGGGCGCCGCAGAGGACCTCTTGAGAGCCGCGGCCGAGGAGGCAGCGAAGAGGAAAGCGCAGCGCGAAAGGCGCCTTGCCGCCGAGCGGGCGTCGGCGGCAGCAGACGCGGCGGCGGCGGCGGCGACTGAGGCCGCAGAGGGGGCGGCGGCGGCAGCGCGCCGGGCCGCCGTCCGCGACTCGTTCAGGCTGCAAGAGGACTCCAAGGAGTCGGAGAGGCGGGCGAGGGAGGCCGAGAGGCTCTCGTTCGCCGCCGCGGCGGCGGCGGACGCCGGCGCCGAGGCCGCCACCGCGGCGAGGGCCGGCGAGGTCCGGGCCGCCCTCGGGCTCTCGGCCCGGGCCGACCTCCGCGCCGCCGGGGCCTCGCGAGAAGCCGCGGCGGCGGCGGCTTCCCGGCTGCAGCGCTCCGTCGACGCCGACGCCGCCGAGAGGGATGCCGCGAAAGCGCTGGAGGAGGCGAGGCTGCGCGCCGCGAGGCTTGCGCTCGCCGCCGACGCGGCGGCGTCGCGCGCCGGCGCCGGCGCGAGGAGGGCGGCGGAGAGCGCGAGAGCGGCGGAGGACACGCGCGCCGACAGATTAAGAGCAGACGAGGAGGCGCGACTCGCTTCGAGGGAGGAGCAGGAGGCGAACCAGAGGCGGCTTGGGGAGCAGGCCGCGAGGAGGGCCGAGATCGAGGTGATGAGAGTTTTTTTTGCAGTTTTTTTTCATTTTTCTGTTCTTCTCTGGATTTTTCTCACCCTCTTCGACCCCCCAAAAAACGAAAAAAACTCTCTAGGCTCAAATCAGGTCGAAAAACGAAGCCTCCGAAGCCGCAGAGCGCGCCGCAGCGACCAGGACCGCGCGCGAGGCCGCTGCGGCCGCGGCGAGGGAAGCAGCTCTCGAATTTGCTCTGGCAGGGGTCGCGTTTCGCTAAAGAAAACAAAAACGTTTTTTTTCTTCTTTCTCGAGACTCGAACGCATCTCTAGAGCTCGCCCGAGACCTCGTGAGGCCTGCAGGCTCCGCTCAGGACAACGCAGAGTTCCTCCGTGCAAGAAGGGAGCCTTTGCTGCTGCTGACGTCGATGTGAAGGCGAAGAAGGAGAAGAAGGAGAAGAAGAAGGCGACGCGTTGAGGAAAAAGTCGGCGAGGCGGGCCGAGTGCGCGGCGAGGAGTGAGCCGCAGGATTGGCGGTGTCTTCGAGGGACCTGTTCTTTGCGTTTGTTGCTTTTTTTTTTGCTTTGGCTCTTGTAAAAGCGCCTCTTTTGCCCAGAAAAAATAGAGCGCGAAAAGAAGAGAAAGGAGGAAGCGAGAGGAAAAACCAGGGAAACGAACCTCGTTGCAAGTCTGCTCCGCGAGCGCGGCAGCGACCTCGGGTTCGCTCGCAAACACGGGGAAGGAGCGGCCGCGGCGCTGCTGCTGCTGTGAGTCTTCTCCCATGCTCATCATGGGAGAAGAATCGCCGCGAGTCTTTGAAAGCGCACGGTCGACGGCCCGGCTCGTGTCTAGGCAGGCGGCGCAGGAGGGTTTCGTTTCGGCGGTGGCGGTCGTGGTGGAAGCGAAGAGAGCCAAGAGGAGGTTGAAGACGACGAGCGAGAGCGCCCGTCGTCGCATCGTTGCCTGCCTCTCTACTCTGGAGGAGAACGAGCTTTTCTCTTTCTCTTCTACTCTTCTGACTCCATTATATCGCAGGGGATTGTGGGCGAGCCTCGTGGGAGCGTCGAAAATTTTCTCGAAAAAGGCGGGACGCGAGAAAGAATCGAGTCTTCGATGGCCAACTCATCGAACGGTTCGACCTTTTCGCAGAGTGAGGGGTTCCTTTTTTCACTTTTTTCTGCCCTTCTTGTCTCGCTCTTGCAGAAAGAAATTATATCTTCTGCGGCTCTTCCCGTCGGTTGCTCCTTCGCTGCTCCTCCAGCCCTTTGCCTCCCACGTCTCGCTCTCGCTAGGAGAGAACTCTTCGTGTGTGTGTGCAGGTCTAAGAAGTAGCAGCAGCAGCAGCAGCAGTAGTTCCGAAAGAGAGAAGCCAGCGAGAACAGCGAGCCCGAGAGAGCTTCAGTCGCTATGTCGCATGCCTTCGCCGCCGCCGCTGCCGTGATGGCTCCTTCGCCGCTCCTCCGCCGCGCCCCCGCGGTCGCCCGTGCCCCGCGCCGCGCCGGGGCGCTGCCGAGCGTGTCTCCCGCGGCGGTTCCGGCCCTTCGCGGGCTCAAGGTAAGGCCGCAGAAGGAAGAGAAGGAGATGATCGAGCGAGAGCGACAAGGAGATTCTGTTTCTATGCGATGCATCGGAATGCGTAATGCCCCCGCGCGACACGGCTCCTCTTGCGCTCGGTCTCCCTCTCAGGACGACGCTGCACGACTGGTGTATGGCTTCCAGAGAATGGGCAAGGCCGAGAGGCGCTGCCAAGCGCAAGAGAGCGTTCGCCCCAGGCTGCTTTCTTCCGAGCCGTCGCCCTCCCGTCGCTGCCGCCGACGCCCTCGACGCCCTCGTCTCGGCGTCCAAACCAAACCCTAAAAAAAAACTATCTCTTCTTCCCTCCTCCTCTCTCCCCCCTCCAAAAAAAAACAACACCGACCAGCTCCGCGCCCCGGCCCCCTCCCCGTCGGCCTGGCGCCCCCGCGGCCTCCCCGGCCGGGGCAACTCGCCGCACACCGGCGTCTGCCGCGCAGGGCACGACGCGACGCCGCCGGCCAGGGGCCTCTACGACCCGGAGCAGGACAAGGACGCCTGCGGCGTCGGCTTCGTCGGCGAGCTGTCGCGCGTGCCGACGCGCGCGTGCGTCGCCGACGCGCTCGAGATGCTCGTGCGCATGACGCACCGGGGCGCGTGTGGCTGCGAGTACAACACGGGCGACGGCGCCGGGTGCCTGGTCGCGATCCCCCAGGGCTTCTTCCGGCGCGTCGTCGCAGAGAGCAAGGGAGCGCTCGGCTTCGAGGCGCTCCCCGCCGCGGGGGACTACGCCATCGGGATGTTCTTCCTCCCCACGGACGCGGGCCAGCGCAAGACGGCCAAGGCCGCGGTCGACAAGGTCGCGAAGGAGCTGGGGCACGCGGTGTTGGGCTGGAGGCGAGTGCCGACCGACGCCGCCTCGCTCGGCGACAGCGCCAAGTCGACCGAGCCGAGGGTCGAGCAGTGCTTCTTCGCGAAGTCGGAGAAGCCCGTGACGTCCTCCCCAGACCCGGAGGCGCAGTACTTTATCCTGCGCAAGCTCATCGAGTACGAGCTGTCGGCCAAGGGGGTCGGGGACGACTCGGCGTTCGTGTGCTCGCTGTCGAGCACGACGATCGTCTACAAGGGCCAGCTGCTGCCGTCGCAGGTCCCCGAGTACTTCCCCGACCTGGCCGCCCCGGACTTTGAGAGCTACATGGCTCTGGTGCACTCGCGGTTCTCGACCAACACGTTCCCGAGCTGGGGCAGGGCGCAGGTAAGAGGAGGAGAAGAAGAAGAAGAAGGAGAAGGACAAGAAGAAGAAGAAGAAGAAGAAGAAGAAGAAGAAGAAGAACAACAACAAGAAGAAGGACAAGAAGAAGAAGAAGAAGAAGAAGAAGAAGAAGAAGAAGAACAAGAAGAAAGAGTTCTTTTTCTGTTCCCGACCTCCTTTCGTCCGTCCTCCTTTCTAGTCTCCCTCTTCTGTTTCTTCACTTGCCCACCTCACCTCTCTCT